>JAANMW010000390.1_pt1 | contig 51162 bp, 39 predicted proteins | sample 7279671 | NCBI WGS metagenome assembly JAANMW01 (sample SAMN14094541, study PRJNA606508) | bioreactor metagenome | isolation source: A lab-scale SPAN reactor treating ammonium-rich wastewater day 247 | place: Ireland: Galway | collected 2017-09-19 | reverse complement strand
CACGCATGAGGCAGTGAAATATGACGCGGCGCACGCGCGGCGACAGCATGGATGTGTCGCAGCGATACCGCGATGGTGCATCACTGGTGCGCCGAGGACATAGCGCATCAAAACCCGGCAAGTCGCACACCCATCGCCTTGAGGTGTTCAGGCGTGGTGCCGCAGCAGCCGCCGATGACGTGGATTCCAGCTTTGAGGAGTTGGGGCGTGATCGCCGCCATGTCACTGGGGGTGGCCGGATGCACTGACCGTCCGTCGACGATGCACGGCGCCCCGGCATTGGGTTGCAGAATGATCGGCCGTTTTCCATCGACCGCGGCGACCAGTTGCCGGGCCAGCTCGATATAGTCCGGCAGTTCCAGCCCCGTGCCGCAATTGGAGCCGACGATGTCCGCTCCGGCGTCCATGGCGGCGTTCATGGCGTCGGCGACGGTCGTGCCCATCATGGTGCGGAAGCGGCCGTCGGCCTGCTTCTGAAACGCGAAGGTGGCGATGATCGGCCAGTCGGCGACCGCCCTCGCGGCACGGACGGCGACGGCCAGTTCCCTGGGGTCACTCATCGTCTCGATCAGGGCCGCGTCGGCGCCGCCATCATGCAGAGCCTGAAGCTGCTGCGTGAAGATGTCGTGAAGCTGGCTCTCGGTGGTGTCGCCCAGCGGCTCCAGAAACCCGCCGAAAGGACCGACATCCGCGAGGATGATGGCGTCGTCGCCGCCACCGTGTCGCGCGTTGCGGGCTGCCGCCAGGTTGATTTCCCGCACCCGGTCGGCTGCGCCGTGTGGATCGAGCGTCGTGCGGCAGGCCTGAAACGTGTTGGTGGTGATCAGTCGACACCCCGCCTGCCGATAGCGGCGATGAATGGCGGCCACGATGTCGGGGTGTTCGACATTCCACAACGCCGAGGACTCGCCTGCCGTCATGCCCTGGGCCATGAGAAGGGTGCCCATGCCGCCGTCCGCCAAAACCGGACCATCCGCGATCAGGTGTGTCAGACTACGGGTGTTCATGGGTTGTTCCTTCTTCCGCTGGGCGTCCGCGCGGCGGCGCTAGTCATGGCAGCCATACTTGCGGCACAGGGCTTCATAAAGCTGATCGAGCTGGCGCGGCGGCGTGCCCTGGACCATGAAGGCCAGGCCTTCGGGCCGCAGCGTGTCGCACAGATCCATCACTTCGTCTGGCGATGTCGCGATGATGAGTGATCGTCCGCGATCCTGAATCTTACGCAGCATGTCCAGCCACGGCCGCAGCGACGGCGCGCCCGAGCCGGGCACGAACTGGATGGCCTGCATTTCCTGCACTTCGAGCAGCGCATCGATGTGCCGCGTCGCGCCAGGGCCGTCAAGGTGGAAGACGCCGCGGCCGACGGTGGCCACCTGCCGTGCGATGTCCGGCAGGCACACCTCGTTAAAAAGCGCCGGGCCGATCATGTAGTTGAAGTCGCACGCGGGAATCATGTACGGCTGGCTGGACCAGATTTCCAGCCAGTGAATCAGGCCGGCCCCGTAGGCGCTGGCCACGTCGTACAGCAGGGCAAACGCCCGCCGCCATGCAGGGTAGATCGCATCGATGGTGCGCTTGACGATCTGCGGGCGCTCGACCACGTCGAAGCACAGTTCCGCGCTGCCTCGCAGATTCAGCAGCACGTCGGCCGAACCGCCCAGGTCGGGCGTGCAGAGGAGGTAGCGGCCCGCCGCGTCGGCGGCGACCAGCTCCATCAGGTTGCGCAATTGCCGCCACAGGCCCTGGTTGTCGGTGATCGAGCCATCGGGGGCGTTGGACCAGTCATCGTCGATCAGCGGGTGCGTCCAGCTCGTGTGCGGCTCGAACTCCATGCGTCCGCCCAGCAGGCCGCCCAGCAGCACCGGGCCGAAGTCCACGCGCAGATTGGGCAGAGCGTCGCCCACGCGGTGCAGGGCCAGCATGTCGGCTTTCCTGGCTTCGAACCACGTCATCTCGTCGCCGAGCACAAGGTCGGCATGCTTGCAGACCCCTCGGCCGCAGCCATGAGCCGTGCTGCCGATGAAGATCGGTCGATCCACGCACGCCTGCGCCCACCAGGCGTCGAATCGCGCGGCGATCTTCGGCCACTGAGGGCAGAGCTCGAGGTCCGCCTCGCGCACGCGACGCAGGTTCGCCGACCAGGCGTGCTGCCGGGCGAACGGACTGACGGGCTGGTGTTCGATGGTGAGCATGAGGATTACGCCTGGGCGGCAAGTCTGGCCACCAGCGGATCGGTGGGCGGCAGATCGACGCCGCGGCCCCAGACCTCACGGACTTGTTCAATATAGAAACAGTAGCTGGCCAGGGGCACATCGGGAGGCACACGATGATCGCAGAAGCCGATGAACCCGCCCTCCGCAACCAGCGGGCCCAGGCGGCGCACCTCCGCGGCGATGGCGTCCTTGCCCGACGCGAGGATGTGCTTGTCGAAGCCGCCCATCATCAACAGGTCGCGGCCGTACTGGCGGCGGTACTTCACAGGATCGGCCCCCCATGTGCCGATCTCGACGGGGAACATGCAGTTGACGCCCGCGTCCAGCCACAGCGGGATCAGGTGTTCGATGTTGCCGTCGCAGTCGACCCAGATCACGTCGACCCCGGCGCCGTGCAGCAGGTCGGTGATGCGCCGGTAGTGTGGCACGAGATACCGCTTGAAATGCTCGGGGCTGAGCAGCGGGCCGGCGTTGTAGCACATGTCCTCCCACATGCCGCAGGCGTCCGGACGGATGCCCATGTCGAGCATGCAGCGCAGCGTGCCGACGATGCAGTCGGCGACGGTGGCCACCATCTCCTCGAACCATGCGGGATCGTCGTAGACGAGCATGGACAGGTTTTCCATGCCCATCCAGTCGCGCAGCCAACCGTAGAGGCTGCCACCGCCAGCCACCAGCACCTCACCGCGCTGCCGCGCCTCGGCCGCTCGCGGCGGGTTGATCCGGTCGGGATGGCTTGGGTCCAGACGCGGCTTGTAGTGTTCGTTCCAGCTCGCCCGGTCGACCAGCAGATGCCCGACGGGATGGGGGATCGAACTCATGAACTTGCGGCGCAGTACGCGCACACCGTTGTCCTGCTGCACGACTTCGTGGTCGCCGCGGTCCTCGATCACCTTCGCTTCAAAGCCCGGGCACAGGCCCGGGTGCGCGGTCCAGCGTGCCGTGGGGTCCATGCCGAAGAAATCGTCGGTCTGCCCGCCGCGGTAGTCGTGATTGATCGATGCGGGCAGCCCCTGATCATGCCAGACGGCGATCGTCTCGCGCCAGAAGGAGAAGTCCCAGACCACGGAGCGATCGACCGGCTGGTGGTGCATCTGGGCATTGAAACGTTCGCGCAGATTCACCGGCATACCTCCATCGCATGCGTCATCATGCGTAGCGGCCGTAGCGGTCGAGCAGGTCGATCACAAACCGGTACGTGTCCCACGACACGTCCGGCGGCACGGAATGATCGCTGTGGTAGGTGTAGCCGCGCGTGGCCATGCCGGCGGCGCACTTGGCGGTGATTTCCGCCTCAATGGCGTCACGATCGTTGGTCGACAGCACCCGGGCGTCGATGTTGCCCATCAGGGCCAGTCGATCCCCGCAGCGCGGGGCCAGCTTGCGCACGTCCATGCCAGCCTTGGCTTCCAGCGGCTGCAGGCAGTCGAAGCCGGCCGCAACGTAGAGGTCGAGCACGCCGTTGACATCACCGTCGGTGTGGTAGATCGTCTTCATGCCGTGGGCGTGGGCGAAGTCGCCCAGGCGCTTGTGGTCGGGCCAGATCAGTTGGCGGTACATCGCCGGCGAGCAGAGCGTGGCGTGGTTGTAGGCCATGTCGCCCCATATCCACAGACCGTCGGGCGCGACGCCGGCGTCGAGCACCTGCCGCAGATGGGCAAGCTCCACCTCGGTGAACGTGCGAGCCACATCGAGCACCCAGTCAGGGTCATCGGCCATGGCCATGAGCATCGCCTCGTCGCCGATGAGCCGGCGAAGCTGCTCGAAAGGTTCGGCCACGGTGAGGTAGATCCATCGTCGCTTGTCGCGGCCGGCGTGGGCGTGGTTGAGAACGTTGTCGAGGTCGAAGGGCAGTGGGCAGGCCCGCATGGCCGGCTTGAACCGCTGTTCCCATATCGCGCGGCTGTCGCACTCCCATCCCAGGTGGTCGGGTGTGCCGGCCTTGTGCTTCCACCAGCGACACTTCTGGCCCCAGGCGTCGATCTTCACCACGGTCCGTGCATCCTCGGCCACCACTTCGTCGCGCCCCGGAAATGGCTGGGGCCAGATCGAGCACAACGGCCAGAAGTCACCGCTCAGACGCTCGCGGGCCGCGGCATCGCCGCCGACCAGTCCCTCGCGGTTCCAGCGGCGGATCGTGTCGGGCCAGTAGTGGTCATGACGCGGGACGCGGTCATGATCCGCCCGCGCGAACATGCGTTCAACCCGCTGCTGGCTGGTAAGCGTCGTGGTCATGTCTCACACGCCTGGGCGGCTGGGGCGGCGGCCATCATCGCGTCCACCTTGGCGGTAATCGCGGCGTGGGCGCCGGGAACGCTGAGCACGTCGCACTCCGATCCGAGGATGAACGGATGGCCCGTGGCGCGCATGCGCCGGGTCAGGTCCTGCGCCATCGCCCGCACCCGTTCGAGGGGCATGGCCTGGTCGCTGTAGAACTGCCGCGAAGGCAGGTTGCCGTAGAGCACGGTTTTGCCGCCGACGAACTGTGCATCGCGCGGCAGGTCGCGACTGCTGCCGAGGCTGAGAATCGCCGGGTCCAAAGCCGCCAGACGGCGCAGCATCGCGTCGGTCATTTCGCCGCAGTCATGCAGCAGCAGGTCGACCTCGAGCCCGGCCAGCAGGCGGCGCAGACGGCGGTTGGGTTCGATGACAAAGCGCTCGAAGGCGTCGGGCGGGCCTTGCGCCTGCAGCGGCGAGATGTAGGTGGAGTTGGCGGCCGGCTCGCAAATCAGCATAGCCCGGGCCCCGGCCCGCACCTGGGCCCGCACCGACCGCGCCACGGTGTGTTCGGCCAGCGTCATCGCGCACACGAACGCGGCAACCTCCGGATCCTCGCTGGCCGCCGAACCCGATGCCGCCAGATACACGGCCGTGATGGGATCGACCACCAGCTTCGTCGCCAGGGAGAAGGGCCCGATGGCCACGCCCACCGGCACCCGATCGCGCTGCTCGCCGACCACGCGCAACGCGTCGAGCGACGCGGCGAAGCGGGTGGTCTTCGCGGCCAGGGGAGCCTGGGCGATGGCGGCCACGGTCGGCGGGTCAAGCGCCTCGCTGAGGTGGAAACCATCAGCCTGCGCGGACTCGATCCCCAGCAGGCTCACCAGCTCAGCCTTGTCCACCGTCAGGTCCATGAGCGACAGCACCAGCGGCGTGGCGTAGCGGCGTGCGGTGTCGATCAGCAGATGGCCCAGCCGGCGGCCGTCGTGAACCACCTCGTCGGCCTGTGCCTGCTCGTGCAGGACCAGGTGCCCTGCCATCGGCATGCACAGGCCGGTCGCGGCAAGCGTCAGGTAGAAATCACGGTCCATGGCGACGGCCTGTCGGACGATGGGCTGTCGGATGAAGGCCTGCGACGTATGGGGCGCGACACACGCATCAAGCCACCAGTTGCCGCACCGCCTGGACCGCACCGGCCGCGTCCGGCGCGTAACCATCGGCGCCGATCTGGTCGGCGAACTCCTGGGTCACCGGCGCGCCGCCGATGAGAATCTTCGTGTTGTTCAGGCCCGCGGCCCGGATCGCCGCGATCGTGCCCTTCATGGCCGGCATCGTCGTCGTCAGCAGGGCCGACAGCCCCACCACCGCCGCGTTGTGCTCCTTGGCCGCCGCGACAAACTTCTCGGCCGGCACATTCGTGCCCAGGTCCACGACGGCGAAGTTCGCGCCCTTCCACATCATGGCCACGAGGTTCTTGCCGATGTCGTGCAGGTCGCCCTGCACCGTGCCGATGACGGCGGTGAACTTCGGCTTGATGCCCGCAGCCACCAGCAGCGGTTCGAGGCGGGCCATCGCTTCCTTCATCGCGCGGGCCGCGATGAGCATCTCCGGCACGAACACCTCGTTGGCCTGGAACCTGCGGCCGATCTCATCCATCGCGCCGGTCAACGCGTCGAGGATGGCCTGGGGCTTTTCGCCCGCGTCGATCAGCTTCTGGGTCAGTTCATTGCCGCGGTTGCGATCGCCCTTGATGATCGCTTCGCTCAGGGCCTTCAGATCGCTCATCAGTGCTGCTCCTCACCACGCGCTGCCACCGGCGTCCTCCGCGCGTCCACGCCGATACGAACTCCACCGCCGCGGCGGCCGACGACATACGTCGCTACCTTGAAAAGATATAACTCTCTGCCGAATTGTCCATCCGCCCCGGGACTCACCATCCGGCCGTCGCTCTCGAGGTGGACAGCGGCGTCGGTCGCCCTTAAAACGCTGGCCAATCATGGATCGCCCGCCACAGCTGCCCCCGCCGGCCCGATCTGACGCACCGCCGCGCCTGGCGGTGATCACCTGTGCCGTGCTCGAAGACGAAATCCGTCACTTTGCCGCCGCCAGCCCGATCGTCACGCACATCCACGTCCTCGAACAGGGTCTGCACAACGACCCGCCAGCCCTGCGCCGCCAACTTCAGGAAGCGGTGGACCACGTCGAGCGGGCCACCGACGCCGACGCCATCGCCCTGGGCTACGGCCTGTGCAGCCGGGGCATCGAGGGCGTCGCGGCGCGGCGATGCCGACTGGTCATCACCCGGGCCCACGACTGCATCACCCTGCTGCTGGGCAGCCGCGACCGCTATGCCCGGTACGTCGCCGCCCATCCCGGCACCTACTGGTACTCGCCGGGCTGGAACCGCCATCACACCCCGCCCGGCCCCGACCGCTACCACAAGCTGCGCGAGAAGTACGAACAGCAGTACGGCCCCGACAACGCGCAGTACCTGATCGAGGTCGAGAGCCAGTGGATGACCAGCTACAGCCGGGCGACCTATGTCCACCTGACGGTCGGCGCCACCGAGGCCGACCGGCAATACACGCGGGATTGCGCCGCCTGGCTGGGCTGGAGTTACGATCAGGTGGACGGCGACCCGCAACTGCTGGTGAACCTGCTCGGGGGGCGGTGGGACGAGCGTGACTTTCTGGTGCTCGATCCCGGCCAGACCTTGCGCATGACCGCCGATGATCGCGTGATCGAAGCCGCGTCCGCCCCGCCGCCGCACTTTTAGCTGCCCCGGAACCCCCCCGCCATGCCCGCCGCCACGCACCTGCACCTGGAGACGCGCGACCACGACGATCGGCCGACGGTCGAACACATCCGCGTCGAGGCGGCCGAGCAGCAGCGCTCCATCGCCGACCTCTGCCGGAGGCACGAGCTTCCGCTCAACACGCGCTGCGGCCAGCAGGGCTGGTGCGATGGCTGCCTGATCGAGCTGGTGCGCGGCCGATTGCGGCACCTGCGCGAGGATCGGGTGCTCGAGGTCACGGATGGGCCGGTGACCTGCCGCGGCTGCGCTCATGGCGTGCTGCCGGGCGAGGAGGTGGCGATTCGCGTGCCGGCGCGGTCGCTGCTGGCGTATCGGCCGCAGGTCGTCAGCACCTTCCGGCTGCGCGTCTCGGCCAGTCACGATCCGCTCCTGCCGCCGGGCGCCGCCCGGGCTAAACCGGGCATGGTCGGCGCGGCTGTGGACGTGGGCACCACCACCGTCGTGGTCATGCTCATCGACCTGGCCAGCGGCCGCGTGCTGGCCCAGACGGCGCGCTTCAACCACCAGATGCACCTGGCCGACGACGTGTTGACGCGCATCAACCTGTGCATGACCGACCCCACGATGTTGCGTCAGCTTCAGGAGGCGGTCGTGCAGCAGACCATCCTGCCGCTGCTGCGCGAGGCAGCCGACGCCGCGGAGGTCGCCCTGCATGACGTGGGCGTGATGACCGTGGCCGGCAACGCCACGATGACGCACCTGCTGGCGGGGGTGGACCCCTCGCCGATGGGCACAGCGCCGTTCACGCCGGCGTTCACCGAATACCGGGTGCTCGATGCGTCGTCGATCGAGCTGGACCTGCCGATGAAGATTCACCTGCTGCCGGGCGCGGCCGCGTATGTCGGCGCGGACCTCGTGGCCGGGGCGCTGGCCACCGGCCTGGCGTACGACGATGGGCCGGTCATGCTTGTGGACATCGGAACCAACGGCGAGATTCTGCTGCGGACCGACGACCACTTCATCGGCTGCGCGACGGCGGCGGGACCGGCGTTCGAAGGCGCGGGGCTGCGCTGCGGCCTGCGGGCCGGCGAGGGCGCGATCAGCCATGTGACCATGCAGGCCCAGCCGTTTCGCCACAGCGTGCAGGTCATCGGCCCGCAGCAGGCCGACGCCGGCGTGCGGCCGCAGGGCGTCTGTGGTTCGGCGTATATCGATTTTCTGGCGCACGGACGGCGCAGCGGCCTGCTACTGCCCGCTGGACGCTTCGATCGCATACCGCCTGACGGCGCCGCCGAGCATCTGCGCGACGACCCGGACGGCTACGGGCGCAGCTTTGTGCTCGCCCTGGGTCAGGGCAAGCGGCCGATCTTCGTCGCCGAAACCGATCTGGCCGCCCTGCTTCAGGCCAAGGCCGCGATCTCCGCCGGCATCACCACCCTGCTGCGCCACGCCGCCATCGAGCCGCATCAGATCCGCCGCCTCTACCTGGCGGGCGGCTTCGGTATGCACATCGACATCGCCAGCGCCATCGCCTGCGGCCTGCTGCCGGGTTTCGCGCCCCAGCAGATCGAGGTTGTCGGCAATACCTCCCTGGCCGGCGCGTACCTGGCGCTGCTGGACCGCAAGAGCCTTACCGAGCTCGACCGCATCCGCCGCGGCCTGGAGATTCTCGAACTCAATCTCGACCCGCACTTCGAGTCCAATTACATCGACGCGCTGACCCTGCCGGGCTGAATCGCCGAACGCCGACTAAGCGGGCTCGACCAGCCCCTGCCGCAAGGCATAGCGGGTGAGCTCGGCCACCCCATGCAGGCCCAGCTTCTCACCGATGTTGCGTCGATGTGTCTCGACCGTGCGGACGCTCAGCCCCAGGGCGTCGGCCACTTCGCGTGAGGTCTGTCCACGGGCCACCGCGATCAGCACCTCGCGCTCGCGGCGCGAGAGCGCGTTCGCCTGCGCCGGACCTTCGTCCGTCGGCGCGCCGTCATCGCCCGCGGCCCGATCCGCGTCGGCCAGCGCCCGGGCCAGATAGACATCGCCTCGAGCCACCGTACGGATCGCCTGCGCCAACTCGTCGAGGGCGCAATCCTTGGTCAGGTAGCCCGACGCGCCGACGTCGAACATGCGCTGGACGTAGCGGCAGTCGCTGTGAATGGACAGGGCGAGCACGCGCAGCGGCGCTGCACCGTCACCGGCCGCCGGGTCGCACAGGCGGCGGGTCACCTCGAAGCCGTCCAGGTCGGGCATCGCCACGTCGAGCACCAGCACGTCCGGCCGCAGACGCTGCGCCATCCGCAGCGCTTCCATGCCGCCGTCCGCCTCGGCCACCACGCGCATGTCGCTTTGTCGGCCCAGGACCGTTCGCAGGCCTTCACGCACCAGGGCATGGTCGTCAGCCAGCATCACGCGGAGGATGTGGGTTCCAGTCGTCGGGTCCATCATCGCGCCTTTCGTCAATCCCAAGCTGATCAGACTCCCGGGCGACATCCGTGTCGCCGCCCTCTTGTCCCCGCGCGCCCCCGTTGGTCTTCAACGGCGCGACGAAGGTCACGGTCGTTCCATGCCCCGGTCGCGAACGAATCCGCAAGCGCCCGCCCACATGCTCGGCTTGGACCCGCATGTTAAGCAGGCCCCATCCGCGCTCGCCCGACCCCAGCGCCTCCAGCCTCGAGGGGTCGAACCCCACGCCGTCGTCAGTCACACTCAGCGTGCAACGGCCGCCCGCCACATCGAGGGCAAGCTCCGCCTGGCGGGCTCGGCCGTGCTCGGCGGCGTTGCGGAGCAGCTCGCGTGCGGCCGCGAAAAGAGTCACACGCAAGGCGCTGGACCCGACCTGCTCCGCGCCGGCCGAGCGGACGCGGACGGACAAGCCAGACTCTCGTTCAGCATACTCGGCCAGCCACTCAAGTGCGGGGCCCAATCCAAGTTCGTGAAGCACCGGCGGGCTGAGCTCGAAGGTCAGATGCCGGCAATCGCCGATCAACTCGTCAAGAAGCCCGAGCACGCCCGCGACGGTCTGTCGGCGGTTTCCCTCTTGCATCGACCCAAGGCGCAACTTCACGACGGCGAGTTTCTGAACCACCACGTCGTGCAGCGCCTGGGCGATGCGGCGGCGTTCGCTTTCAGCCGTGAGTCCCACCTGGGACGCCAGCGCTCGCAGCCGTCGTTGATAGGACGCCAGCCGTTGCTCGTCGGCCTTGCGCGCCGTGATATCGCGGCAGGTAATGAGCGTCGTGCCCCCGCGCAGCCGCACGCCCTTGAGGCTGACCAGCACCACATGGTCGCGGCCGAACTTGTCGCGCACCACCCGTTCGAGATTCGCAATCTCGACGCCTTCGGCCGGAGGATCGGCGGGCAGAACGTCCGGACCCAGGAGGGCCTCGACGCGGCCCATCCGCGCGACCTCCACGTCGGTGAACCCGAAAATCACATGCGCATTGGGGCTGACGAAGGTGAAGTGGCCTTGGGCATCGGCGACAAACAGCGCGTCGGAAATGCTGCCCAGCAGCAACCGGTAGAAAGGCTCGGACTCGAGCGGCTGGGTATATGCCGGCGGTGCAGCCATCGGCTTTTCCGCTGCGGATCCCGTCCGGCCCAGGAATAACCGGGAGTCCTGATCGATCCCGCGATATCGACATTCTATGCGGTGAGGATCACGCGACCACAAGGACTACGTGGAACTGCGTAGAGCGGCAAAAAAGACCTATCGCCCGCGTGTGGTTCGCCCTTGCCCGCACCGCTCGGCAGGCCGAATCCCGTCTCAGCAACAGTGTTCGGCTACCGCCTGATCCAGGCCCTTGCGCCCGGGGGCGCAAGGGCCTTTGACAAACCGACTCGGGAGGCCACCCATGAAGATCGCCACCAAACTGATCGCATCCTTCGCCGGCGTCTCCGCCATCTGCGGCGTCGTGGGCGGCATCGGCTACTGGGGCCTGTCGCGCACCGCCGCGAACATCGAGGAAATCGGCGTGGTGCGCCTTCCCAGCGTCGACAGCCTGCTGATGCTCGAAGTTGAAGCCCAGCACATCCGCGGCCTGATGACCCTGCTGGGCATTCCCGGGCTGTCGACCGAGGCGCGCCAGCAGCAGTACGAGCTTCTCACCGAGTCGCGCGAGCGCTACGAGACCGCCTGGAAGACCTACGAGCCGCTGCCCCAGACCGTGGAGGAGGCCGAGGTATGGCAGCGTTTCGTCCCCGCATGGAACGCCTGGCGGGCCGAGAACAACAAGCTCATCGAGCTGTGCCGCAAGTTCGATGAGAACTGCATTGACGACCCCGCTCAACTGGTAGGCGATCTGGAGCAGTTCAGCAAGGACCACTACGTGGTCATCCAGAAGGTCCGCAATCTACTTGAGCATGGTACGGCCTTCGAGGGCGGCGAAGATCACACAGCCTGCAACGCGGGCAAGTGGCTGGCGACGTTCACCACCCGCAACCCGCGGTTGGTCGCCGCCAAGCACGGCTTGGAGGAGCCGCACCGGCGGTTCCACGAGGCCACCCATCAGATCAAGGCGCTGGTCGCCCAGGGCCAGTCCGAGCAGGCCCGGGCCCTGTATGAACAGAACGTGGTGACGGCCATTCAGGCGATCGACGGGCAGTTCAAAGAGCTGTTCGCCGTGGCGCGCGACTCGCGGTCGCTGCAGCAGGCCCTGCTGGCGCAGTTGCTCGGGCCGGTAAGCACAACGCAGGCGGCGGCCGGCGAACTGCTGCATCATCTGGTGCAGATCAACCGCGACGTGGCCGCCGACGAAGTGCATGCCGGCCAGTCCACCGCCAGCTCGATGAAGCTCGTGGCGCTGGCTGTGGTCGTGGTGGCGGTGATTGTGAGCATGGTGCTGGGGCTCATGATCTCGGCCAACATCCGCAAGGCCATCGCCGCCATGGTCGCCCGCCTCAAGGACATCGCCCAGGGCGAAGGCGACCTGACCCAGCGCGTCGATGAAGACCGGGCCGACGAACTGGGCGAACTGGGCAAATGGTTCAACACGTTCGTCAAGAAGGTTCACGACATCATCGTCGAGGTGGCGACGGCCACGCGTGAAGTGGCGGGCGCGGCGACGCAGATCGCCGCCAGCTCCGAAGAGATGGCCCAGGGCATGCAGGAGCAGACGCGCCAGACCACGGAAGTGTCGTCGGCCATCGAAGAACTGAGCCAGACGGTCGTCGAGGTGGCCCAGAAGAGCGCCAACGCCGCCAACACCGCCACCGAGGCCGGCAACCAGGCCGCAACCGGCGGGCAGGTGGTGCAGCAGACCGTCGAGGGCATGAAGGCCATCAAGCAGGTCGTTGACGATTCGTCCAAGGCGATCGGTGAACTGGGCAAGCGCGGCGAGCAGATCGGTGAGATCATCGATGTGATCAACGACATCGCCGATCAGACGAACCTGCTTGCCTTGAACGCGGCGATCGAGGCGGCTCGCGCCGGCGAGCATGGCCGGGGCTTCGCCGTCGTCGCCGACGAGGTGCGCAAGCTGGCCGACCGCACGACCAAGGCCACCGAGGAGATCGCCGGCTCGATCCAGGCGATCCAGACCGAGACCGCTGCGGCCGTCAAGGGCATGAACGCCGGCACTGAGCGCGTGGATGAGGGCGTGAAGCTGGCCGACCAGGCCGGCCAGGCGCTGCGCGCCATCGTGACCGGTTCGCAGGAAGTGTCGACGATGATTCAGGCGATCGCCGCCGGCAGCGAAGAGCAGTCGGCCGCGGCCGAGCAGATCGCCCGCAACATCGAGTCGATCAATGCCGTCAGCCAGCAGGCCGCCGAAGGAGCCGGTCAGGCCGCCGCCGCCGCCGCCCAGCTCTCTTCCAAGAGCGAGCAGCTTCAGCAGATCGTCGGCCAGTTCAAGCTCGAAGCGCGCTGAGCGCGGCTCGACATCAACAAAGACCTCCAGAAGCAGCGCGGCCCGGGCCTTCCCGCGGCCGTGCTGCTTTTCCGCACCTCTGCGATCGTCCAACCGATGCGATCCACCCGGACCGCGCGGCGAGGATGCCGTCACGACGCGCGCTGCTGTCGCAGATCACCGTCCGCCCGTGGCCAGCAGGTCGAAGCGCAAGCCGATCGTGAAATGCGCCACCCGGCTCAGACGCGGGCGGCGGGCTTGCGCCCTTGCCGCGGGCGTGACCGAGGGCCGCCGGCCTGCATGGGATGGGCGGCGCGAGCGGGTCGCGTCGAACGCGTCGGCTTGCCGCCGCCGCGACGCGATGAGGTCGACTTTTCCGCGAAGGCCGGCTGCTCGCCCGCCACCGGGATGGACGTGTGCAGCAGCCGCTCGATGGCCCGCAGGTAGGTCATCTCGTCGCGATCGCACAGCGAGATCGCCGCGCCCGCCGCCCCGGCCCGCGCGGTGCGGCCAATGCGGTGCACGTACGTCTCCGGCTCGTGCGTCATGTCATAGTTGACCACGTGCGACACGCCGTCCACGTCAATGCCGCGGGCCGCCACGTCCGTGGCCACCAGCACGCTCACACGGTCGGCGCGGAAATTGTCCAGCGCGCGCTGGCGGGCGTTCTGCGACTTGTCGCCGTGAATCGCCTCCGAACGGATGCCGCGCGTGTGCAACTGCTTGGCCAGACGGTCGGCGCCGTGCTTGGTGCGCGTGAACACGATCACCCGGTACATGCCCAGCTCGTCCATCAGTTCGGCCAGGCGATCGGTCTTGCCGATCCGCTCGACGAAATACACGCTCTGGTTCACACGGTCGGCCGTGGGCTGGGCCGACGCGATCTCGATGCGCACCGGCTCGCGCAGCCAGGCGTCGGCGAGCTTGCGGATCTCGCGCGGCATGGTGGCGGAGAACATCAGCGTCTGACGTTCGGCCGGCAGGTAAGAGACGATCCGCCGGATGTCGGGGATGAAGCCCATGTCGAGCATGCGGTCGGCCTCGTCAAGCACCAGCGTTTCGATGCGGCTCAGGTCGACATGGCCCTGGTTGATGAGGTCCAGCAGCCGGCCGGGCGTGGCGATCACCACGTCCACGCCGCGTTGCAGCTTGGCGACCTGCGGGCGCTGACCGACGCCGCCGAAGATCATCACCCCGCGGATCGCCAGGTGAGCGCCGTAGGTCTGAAAGTCGCCGGCGATCTGCGTCGCCAGCTCGCGCGTCGGGCACAGCACGAGGCAGCGCGGCAGCCGCGAAGGCCTGCCGCCTTGCGGCGCGGCGAGCCGGTGCAGAATGGGCAGCGCGAAGGCGGCCGTCTTGCCCGTGCCGGTCTGGGCGCTGCCGAGCACATCGCGGCCGGCCAGCACGTGCGGGATGGCCTGCTCCTGGATGGGCGTGGCCGCTTCATAGCCCGACGAGGCGACGGCGCGGAGAATGGGCGCTGCAAGTTGCAGTTGGTCAAAACGCATCAGTCACAGATCCTTCGTAGTGACAGTACGCACCATGAAGGCCGCGGCGGACGCCGCTGAAAAACCAGCTGATGCGTGACAACTGAGCTTTGAATTGAATCAGGGATTGGCCGCGGTTCGCGGCAAGCTGACCAAGTCCTTCGGACAGTTGAGCCATGCAGTATACGTCGCCGTGGCGCCGGCGTCAATCAGCGTACGATCGGCCTCATGGCAACCGACGCCCAGGCGTCTCCTCTGGCATGCCTGCATGCCCGTCTGCGGCCCACGCCACAGGGCGCGGGCAAGTCGAAGGCCGATCGTCGCTTCTAGAAGATATCGCCGCCTGATGTGCGTCGCGCCCCTTGTGCGTCATGCTTTCACGCGACAGGAAAGCGCACCGACGACCGCACCCGGGAGAACAAAGCCGCCAGCCGCGCATCATGGCCCGGCTCGGCGGCGGATGCATGTGAAATGTGATTCTTAAATGGAAGAGCCCCAGCCCTTTCGCCTTTCAACTTCCGGCGTTCCAGCTTTCGAGGGATTTCCGGAGCCAGGGGCTTCCGGGTTGGGGGGGGTGCTCCGGAGTGGGGGGTGGGGGTTTACGCGGCGATCAGACGGGCGACGGCGTCGCTGCGTGGGCCCACTTCGCCTTTGCCGTTGAACCAGCGTGCGGCGATGTAGGCCTTCTTGCCCGCGTCGGCGCCGGGATAGACCACTTCAAACTCGCTGCGCGTGGCCATGCCGTACAAGGTCCATTGCTCGAGGTCGATCGGCGGGGTTTCGCCATTGGCGGCGATGAAGGTGAACACCTGGGCCCCGGCCGAGCCTTCCGGCTTGGCCCGGCTGGTGGGCGTCGCCTCGTCAAACAGCCGCACCGTATGGCGACAGACATCTTCGCCGGCCAGTTCGAGCACCGGCTTGGTGGCGGGCACGGGGACGGGCGTGGGCGCGTGATCGCGCACGGGCAGGCCCAGTTCGGTGCGCTGCACATCGGTGACCAGCAGATTGGCCTGGATGCGCTGGGCGAGGCTGCGCAGCGGCGTGACCAGGGCGATCCGCGCCGCGTCCTTGGCCGCGACCGTAACCCGGGTGCGCGTGGCGGGATCGACCGCGGCGTTGTACGCGGCCGAGAAGCCGGCGGTCAGTTGCACCAGGTCGGCCACATCGGCGGCCGTCAGGCCGTAGTCCGTCGGTGCGAGCACGACCTTGGTGGTGAAGTTGTTGCTCCACGACACAAGATCGCCGTCACGAGATGGAATGTAATCGCGCATAACACGAGCCTCCTGAAGCACGACGCAAAGCTCGACGCTCATCGCGCGGGAACATCCCGCGCTCAAATGAGCGCCCCGCCCCGCCGTGCTGGTTTTGAAAACAACTCCTAACGTGACCCCGGCACCCCGGTTTACCCCAGCCGGTTTACCCCAGGTTTACCCCAGTTCCGAAACCCGACACCCGGTCTACCCCCGTTCACCCCGGCTCTTCCCACCGGTTCCCCGGCGCTCCCCACCGAAACCCGAAACCCGAAACCCGCCCTCCCCGACACCCGGTACCCGAAACCCGGCACCCGACACGCCCCGCAAGTTTCCAGCGGTGCGTCGAACGCACAAATCCTTTCGACCCGGCGGCGCGAAGAATTAACGGCAGACAGAAAAATATTTTGTTGGCCGGACGAAAAACCTCGGCCCCCTGCCCCGCCGCCCTGTCCTCCCTGCCCCCGCTCCCCTGCCATCGGTATGTCACCGGGCTCCCGGAGGATGAGAGCGGCGGAGCACGGCAAAGAGCGTTCGGAGCGCCGTGTCCTCGCCGGACGGGCTTCCCCTGGGATTTGCTCAGACGCCGCAAGGGCTTAGGCAGTTGGTCACGGGTTGGGATTGGATAGACTGCTCAGTGTAGACGCGGAAAGACGGGATGGGCAGCCGTGTGGATCCGTTGGCGGCAGGGAGAGGTGCAGGAAGCCGCATGACTGGCTCTTGCTCCCCGTTGACGCTTCGCTTGATAACCGGTATTGGTTAGAATCCGCACCAACGATGGAGGCTTCCACACGGATGAGATCGGTCGAACTATTTGTTGGAGCGGGCGGATTGGCCCTCGGCGCGGCCCGGGCGGGGTTCGAACACGAGGCCGTCATTGAGTGGGACCACAACGCTTGTGACACGCTGCGCCGCAACAAGGCTGATGGCGTCGAGCATGTGCGGGATTGGAGGATCATCGAGCGCGACGTTGCCAAATACGACTTTAAGCAGCACGAGGGCAAGGCGGATTGCGTTATCGGCGGGCCACCATGCCAGCCGTTTTCGCTCGGTGGCCGGCACAAGGGCCGCGACGACAAGCGGGACATGTTCCCTCAGGCGGTTCGGGCCGTCCGCGAGATCATGCCCAAGGCGTTCATCTTCGAGAACGTGAAGGGCCTGCTGCGGCAGGGCTTCGCGAATTACTACAGCTACATCATCCGCCAGTTGGAATACCCGACCGTCACCCGCAGGGGCGATGAGGAATGGACAGACCACCTCGCCCGGCTGGAGAAGATCAAGACCAGCGGTCGGAAGCCCAAGGAACTGCATTACAACGTGGTGTTCCAACTTCTCAACGCCGCCGACTATGGCGTGCCGCAGTGCCGGGAACGGGTACTCATCGTGGGCATCCGCAGCGACCTCGGCGTTGAGTTCAATTTCCCGCAGGCCACCCACAGCTATGACGCCCTGCTCTATGATAAGTGGGTGAGCGGCGAGTACTGGGAACGCCACCGCATCCCCAAGCGACAGCAGCCATCGGTTCCCGATCGCTTGCGGCGGCGGGCGGAAAGGCTCGGTCCCCTTACGTCAATGATGCTGGAGCAGCCCTGGCTCACGGTGCGGGATGCAATCAGCGACCTGCCCCGGATCGGCATGGGCCAGACCTCACGGAAGATCGCCAACCACTTTTACAACCCCGGTGCCCGCAGCTACCCGGGCCACAACGGCAGCCCATGGGATGAGCCGGCCAAGACGTTGAAGGCTGGCGATCACGGCGTACCTGGCGGAGAAAACACACTTAGGTACGATGATGAAGGTAATGTTCGGTACTTCTCAGTGCGGGAGTGCGCCCGGCTTCAAACCTTCCCCGACGAATGGATATTCGAGGGTTCGTGGACCGAGAGTATGCGGCAGTTGGGCAACGCCGTTCCCGTTCGACTCGCCGAAGTGGTGGCTGGGCAACTGGCCGAGGTCATCCGCCCAGTGGTGGGGTTGTCGGACGCAACTGCACGGGCAATGCGGGACGCCGAGCAGCAAGCTTGAACACCGGGGCCCCCGCCCTGTCAATCCGGTTGTGGCGGCCAGAGAATCCGGCCATAGGTATAGTCCCGCTGCTCCTCGTAGAGGATGAAATGGCTGGGGAACGCGGTGGCCTGCCAGCCGGACCCGAATTGTTGGGCAACGGTGGTGAGCAGTTCACCGGCCGGCATATTGTTGGCCGGCACGGTGATACTTTTTCCGTTGTATTTCGTGGATCCGGACCGCCAGCCACCCCGGGGATTGTCTGTCTCATACCGGAAGGTGTATGGCAGGCCGGCTTTCATCTTTTGCAGCAGTTCATTCGCCTCATAATCGCCAGACTCGATGCCGGTCGGGTAGTCCGCTCGGATGGGAAATTGCGAATCGAAGCCTTCCGGTGGCTTGTTCGTTTCTTCACGGTTTCGACCGGGATCGTGGGGGCCGAAGCCATTACCGTTCCATTCGCAGAGCCCAAGCCGGCGGTAGTACCGGATCAGGTTGGCTTCCGGAGCCAGCGGTACCCATGTTCCCGCCAGGTAGGCCGCGCGGAACTTCACGTCCTCGGGCTCAATGTTCTGCCGGCCCGAAAGCTTGATCCGATGGTCCGTGAGCCGATCGCCGAGGGAACCATCGGACTTTCCCACGTACACGAGCCGGTCACCCAGAATGAGGCCGTAGACCCCTTGAAGGGGTAGCAAGTCCGCAACCGTCTGTTCATCTAAGCGGGCGGCCCCCAGACCGTCGAAGAAAGCCCGCAACTGCTCGAAGAATGGCGTCGCCAAATCGAACTCGAAGCGGCCCACCGGCGGATGATCGGGTTGTCGTTCCTGTGAACTCAAGTACACTCCGCCGAATAATAATGGTGTGGATACGCTGACCCCGGAAGAACGCAGCCGAATCATGTCCCTCGTAAGAGGGAAGGATACTCGACCTGAACGATTTGTGCGATCCCTCATCCATCGCATGGGGTACCGTTATCGCCTCCATGTCCGCGACCTGCCCGGTTCGCCCGACATGGCGTTCCCGTCGCGGCGGGCGGTTGTGTTCGTGAGCGGATGCTTCTGGCACCGGCACGATTGCCCCAACGGCCGACGTCTCCCCAAGACCCGGGCGGAGTGGTGGCAGGCCAAACTGGAAGGCAACCGTCGGCGGGATCAGGCCCAGCACCGGGAGCTACACCGACAGGGCTGGCGGGTGATGGTCATTTGGGAGTGCCAGTTAAAAGACGTGGGGCGATTGGCCCGTCGCATAAAGCGATTCCTGGGGTAAGCCAACGGTCAGGAGCGTTCATGTCCACGTCGCGGTGTGGGCGAAGGTCATTTCCGACTTCAATGGCCGGATGAAGTAGCCATCAGCAGAATGACCCCCTAGCCCGCCCCGCCGTCGCCGGCGAGCTTCTGGCGAAGGCCGTCCGCTAATCGCCGCGTTCTTGATACAGTCCACGCCCCGTCCGGGAAAAGGGGCGGCGGGCGGTGTGTCGCGAGGGGGTCGCGCAGGTCTGGATAACTTTCCCGGATATCTTTCCGCCGCTCCCGGACATCTTTCCGCGGCTCCCGGACATCTTTCCGTGTCTCCCGGAACTCTTTCCGTCTCTCCCGGATATCTTTCCGTCTCTCCCGGATATCTTTCCGCCGCTCCCGGACATCTTTCCGTGGCTCCCGGATGTCTTTCCGTCTCTCCCGGACATCTTTCCGTCGCTCCCGGATGTCTTTCCGCAGCTCCCGGACATCTTTCCGTGACTCCCGGACATCTTTCCGTCGCTCCCGGATGTCTTTCCGTCTCTCCCGGACATCTTTCCGTGGCTCCCGGATGTCTTTCCGTCTTTCCCGGACATCTTTCCAAGTCTCCCGGACATCCGGGAAAGCCTCGCGGACACCCCCGGAAGTCGCCAAGACACCCGCGCAACGTCCCAGAACATCGCCGGACCCCGGCCCGCGTCGAGCCGCATTCCCTGGCAGGTCGCGACTCCCGTTATCATCCCGTTGTATCGGAGAAACAGCATGGGGAGCGCGTCATGTTCAAGTTCAGGCACCACCTCATCGACACCGGCCTGACCGGCAGCGGCTACGCCCAGACCGCCCTGGCCGACCTCGACAACGACGGCCGCCTCGAGTACATCACCGGCCGATCCAAAGGCGAAATCTTCTGGTACAAGTACCACGCGCCCGACCGATGGACGCGTCACCTGCTCGGCGCCGATTCACCCTCCGACGTCGGGGCCTGTGTGCTCGACGTGGACAATGACGGCTGCCTTGATTTCGTCACCGGCGGCGCCTGGTACCGCAATTCGCAGGATCCGAACGCGCCCTTCGAGCGCATCGTCTTCGATCCGCAGCTCACAGCCGTCCACGACATCTTCACCGCCGACATCGACAGCGACGGCCGCCTCGAAGTCGTCACCATGTCCGACAAGAATACGCTGCGCTGGTACCGAATCCCCGACGATCCCACCAGGCCGTGGACGCGCACCGACATTGGCCCGCCCGTACACGCCGGCGCGGCGGCCGGCGATCTCGACAACGACGGGTGCATCGATATCGTCCGCACCGATGTCTGGTTCCAGAACGTTAACGGCGACGGCTCCCGCTGGGTCCAGCGCCCCATCGGCCCCAACACGCCCCCGCCGCCGGATTTTCAGCCGCCCTTCGCGTTCAACGCGACCAAGAGCCATGTCTGCGACATGAACCGCGACGGTATTGCCGACATCGTCTTTACCGACGCCGAGATTCCCGGCGGAAAGATCTGGTGGATGCAAAACGTCAACGGCGACGGCTCGCAATGGAAGCGCCACGACGTCGAACCCGGCGCCTCACCGCGGCGCGGCCCCTATCATTCCCTCTTTGTCGGCGACCTCGACGGCGATGACGATCTGGATATTCTCTCCTGCGAAATGGAGGCCATTCGCGGCCAGGCGCCCCCACGCTGGTACATCTGGGAGAACATTGACGGCAAAGGGCAAACCTGGCGGGAACACGTCATCCTCGACGTCAACCTGGGCGGCCATGAAGCGGTCGTGGGCGACGTCACCGGCAACGGCAAGCCCGACGTCATCGCCAAGCCCTGGCGCGCCGCCCCCGACAACGCCGCCGATGGCCGCATGTTCGTCCTCTTCCTTGAGAACCTCTCGGAGTAACCGCGTTCCAGGCTTCCAAAAACATCCGCGAAAGCCTCGCGGACACCCCCGGAAGTATCCGGGGCGCGAGGCCCTTTCACCTTTCACCTTGAACCTTGCCCCCCCGCAGCGTCCGCCCCGCGGCCGCCGGGACGATCACGCCTTCAGTTGCGTGATGGCCTGGATCATCGGTTCGGAAAGCAGGTCGTAGCAGAAGTACGCCACGGCCGGAGCGCCGCCGCGCAGGGCGGCCGACACCAGCGACTGCATCCCTTCGGGACGCGAGGCCCCATACGCCTTCACATGGGTGCATATCTGCACCTTCGAACCTTCGACGGCCTTGACCGCCCGCCGCGTGTCGTACTCCACCGTGTCCGGGCCCCAGTGAATCACGCAGTGGATCATGTCCAGCGCGCTCTGCTTGTAGGCCCCGTAGCTCTGCGCCGCCAGCCACGGCCGGGGGCTGGAGGAGTCGTGGCCGATCTTCGTCGGCGGCACGAACGCGGCCGACAGGGCAACCCCCTTGCGCTTGCCATCGATCCGTCGCCGCACGTCGGCGATGTACTGGCGGATGGACTCGATGCGCACCTCGAGCATCTTCGCGATCCAGGGGTTGTCGAACATCAGCAGCGGAATCTCGTTGTCGCCCGTCAGGTCGTCGGCGAGGTTGGCGGTGATGTGCGGGGCGATGGCCAGCGACTCGGTCGCCAGTTTCTTCGCCCTGGCGTGAATGTCCTTGAGGTCCACGCCCTGGGTGGCGGCGAAGGCGGCCGCATGCTTCGAGAAGCAGAACGTGCCCATCACCCGCAATACGGGGTCGATCCGCCCGGCCAGGCTGTTCTGCTCCAGGCAGGTCTGGGGAATCTTGTCGAGCATGATCTCATCGACGGCGTACCGCTCGACGATCTCCTCGACCACGCGGGCGCTGAACTCGCGTACCTGCGGATGGTCGAAATCCAGGAACAGCCGATCGCGCGAGCCGTAGAGATTCTCCACCGCCCAGTCCGGCCGCAGCTTGGCGGTGCGGCCGTTGGCGAAGGTCGTCACCCAGGCGCAAACCTTCATGCCATGCCTGTGGGCCCCCTCGACCGTCTCGGCCAGCAGATCGCGCCCGGCGAAGTCGCGCGACGGAATCGGCGCTTCGGGCAGATCCTTGTAGCGCGACGCCTCGGGCTGGTAGAAGTAGTGCCCTTCCTCCAGCGAATAGATGGCCTTGTCCGCGTAGCGCGGCAGGACAAGGCGGTACGGCGAGTAGATCATACAGCACAGGGCGACGTTCTTGACGCCCATGTCGGCCATGCGCTTGAACGCATCCTGGCCCTCGACGGCGATGGAAATCGGAAACAGCGGCATCCACGACACGGGTTGTGAACTCATCGGCGGCTGACCTCGCGGTTAGGTGTGGGCATGTCAGGCGGGCGGGCGTGGGGGGTGGGGGGGTGGGCGGCGACAACTTGCCGGACCCCGCAATCATCAGAGCTTGGTATTCTAATCGCCTGGCCTCCACCATGCATGCCGGTTTCGCCGAGTCCGACATCACGCCCCCGGTTGGCGCGCCGCTGAATGGATTCATCGCGCGCTACCAGCCCAGCAGCGGCGTGGACCTGCCGCTCATGGCCCGTCTTGCCGTGCTGCGCGATCGCCAGACCCAGGCGGTGCTGCTCAGCCTGGACACGCTGGGCCTGGGCGACGACACCGTGGAGGCGCTGGCCCGCGACATCGGCCGGACCCTCGACCTGCCCCCCGAGCACGTGGTCATCGCCTGCTCGCATACCCACACCGGCCCGATGGCGGCGCCGCTGCGCGGCATCGGGCCGGCGGACGGCGACTACCTCAAGCGCCTCAGCGCCCAGGTGGTCAAGGCCGCACGCCAGGCGATGGCGGGCATCGAGCCGGTGACGGTGCGATGGGGAACCGCGCCGGTCTTCCTGGGCATGAACCGCCGCCAGTACATTCCCGGCCAGGGCGTGGTGCTGGGCATGAATCCCGACGCCCCGACCGACCGGGCCGCGCGCTTCCTGCTTCTCGAAGGCGCCCGGGCCCGCACCGTGATCTTCGAGCATGCCTGCCATCCCTATTGCCTGGGGCCCCAGCACCTGCTGATCAGTCCCGACTTCTGGGGTCATGCGGCGCAAGCGCTCGCCGCCGCCGGCTGCAACACCGTCTATTTCAATGGATGCTCGGGCGACATCCGCCCGCTTCGCGCGTTCGAAGGGCCCGCCGCCGCCGCGGCGGAAGGCCGCCGGCTGGCGCGCGGCCTGCTTGAGGCCATGTCCGCGGCCCGGATGCTCGACGATCCGCCGCTGGCCGTGGCCTCGCGGCGCCTGGCCCTGGACTGTCAGCCGCTGCCGCCGCTGGACGAAATCGAGGCGCAGCTCGACGCCGCCGACCGCACCGTCCGCGACGAAGACCGCACCGATCCGATCGTCCGTCAGCGCGTGAAGACGGCGTTCGCCCTCTGGCTCGCCGACCTGCGCAAGGCGACAGCCGCCGGCGACGACGGCCGCGCGACAAAGCCGCTGCCGCCCGTGCCCGCCCGCGTGACGACTCTCAGGATCGGCCCGCTGGCGATCGTCACGCTTCCGGGCGAGGTCTTCTACGAAACGTCCCAGGCGATCACGGCCCGCATCGATGCGCCGATGGCCATGACCGCCGCCTATTGTCACGCTTACATCGGCTACGTCTGTCCGCCCCACGTCTACGACGAGGGCGGCTACGAGCCGGATGAGTCGCACCGCTTCGTGGGCTGGTGGAAACTGGGCCGCGACGCCGCCAAGGTGCTCGAACAGGCCGCGATCGATTGCTGGAAGCAAGCTGGAGGTTGCGTTCGATGAGTGAAGTCAAGCTGGCGCTATATGGTGGGTCCAAGGCTGTTGGCAAACCCTTCCCGACCTTTCCCGAGTGGGGCGAGGAGGAACGCCAGGCGGTCCTGAAGGTCGTCGACAGCGGCAAGTGGTGGATGTACGCCTACGCCGCCGGCGAACTGGCGGGCGACGACCATGCCGACGAGAGCCGCGTCAGCCAGGTCGAGCTGGCGGAGCGCGAATTCTCCCGCCTGCACAAGGTCAAGCACACGCTGGCGGTCACCAACGGCAGCATGGCCCTGGACATCTGCATGCGGGCCATCGATCTCAAGGCCGGCGACGAGGTCATCACCACGCCCTACACCTTCTTCGCCACCAGCAGTTGCATCCTCAACGCCAACGCCTGGCCGGTCTATGTCGACATCGATCCGCAGACGTACAACCTCGACCCCCGCCGGATCGAGGAAGCCATCACGCCGCGCACGCGGGCGATTCTTCCCGTGCATTTCGCCGGCGAATTGTGCGACATGGACGCGATCAACGCCATCGCCCGCAGGCACAACCTCGTGGTCATCGAAGACGCGGCCCAGGCCCAGGGCGTCTGCCTCAAGGGCGAGCGCTACGCCGGGTCGCTGGGCCTGGGCGGGACGTTCAGCCTGCAGGCCAGCAAGTGCCTCAACAGCGGCGAGGGCGGCCTCATCACCACCAACGACGACGACTTCGCGCAGAAGGTGTGGAGCCTGCGTCACTGCGGCCGCAAACGCACGGGCCTGTGGTACGAGCACGACCGCATCGGCTGGAACGCTCGCATGAACGAGCTGACGGCCGCCCTGCTGCGCCCGCAGATGCGCCGCATGGCGGAGCAGAACGCCCGGCGCATGGCCAATGTCGCCCACTTCTTCAAGGGACTCGCCTCGATCCCCGGCATCACGCCCATCAAGCTGCACCCCGACGCGGTGCAGCACAATCACTACCTCGTGATGATGCGCTACGACGCGACGGCCTGGGACGGCCTGCCGCGGAATCTGCTGATCGAGGCGCTCGCGGCCGAGGGCGTACCGGTCAGCTCGGGCTACACCTTCACGAACTTCGAGAACCCGGTCTTCCGCAACCCGGCGCTTTACGGCGATGATTCCCCCCTGATGGTCGGGCGCTCGGCCCCGGTCGACTATCGGCAGTTCATCGAGCGCTGCCCCGTGGCCGTGCGCGCCTGCCGCGAGGAAGCGCTGTGGCTGACGCACAACCTCTTCCTCGGTGATGCGTCGCACGTGGACATGATCCTCGACGCCCTGCGCAAGGTGCGGGCCAGCGCCCCCGCCCTGCTCACGGCAAAGCGGTGACGCCGCCGCCAGGCGGTGGTGATGCCGAGGCGCGAAGAGCAGGCCAAGACCGCCCATGCGCGTTGTCGAGCCGTCGTCGCCCGCCACCCGCCGCCCCTCGCCGCCCTGCCCTCGACGTTCATCCGTGTTCTTCAGGGGCTGCGGCGCCCGCGGCGAACTTCGGCATGACAGACCCCCCTTCCGCGGCGTATCCTCATGGGGAATCGGCATCCTCGATGCGTCGGGGGCGGCGGCATCCTCATCATCCGCCCTGTGTCAGCCGCCTCACGGCTGACGGCGACCGCGTCGGGAATCTGTCGGGAGAGCTGCCATGATCCTCGCCATCCTTCGTGGTGCGTTCCTGGTGCTGGCCGCGGCGGTGGCCATGCTCTACGCCCTCAACTACCAGGTCGAGGGCGGCGTGCGCATCGAAGCCATCATCGTCATGGGGCTGGCGACCATCGGCCTGGCGCTGGTGGTGATCGTGATCGACGTGAGCACGCCGCGTAAGAAGCTGTCAGCCATCTCGGGGGTGTTCCTGGGGCTGATCGTCGGGCTCGTGGCCGCATGGGCCCTGTCGTTTCCCGTGGATCTGATCCGCGTGGTCACCGGCCGCAACGACCCGGCGTTCCGCAGTCTGCTCGAAGGGGTCAAAGTGTTCGTCGGCCTCATCACCTGCTACGTGGCCATCTCCCTGGTGCTGCAGACCAAGGACGATTTCCGCCTGGTCATTCCGTACGTCGAGTTCGCCAAGGAGATCCGCGGCACGCGGCCGACGCTGCTGGACACGAGCATCCTCATCGACGGCCGCATTCTCGACATCGTGAAAACCAGGATCATGCAGGGCGTGCTGATCGTGCCGCGCTTTGTCATCGACGAGTTGCACGCCATCGCCGATTCGTCCGACCGCCTGCGCCGGGCCCGTGGCCGACGAGGCCTGGACGTGCTGGCCAGGCTTCAGAACAACGGGCTCATCGACGTGAGCCTGCGCGAGTCGAGCGATGAGGACACGCCCGAGCCGGCCCTGACCGGCATGGAGGCGGCCGGCGTGGATCAGAAGCTCGTCGCCCTGGCCGAGCAGACCCGGGCCCGGCTCATGACCAACGACTTCAACCTCGCCAAGATCGCGGGCGTGCGCGGCGTGGAGGTGGTCAATCTCAACGACCTGGCCCAGGCCCTGCGCCCGGTGGCGCTGCCCGGCGAGGAACTGCAGGTCGAGCTGGTGAAACCCGGCGAGGCGGCCAGCCAGGGCGTGGGCTACCTGGACGACGGCACGATGGTCGTGGTCGAGGACGGCCGGGCGCTGATCGGCAAGACGGTCGGCATCACGGTGACGAGCACGATTCAGACTTCGGCCGGCCGCATGATCTTCGGCCGCCCCGCCCAGGCACGCGATGACGAGCCCTCCGCCAGCAGCCATGCCTGAACCCCGCGGCCAGGTCGTTCTGCTCATGGGCGTGTGCGGCAGCGGCAAGACCACGCTGGGCCGGGCCCTTGCCGCCGCGCGACACTGCACGTTCCTCGATGGCGACCAGCTTCACCCGCCGGCGAACATCGCGAAGATGGCGGCCGGCACGCCCCTGACCGACGACGACCGGGCGCCGTGGCTCGCGGCCATACGCCGGGCGATCGACGTCGCGCTTGACGAGGGCTCGCGCCTGGTCGTGACCTGCTCGGCTCTCAAGCGCGCTTACCGCCAGACGCTGGGTGTGAACCGCTCCGGCATCGCGGCCGTGCTTCTGACCGCCGACCCCGACACGCTCCGCCGCCGCCTCGAAGCCCGCCGCGGGCACTTCATGAAACCTGGCATGCTCGAGAGCCAGTTGGCGACGCTGGAGCCGCCCGACGCGAAGAGCGATCCGCACATCCTGAGCCTGGATGTCGGCGGCGATCTGCAGGCCACGGCGGCGAGGCTGCGCCGGCTGCTTGGCGGTGAGCCGGCCGAGTGATGGACCCCGGGGGTGGATGGCCGGGGGTGAAGGGCCGGGGGTGAAGGGCGCATACCTTGCGGGACGATTCCTGCTATCATGCCGCGTCCGCCGGCGCCTGGATGTGCCCGTTAGCGGGGTGTAGCTCAGCTTGGTAGAGCGCTTCGTTCGGGACGAAGAGGCCGCAGGTTCAAATCCTGTCACCCCGACTTTCCTTCAAAACAAGCCCTTCGGCCAGCACGTCGAAGGGCTTTCTCTTTGTGGTGACCAGACTTGTGATGTCCGTGCCGGGGAGGATCGTGGCTGCTGGCCATGAGATCCTTGAAGTTGGAGGCCGGACATGAAGCCGGTAATCTACCGCACCGTCGTCAGGTGGCCGTACTGCTGACGCGACGCATCGCGGAGCCTTCGTCTGGCTCTTCGTCCCATCCCGCGTTGCCGTTATTGCCCACGGCTGACAGAAGAGAACGTCCATGCCCCTCAGGATCGAAACGTACCACCCCAACCACCTGCCCGCCATGATCGACCTGTTTAACGAGCAGGCCCAGGCCGAGCCTCACATCGCCAGGCTCACGCCCGAGATCTTCAACGCGCTCGTCGCGCCCAAACCCTACTTCGATCCCAAAGGCCTGTTCATCGCCATCGAGAACGGTGAGGTTGTCGGCTGGTGCCACGCCTGCGTCGCCCAGGCCACCGAGGTCTGGATGGATCACAACCGGACCCACGCCAGCATCGAGATGCTCGTCTACCGCCCCAAAGACCTGCACGTGGGCCTGACCCTCGTCGCCGAGGCCGTCAAATGGCTGCGTCCCACCGGCCATGACCAGATCGAAGCGATCAACTGCCCGCGCGGCTACGCCTTCTATCGCTGCCTCTGCATCGGCGGCGAACGCCTCTGCCCCGCCTCCATCCCGCACGTGCACCTGGCCTTTTCGCTCAGCGGCTTCGACGTCATCGGCAGCGGCACCCTCCGCGTCGGCCCGCTCGACGCTCCGCCGAAGGTCCTCGACGCGGCCGTCGATCTCGAATACCGCATCGCGCCCCTGACCATGAACCACGAGGCCACCCGCCAGTCGTTCGTCGGCTTCGAGCCGTGGGTCATCGACGCGCTCGACGGCGAAGGCAACTCGCTCGGCGTCACCGGCTACGTCGTCATGCCCCACCACGCCGCCAAGCTCGGCAGCCCCGTGGTCAACATCTACATGATGGCCGTCAACGAGTCCGAGCGACGCAAGGGCATCGGCGCCGCCATGGTCAGCCGCATGCTCGCCCACGGCTACGAGCTGGGCGCCCGCTTCACCTCGGTCGGCGTCGACCTGGACAACATGGCCGCCCAGCAGACCTACCACAAGTTCGGCATGCTGCCCCACTGCCTCGTCTTCGACCGCCGCCTGCACCTGAAGCCGAAGACCGCCTGAGGCCGCGAGCGGCCCGACCACGCAGAGCCGAAGCCCCAAAGCACAAAGCCGCCAGCCGTGCGCCATCGCCCGGCTCGGCGGCGGATGCATGTGAAATGTGATTCTTTGGGGTGCCGGGTACCGTCCGCCCCTTTCGGCACGTGAGGGCCGGGGTAAACCGGGGTAAACCGGGGTAAACCGGGGTAAACGGGTTTACGCCGCGATCAGACGGGCGACGGCGTCGCTGCGTGGGCCCACTTCGCCCTTGCCGTTGAACCAGCGTGCGGCGATGTAGGCCTTCTTGCCCGCGTCGGCGCCGGGATAGACCACTTCAAATTCCGAGCGCGTGGCCATGCCGTACAAGGTCCACTGCTCGAGGTCGATCGGCGGGGTCTCGCCATTGGCGGCGATGAACGTGAACACCTGGGCCCCGGCCGAGCCTTCCGGCTTGGCCCGGCTGGTGGGCGTCGCTTCGTCAAACAGCCGCACCGTATGGCGGCAGACGTCTTCGCCGGCCAGTTCGAGCACCGGCTTGGTGGCGGGCACGGGGACGGGCGTAGGCGCGTGATCGCGCATGGGCAGGCCCAGTTCGGTGCGCTGGGCATTGGTGACCGCGAGATTGGCCTGGATGCGCTGGGCGAGGCTGCGCAGCGGCGTGACGAGCGCGATCCGCGCCGTGTCCTTGGCCGCGACCGTCACTTTGGTGCGCGTGGTGGGATCGGTCGCGGCGTTGTAGGCGGCGGAGAACGCGGAGGTCAGTTGCAGCAGGTCGGCGACATCGCCGGCCGTCAGGCCGTAGTCCGTCGGTGCGAGCACGACCTTGGTGGTGAAGTTGCCGCTCCAGGACACAAGATCGGCGTCACGGGATGGAATGTAGTCGCGCATGGCGCGAGCCTCCTTAGGCACGGCGTGACGGTTGACACCCATCGCGCGGGAACATCCCGCGCTTAAATGAGCGCCCGACCCCGCCGTGCTATGGTTGAGAACAACCTGGTTTACCCCGGTTTACCCCGGCCAACCGACGACCCCGGTGCCGCACCGGGAACTCGGGGGGAAAGACATGCCCCGCCCGGGAACATTGGGGTCGCGGCCTTCACCGCGCCGCCGCAAGACTTCCACGGTGCGCTTTGAAGGCACAAATCATTTCGGCCCGCCGGCGCCAGGAATTAACGAAAGACAAAGAAATATTTTGTCGGCGGGAAGAAACACCTTGGACCTGTCGGGCTGCCCTTGCCACCTACCTACAGGGAGTCCCCGATCCCCGGGGCCCGGCTTCCCGCCCTCGGAAGATCTCCCGGCTGGTGTCCTCGCCGGACAAGCCAAGTTTTTTAGATAAGCTGTGTCCTCCATGGCACCTGCTGGTCCGCCGCCAGGGTGTCGACGCGCAACGAAATCCCAACCGACCGAGGGACGCGAGTTCCAGATGCCGTTGAACGAGCCGGACACAAGGGCGAAGCTCATCGACCCAGCCATTCACAAGCGTGGCTGGACCGAGGATCTCATCCGACGGGAGGAGACGGCGGGCACAGTCGAGATCATCAACGGCAAGGCACGTCGCCGTTCACGGGGCAAGATCGATTACGTTCTTCGGGTCAAGGTCAACGTCGACACCCAGCCGGTCGCCTTGGCGCTCATCGAGGCCAAGAAGGAGAGCCTCCCCGCCAGTCACGGGCTGGACCAAGCCAAGGGCTACGCCAACTGTAAGCGGCTCAACGTCCGCTTTGTCTTCTCGTCCAACGGCCATCAGTTCGTCGAATTCGACTGCTTCACGGGCCTTACCTCCGCGCCCAAGCCCATCGCCGAGTTCCCGACGCCCGCCGACCTTCGCGCCCGGTACGAACAGGGCATGGGCTTCACGCTTGAGTCGCCCGAAGCTAGGCCGTTGCTCCAGCCGTATCCGGGCGGCGAAGGCGCTCGACGCTATTACCAGGACGCCGCCATCCGAGCCGTCATGGAGAAGGTCGCCCGCGATCAGATTGCCAACCAGCCCAAGCGTGCGCTCCTCTCGCTGGCCACAGGCGCGGGTAAGACATTCATCGCCGTCAACCTGCTCAAGCGAATCTCCGACGCCGGGCAGCTCACCCGCGCCCTGTTCGTCTGCGACCGAGACGAACTGCGTACGCAGGCGCTCAAGGCGTTCCAGAACGTCTTCGGCTCCGACGCCGCGGAGGTTTTCCGCAGGCCGGACGGCACGAACAACGCCAAGAACGCCCGCATCCATATCGCCACGTACCAGACCCTCGGCGTCGAGAATGACAACGGCGACGCCAACTTCCTGACCACCTTCTACCCCGAGGACTACTTCACGCACATCGTCATCGACGAGTGCCATCGCTCGGCCTGGGGTAAATGGTCGCAGGTGCTCACGCGCAACAAGAACGCCGTCCAGATCGGCCTTACCGCCACGCCTCGCCAACTTGAGTGCAGGGAAGAGACGGCCGAGGCCAAACTGGACGCTGGCATCACCGCGAACAACATCGACTACTTCGGCGAGCCCGCCTACGAGTACGAGATCGCCCAGGCCATCGAAGACGGCTACCTAGCCGCCTGCGAAATCCAGAAGGGCCGCGTCAACCTTGACGACACCGGCATCTCGAAGGCCCAGATCATCGCCCGGCAGCCGGTGGACGCCATCACCGGTCAGCCGCTTACGCCCGAGCAGATCGACGACCTCTATGAGAAGTACAAGTTCGAGGATCGCATCCTTCTGCCCGACCGCGTCTTGGCCATGTGCCAGGACGTCTTCAACTATCTGCTGGAGACCGGAGCCCCGGAGCAGAAGACCATCATCTTCTGTGCCCGCGACCGCCACGCCGACGACGTGGCCGTCTGCATGAACAACCTCTACGCCAAGTGGTGCGCCGAGAGCGGTAAGCAGCGACTGGACTACTACGCCTTCAAGTGCACCGCCGCCAGCAGCGGCAATGACCAGCTTCCCGACCTTCGGGCCTCTTCGCGCAGTCACTTCATTGCCACGACCGTCGATTTGCTGACCACCGGTGTGGACGTGCCCTGCGTGCGGAACATCGTGTTCTTCAAGTACCTCAAGAGCCCCATCAGCTTCTATCAGATGGTGGGACGCGGCACCCGCATTGATCCGCCGACCGGCAAGCTGATGTTTCGCGTCTATGACTACACGGACGCCACGCGTCTCTTTGGCGAGGAGTTCATCACCAAGCCGCCGCGCACCGGTGGCGAAGGTTCCGGTCCGACCCCGCCGCCCCCTCCACCGGACGCGACGATCAGCGTCGAGGGCTTCGACGTTCACATCACCGACGCCGGGCGTTTCATCGTGACCGATGTGGACGGCCGCGCCATGCCTGTTCCCGTGGAGGCGTACAAGGCCCGTCTGGCCGCGCGGCTGGTGCAGGAAGTCCACACGCTGGACGCCTTCCGCGGCCGCTGGATCGACCCGCCCTCGCGGCAGGAACTCATCGATGCGCTGGTGACCTCCGGCTACTCGCCGACGGTTGTGCGGATGGTGGACGACAGGCAAGACTACGACCTTTACGACGTGCTGGCCGAACTGGGCTGGGGCATGAATCCGCGTACCCGCCACGATCGGACGATGGCCTTCACCTACAAGCACGAAGATTGGATCGATGCGCTGCCGGTTCAAGCCGCCGCGACGATCCGTGCCATCGCCAGCCAGTTCGAGCGCGGCGGGACCGACGGCCTGGAGAACCCGCAGATTTTCCAGACGCCCGAAGTCCGGTCGGCCGGCGGCCTGGCGGCGCTGACCGAGGCGGGCAACCCGCGTGAACTGCTCACGGAGACCAAGACACGGATGTTCGCCGCCTAGACCCTACCGGGAGACCTGCCATGGACAAGGAAATCGTTGTCCGCCTTCATTCGAGCTTCGAGGACATGGTCCAGAAGTTCCCCGACAGTGACACCGAATTCTGGTGCGCCCGCGATCTGCAGATGCTCCTGGGCTACGCCCGCTGGGAGAACTTTGCCAAGGTCATCGACAAGGCTATAACCTCTTGTCAGGCCGCTGGTTTTGATCCGAAAGACCATTTTCTTGGAATCACGAAAATGGTCGATCTCGGCTCCGGGGCCAAGCGTGAGATTCAGGACATCGCCCTCACCCGCTACGCCTGTTACCTGATCGCTCAGAACGGCGACCCGGCCAAGGACCCCATCGCCTTCGCCCAGACTTACTTCGCCGTCCAGACCCGCAAGCAGGAGGTCATCGAAAGGCGCCTCGCCGAAGCCGAGCGCGTCAGCGCCCGCAAGAAACTGACCCGCTCGGAGAAAGAGCTGTCCGGCATCATCTTCGACCGTCTGCGCGACAGTGAAAGCTTCGGCCGCATCCGCAGCAAGGGCGACAAGGCGCTGTTCGGCGGACGAACGACGCAAGACATGAAGGACCGGCTCGGCGTGCCCAAGGGGCGGGCGCTGGCTGACTTCCTGCCCACCATCACCATCAAGGCCAAGGACTTCGCCAACGAGATCACCAACTTCAACATCAAACAGCACGAGCTGCGCTCGGAACCTGGTGTAACCAGTGAACACGTCAGGAATAATCAGGAAGTCCGCAGGCTCCTGGTCGACCGGGGCATCGTCCCGGAGAAGCTCCCGCCCGCCGAAGACGTCAAGAAAGTCGAACGCCGGCTGCAGTCTGAACGGAAGAAGCTGCCCCGGACGATGGACAGACTCGAAGGCCCACAAAATGGTTGAACCGCAGATATTCCAGGCGCTCGAGGTCAGGGCTGCTGGCGGTCTGGCGGCGCTTCGGGCGGCGGGCAAGCCGTCGGACCTGCTTCGTGAGACCAAGACAAGGATGTTCGCGGCATGACGACGCTGGAGACACTGACACAGAGCCTACACGAGCACGCGCTTCCGGCTGGATGGCGGATGGTTCGTCTTGGCGAGTTGATCGCCGAGGCCCAGGCGGGCTTCGCCTCCGGAGCGCGCGATCTTGACGGAGTGATTCAACTGAGAATGAACAACGTCGGCATCCGGGGCAATCTCGTTTGGGACGAGGTGCTGCGCGTCCCCGCCGATGCCGCGACCGTTGAGCAGTTCCGGTTGATCCCCGGCGACGTCATGTTCAACAACACGAACAGCACCGAGCTTGTTGGCAAGAGCGCGTTGTTCGAGGGCTACGATGAGTTGGTTGTCTTCAGCAATCACTTCACCCGCATTCGGCCGAAGCCCGGCGTCCTGCTTCCCGAGTTCCTGGCGGCATGGCTGAACCACCAATGGCTCAAGGGGGTCTTCGCCGGTATCTGCAACCGCTGGGTGGGCCAGAGCGCCGTCAAAGGGGACAGGCTCCTGACGATGGATTTCCCACTTCCGCCGTTTCCGGAACAGAAGCGCATTGCGGCGGTCCTGAAGGAGCAGATGGCGGCGGTGGCGAAGGCCCGCGCGGCGGCCGAGGCCCGGCTTGAGGCGGCCAACGCGCTGCCATCCGCTTGCTTGCGCTCCGTCTTCGAAGGATCTGATGCTACTCAGTGGCCGATGCGAGCACTTGGCGAGGTTCTGATCCCGCACAAGGAGATCATCCATCCCGGAGACCGACTGAATGGAACAGCCACCTTTGTTGGGCTGGAGCACATCGAATCGCACACTGGCCGTCGTATCGGCAGCGATTCACTGGACCTTACACGCCTAACTGGTCGAAAACCGACGTTCCGGCAGGGCCAGATCGTGTATGGCTACCTACGCCCCTACCTGAACAAAGTGTGGATCGCGGAGTTTGATGGTTGCTCGTCGGTTGATCAGTTCGCCTATGAGGTGCGGAGCGATCTCGCTGATGTGCGCTTCGTGGCGTGGTTCATGCGGAGCCCAACCTACCTGCGTCGGTCGCAGGTAGTAACCACGACAGGGCAATTGCCCCGGATCGGAACCGGCGAGATTGCGGCCGTGGAAATCGGGCTGCCTTCGCTTGACGTTCAACGTGCGGTCGCGGACGGGATAGACCAGCGATTCGCAGCCCACCGGAGACTCTGTAGCCTCCTCATCGGAGAAGCAGACGCCATAGACAGCATGCCAGCCGCTTTGCTGCGGCAGGCCTTTGCGGGAGAATTGTGATGGGAACATTCTCCCCACAGACTATAGAGGCCCTCGCATTAGTCATTACCGGCGGGTCCGGCACAGGGAGTGCCGATCCTGTTCCGGGTAAGTATCGTTCGGCGTGGCACCTGGAACAGTTTTTCAAGCACATCGGGGTGACGTTCTCCGTTGACAATCGATCCCGCGTTCCAGCCGTTCGTGAATGCCTTGATGAGCTTAACACCTCCGACTCAGAGAAGATCGAGATCGCCATACGTGCGGTGACTGATCCTCGTGATTACCTGGACAAGTCGAATGATTTGATGGCCGTCGTGAATTACATGAATAGGCGGCTCAAGTACGACGGCCGGGAACTTCGATTGCAGGGCGAGTTCTATCGGCTTGCCTCGATTGCCCCTGGGGGTCTTGCCACTGCTGGGCTCAAGGCAGTAATCGACCTGACGGACTACGACTCTGTTCAATCCGATTTCGAGAGGTCGTTGCAGGCAGCCCATGACGATCCAGAGGACGCCATTACGGCGGCTTGCTCGACCGTAGAGAGCGTATGCAAGTGTATCCTCGATGAGATCAAGCGGCCCTATCCCAACAAGCAGGATATAAAAGGTTTGGTCTCGGAGGTGGGCAAGCACCTGAATTTGTCCCCCTCACGTTCGGACCTACCTGCCGAACTCGCTGCGGACATCAAGCAGATTTTGTCAGGCCTGATCAGTGTCACATCGGGTATCGGGGCGTTGCGGACTCATGGTGGTGATGCCCACGGTCGCGGCCGAACGAAAGCCCCAGTGGATGCGAGGATTGCGCGGCTAGCGATTCATGCAGCCAGCACTGTGTCACTGTTCTACATCGAAACATGGAACCGTACGAAGCGAAACGGATAAACGCATGGCGAGAAGGAAGGCGAACAGCAACGGAAACGGCAACGGCCGACGGCACACGACGCAGGCGTCGGTGGACCAGGCCGTCAGGAGCATCTGCGACATCATGCGGCGCGGCAACTGTGCCGGAGCGATGCAGTACGTGCCGGAACTGACCTGGATTCTGTTCCTCCGCATCCTCGACGAGAAGGAGCACCGCGAGGAGCAGGAAGCCGAGGCGCTAGGCGTTCCTTTCCGAGCGTCGCTGGAATCGCCGTATCGCTGGCGTGACTGGGGCTCACCGCCAGAGACATTGCCCGAGGGCCAGACCAATAAGCGCGTCGAGCTTCAGAACGCGCCGCAGAACACCTTGTTTAACTTCATCAACATGGAGTTGCTACCGCACCTCAAAGGCCTGAAGAACCGGCCCGACGCCACGCCGCGCCAGAAGGTCATCAGCGAGATCATGACCGGCGTCGAGCGAGTCCGCATCGACACCGAGCGGAACTTCCTTGATGTGCTGGACAAGGTGCATCAGCTCACGACCGAGGCCATCGACCCGACGCATGTCTTCACGCTCTCGCAGGTCTATGAAGGGCTGCTGCTGAAGATGGGCGAGAAGGGCAACGATGGCGGGCAGTTCTTCACGCCTCGCCAGGTCATCACGGCGATGGTGCAGGTGATCAACCCCGGCGTCGACGACACCGTGTATGACCCCAGTTGCGGCACCGGCGGTTTCCTGGCCCAGAGCTTCGAGCACGTCAAAGCCAACCTGGGCAACGACGCGACGGCCGAGCAGCTAGAGACGCTCAAGCAGCGGACGTTCTATGGGCGGGAGAAAGAGAACCTCATCTATCCCATCGCCCTGGCGAACCTTGTGCTGCACGGGATCGACAAACCCAGCCTCTGGCACGGCAACACGCTCACCGGCCGAGAGACCTACGGCGGGCTGTTCGACGGCGCGCCGCAGACGTTTGACGTGATCCTGACCAACCCGCCCTTCGGCGGCAAGGAAGGCAAGGAAGCCCAGACCAACTTCGACTACAAGACCGGCGCCACGCAGGTGCTGTTCCTCCAGCACGTCATCCGGTCGCTGCGCGAAGGTGGGCGCTGCGGCATCGTCATCGATGAGGGTTTACTGTTCCGCACCAACCAGGATGCCTTTACCAAGACCAAGCGGAAGCTGCTGGACGAATGCGACCTGTGGTGCGTGGTGAGCCTGCCCGCCGGGGTGTTCACCGCCGCCGGGGCGGGTGTGAAGACGAACCTGCTCTTCTTCACCAAGGGCCAGCCGACGCGGAAGATCTGGTACTACGACCTGACCGACGTCAAGGTCCGCAAGAAAACGCCGCTGACGCTCAAGCACTTCGAGGACCTCATGCCGCTGCTGCCACAGCGAGCCGATAGTGAGTTGTCCTGGACCGTGGACATGGACGAGCGCAAGCGGATCGCCGCCGATGAGGCCCGGCCGCTGAAAGAGCAGTCGACCGCCAAAGGCCAGCAGGCCGCCCAGTGGAAAGAGCAACTGAAGAATCTGAAGAAGGCCAAGCCGCGCGACCCCCGCAATGACGCGGCCATCGAGGAGGCCGAAGCCAAGGTCAAGGAACTGACCCGCGAGGCAAAGGACCTCGCCGCGAAGGCCAAGGAGATCGAAGACGCCGTCTACGACCTAAAGGCCGTCAACCCGCACAAGAAGCCGGTCGTGGACACGCGGACGCCCGAGCAGCTCATGGACATCATCGAGACCAAGGGTCAGGAAGTGGCCGAAGCCCTGGCGGCGTTGCGGGAGAAATCCTTGGCGGCGAAGGCATGACCGGCAGGCGAACTGGACGTGAGGGAGCGCCTTCGGCGCGCTGCCATCTACCCCGCTTATCCCGCCTTCCCCTCGCCGGTGAGCTTGCGGCGGAGGCCGTCCGCTAATCCCCGCATTCCTGATGCAGTCCACGCCCCGTCCGGGAAAAGGGGCGACGGGCGGTGTGTCGCGAGGGGGTCGGCTAGGCCTGAATAACTTTCCCGGATGTCTTTCCGTGTCTCCCGGAACTCTTTCCGCGTCTCCCGGAACTCTTTCCGTGTCTCCCGGAACTCTTTCCGCGTTTCCCGGAACTCTTTCCGTCTCTCCCGGAACTCTTTCCGTGTCTCCCGGAACTCTTTCCGTGTCTCCCGGAACTCTTTCCGTGTCTCCCGGAACTCTTTCCGCGTCTCCCGGATGTCTTTCCGTCTTTCCCGGACATCTTTCCAAGTCTCCCGGACATCCGGGAAAGTTTCCCGAACATCCCGCAGCGCCTCGCGGACATCCCCGGACCGTCCGAAAACACTCCAGCGGCGTCCGCCGCGCGGCGCCCCTTTCACCTTTCACTTTTCATCCCGCACTTTGCACCTTTCACTTTGAACCCCCAACTCCGCCGCCGCAGCCGCGGATTCGCCTCACAGCCGTCATGACCGGCCGCGGCCCAGGCGGCTGGACATCACGTAGAGCAGCGGCAGGACGAACAGCGTCAGCAGCGTCGAGGTCACGACCCCGCCGATCACCACCGTCGCCAGCGGGCGCTGCACCTCCGCGCCGACGCCTGTGGAGATCGCCATGGGCAGGAAGCCCACGGCGTCGGTCACGGCCGTGGCGAGCACCGGACGCAGGCGCTGGCGGGCCGCGTTCATCACCGCCTCGTGCACCGGCTGGCTCGCCTCCAGGAAACCGCGGATGGCCGCGACCATGATCTGGCCGTTGAGCACCGCGATGCCGGACAGCGCGATGAAGCCGATGGCGGCGCTCACGCTGAACGGGATGCCGCGCCACCACAGCGCGAACACCCCGCCGATGAGCGCGAACGGAATGCCCGTGTAGATCAGCAGCACGTCGCGCAGGTTCTTCAGGCTCAGATACAGCAGCAGAAACACCAGCAGCAGCGTGATCGGCACCACCAGGGCCAGCCGACGCTGGGCCCGCTGAAGATTCTCAAACTGCCCGCCCCATTCCACCACATACCCTTCCGGCAGCGCCACCATGCTGCGGATGCGCTCGCGGGCCTCGCGGATGAACGAGGTCACGTCGCGGCCGGCGACGTTGCACTGCACGCGGATGAGCCGGCGGCCCCATTCACGGGTGATGGTGGCGGACCCTTCGGTGTGTTCGATCGATGCGAACGACCGCAGCGGCAGACGCTGGCCCGCTTCCGTGGGGACGATGGTGTCGGCGAGCAGGTCCGCGCTGCGGCGATGGGCGTCGGGCAGACGGACGACCAGGTCGAAGTGCCGCTGGCCCTCGAATACCTGGCCGACGGTGCGGCCGCCGACCGCTTCGACGAACTCCAGCACGTGCCGCGCGGGCACGCCGTGCCGGGCCAGGGCCTGCTGGTCCACCCGCACCCGCAGCAGCGGCTGGCCCGTGAGCTGATCGACCGCGATGTCCGACGCGCCGGGAATCGTCAGCAGGATGCGCTGAATCTCGTCACTGATGCGCACCAGCTCGTCGAAGTCATCGCCGTAGATCTTGATGCCCAGATCCGAGCGGATGCCCGAGATCATCTCATTCATGCGCAGCTCGATCGGCTGGCTGAAGACGATGTTCAGGCCGGGCAGGTCGGCCAGCTCGCGCTGCATGGCGGCGACCAGCTCGGCCTGGCTGGCGGCGCGCGTCCACTGCGGCCGCGGCTTGAGGGAGACGAAGATGTCGGTCAGCTCCGTGCCCATCGGGTCGGTGGCCACCTCCGCCGTGCCGATGCGGCTCCAGACGTGGCGCACTTCGTCGGGGAAGGCGTCCAGAAGAAGGTTCTCGATGCGCGTGTTGTACGCGGTGGACTCTTCAATCGAGATGCCCGCAAGCCGTATCACGTTGGCGACGACGGCCCCCTCACTCAGCCGCGGCAGGAACTCCCCGCCCAGGCGCGCGGCCTGCCAGCCGGTGAGCATCAGCAGGACGACGACGCCGGGCAGCACAATCCAGCGCAGCTTCATCACCCGGGCCAGGCAGAAGGCGTACGCGCCGGTCACGACGCGCTCCATGATGCTCTCATGAAGCCTGGGCTTGCGCGGCAGGCAGTAGTAGCCGAGCACCGGAGAGAGCGTGATGGCGATCGCCAGAGCGCCGACCAGGGCGAACATGAACGTCCAGGCCATCGGCTTGAACATCTTGCCCTCGATGCCTTCCAGCGTGAGCACCGGCAGAAACACGATGAGGATGATGCCGATGCCGAAGGCGATCGGCCGGGCGACGTGTCTACTCGACGCAAGAACCACCTCGAACCGCTCGGCCGCGGTCAGATGGCGCCCCTCCCGGCGCGCCCGCTCCGCGAGGCTGCGCAGGTTGGACTCCGTCATCACCACCGAGCCGTCGATGATGATGCCGAAGTCGACCGCGCCCAGACTCAGCAGACTCGCGGCGATGGCGAACTCGTACATGCCCAGAACCGCCATCAGCATGGTCAGCGGAATCACGACCGCCACCAGCAGGCCCGCCCGGATGTCGCCCAGCAGGACGAAGAGCACCACCACCACCAGCCCCGCCCCCAGCAGCAGGTTGTGCTTGACGGTGTCGATCACCGCGGTCGTCAGCTCCGTGCGGTCGTAGACGACCTGCACGACCACATCTTCGGGCAGGGCCCGGCGCACCTGATCGAGCTGGCGCTTGAGGTTTTCCGTGACGATCTTCCCGTTCTCGCCCATGAGCATGAACGCCAGGCCCAGGACGACCTCGCCCCGGCCGTCGGCCGTCACGGCGCCGCGGCGGATCTCATGATCGATCCGCACCTGCTCGGCGATGTCGTGCACATGCACGGGATTGCCGTCGAACGACGCGACCACAATGTTCTCGATCTGCTCGATGTCGGCCACGCGCCCCACGCCCTGGACCATCTGCGAAACGCCGCCCGAGGTGATGAGCCCCCCGCCCACGTTCGTGTTGTTCCGCTCCAGGGCGTCGAACACGTGATCCATGGTCAGATCGAACTTGAGCAGCGCTTCGGGCGCGAGCACCACGTGATACTGCCTGACCTGGCCGCCCCATGCGTTCACTTCCGCCACGCCCGGCACCTTGCGCAACTGCGGCTTGATCACCCAGTCATGCAGCGTCCGCAACTCTTCCAGCGAGCGAGCGGGATCGTCCGACCGCACGACGTAATGAAGGATCTCGCCCAGCCCCGTGGCGATGGGGCCGAGCTGCGGGCGATCGATGTCCTCGGGCAGCTCGACCGCGTTGATGCGCTCGAAGACGTGCTGGCGGGCGTCGGTGATGTCGGTCGCATCGTCGAAGGTCGCCACCACCTGCGAAAAGCCGAACTTCGACACCGAGCGGACGTTGACCAGGCCGGGCAGGCCGCCGATCGACAGCTCGATCGGCAGCGTGATCTGCTGCTCGATCTCCTCGGGGCTCAGAGCCGGCGCGACCGTGTTGATCTGCACCTGCACGGGCGTCGTGTCGGGAAAGGCGTCCACCGGCAAAAGAGTCAGCCGCCACAGGCCCAGCGCGCACAGCACCAGCGTCATGAAGACGACCAGAACGCGGTTGCGCAGGGAGAACTCGATGATGCGATCAAGCATGGTGTGCTCCGCGAGCGAGGAACGGGCAATCACTCAGTGGTCGGCGCAGCCGGCGCCCAGACGCGACTTGAGAAACTCGGACATGACGATGAAGCTGCCGCCGGTCACCACGTCCTCCGCGAGATCGAGGCCGGCCAGCACCTCGACGCTGTCGCCCCTGGCGGGGCCCAGAGCCACCCGACGCAGTGAGAACAGGTCGGGCTCATCGCGCACAAAGACATAGTCGCCGTCCCCATGGCGCTGCACCGCCTCGCGCGGGACCACAGTGGCCGGCCTGGCCGCGCCGGTGAGAATGCGGGCCTTGCCGTAAAGCCCGGTCTTCAGCCGCTCGACGCCCTCCGTGACCAGTGCCCGGGCGCGGATCATGCGGCTGCGCGGATCGATCGACGCGTCGATCCATGTGACGCGTCCCCTCACCGTCAGACCGGGCAGCTCGTCAAACTGAGCCTCGACCTCCTGCCCGGCGCCGAGGCCCGTCAGATGGGCGGCCGGCACCGAGAGAAGCAGCCAGCGACTGGACAGATCCGCGACGGTGAACATCGGCTCGCCGGCGTCCACGGCCTCGCCGACCACGGCGCTGCGCTCGATGAGCGTGCCATCGAATGGCGCCCGCACGACCAGCAGCGCGGAAGTTTCCTGGTCGCGCTCAATCCGCGTGATCTCCGGCTCGCTGAAGCCGAGATTGTCCAGCATCTGCCGACGCTGACGCAGTGACAGTTCGGCCTCGCGCCATGCGGCCTCGGTCTGCAACACATCCTTCTCCGCGGCGATGTTCTGCTCCCGCAGACGTTTCATCCGCTCCAGGGCCTGCTGCTGGATATCGCGCGCGACCACCGCGGCCAGGTAGTCGCTCTTCGCCGCCGCCGCTTCGATCGAATGCAGTTCGGCGAGGACTTCGCCGGCCGCCACCCGCTGCCCCACGTCGCGTGGGACGGCATGAATCACACCGCCGACCAGCGGCGTCACCTTCGCCAGTGCATTCAAGTCGTACTGCACTTCGCACAGCGCCTCGATGACCGGAGCCGAGGTCCCGACGCGCGGCCGGTCGATGCGGATGCCCGCCTTGTCGGCCGCCGCCGGAGAGGGAAGCCGCACCTTCATGCTCTGGCCCGGCTGCAGGGCGGCCGCCAGATCGGGCTGACAGATACCGCACTCGGCTTCCGCCAACTGGTGCTCATTGCAGAAGAGCGCCGCCCCACCGTGCCTGCCGCCGTCGCCCGGCGAACTCCGCGCGGCGGGATCGTCATTACGCAACTCGGGATGGCAGAGAAAGCATTCGTCCTCATAAAGGAAGTGCTCCGCGCAGTAGAGGCGGTCGGCATCCTCCAGCTCCGGATGGCACAGCCAGCAGCGATCTTCGTATCGCCCATGCTCCCGGCACCAGAGCCGGCCCTTGTCGCGCTTGGACGGATCGCAGATGAAACAGGTCTCGCCCGCCGCCGCGTGGGTGTGAGCCGCCGACCCGGCGGGGGTGGCCGGGGTGGCGGGGGTGGCGGCGTCGCCGTGCGCGTGCTCCGAGGGCGGGGGCGTCTCGCCTTCGCAGCCGACGGCCAGCATCGCGGCAATCGTCACGCCGCAGATCAGCCACGTCTTCCAGTATTGTGCCTGCATTGTCATGATCAATCTCCTGATGGTGCGGCGGAGTTGCCCAGGGCGCGGAGCGATTGTCCGATCAGCCCTTCAAGTTCCGCCGCGGCTGTGTGATAGGTCGTGAGGGCGTCGAGATGGGCGGAGCGCAACTCCACGAGCGTGCGTTCCGCGTCGAGCACGTCGATAAACGCCACATCGCCATGCTCGAAGGCGCGTTGGGTGAGTTCGAAGGCCTCGGCGGCCGGCGGCAGCGCCTCGTCGCGCAGGGCCGTCGCCTCATCGAAGCCCGCCGCCAGGCGCGTGCAGGCGTCGGAAAGCTCCGCGGCCAGGCGTCGCTCGATTTCGTGCTTGCGCTGCGACGCCGCGGCCGCGCCCATCCGCGCCGCGAGAATGTCGCCCTGACGTCGATCGAACAGCGGCAGCGGAAGCGACACGCCGAGGATCAGAGCGCCGGCCTCCTCGGCGCGGTCGTACTTGTAGCCGGCCCGGACCGTCGGATCGGGAACCGCCTCGGCCCGCGCCAGCCGGGCTTCGGCGCGTCGCGTGCTGATCTCGACCGCCCAGCGCGCCACCTGCGGGTTTTCGTTCAGCAGGTGGGCCAGTCGTTGCGGCGAAGGCGGCGGTGCGAGCTCGTCGAGCGATCCGCTCGCTTCGTCGAATGCCGCCTCATGCGAGGACCACATCAGCGCAAGCTGTCTCGCGGCCGACTGTCGCTCTCGCTCAGCCCGCCGCATCGCCACGCGGGCCGTGGCGACCGACGCTCCGGCCCGGGCGGCGTCGATCGGCGGCGCGTCGCCGGCCTCGATGCGTCTGGCGGTCGCATCGCGGACACGCTCGGTCACGGCCAGCGCCTCGCGGGCCAGGGCGACGCGTCGCTGCGCCGCCAGAAGCGCCACATAGCGCTGCGTGACCTGCGTCAACACCTCCAGCCGCGCCGCTTCGTAGTCCCACCCCGCCGCCTGGGCCGTGAGACCGGCCAGTTCACGCCGCCGGCTGATGTCGCCGCCGAGGGGAACCGTCTGGGCCAGGCTGACGGTGCTCTCCAGCGAGCGTGCCCCGGAATAGCTCTTTTCGCCGGCGAAGTTCTCGAGCTCGGCTTCCAGTTCGGGGTTCGGCCAGAGCCCGGCCTGGAGCATGCGGGCTTCCGCCGCGCGCACCTCCCAGGCGAAGGCGCGCAGTCGCGGATGATGGGCCAGAGCCAGGGCCATCGCGTGGCGAAGATGGATCACGCCGGTCGGCGGCCTGGGCGCGTCGACGGGCGGCAGGTCCGCGCCATCGGGCGAATCGGGCGAATCGGGCGGGCGATAAGCCTCGACGTCGCGGCCGAGCGGCCGGGGCGTCGGCCAGGCGGCGTCGGTGAAAGGCCGTTGAGCGCATCCGCCCAGCGCCAGCGCCGCGATGGCCACGGCGCAGCAATACCTGCGGTCCATGCATGGGCTCCTGTCGGTTCGCAAGTGAGCAACAGCTACACCACGCGCGAGCGTCAATGCCCGCGTGGGACGAGGAAGATAGGAATCACAGCGTTCAGATCAGCAGGCGCGTGCTGCGCAGGGCGCTGAGCGATCCGAGCTCATGCTCCGGCGATCGCGGCGACGGTGCGGCCTGTGTGCGGACGGGATCGGCCGCGAAGACCTGCGCGGCCGGCGGCGATGGGCATGCGGCGAGCAGGTGGGCCCCGCGCTCGCGCGATGTCGAAGTCGGCGCCGCGGCGGTCCAGCCTGCCGGAAGATCGGTGCAGGCATTGGCGGTCAGCACGCCCGCGGCATGGCGCGCAGCCGTCGCCGCATCGGAAGCCGGGGCCGCATTGTCGCACCGGCCGCTGTCATGCGGCAGTTCGACCGCGATGTGTCCGTCCGCCGCGATGCACAGCACCCGCGCGCCGGCCGGATGCATGGTGGCCGCTAGAAATGCCACGACAAGAATCCATCGCGGCAACGGGCGCAACAATCTGACGGGGCAACGACGCATCGGCAAAAGAGTAGCCAGCTTCCCATCGGACGGCAAGACATTCCATGAAGATGATATTGGCCTGAGAACTGGCCGCCCTGGTCGGGTCTGCCAGACACAACGGATCGCGCACAGCGACGCGCTCACCGCCAGCGAGCAGAACCCCGACCGGTTGCCGGCGCCGCTCGCGTACGAATGCTCGTGAGGGCGATCATCCCTCCTGCGGTCGCACCGGACGCTCATCGCGCCTCGGCACGACGTGCTGACTTCGACGCGGCTACGAACGCCGACGTGTCAGCATCATGGCGACGCCGGTCAGCATGATGAAAGCAGCGGCCGGCTCAGGGATGATGCCGGCCTGGCCCCCGCCGGTAAGGTGAGCGATGAAGGGGTTGATGTCTTCGGTGTTGATGCTTCCGTCCATATTGGGGTCGACCCGGCGATACTGATCGGCGGAATACATGACGTTGATGTAGGTGTAGAGATCGGTCAGGGCGAAGATGAAGGGATTGATGTCTTCGGTGTTGACCACGCCGTCGTGATTGAAATCGCCGAGCACCACCTCGTTGAGCTGGGCATCACCGGGCGATCCGCTGACGCCGTTGGCGCCGTCGTTGCCCAGCAGCGCGCCGCTGCCGCCGGCGCCGCCGGCGTTACCGCTGACGTTGACGCGGCTCAGGTAGCCGCCTGTGCCGGCATAACTGAAGCTGTCGATGTAGTTGATGATGAGTCTGCCGCCATAACCCCCTTCGCCGCCGCCCCCGCCGTTGGGATAGTCGGGGCTGACCGATGGGGCGTCGCCGCCGTCGCCGCCGCGTCCGCCGACAGCCACCATCGTGGACGACTCACCCAGCACGACGTCGCGGCCCTGCAGCCAGATGGTGCCGCCCGATCCCCCAGCGCCGCCGTGCCGGGCCGGCTGATCGATCGAGCCGTCCCCCCCGTGGCCGCCCCTGCCACCGGGCATGGTCAGGTGGCCGGAGATTTCCAGCAAACCATGGCTCCAGATTTCAAAACCCTGGCCATGCCCGCCGGGCGTACCCCACGTGCTGGTGCTGTAGCCCTGACCGATGCCCAGCCACACGGAGTCACTGCCGTTGGTGCCGTTGTACTGGCGGCCGCGGATCTCACCGCCCCACGCGAGCACGAACGAGTCGGTGACGATCTGCGTGGAGCTCTCGACTCTCAGCAGGCCTTCGATGATGACCGCGTCATAGGTATGGCTACCCGAGATGAAGAGCTGTGTGCCGGCTGGCACGTGGAGGATCTCAGCGTGGGCGGTACCGCTGAGGAAAAGTACGGTAGTTAACAGGCAACAACAGAAAAACGCGCGTTGGCGCATGGTGGTCTCCACACTGGCCACGGTGTGTTGCGAAAACTGCGAGAGCATGCCAGTTCGATCCCTTTAACGGCGCCGCCGGGGCGCGAACAGGCCCAGGATCAGCAGCGCCAGGGACGTCGGCTCCGGCACCAGCACGAAATCATCGATGAAGGCCGACTGTGGATTGGCCGGCTGGAGGAGGCCGTCCAGCATTGACGCCCGGGCGCGCACGGTCGTGGTGCCGGCCGGTGCGACCCCGCCGATCGGAAACTGCTGCCAGGTGTTGTCCGGCACATAGACGGTGTCGATGTCGAGCTCAACCGAGGCGATCACGCTGTCCGCGGCATTGAGGAAGTCGATGGCCAGAATCGTCTGCGTCGATGCGGCCGGGTTCAGGCCTGAGTAATTAGGCTCCATCCGGAACCACGCTATCAGTGAGTACGCGATTCCCGCCCCGCCGGGCACGTCCTGGTACAGATGGGCGGTGACGGTGGGCGGATTCACGCCCGACCCGCCGACGAACGAGCGCAGCCACAGGCCGCGTTCACCGGCCGGCGTGTGGTTGGCGAAGCTCGCGAACGTGGCGGAGTTGACCGGCGCGCCCAGCCCGTCGACCCCGGGCTCCTCAAGGATCCAGCCCACGGCCACGTCGGTTTCGTGGTCCGGGGGACTGTCAAGATTTCCATTGACCAGCAGATTCGCCTGGGCCGCGTCCGCGCCGAGGGCGGCGATCGCGGCCAGCATGGTTATGCGGATGGCTCGATACATGGTGGGCACTCCTGATGGCCGCTGCGCGCCTGGCGACAAGGGGCTTGCGGCACGGCCGGGTGATTTGCAGAAGATCATGAAGAACCCATGCCGCGCTGCGCGCGGCGGCGGCGCAGCAGGGTCAGGCCGCCTGCGCCGGCCAGCAGAGCGCATGACGCGGGCTCCGGAACGATGAGGGCCCGGGCGTAGAAGCTGATGGTCGGGGCGAACTCCGGGCTGCCATACTGCAGCGGAACCGCGGGATTGGGCAGATTCGGTGTGCCGAAGGTGGACACGCGAACCCATCGCGTGGGATCATCGTCGACAAACTGGAAGTTCAACTCGTACGCATGATCGCCGTCGAACGCGAGCGCGTCCGTGACGGCTGAACTTGAGCCCGCGACGAGGTTCGCCCAAGTCGAGCCGGAGAAGCCGGGCTCCTGGAAGATCACCTCGACGCCGGGGTCGAAGGTTTCAAAACCTTCGACGGTCGCGCCGGCCCGCTCGGTGACGGTGACCTGGTCGATCCAGAGGCGGATCGGCTGGGCGATGCCTTCAATGTTTGCGATCCGCAGCATCTCGAGCGTGCCCCATCCGCCGTCGAGGATGGAGTTGGCCGTCGTGCCGGCGAATGCCAGAAGCGGATCGCTGGCCGGCGTGAACGTGAAAAGCTGCCACGAGCCGTCGAGGGGCAGCATCTGCCCGTCGCGATTGACGAATTCAAGGCCGCCGGTGGTTCCGCCGTCGGCGAATACCGGGCCGCCCGTTGCGCCGCCGTCGGCTTCGGTCTCGCGGATGGCGATGGAAATGGCCAGATTCTGGGCCCAGACGGCGGGCACGGCCAAAAAGACAAGTCCTGTCATCACAACAATTGTCCGCATCATCCAACTCCTTTGCGGGTACAGGGGAATCACCAGCGGTTCGAATGCCGCCGCATCGCCAACGGAGCGGCCAGCAACAGCAGGCTGATCGTCATCGGTTCGGGAACCAGCAGAATCATGCTCTCTTCGAAGCCCGAAGCCGGGCCGAAGGTCAACGTCACGGTGTCGCCCAGGTCAATGACGACGGGATCGGACGGTTCGCCAGCCGGGCCGGAGAGCGTGTAGTAGGTCGTGTACCGCAGATTGAAATAACTGTCACTGGGCAGGGACACGATCCATGAGGTGCTGCCGGCGATGGATCGCGTGCGAACGCCGTCAGCGTCGTTCGATGCGGTGGTGATGCCCGCGGCGTTGAGCAGGCCGGCGCGGAAATCCGAACCATAGCCGCCCTGCCAGACGCCGGTCTGGGTGACGAGGGGAGCGCCCGCGATGTCCGTGAGGCTGAAGGTGGTGCCGATGGAGAACACGGAGCCGGGTCGCGTGTCGGGAATGGCGACGTCGCCGGTGATGGCGAGGGTGAATCGTACGTCGATGATGCTCTGCGGCCCGACGACCTGATATTGGGCGAAGGTGCCGCTGCCGGCGCTGATGCTCTTGCTCGAATCAATGCCGCCCTGGGTCAGCCGCAGCTTCGACCGGATGATCTTGTCAAACCCGGGCAAGTATTTCGTCGACGCCGTGAAATCCCGGATGCCGTAGGCTGTCAGCGGATTATTGCCGTTGCTGAAGGTAAGCACGGGCAGGCCGCCATCGCTGAGCCGGGTATATTCCTTGCCTGGTCTGGCGATCACCGTTCCCACTTTGATGCCGCCCCCGGCGTTGGCGAAGACGTCCACGGCATAGACTGGTCCGGCGGCCGGGTCGTGGATCACAGCCACATCGGCGAAGGAGGTGTCGAGCAGGGCCAGGCCGACGATTCCTGTCTTTGTTGTACCTGCGCAGACTGTGGTCGTCAGCGCGACCAACAGGCATGCAGCCATCCATCCTTTCCTGTTCATCATGTGTTCCCCTTGACAGGTTCGAAGCGAAAGCTCGTCACGCGGGTCGGCCATCCGAGCCTGCGCAGTCTGGGATGCGTGGCATATCCACGTGCCACCAGCACACCGCAATGTGTGTCAACCCCGTGGATGCGCGGCATCCTGCGCGCCGCGCCCCCAGGCGAGCCGTTGGATCGGAAGCGGGACGACGCCCTCAACAAACGGGTCTCGCTCGCCGCCCCATCGCGACGACCACGGCCAGGACACACAGACCCAGCGTGGTCGGCTCGGGAATGATGCGCACGTTGTCGATACCGGCGATCGTGCTGCCTTCGCTGGCCAGCCGCACCTCGATCCAGCCGACATCGGCCATGACGTCGGCAAACGCCGGACTGGGATCGGCGCCGGGATCGAAGTCGTCGTCGGTCAGCCAGCCGTTGGACCGGGCGGTCAGATCGTCCCAGGTCGGGTCGAAGACCACGTCGAACGACTCCCACGTGTTGGCGTTGGGCAGCACCTGGCCGAAGCCATAGCGCCAGCCGTTTTCCGCCACGTTGCGGCGAAAGCGCAGAAAGGCATTGTCGACAGGACTGTTGAACACGTTCAGGTCGAAGCCGGCGCCGGTGATGCCGCTGGCCGCGTAGTCGCCGAGAAAAGCCGCATCCGCGCTGGTGCGTGATCCTATATCGAACACCGGCGGGGTCAGATCCTTGCGCACCTCGATGTGGCCGCCGGGATTCCCGCCGTTGCCGACATAAACCTGTGTGGTCGAGGTGGTGCTGCCCTGCCACCCTTGCTCGTCGACGTCATAGGTCGCCACCGTGCCGGGTATGGCCGCGTGGACACTGATCGCCGACATCGCCAGCAACACTGCCGACAGGCCCCATTTCGCACTCGTCATGAGATCCCCCTTGGTACGGGTTGAGATGAGGCGGACGCCGCTCGTCCGCCGAGACCGAAAAGACGCCGCAGCGCGCCGGGCACTGCGGTCGGTCTCCCCTCCCAAGGCGCATCACGCCCCCGAGTATAAGGGGTCTCGTCGAATATCAACGCTTAAATATGCCTTTGTCCACGTAAAGATATATCGCTCTGACGGGCTCTCTATCCCCTTTCCGGCCCCCTGTCCGCGCCGGCGTCGGGGTTACTGGTCGGGATCGGTCGCGGCGGCCTCGTCAAGGGCCCGCAACTGGCCGGCGGGGTCGGCCTTGACTGCCTCCAGGCACGGCGGGCAGCACAGGCGCACCAAGCGGTCACCGATCAGGACGTCCGTCATCGGGCCATGCACGCCCAAGGTCTCGCCGCAGACGACGCACTTGGGGGTCGGGTAGGCCTTTCGCTGAGCCTCGACGGCCGCGGCGTTCAGCGTCGCCATGAGTTTCGTCGGCTCGGCGTTGAACCCATCCACGCACTGGGGGCAGCACAGGCGCACAAGCCGTCCCTGATGCACATGGTCGACGGCGTCATCGCCCAGCGGTTCACCGGACACGGGACAGGCGGCCAACGGGTAGCGCGGCTTCTGGGCCGCCACCACGGTCGCATCCAGTTTGGCAAGGTATTTCGCCGGGTCGGCGTGGAAAGCCGGCTCGCAGTGCGCGCAACAGAGGCGCAACTCGCGGCCTTCGTATTCGAGGGTCGTCGGCTCGCCCATCGCGCCCAGGGGTTGGCCGGAAACCGGGCAGGTGGTCATGGGGTAGACGGGCGGCAGGATATGGGGTGTCGTGGAGCCCTCGTCGGCGACGGCCAGCGCGGCGAGTATCCACAGACTTACGGACGCCGCAAGCAGTCCCCACGCGATCGGCGGGAAAGGCTGGCCCGCGGTCCGGGCCGATGGGGTCGGCATGGCGGTATAGGGGCGGTGATGCGATGGACATGGCATGGCGAAGCTCCGTGGACGTGGCGTGGGTCTTGATGCGAAGGCACGTCACCGGTCTGAACGCATCGCGCTGTCCGAGATGTTCCATGGACTTTGAGAAACACCGCCTGTGGCAGCCAGGGAAAGTGACTTTGCGGTCGATGCGCTTCGCGCTAAGCTGAAAGAGGCACGGTCCCTGATCGATGGAACCGCATCCGACCCGCCTTGCGTTCTGAAGAGAGAAGCCTGATGCCTCAACGGCCAACCGAGACGGATCAGCAACGATTCTCCCGGCTCGTGCGGCCGCACCTGACGCTGCTCTTGCGGACGGCCGGTTACCTGACCGGCGACGCGCACGCGGCTGAGGACCTGGCGCAGGAGACGGCCATGCGGGCCATGCGAGGTCTGGCGGGGTTTCGTGACGGCACGGATATCCGGGCGTGGCTGCTGACCATCCTGCGGCGGACGCACGTGGACCTGCATCGTCGCGAAAAACGACACCGGGGCGCCGTCCCCCTGGACGAGGCTCTCGCGCCGGCCGCCCCACCGGCCGAAGAGGATCCCGCCGGAATGCATGACGAACAGTGGCCGTCGCCGCGGACTTTGCTGGAGCGCTTCGGCGACGCGGAGGTGATCGCGGCCTTGAAGGCCCTGCCTGAGGCGATCCGCTGGACGCTGCTGCTGGTGGACGTGGAGCAGCTCGAGCATGCGCAGGCGGCGGCGGTCCTCGGCGTGGCGGTGGGCACCATCAAGTCGCGGGCCCACCGCGGCCGCGCGATGCTGCGCGACCGGCTGTATGACCTGGCCGTCGGCCGCGGGTGGGTCGACGCCCCGACGACCCCGGCTGCACGGGAGCATGGCCATGCATGATCCGCACGCACACGCCGACGCATCCCTGCCCGACGCCCAGGCGGAGCTGGACGCCGCCACACGACAGCGCCTGGCGCGCCTGGCGAGCGTCCCCGTCGATGTCGCGGCGCTGGCCGCCCGGATCGATCAGGCGCTGGAGCAGGTGGACGACGACGGACGGCGCAGCGGTTGGCGCTGGCGGCCGCGACGTCTGGCGGCGGTGGCGGCGGCGATCGCGATGGCGGGTTCACTCGTGCTGGTGCTG
>JAANMW010000385.1_pt1 | contig 51575 bp, 40 predicted proteins | sample 7279671 | NCBI WGS metagenome assembly JAANMW01 (sample SAMN14094541, study PRJNA606508) | bioreactor metagenome | isolation source: A lab-scale SPAN reactor treating ammonium-rich wastewater day 247 | place: Ireland: Galway | collected 2017-09-19 | reverse complement strand
CAGGGGTGCCCATCTCGACAAGGCACATGCGGCACATCCCCACCGGCGCCATCTTCGGATGGTAGCAGAACACCGGAATCTGGTTGTCTTCGGTCTCCGGAATAAACGGCTCGTGATATACGACCTGAAGGCGGCGAAACAGCCTTGGCGTAAGCCAGCCGCGCGGCCAGATCCGATTTCCACCAACGATAGTTACAGGCAAAACCGGAGACTTTCGCGCAATGGCGATACGCATCGCACCTTCTTTCATTTCAAGTAATTCGCCGTCCTCGACTTGCCTGGCACCTTCCGGAAAGATCACAAGAGCAGCTCCATCATCAAGCGCCCGTAGCGCTGTTCGAAAGGCGGAAGAAAAACTCCTCGGATTCTGCGAAACCGGAAAGGCACCGAGATAGCGGATCATTCTTCCGACAAAGAACCAGTCGAAAGCTCCGTCAAAGGCCATGAACTGCGTTTTTTGCATTATCGGAGCGGCGATCCAGAACGGATCGACGTAAGTTTGGTGATTGGCCGCCACGACGTAGCCTTCCAGGCCGGCCTCCGGAATATTTTCGAGGCCGACGTACTCGATACGCCACAGGATCTTACTCACGATGCGCGCCGCACGCTTGAGCGATCTCGCGATTCTCGGTGGTGGATATTGGAGTTCTGCCGGCACAAAAGAAAGGGATCGAGCGCTTCAGCGTTGCTGAATACTGCTCGATCCATCTAGATTAGCCGTAACTCCGTAGTTTCTTCAAGAAACGACGTTTAGATCGGAATAATCTGCCTCGAGAGGATTGTCGGTAAGAAACATCTTTTCGGTTGGGAACCGCTGATCGACGAACTCCAAATGGAGCGACGGCAACTGATTCTTTCGCTCTTTCCGGTTTCGAACAATAGCGACCGAATAAAAACGAAACTCCTCGCACGCTACCTTTACACGCTCTCCTACGACGGCTGGCAGGGAGCAGAGCACCGATACGCCGGTCGTGCTGATATTCTGGGTCATGCACTCTTCTTTTTGTGAGGTTTTCTCGGACTTTCCCTTTAGTTTGGAAACGGTCATCGGGATGTTCATCCAAAATCGAGAGTTGCGCCGCGGTGTGAAGTCGGTCGCGGATTCGATGACACGCCAAAGGCCGTTCGCGTGCATACCGATGATGCGATAACCTTGGGCAGGATTCTCCATATGGCTGTCCGGCGGTGTCTTGCCGATAAAGCCAACACCGACGTGATAGACCTGTTTGCCTTCTACCTCGGCACGATTGCAGAACTGTACTACGCCGACAACCTGGTAGATCTTTTCGCTCCGGTCATACGCGCGCAGCTCTTCGGCGAGCGGCATCGTTAGCTGTATCAGCCTTCCGACAACGCAAGGCTGCGTGAGGGTAAAGCCCGCCCCATTGCGAGAGATGCTCGTTACTGCGGTTATCTCTTTCCAAGGTTCATCGTCACCGGTTACCTGGACGATGGCTTTGAGGTCAATTTCGTGGCGGGCTGAGGTCCGCATTTCGGGTTGCCCCGCTGGAGGAGTGTGGTCGAATTCTGTAATGCTCATTTGGTTCGGGAACGACGGTCATGCTTGTCAGTTGTGTGGAAACCCGGCCGATCGATTCTTTTCCTTTTTCAGTATTTGCTTTCGAAGCCTCAGTCGATCCCTTCCAACGGAAAGAATCGATCAATGAATTCAAGATGCAGGCGAGGAATGCCATCCGAGCCAAGTCTGCGGCCGCGAATGACCGAGATGATCTTCACGTCATGCCTGAGGCTAACGACCCGCACGAACGTGCCAGGTTCGAGGTCCCACTGTGTAAAGATCGCCGCTCCACCGTAGCTGATATTCTCAGTAACGGTCGATTCGCTCTTGATGACCTCGCCTGATTCATCAAGAAGCTCAATTACAAGCGCTTCCGGTATGTGGAAGCGGGTTTGTTTTCGCAGATCTTTCGGCAGATCGCTGTCATCTGCACCAAGCTGCATTTCGCCTATGTGCCAAAGTCCTTCGTCCTCGCGGTGAGTGATGTCGTAAAGCTTTGACGGATTCGAAAGGTAATCCTCCGGCGGATTCTTCCCAATGAACGCGACGCCGCAGGCGTATTGCGGATTCTCCGGGTTCGGGCTCGCGTCGATGCATCGACGTACCAGGCCCCAGATCTTGTACTGCGGTTCGGTGAAATCATACACACGCAGCTGTCTCGGCATCGGGATCGTCAGCATTATCAGCCTTCCGCGTTTTGTCGGGCGCTTTAACAAAAAGCCCGCACCAAATGCAGAGACATCCTGAAGCCTTGTGATCTCATTCCAGGAGACATTCCCGTCGATCTTTACTTCGACACGGACCGGCAACGGAAGAGCGATCCTCTGAATTCTCCGATTTTCTTTTACGTAGGCGGTTGACATTTGGCTTGCAAAGGAATTCCGAGCTTCAGGTATGGATGTTATCGGACTGAAGTAAGCTGCCTGTATCTCGGTTTCAAAGGACGGACGGCTGATGTTGGATCGCGATACCGCGTGGATTGCGGCACCTTTCAGCCTACCTTAATAAACGACGGGTGGCCGCAAAATTCCAATTTTTCATCAGTCGTGTTCTCGAAAATGCCTATTCTACGGACTCTCAAAGGTGACAATGCGCTTTGCTGGAAGGTCAATGCCTACAAGCCTTTGCATACAGCCTTTCACCTTGATTTTACTGGACGAAAATAGACTTTTAGAACGGCCTGCAAGGTTGCGGGAGCGGCCTTACAGCCTGTAAAATAGTATTACCTATCGGATGGAGATTTGTAAACACTTTTTTTAGCGCCGATTCTCCTATTCACAGACACTTAAGCAGCTGTAACTTCACGATCTTTCAGAGATCTTTGTATACAAAATGGATTCATTACTTGAACGCGATCAAATAAATATCGAAGACGAGATGCGGCGGTCGTACCTCGATTACGCGATGAGCGTGATCATTGGCCGAGCCCTTCCCGACGCACGCGACGGATTAAAACCCGTACACCGAAGGGTGCTTTACGGTATGTTCGAAGCCGGAAACACGGCGGGCAAGCCCTATCGTAAATCGGCTCGTGCGGTCGGTGATGTGATGGGTAAGTATCATCCTCACGGCGATATGGCCATCTACGATTCGATCGTTCGAATGGCCCAGGATTTCTCTCTTCGCTATCCGCTCGTCGATGGGCAGGGCAATTTCGGTTCGATCGACGGGGACAATCCGGCCGCCATGCGATACACGGAGATCCGCCTTGCGAAGATCGCGAACGAAGTTCTCGCAGACATCGAGAAGGATACGGTCAACTTTCAGCCGAACTACGATGACTCGCTTCAGGAACCATCGGTACTGCCTACTAAGATCCCGCTCCTGCTTGTAAACGGCTCGGAAGGCATTGCCGTCGGGATGGCGACAAAGATCCCGCCGCATAACCTGTCAGAGATCGTAGCGGCGACGATCGCACTCGTAAAAGACCCACAGATCTCGATCGATGAACTCATCAAGATGGTGCCGGGACCGGATTTTCCGACAGCAGGCTTTATCTACGGACGCGAAGGTATTGAAAGTGCGTATCGAACCGGCCGCGGCGTCATTCAGATGCGGGCAAAGGCTGTTGTCGATGAGATCGGCCGCGGCGATCGAGTGCGCAACGCCGTCGTCGTTACCGAAATTCCCTATCAAATAAATAAAGCCCGGCTCATCGAGAAGATCGCCGAGCTTGTCCAGGAAAAACGCCTCGACGGCATCTCCGAGATCAGGGATGAATCCAACCGCGAGGGAATGCGTATCGTCATCGAGCTCAAGCGCGATGCTATCGCACAGGTCGTCCTCAACAAGCTTTATAAGCTGACGGCGATGCAAACGTCGTTCGGCATCATCAACATCGCGATCCTCGACGGCCAGCCTAAGCTCTTGACCCTAAAGCAAATGCTTGAAGCATTCGTCGAATTTCGCCGCGATGTGATACGGCGCCGGACCGAATTCGACCTGCGAAAAGCTCAGGCTCGAGCACACATTTTGGAGGGCTTGAATAAAGCGATCGACGCTCTCGATCACATTATTCCGCTGATCCGAAATTCCCGTTCCGTTGACGAAGCGAGGGCGTGGCTGACCTCGAACTTCGCAACGCTTGACGAAGTAAAGAAATGGCGTGGCATCACCGGCAATAAGTCCGAAGATGCTTTCCTGAAAGACCTGCGAAAGGTGATCGCAAGTCTGGAATTTACAGAAATTCAGGCGCAGGCGATCCTTGACCTTCAGCTTCGCCGCCTATCGGCTCTCGAACGTCAAAAGATCCTCGACGAATACGCTGAGATCATCAAGTATATGGCGGAACTCGAGAATATCCTCGCAAACGACAGCGTTCTGCGGCAGGTTGTTGTCGATGAGTTGACCGAGGTCAAGCGTCTTTACGGTGACGAACGCCGCACCGTTATCGTCGATGCGGGCGTTGACCTCAAGATCGAAGATCTGATCGCAGACGAAGAGGTCGCGATCACCGTTACGAACGCCGGTTATATCAAGCGAACTCCTGTCTCGACATATTCACGGCAGGGACGCGGCGGCAAAGGCCGTCTCGGAGCAACAGCGAAGAACGAAGACTTCGTCGAGCATCTATTTACGGCTTCGACGCACGACGCGCTGATGATCTTCACCGACGACGGACAGGTCTTCAAGATCAAAGTTCACGAGATTCCCGATGCAGCGGCCGCTGCCCGCGGAAAAGCAGTCGTCAACCTCGTTCAACTTTCTTCTGAGAGGAAACTGGTTGCAACGATGGCAGTTCGCAATTTTAACGAGAAGATCTTCCTTACGATGGTCACAAAGAACGGCGTCATTAAAAAGACGGCACTCTCCGACTATCAGAACATACGAGCTCAGGGCATCAACGCGATCAACATTGATGAGGGCGACGAACTTCTTGAGGTTATCCGAACGGATGGCACTTGCCAGATCTTTATCGCAACACACGACGGAATGGCGGTCCGCTTCAACGAATCGGATGTCCGTCCGACCGGGCGTGCAACGCGCGGCGTCAAGGGCGTGAATCTGCGGGAAGGCGATTACGTCGTCTCTGTATGTGCCGTTTCGAAAGAAGGAACGGAGAAGATCCTTACGGTTTCCGAGAACGGTTTCGGCAAACAGACCCAGGTGGATAGCTATCGTCTGACGAAACGCGGCGGACTCGGCGTTATCAATATGAAGACGACCGAGAGGACGGGCAAGGTCGTTGCTGCCTTCCCTGTCGAGGAAAACAGCGAAATTATGATCATCACGCAGCAGGCAAAGCTTATTCGCCTCGGCGTCGATCATATTCGCGAAACCGGACGCTCCGCACAAGGCGTTACGCTCATCAAAACGGGCGAGGACGACCTCGTAACTTCCGTTTCCCTGCTCGCCGCCGACGACGAATAAGAGGGTACCGCGGGCTGCAAAACGAGAGGCCATCCGGCGTGCCGGATGGCCTCATTTCGTATGGTCTGAGATCTTTATGGAGAAAGATCGTCGTTATCAATTTGCGGTCCAATTCTCCCAATTCGCGTCTGCGAGATCGAACTGGCGTCGCAGTTCGATCTTCATATTGCGAACATCATCCGGAGTCGCAGGAGCAAGCGCCGGCCGAGCCTGTTGACCGCCTTGCTGTGGGCGAGCAGCAGCTTGTGCGGCGCGTCCCTGGTCGATCATTGCTGCCGTAACTGTCGCTTCACGGTTCCATATCTGCGCGGCTGTCCCAACTTCGAACATCGCTCCGCCAAACCCAAGATCGCACGAGTATCTTGTCCGCTGCCCACGGACGGCCGCCGCCCTTTCCCAACGCATTGTCCCCGAATTCGTAAGGTGCACAGCCAGGCGCCTGGTCATGCTAACGTTTGCGTCATTCCAATTCTGCAGGTGCGGACGGTCGGCAAGCGGCCCTCGAAATGCACCGACAGCGGGACTCGTGCCCACTGTGCGGAGAGTTTCCCAAAACCTCAAAGCTTCCGGCACAAGACGCTGCGTCGGATCCAATTGATGGAGCCACGCATCCTCATTCTCAACAACGGTTCCGTTCTCCCTCAGCCAGCGGAGCCCCGCAAAACCGAGGTCGGCGGCCATCCCAAAGTTGTGATTACTTTCGCCGGGCCCTGCGTTGGTAACTCCGCGGCCGCTCGTCAGGAGGTCATATTGAGTTTGGAATGTCCTGCGATCGCCCTGTGGGCACACGCCTATGGCGATGCCGTGCAATGTATGCATTTGGGTAATGCAGTTGATGACACGTGTTCTAAAGATCTGGGTAAACGTCAGCCCGTTGACAGCATTGATCTTTGCCTGTTTTTGATTTTCGGTCGCCGCAACATATACGGTTTTCCCGCCGATCAGGACCCGCATATCCTTGAATGCCGAATCAACCTTTTCGAGCATCTTCAACCACGTTGCGTCGCCCGGCCGAACGAGGCCCGGTGTCGCCAACGGATTCGCCACGGACTGCTGCGTTGCCTCATTCACAAAAACATTCTCGTTCTGAAAATCTCGAATGGCGTTTTTCGTGCCGTTACCAACAGAACCATCAATACCGGTCAAATATGGACCAGCAGGTCGTCCCGGAGCCGCCGCCCGCGTGATCTTCGCAAGAATGGCCTGCACCAGTGCGGAATCACTCCGCTCGTTTGTGCCGCCATCGCCAACCGAACTACGAATTGCTTGCATTTCTATCTCTCCCGAACAGTTCACTCATAACAGGTGAACGGCAATGTCTCGACCATTGAGGTTGCTCCTGCAACTCCTCTCAAACTGGCATTCAAAACGATCGTCCGGCAATCGGTTCTTTCCAACCAGAAGCCTACATATGTGGTTCCATCACTATCTACAGGGCCTAGGGAACTAGACGTATCGAGGATGATCTTTCTGCGTTGAGTTTTCGAGTTTGAGGAAAACGGCGTCGAGCCCGTCTCAGTTGCGACGAGTCGAACTTTTGCGGCCGCGGGGACGGGCGAATCCTTTCCGAACTGAACCTTAACAATAATGAACGTCGATACCGATGCGTTCGGGCCCGAGGGCATATTGCCAAGCTCACGCGCTCCGGAACCGATGAGGTTCTCCGAGAACGTTCCCGTACGGCTCTCAAAAGCCCTTGCCTGGATCTCAGCGATCTTTGCTGGGGCTTGAGCGCGTGTCGAACAAACAAGACAAAAGGATAGGATGAAAAAAGCGGATAAGGCAGAGAAACGTAACATCATTCCTACTCCTTCGGTTCTGATCTAGCAGTAGTCTGAGGTTATCGTAGCTCTAAGTGCGAAGTCAATATTTCTGCAGAAGAGTGTCGGCGTCGTCCAAACGCGCCTTCAGCAGAGATCTGTGTCTCGTGCAAGTGGGGTATCACGGATCAGTGTCAGCAAATGCGGTCAATAGACGGTGAAAGTCGGTGAGAAGGTGTCTCCCTCCACTTTGGCGACCACTATCTGATTCTCATCGATCTCGTAATCGCGAAGCCTTATTGCTTGCCGCCGGACAATTTCTGGGTAGAGTTGTAGCGCGAGTAAGACCCCGACCATTTTCATCCGATGAACAAACGGGAGCCTTAGCCGATTCGCCATCCGGAGGGCCTCGGAGAATTTCTCTCGGGCCGTCGGCCAATCTTTCTGATAGATCGCCAGGCGTCCTTCAGCTCGAAGGATCGCGGCCTCTTCGCAAGCAATGTGCAGATCTACCTTCGCATTCTCTTCGTAAGTAAAAGGAAGCTTACGCTGCAGACCACGCCATACGTCGCGGCATCTTTCGATCCGCTGGATCATATCGCCTTTCAAGCTGTTGGGCCGAAGGCGATACGTAAAAAGGGCTTCCCGCAAATACCCGAGGCGAACTCCGTCAAATAACAACCTCATCCACAGATCGAAATCTTCAGAACGATAAACGCACGGATCAAAGCCCCCGATCCTGTAAAACGCCTCGGCATCGACCAGGGTCCCTGAGGGAAGGATGTGGCATTCACCATTGATCAAATGAGTTCGGGTGATCTCGCCACCGGCCGGATTGAGGTGAAACAGATCGCCAACACGGTAAGGTTCAGAGACTAAGGTCTTCGCCTCAGAATATACAGCGCCGTAGCCGCCGTCCTTCTTAAACTGCAGCAACCTGGCGAGAAATTCCGGATGCCAAAGGTCATCCCCATCAAGAAAAACGAAAACATCTCCACGAGCACATTTGGCCCCAAGATTCCGGGTCGCACCGGCCCCTGAATTCGCAACTTTGTTGATAAATTTGATCCGAGCCCTATACGGCTCGATCGCTTTACAAAGTTCATCGGCATCCACCGATCCATCGTTGAGGACGATGACCTCAAAGTCTGAGAAAGTCTGAGAAAAAACTGATGCAAGCGTCTCTGCTATATACCCAGCGATCTTGTAGGCGGGTATAATGACCGACACCGCCGGCCGATCCTGGCCTCCGTGTTGCCCAACCGAGATCGCCCTTCGCGGTTCCATCGACTAGTCAAAGAGTGTCGGGCTATCCGTCCCTATAGGATGAAGTCCGAAATGTTCGAATGCACGACGTGTGGCAACACGTCCGCGCGGGGTTCGGTCAAGAAAGCCGATCTGAAGAAGATACGGCTCGATGATCTCTTCGATAGAATCCTTTTCTTCGTGAATCGCTGCCGACAGCGTGCTGAGGCCGACCGGCCCGCCATCGAATTTCTCGATGATCGTGCGAAGGAATTTCGCGTCCATTTCGTCGAGCCCGAACGAATCAACCTCCATACGATTCAGAGCGTCATTCGCGACGTGTTCGGTAACCGTGCCCTCGTGCTCGACCTCGGCGAAATCCCGGACGCGACGCAGCAGGCGATTCACGATGCGCGGTGTTCCGCGGCCGCGGCGTGCGATCTCGTGAGAACCTTTCTCATCGACCTCGATGCCCAAAATATCCGCCGACCGCCGAACGATCTGGTTGAGTTCGGCGACGCCATAAAAATCCAGGTTGAAGATGATCCCGAACCTGCCTCGCAGCGGTGCGGTGATCATTCCGGGCCTTGTGGTCGCGCCGATCAGAGTGAATTTAGGCAGATCAAGTTTTATCGAGCGGGCTGCCGGGCCCTGGCCGATCAAGATGTCGAGGCTGTAATCTTCCATCGCAGGATAGAGGATCTCCTCGATCGCGGGATTCAACCGATGGATCTCGTCGATGAACAAGACGTCGCCTTCCTCGAGTCCGGTCAGGATCGCAGCAAGGTCGCCGGCTTTTTCGATCACAGGGCCGGAGGTTGCCTTGAGCGTTGCACCCATTTCGTTCGCGACGATGTGTGAAAGCGTCGTCTTCCCAAGCCCCGGCGGGCCGGTGAGAAGAATATGATCGAGGGCTTCGCGACGCCTCAACGCCGCCTTCATAAAGACGCGCAGGTTCTCTTTCGCCTTTGGCTGGCCAATGTAGTCGCTCAGCTTTACAGGCCGCAGCGTCGCCTCGAACTTGCTCTCTTCGAGAGACAGATCCTCATTTCTGATATCGATCGCCGCCGTGTTCGCCATTAGTGTGTAATTCTAGCGCAATAGGGAGCCTTCACCTCATTGCGAACTTCAATAACCGGCCCTTTCCGACTTCTTATTTGCTGAACAGCCTCTCGCGGACTTACCTGAAGATCGCACCGGCGTTATATAGAGAGAAGATGTCCATCGAAAAGGCAACGGAACAGTGCAGGACAAGGCCGAGCCAGATCGTGCCGTTGCGGTATGAGATCCATCCAAGGAAGAGGCCCGCAAAGATAGCGGCGAAGGCCTCCGGCATCGGCTTTTGGAAGTGGATCATCGTGTACGGCACTGTCATCGCGAGGATCGAATATGCACCGAGCGTCGGTTTGAGACTGTGCACGAGAAAGCCTCGGAAGAAGAATTCGAGCCCGAAGAACTGCGCAAAGTAAATGATCTCCCAAACAAGCAGCGTCGTCGAGAGATAGGGCGATCCGTCAAAGACCTTTAGAAATGGGTACTTGGCCGCAAATCCCGCTGTGAGCGACATCAGGTACGTCACCGGCAGCATGATCGCTAGACAAAAGGCGAGTAGCTTTAAGAAGCCCGGTTCCAAACTTAACGCGAGGCCGATCTCGCGGAGCCGACGCTTTTGCACGAACTTGACCCAGATCGCGGGCACAACAAAGTAGAAGAACACAGACACAAAGACCCACCAGGCGAGGTTCGGCAGATTTGTGTGCTCAGGGTGCGTGGCTGCGCGGCCGATGCTGTCGAGAAAAGTTCCGCGGGTAAGCCATTCGAGAACGCCCGGATCCTTGAGAAAGTTGATCGCAGTAAGCCCCGCGGCCGCGTAAATAAGTGCGAACATCGCACGTTTATCAAGCGACGCGAGGTCCGCGCGGAATCTCGCGGCGATACCGCTGATCGCCGTCTCTTGTGTCTCTACGATGTCCTGTTCGTTATTTTGCAAGCAGTTGGAGAGCGCGACGCAGGAGCTTTTGGACAGTTGCATCCGACACGTCAGACTTTGCCGTCGAAAGTGCCTTTTCCGCAACGTTCCGCTGGTAACCGAGGTTGATCAAGGCAGAGAGTGCATCGTCAAACGTCTCATCCGCGGACGCTGCGCCCGCCGACGCGGCCTTTTTCTCACCATCGACCACTAATTCGCCGACCTTGTCGCGTAGGTCGATAACGAGCCGTTCTGCCGTTTTCCGGCCGATCCCGGGAATCGAGGTCAGCCGTGCGAGATCGTTGCCTTTTACGGCCTTTACAAGCTCGTCAACGCCTATGCCGGAGAGCACAGTGATACCAAGCTTCGGCCCGATCCCTTGGACGGAGATCACCTTCAGATATAGATCGCGTTCACGCGACGTATTGAACCCAAAAAGCTGAATCGCATCTTCGCGAACGTGAGTGTAGATACGCAGGACGACATCATCGCCCTCTTCGCCGAGTTCATAGAACGTCGAAAGAGGAATGTTCACCTCATAGCCGACGCCCGCAACACCGACAATGACGTGGGTTGCGTTCTTCTCCAATAGTTTCCCGGAAAGATGAGCGATCATCGTCAATAACTTTAGCCTGTGCAGGCGGAAAATGCGAAGCACGCTTCGCTATCCGATTTACATCTGGCGATTTTCACCCGTCTCGGGAAACCGAATCTTGCCCGTTCGGCATCAAAGGGCGTAGAATAGAAAGTCAAGGACAGTTTCGGCCGCAAGTTTCCAGCGTGCGACATCGTTCCCTTCGGAGGTTTTTAAGAATGGACGTTATGAATTTTGTAAAGCGTTTTGTGCCGTTCGTCGCGGCGTTTGCGGTCGGTATCTTTGTTGCGAGCTTTTTTGTCGATCTTCGCGGACCACGTTTTTTCCGAATAGATATGAACGGCCGTGGCCGCTGCCGTCATCAGATGAAAGACTATCAACGTCTGCAGCGTGAGAACTATATGCTCCGCCGACAGCTTGAAGAGAATCGCCTTTCGATGCCGCACGAGATGGAACTTCCCGTCCCGCCGCCGATGACCGTTGATCCGGCCACGGGCAAAACGATCGATAATGGTTGGGGCGACGGCCGAGGCTTTGGCAACCCGCATCACCATCCACGGAAATAATTGCTCCTCATCGTATTCTTTGCGGCCCTTGCGTTTCGGAACCGATAACGCAAGGGCCTCTACCTTTTGTAACGCAGATCTGGAGAATCGCGACATCGGCTTCCGAACTCCTGCAACTCTGTAACTCTCCGGCTTTATATGCTAGTCTGATTTCGCCCTAAAAGAATGGACGAGACCACTGCCCGCAAACTCATTGTCGAGATCGGCAAACTCCTTTATGACCGCAGCTACGTCGTGTCGTCTGACGGCAACGTAAGCTGTCGGCTGGACGACAATACGGTGCTTGCAACGCCTACGATGACGTGCAAAGGCCGTATGACCAAGGATTGTCTTGCCCTTACAGATATGGACGGCAAGCCGCTCTCGGATAAGCGTGCATCAAGCGAACTTGCGATGCATCTGCTGATCTACAAGATGCGGCCGGACGTTAAGGCCGTTTGCCACGCGCATCCTCCGCACGGAACTGCGTTCGCGGTCGCCGGGCTTGCGATCGACGAACCCATTCTCTCAGAGGTGATATTGACGCTTGGTTGCGTACCTTTAACGGAATACGGCACGCCATCGACCAGCGAACTGACCGAGGCGATGAAGCCGTTCGTCGCGAACCATAACGCTCTCTTGATGGCGAATCACGGTGCGGTCGCATACGGCGCCGACCTCTGGCAGGCGTTCGATCGGCTCGAAACTCTCGAACATACGGCGAAGATCGCGATACTCGCACGAGCTCTTGGCGGTGCGAACGATCTGCCGCCCGACGCGATCGAAAAACTCGTAAATATCCGCGAAAAGGCAGGTTACCTAAAGGAGAACGCCCGCTGCCAGGCATGCGGTTATCTTCATACCGCCGGGATCGCCTGCGATTCACCGATAGTGGTACGTACCACACATGAAACAAATGGAGCAAAGATCTCGCTTTCGCGTGAGGATTTGATCGAGCTTTTGAGTCAGGCAGTAAATTTAGGGTAAAATCTCCTTTTCGGAACTAAAAAGCTAAGTAAAAAGAGGACACATCGAATGCAAGAAGCATTAGGAATGGTTGAGACCAAAGGACTTGTCGCGATGATCGAGGCGGCAGACGCAATGGTGAAAGCGGCAAATGTTCAGCTCGTAAGCTACGAGAAGATCGGTGCTGGTTTTGTAACGGCGATCGTCCGCGGCGATGTCGCGGCCGTCAAAGCTGCTACCGACGCCGGAGCCGCTGCCGCCCGTCGCGTCGGCGAACTCGTCAGCGTCCACGTCATCCCGCGTCCGCACGCAAGCGTCGATGAAACACTGCCGGTCGTTCGCAAATAGACCGGCCGGGGCCCGCTCCTTCGTCGGGCAGCTGCTTTAAGGCGCTCTGAAATGATAATTGCAAGGATATTAGGCACCGTAGTTTCAACCCAAAAGGACGCGCGTCTTGCCGGCAAGAAACTGCTGATCGTAAAGCCTATCAACCTGGACGGTTCCGACCAGAGCGGCTATCTCGTCTCGGTCGATACGGTCGGCGCCGGTTTTCAAGAGAAAGTGATCGTCGTGGGCGGCTCCTCTGCCCGTATGGCCGAGGGCAATAAGGATTGTCCCGTTGATTCGGCGATCATCGGCGTGATCGATAGTTTTGACTTTGTAAAGTAGATGCAAATCGCAAGGGTTATCGGTACGGTCGTCTCAACCGTTAAGAATGACGCTCTCGAGGGCCGTAAACTCCTGATCGTTGAAACCCTCGATGCCGATCTGAAGCCGAAAGGTAAACCGACGATCGCACTCGACGCGGTCGGTGCCGGGGTCGGCGAACTCGTCTTCTGGTGCCGCGGCAAAGAAGCTTCTTTTCCCTTCAAACGCGATTCGACCCCGACGGACTGCACTATCATCGGCATCATTGATTCGGACGACCACGTATTTCAAAAACCCAAAGGATCAAAGCGACAGTAGTTCGCTTTAGTGCCCGACCTCGGCGGTCAACCATGCTCCTTGCACGTGTCATCGGAAATATAGTCGCAACGCAGAAGAATCAGCGTTACGAGGGGACGCGCGCGATGCTTTGTAGGCAGATCACCCCTGAGGGCGAGGATATGGACTACACGACAATTGCTCTCGATTCGGTGGATGCTGGCGTTGGCGACATCGTAATAATCGCTCAGGAAGGCTGGTCTGCTTCGACCGCTTCGACCGGAAAGCCCGGAGCCGCGATCGACTCGGCCATCGTCGGGGTCGTCGATAGGATCGACCTGCTCTAGAGCACTGCCTTTAGAGCTTGTCCGGTGTAACTTTTCCTGACTCTTACTATCTCTTCCGGCCGTCCTTGCGCGACTACTTTTCCGCCGCCCGAACCGCCTTCCGGCCCAAGGTCGATAACGTAATCCGCAGATTTAATGACATCGAGGTTGTGCTCGATCACGATCACGGTGTTGCCCGTGTCGACGAGCTTTTGGAGCACATCGAGCAGTTTGTGAACATCGGCGAAATGCAGTCCCGTCGTAGGTTCGTCGAGGATGTAGATGGTCTTACCGGTCGCGCGTTTTGAGAGTTCTTTTGCGAGTTTGATCCGCTGGGCCTCACCGCCCGAGAGCGTCGTCGAAGATTGCCCTATCTTGATATAGCCGAGTCCAACGTCGATCAATGTCTCGAGTTTTTGCCGTATTGCGGGAATATTCTCTAGAAGCGGAAGAGCGTCCTCGATCGTGGTGTCGAGAAGGTCTGCGATCGACAATCCCTTGTATTTGACCATCAAGGTCTCGCGGTTGTAGCGCTTCCCGCGGCAGACATCGCACGTCACGTACACATCGGGAAGGAAATTCATCTCGATGCGTTTCATACCGTCGCCTTCGCAGGCCTCGCAGCGGCCGCCTTTCACATTAAAGGAGAATCTTCCTGCCTTGTAGCCGCGCGTCCTCGACTCAGGAAGCATCGCGTAAAGATCGCGTATCGGCGTAAAAAGGCCGGTGTATGTCGCCGGGTTCGAACGCGGCGTGCGTCCGATCGGCGATTGATCTATCTCAATGACCTTATCGATGAGGTCAAGGCCTTCGATAGAATCGTGTTCGAGCGCTTCGACGTTCGAATCGTAAACGTGTCGGTAAAGCGCCGGAAAAAGTATCTCTTCAACAAGCGTTGATTTGCCCGAACCCGATACACCGGTTACGACCGTAAGAAGCCCGAGCGGAAACTCGACATCGATGTTCTTAAGGTTGTAGGCACGTGCACCCTTCACCTTTATGCGGCCGCCGGTAGGAAGGCGCCTTACGTCAGGCACCTCGATCTTCAGTTCGCCATTCAGGTATTTGCCGGTGAGCGAATCGGCCGCCTTTTCGATCTGCTTCGGTGAGCCTTCGGCAACGATGTGGCCGCCGTTCGTTCCGGCGAGCGGACCGAGATCGATGACGTGATCGGCGTGCATGATCGTCTCTTCGTCGTGCTCAACGACAAGGACGGTGTTGCCAAGGTCGCGCAGTTGATGAAGCGTGTCGAGGAGACGGCGATTGTCCCGCGGATGCAGACCGATAGACGGTTCGTCCAGAACATACAACACACCGCGCAGCTGCGAACCGATCTGCGTTGCAAGCCGTATCCTCTGCCCTTCACCACCGGAAAGAGTCGCCGACGCACGCCCCAAGGTAAGGTAGCCAAGGCCGACCGCATTAAGGAAACGGAGCCGGTCGCGGATCTCTTTCAATATGAGTCCGGCGATCTTCTCGTCACGCGCGGAAAGCTTGATCGCGTCGAATCGCTCAAGCGAATCAGCGATCGGGAGCTCCGTATAATCGGCAATGCCAAGGCCGTTGACCTTTACCGCAAGGCTCTCCGGCATAAGACGTGCACCCTTGCACGCCGGGCAAGTAAGCGGAGCAACCAGCTCTTCGAGGGCCGCTTTGACCTTTTCCGAAGGCGGATCGTCCAGCCTTTCGCGAACAACGCGGATCGCCCCTCGCCATTCACGCTCGACCTTGCTATCGCCAAACCGGAAGGTCAATCGCCGCCGCGTTCCGTTCATAAACGCATCGCGGATCTCGGCTGGCAGATCGTTGTAATTCACCTTGGCCGAATCCGCGTTCGCTCCTTTCTTAGAAGCACGTTTCTTGGTAGCAGGTGCGACGGGATCGCCCGTCGTGAATTTTTCGATCACAGCAAGCAAAGCTGCCCGCAGGAAATTTGCACCGGCTCGGTCAACGCCACCAAGAAAATCGATCTTTGCCGCAGGCAGATCGCCATTCGGAATGATCTTCGATGCGTCGATCTCCAACACCGTGCCGATGCCCTGACAGCGTTTACACGCGCCATAGGCCGAGTTGAATGAGAAAGAACGCGGTTCAAGCTGAGCGATCGAAATGCCGCAATTCACACACGCCATCCGCTCGCTATAAAGATTCTCCTCCCCGTCAATGATCGAGACCAGCACTGCCCCGTCCGTCAGCTTGAGCGCGGTCTTTACCGATTCGACAAGCCGTTCGCGAATGCCATCCTTCATCAGGAGACGATCAACGACGACCTCTATCGTGTGATTCTTTCGCTTGTCGAGGAGAATTTCCTCGTCCAGCTGCCGCATTTCGCCGTCGATGCGTGCACGGAGGAACCCATCGCGATGAAGTTTGTCGAGTTCCTTCTTGAATTCGCCTTTGCGGCCGCGAACGATCGGTGCAAGGATCATTACGCGTTCGCCCTCGGGAAGGCTAAGGATCCCGGAAGCGATCTGATCGACCGACTGCCGCGTTATCGGCGCACCGCACTGTGAACAATGCGGCTGGCCGATCGACGAGAATAACAGACGCAGGAAATCGTAGATCTCCGTAACGGTTCCGACGGTTGAGCGGGGCGAACGCGAGACGGTCTTCTGCTCGATCGAGATCGCCGGACTCAGGCCTTCGATCGAATCGACATCAGGTTTCTCAAGTTGATCGAGGAATTGGCGCGCATAGGCAGAGAGAGATTCGACGTAGCGGCGTTGGCCTTCGGCATAGATCGTATCAAAGGCGAGCGAGGATTTTCCCGATCCGGAAAGCCCTGTGATCACGACGAATTTATCGCGCGGAATATCAACATCGATATTCCGTAAATTGTGCTGACGTGCACCGCGAACGCTGATCTGCTTGATACTCATCTCTTAAGAGCCAAAATTCTGCCCAAAGCCGAAACGAGTATTTTAACAGATTCAGAGGACCGAGTGAAAATCCGGCCGACAACGCCGCTCATATAGTTGACGGCGCGGCTATTTCATCCCAGAAGGCTCATCACAGACCAAAGTCCGACGACAGAGATCACTATCCAGAGAATAATTCCCTGCACGAGCGGCCTAACGCCGACAGCCTTGAGCGTTTTGCGCGAAAGGCTTGCGCCGATAAGGAACAATGTCAGGGTCATCCCGGCTTTCGCGAGATTTACGAGCGAATCAAAAATGCTCGGCGGCACGGTCGCAGGCATATACGTCCTGATAACGGTCGCGAGCAGAAAGAGAAAGATGAACCAGGGGACTTTGAGCTTCAGCTTCGCGTCGCTCGATCTGTCGCGGTAGAGATACGCGAAAAGTAGCGCGATCGGGGCGATCCACAGGGCACGCGCCAGCTTGACCGTCGTTGCAATTGCCAGAGCTTCGGTGCCGTACGTTCCGGCGGCTCCGACGACCGAACTCGTATCGTGAATGGCTATGGCACACCAAACGCCGAATTGCGTCTGCGACAGACCGACCAGATGCCCGATGATCGGAAAAACAAAGAGAGCTACCGAGTTAAGGACGAAAATTGTTGCGAGAGCGACCGACATCTGCTCCGTGTCGGCCTTTATCGATGGGCCGACGGCTGCGATCGCGCTTCCGCCGCAGATCGCCGTTCCGGACGACACCAGTGCCGATGTTTTTTCATTGATCGTAAGAAGACGCCCGAGCAGCCAACCTAAAAGCAGAGTGCCGAAGATCGTAGCGATCGTGAACAAAATTCCGTCACGCCCGGCCTTTAAGACCGCACTGAGGTTCATCCCAAACCCGAGCAGTACGACCGACGCCTGCAGCAGATACTTCGTCGGCTTGCCGCTCAATTCCGGGAACGGTGTGCCGACCGTGAGTGCAAGAATAATGCCCATTGCAAGCGCGATCGGCGGCGAGCCCCACGGCGTAAGGCAAGCGATCACCAGCGCGATAAAAATGACCTTCTTTAACATTGCCTTCCCTTTTGCGAACAGCGGCACTGCCGCGTGAGAGCCTTCGCTCTCAAGCTCGTGTAGCGAAAAGCATCGCCTCGGCCGTCGTTCCATTCAACTCTGCGGCCACTTCGGGCGACAGCGGTTCGATCCGAACGTCGGCAAACCCATGCTTCTCAACCAACTCACGATGATGCTCCGCCGTTCTCCCAAAGCAATGCAGCCCGTAGCGGAATTTCAACTTCCCTTTCACGCTCGTGTCTGCTTTCCACTCATCTTCTGTTCTCCAAACTTCGTCAGAAAGCTGTATGTGCAGCACAAGTCGTCCGCCCCGTTTGATCTTACGACTGCAGTTGGAAAGAACGCGTTCGAACGTTTCGTCCGTCAGATGCTGGATCACCGCGAAGCTGTATGCGACGTCAACGCTGGCGTCCGGAATGGACGCCATTCCTTCCTCGTCTGCCCTGATGTAATTCAGATTCGGAGCCGGATTTATTATCTCCGCACACGCAAGGGCACCGGTGGAAATGTCGCAAGCATAGAGCGTCTTGACGAGCTTTGCCGCATTCACTGCAAGAAAGCCCGGCCCGCATCCGTAATCCAGCGCGACATCATCTTTTTTTAGAATGTCCGATAAAATCAGCCCGCAAATCTTTTCGCGTGACCGCAACCCGTCGCGGTATCTGGCCTCAAGATTCTCATCAAGCGTCTTCTCGCCCGGATCCTCGCCAAAAAAGTAGTGCGGACTGAGCGAAAGTATGCGCAGAGCCCAAATTCGCCGCTTGCTCTCGGGAAGCCTCTTCAGGAAGGACGGGATCCATCGTTTCCCGAGAAAATTTTGCGGGTCGGAGCCTAAGGTCAGAGCGTACTTTAGGCCCCTAAACGAATTGCTCATACACGAAACTCACCGCGGATATCGCGAAAAAAAGGCGAGTTCACTTTGCCTTCCCCTGGCTTGCAACAGCATCCTGAGCGGCCTTGATAGCTTCCGGGTCGCCGAGATAACGGCTGCTGATGGGTTTGAGGTTCTCATCGAGTTCGTAAACGAGCGGAATGCCGGTCGGAATATTCACCGAGACGATCTCATCGTCCCCAACGTTGTCGAGATATTTCACGAGTGCACGAAGGCTGTTGCCGTGAGCCGCGATGATGAGGCGTTTGCCTTCGCGGATCTGGGGAGCGATCTCGCTCTCAAAGAATGGAACGACGCGTGCGACGGTATCTTTAAGACATTCCGTTTTCGGAAATCTGTCCTTGATCGACGCATATCGAGGATCGTTGCCGAGATAACGTTCATCTTCAGGACCGAGTTCACCCGGCGGTACATCGTAACTCCGACGCCAGATGAGCACCTGTTCGTCGCCGTATTTCGCCGCTGTCTCCGCCTTGTTCAGTCCTTGCAGAGCCCCGTAATGACGCTCGTTCAGGAGCCATGACTTTGTTACCGGCAACCACATCAGATCCATCTCATCAAGCACGATCCATAGGGTGCGGATCGCACGTTTGAGGACAGATGTGTATGCGGCGTCAAACGTAAAGCCCTCTGCTTTCAGTAGTTTACCTGCAGCGGCCGCTTCCGCACGGCCCTTTTCCGATAGATCGACGTCCTTCCAGCCGGTAAAGCGGTTCTCTTTGTTCCATTCGCTTTCACCGTGGCGGATAAGTACTAGTTGAGGCATAAGCTTTGATTTTAGATGGAATTACGCAATTTTCAAATTGTCGGATCGACGCGACAGACGTGCTCGCACCTCACCGACGAGATACAGCGACCCTGCAACGACAATGTCGGCTTCTGTGTCGGCAGCGAGGGCAACTTTCAACGCTGATCCGACATTGTCTGTCACGAACGTCCGCTCCTTCGAAACGTCGGCGGGCATCTCTTTTAGCAATTCCTTATATGGTTTTGAACGAGAGTTTGCCGCCTCGGTCAAAACGATCGTCCTCGCGAGCGGAAAAAGCTCGCGCATCATCACCCGCGAATTCTTGTCTTCCATAACGGCGAAGATCACCGTGATAGGAGCGTCGATGTTTCCGTGAATGTAATTCGCGAGGGCCGCGCTGCCGTTCGGATTATGGGCACCATCGAGCAGGAATCGTCCGATCCGTTCGAGCCGCCCGGGATTCTTCGCACTCCGTAGGCCGCTCTCGATGGCCTTTCGAGGAATCTTGAATCGGTTCGGCAAGCTTTCCGCGAGACCGATCGCAACCTTTGCATTTTCGATCTGGTGCTCGCCGAGAAGCCCGAGCTTCTTGACTCGATACGACGCTCGTTGGCTCGTAAATTCAACGCCGCCGATCTCGCTCTTCAAAACGACCTCACCAGCCTCGATCGACTGCACATTGTTATCGCGGCAGTGCTTCTGCAGCTGTTGCTTGATGCCAGGAGTTTGCTCGCCAAGCACGGCAAATTGTGTGCTAGGTCGAATTATCGCGGCTTTTTCTGCAGCGATCTTTGCGAGTGAACGGCCGAGATATTTCTCATGATCGCGGTCGATCCGCGTTATCGCGGCGATCTCAGCATCCGCTGCCGTCGTAGCATCAAGCCTGCCGCCAAGTCCGGTTTCGAGGATCGCAACATCGGCCTTCGCCTTCGCAAACGCGAGCAGGGCGATCGCGGTCATCTGTTCGAAAAATGTCGGAACGGCGTCGAGGTCTCCGCGTTCGACGAGAGATTCACTCGCCCTTCGCACGCGTGTCGCAAGACGAGCGAATGTCACCTCGTCGATCTCCTCATTGCCGACACGTATGCGTTCGGTCATCGACGTAAGGTGCGGCGAAGTGTAAAGCCCGACCTTGAGGTTAGCAGAACGCAGCATCGCATCGAGAAACGCACACACAGAACCTTTTCCGTTCGTGCCAGCGATCTGAATTTTCAGGAATTTTGTCTGCGGGTTGCCGAGTTCTGCGAGCAGCCGTCGCATACTCGCAAGGCCAAGCTTCATCGCGGAAACTTCATTGCCAAGCGAAAGGAGATAGCGTTCAGATACGGCGAAATTCACGGACCCATCGACCGCCGATGATAATTGATCTGTCCGAGGTGATAGCTTAAGTGGCCTGCGAGATGGACGAGAAAATACTCGGTTGTCATCGGATAGCCGAGAGCCTCGATCGGGTAGGGCTTTGCTAGGTCAGCGTCGGTCAGGTTTGCAAGCGTGGTTGAAACAACCTCACGGGTTTCGTCGATCGCTCTTAGGATCTCGGCTCGCGGTACATCTCGCATCGCGAACTCTGCATCACGATCCCGAACGTAACCGGATGACCCTAGAATCGCACCTATAAAATGGCGGAGGTTGCCGCAAAGGTGCAGAGCGAGCGTGCCGCCGGCATTCGGCTGATCACCTTGCTTTTTCCAAAGGTCAGGCCCGTCGCCGTATGCCTCGACCTCTTCGCGAAGTTTCGAAATGTCCCGATCGTAGATCTTTATGAGTGTCTCGTTAAGCCCCATAATTTACGCCGCCTTCTTGTCCGACATCATAAAATCGAGCGCACGAATGATCGTGTCCCGCATCTCGCGTCGGTCAACAACGATATCGATCATCCCGTGTTCAAGCAGAAACTCGCTTCGCTGAAAGCCTTTCGGTAGTTTTTGACGGATGGTCTGCTCGATGACACGCGGGCCGGCAAAGCCTATGAGAGCCTTCGGCTCGGCAATATTGAGGTCGCCGAGCATTGCAAAACTTGCCGTTACGCCGCCGGTTGTCGGATCGGTCAAGACCGAGATGAACGGCAGACCGGCTTCGTGGAGCATCGCGAGAGCTGCCGAGATCTTTCCCATCTGCATAAGGCTAAGCGTGCCTTCCTGCATACGCGCTCCGCCGGAAGCCGAGAAGATTATCACAGCGGCATTGTCTTTTAGTGCATATTCGATCGCACGTGTAAGTTTTTCGCCGACGGCCGAACCCATTGAACCGCCGATGAAGGACATATCCATCGCGCCCGCGTAAACTTTATGGCCGCCAACGGTCCCTTTTGCGGTTACGACAGCTTCGCCCAACCCGGATGAGGCTTTGGCCTGCTTGATGCGATCCGGATATGGTTTCGAATCAAAAAATCCGAGCGGATCTCCGGAGGTAACGTTCTCATCGAGCGTCTCGAACTTTTCATCATCGAAAACGAGAGCGAGGCGATCCGCCGCAGAATATCGGAAATGATAACCGCAATGCGTGCACACCTCATGCGATTCCGTCAGCTCGCGCTTATAAAGCGCGCTGTCACATTCCGGGCATTTAACAAAAATGCCTTCGGTATTGACTGTGCGTTTTTCTTCGGGTTCGCCGTCCGCGATCTTCGGCTTTTCCCTGCGAAACCATGCCATAAATGAAAAATCAGACTACCACATATCGCTGCCTACTTGAGAACAGCGATCAACTGCTCGTGTATCAAGCCGTTGCTGGCAGCTAGCGGCGGCCGGTAGATGTCCAGTTCCGAGCCATCAAAATACGAAACCTGGCCGCCAGCCTCCTTGACGAGCAGCGTTCCGGCAGCGACATCCCAGGGATTCAAACCTTCTTCCCAGAAGCCCTCGTAACGCCCACAGGCAACATACGCGAGGTCGATCGCGGCGGATCCGTCGCGGCGAACACCCCGCGAGAGCATAAGAAGTTCGTGCAGATGGCGGGCAGGTTCCTTGCGATCTCTGATGTCGTACGGAAAGCCCGTTACGAGTAGCGAATCGTTAAGTTTGTCTATCGAAGAGACGCGTATCGGCTTGCCGTTCAACGTTGCTCCGCCGCCCACTTCCGCAGCAAAAAGCTCATCGCGGGTCGGGTCGTAAGTTACACCAATGACGATCTCGCCATTGTGTTCGAGCGCGAGAGTCACGCAAAAGCAAGGGTAATTGTGCGCGTAGTTCGTCGTGCCGTCGAGTGGATCGATGATCCATTTCCAGGTTGTATCGTTACCCTTAACAACGGCCTCTCCACTCTCTTCCGCGAGGATAGAGTGCTTTGGAAAATGCGACCTGATCCGCTCGATGATCAAAGCCTCACTCGCGAGATCGGCTTCGGTTACGAGGTCGATGTCGCCTTTCTTCGAGATCTTGATCTTTCGACCGAATTTCTCAAGCAAAATACCACCGGCATCGCGAGCCGTTTCGATCGCAAAATTCAACATTGTCTATTTCTTTTGAGCGGCCAGGCGGCGGCTCGCGACCGCGAGGAACTCCCGGACCTGATCGTCCCAGAACGTCCAATCGTGTTTCCCGGGAAGTTCACGATATTCGTGCGCGACCTTCTGCTTGACCATCAGCGCGTCAAAGTCGCGATTGCTCGAAAAAAGAGGATCCTCCGTACCGCATGATTGATAAACATACGGTAGGTCCTTTACTTCTTTTATTGTTCCGAGCAGCAAGTAAACGTCATTCGAATGTCGGGTTTTGCTCCCGACCGCCCCGAATACGGCATCTACCGATTTTCCGATACCGCCGGCGCCCTTCTCCGTGAAGTCTGATGTTCCGAAGGCCCCGCTGAATGAACCCACAAGCGTGAAAAGGTCCGGATACTTCAAGCCGAATTTCACCGAACCGTATCCGCCCATCGAAAGTCCGGCAATAATACGATCGTCACGGTCCGCCTTAGTACGGAATTTCCGGTCGATCTCGGGGATCAGTTCCTTGATGATGTAGCTTTCGTACCTGTCGTTCGGTGTCAAAACACTGTCCGTGTACCAGCCGTTCGCACCTTCCGGATTTACGATGATGAAGCCATATTCGGCCGCATACTCTGCGATCTTCGTCTTTTCGGTCCAATTCTTGTAACTACCGTAAAGTCCGTGGAGAAGATAGATCGCCGGATAGCGCTCTGACTTCGCCGTCTCGTAGCCTCTGGGCAGGAGGATGCGATACGGCATATCGCGGGCCATCAGCTTGCTCGCGATCTTCCCTTCTTGGACCTTGAGCGGATCTGAGGAGCCAACATTAGATCGCTGTGCCGCAACAGGCACCGCAAACACAAGCGCGAGGAATAGGACGGAGAAAGATCGGATGGCCCTCATCGCGTTAACTGAACAGCTTTCCGAACCAGCTTGAACCTTCTTCCTTCATCGCGACATTCACGAATTCGTGAGCATCGAACCACACGCCCGAGCATTTATCGCAAACATCGATCACGATGTTCTCAAAATCCTTTTCGTAAAGGCTGCCATCGCATTTCGGGCATTTTAGAGGGGTCGCGCTCTCCTCAGCAGCTTTCTCAGTCTCAAGTTTGGCCTTCATCTTGGCGAGGAGCTCGGCCTCCTGCTTTCGAAAATATTCATTCTCCAGAGCATCGCCGCGGTCTTTAAGGTCAATTGCCATTTGGTAATTCAAAACTCCTTTAATTTGGTCGTAGCCTTTGTATCAATTATCGCATCAGCGGCTAGTTGTTACAAAAACGTCAACTCCCGTTATCGTGGGTGTTGAAGTTTGCATATTGGACACTTAAGATGTAAGCGACGGCGCTAAGGAGCAAAAGCAACGCGGTGAATCTTCCAAATTGGCTTACAATCGCACGGATCCTGATCGTACCGCTGATCGTGGTCGCTCTGCTTACGCCCGTTGCCGAAAGTGCTTTCGGGATAAGCGGTTACGCATTTGCGATCGTTCTCTTTATTGTCGCATCAGTAACGGATATCGTTGATGGCCAGCTCGCACGCCGTCGAAATCAGGTCTCAGCCATTGGCAAATTTCTGGATCCGATCGCCGACAAGCTGCTTGTCTCGGCGGCTCTCATCGTACTGGTCGAGAAACATCTTGCACCGTCCTGGGCCGTCGTGATCATCATCGGCCGAGAATTCATCATTACTGGACTTCGTTCGATCGCCGTTACCGAAGGCATCGTTATCCAGGCACAACTGCTCGGCAAGATAAAGATGTGGGCACAATGCGTCGCGATAGTTGCCCTTTTGGTTGCGGCCGCAAACGGCACCGTTCCCGTCTCGAACTTTGGGTTGGATTACCCCGCCGCCTTTTGGGAGGTCGCAGAGGTCCGCACCGCGTTCAGCGATCTAGTTACGCTCTCACTCACTTCGAACGATTGGAAGGTCTTCGGCTATCTCGTCGGCAGACTCGGCATCTGGGTTTCCGTGATTCTCTCCGTTTGGTCGATGCTCGATTATTTCAGATATTTCCTACGTGTCAGAAAGCCCGACACGGTCAGCTGAACCAAAAGCAAAAAAGCTGTCCGGCCCTTATAGGACGGACAGCCTTGTTCGCTTCAGAATGTGCCGAAGGTCCTACTGGAGCTCGACCCAGTCGCCTGTGTGTATCTCTTGGGTATTCTGCGTGATGACGACAGTTGCGCTGCGTTCCTTTACATTGAGGATCACGGCTTCGCCAACGATCTTGCGGATCGCCGGGCGGTTCCGCTTCGCATCGTAGGTCGTGACCATACGGCCGTCAGCCTGATCGCCACTCTTCCGCGAACCTTGGTTCGAGAATTTGCCGCCGCGATAGGTGTTGCTGTGAAAACCTTCATCGCGCTCGCTGACAGATTCCTTTTCGGGCGTCTTCATCAGATTACCTTTACCGAGCGGGCGATAGATCGTGAGTTTGTCGCCGACACGGACATTCTCTTCGCTGCCAAGGTCAACGTATGCAATGCTGTTTTGCGAGAGCGTTTCACTATTGTCACGGCCCATCAGGATGCGGCCATTGACCTTACCCGAAGGATCCGCCCACTGATCGAACTTAGCCCGGTTATCAACGAGCGGTGCAACACGATTCTCACGCAGCTGCACAAGGTCGCCCAGCAGGAAGCTCGAACACGAGAATTTCACGCGTGCGACCGAGTAATCACTTTTTACCGCGACGGTCTCAAGAGCACCGACTTCCTGAACGTAGAAACCGACGTCCTTATTCGTCCAACGGCTTTCAACCTGTCCGCGAGGCCGCACAACGCTGAAAACATCGCCGACATTCACACCCTTGCTTGCACCCATATTGATGTAAACAAAGTTGTTCTCGCTGAAGTTGTATCGTTCAGCCTCTTCGCTGCCGCCGATGATCCGATTGCCGGTCGCGATCGGCGACGACTGTATATAGCCGCCGCAATAGAGGCCATTCGGACCGACAACGGCCATCGCAGATTTCTTCTGAACGATGACGCGATCGCCTTGACCAAGAGCCGAAGCACTAAAAACGCCCACCAAGGCGCAGAGAATTACGAAGCCGCTGGCAAATGAATTTACTGATCTCACACTATTTCTCCTCGAAGTTAGGAACTTTCTTGATTCTGTTAAGATCGGCGGCCGGAATGTTTGCCGTGAGCCCTACTGGAAGAAGCTCGGCCGGATCTATATCGGGAAGGGCCCTGAAATAAAGGCCAGATACATTCTATCCACTTTGAAAAGGTTTGGTCAACATATTTTTGCGGTGTTAAACACTTTCGACCGCATGCCGGTCAATTCGTCACTTCGATCCCCGGACATCGAACGGGCAACGATCGTGCGCTCGACCCACTTGCCTCCTCGTGCGGGACCTACCGATGCGAGAAACCAACCACGATTCGAAACCTCCCGCCATGCGAAAACTGCAGAGTTCCCACGATTCCATCTCGGGATTTTGAAACTTCTAATATGAATTTGCTATCATCACCGATTGCGGCAATCGGCAGACGCTCTCTTCCGATGTTTTTGATATCTGAAATTTGCGATTTGAAATTTAATATTCGATTTGGATATCTGAAGCTTGAGCGTCAGACTCTAGGCCTGAGCCACGAAATTTGATAGCAGTAGATTCGAGATCATACGCTACTGATGTCCGATCTCGATATCTAAAGTTTGAAGTTCCAACGCTGGGATCCTGCTTCACCGGATCCCACCACCCTGCTCCTGCAGGCATTGTTAAACCCATCACCTTAGCCGGTGTAGCTCAGTTGGTAGAGCAGTTGATTTGTAATCATCAGGTCGGGGGTTCAAGTCCCTTCACCGGCTCCAGCATAAAACTTTGTACACAGAGGAATTTAGACACAAGACTCGTATCGGTCGATAGGGACTGATGAGTTGTCGGGCTTAGTTGGCGTTTCATATTGTGGGGTAATATGGTTCAGATATGTCGAAGCCAACGTTAGCGATCCATGGTGGAGCCGGAACGGTTGTGAAGAGTCTTATGACGCCGGAGTTGGAGGCGGAATATCGTGCAGGGCTCGAAGCGGCGTTGGGGGCTGGTTGGAGCGTACTGGAAGGCGGTGGGGCGGCTCTGGATGCCGTGCAGGCCGCTGTTGTGTCGCTCGAAGACTTTCCCTTATTCAATGCGGGACGCGGGTCGGTCTTTACTCACGACGGCCGTCAGGAAATGGACGCTTCGATAATGGACGGCAATGCGTTTCGTGCAGGATCGGTCGCTGAGGTGCGAAACCTTAAGAATCCTATCTTGTTGGCACGTGCCGTGATGGATAAGACGGCACACGTCCTGCTTGCCGGCGAAGGGGCGATGAAGTTCGCCGCCGAGCAAGGATTCAGGCTTGAGGCGGACAAATACTTTTTTACCGAGGGCCGCTGGCAACAGCTCCAGGATGCGATAGCCGCGGGGCGTGTGCAGCTTGATCACTCCGCTCCAAAACCGATAGGCACGGTCGGCGCAGTTGCGTGCGATACAGAGGGCCGGCTCGCTGCCGCAACATCGACCGGCGGAATGACGAATAAGAAGTTCGGCCGCATCGGCGACACTCCGATCATCGGCGCAGGCACATACGCAAACGACCGTTGCGCTGTCTCGTGTACGGGCCACGGCGAATATTTTATGCTTGCGGTCACAGCGAGCGATGTTGCCGCGCGCATGAAGTACAAAGACCTATCGCTTCTGGACGCGGCGGCGGAGGCGATCGCCCACTTGACCGAGATCGGCGGCGAAGGCGGCCTCATCGCGGTTGATCAGGACGGCACGGTTACAATGCCATTCAACTCCGAAGGAATGTATCGCGGCGTTGCCGACCGATCAGGCTTCCAAATATCGATCTACCGGGACTAACCCTTCCCATTTTCCCCGGCAAGGAACTTGTCACGCAGTTCCTGCACGATCCTAATATCATCCGGAACTCTGTCAGCAAGCGTGACGACGAGTTCGCCCTTGCGAGCGTATTTGACCGCGTGCTGGATGGCATCATGGCTTTCCGGAATGATGCGGACCGCCGGTTCCTTGCCGCTCTTGGCAATTCCCTTCTTCAGCAGCTCGTAAGTTGCGTTCTCATCGCGGCCCCGAAGGTAGTTACCTCGCCGCAGGACAACGCGGTCGAACGTCTCGCCCACGATCTTGCCCACTGCGATGATGTCCTTGTCGCGGCGATCGCCTGTCCCGTTCACAACGACTGTGCGGTATTTGTTCGGCAGTTTGTTGATGAAATTCGCGAGGCCCTGCAGTCCTGCGGGATTGTGCGCGTAATCCATCAGCACTGTCACATCGCCGATCTCGACGAAATTAAGCCTGCCGGGTGTTTGCGCCGTGCCTGCGTTGAATGTCGTAAGGCCAACACGAAGGTCTTCAAGCGAGACGCCGTGGACAAAGCAGGCGAGCGTTGCCGCAAGAACATTCTGGATCATGAACTCCGCCCGACCACCGTACGTCAGCGGAATATTCACCGCCTTTTCGACTCGGACCTTCCACTTACCTTTTAGGATCGTGGTGTAGCCGTTCTCGTAAACGCACGACGTCCGTCCGCGTTCGGCACGCTTCTTGATGTTCGGGTTATTCTCGTTCATCGAGAAGCAAACGACCGTTCCGTCGGTCAGTTCACGCATATCGTAAACGAGCGGGTCTTCGGCGTTCAGCACCGTAAAGCCCTTTTTAGAAACCGCTCGAGGGATCACGGATTTAACGCGCGCGAGGTCGTCGAGCGTGTGCACATCTTTCATCCCGAGGTGGTCAGCTGCGACGTTCAGGACCACGCCGATATCACAATGATCGAACCCAAGCCCTGCACGGATGATGCCGCCGCGGGCAGTCTCGAGAACGCCGACCTCAACCGTCGGATCCTTAAGGACAAGTTGGGCGGAGACCGGACCGGTATTGTCACCTGTTACGATCTGTTGATTGCCGATGTAAGTTCCGTCCGTCGTGGTGAACCCGACGTTGCGTCCGCTATTCTTCAGGATGTGCGCGATAAGACGCGTCGTCGTGGTCTTGCCGTTCGTTCCGGTGATGGCAATGATGGGTATGCGAGCCGGCGTCCCGGGCGGGAAGAGCATATCGATGACGTGCTCAGCGACATTGCGTCCGATCCCTTCGCTTGGGGCAAGATGCATTCGAAAGCCCGGCGCAGCGTTCACCTCGATGATCCCGCCGCGGATATCCCTTAACGGCTGCGCTACGTTCTCGGCGATCACGTCGATGCCGGCAACGTCGAGGCCGATGATCCGTGCTATCCGCTCAAAGAGAAAAACATTCTCCGGATGAACTTCATCCGTTACGTCGATCGCCGTGCCGCCGGTCGAGATGTTTGCCGTTGTTTTCAGGAACAACACCTCGCCTTTCTTCAAAACCGAATCGAGGGTGTAGCCCGCATTTTGGATCAAACGCATCGACTGCTGATCAATGTCGATAAGCGTCAGAACATTCTCGTGTCCAAAGCCACGGCGAGGGTCGCGATTCGTCTCTTCAACTAGCTCCGCAATCGTTTGCTTACCGTCGCCAAGAACGTGTGCCGGGATCCGTTTCGCAACCGCGATGAGGCGATTGTTGACGACCAAAGCGCGAAAATCGGAGCCGATAAGCTGCTGTTCGACGATAACCCAACGCGAATATTCTTTCGCCTTCTCGAAGGCAATCGCCGCATCCTCGAGGTTTAGGATGCCGATGGTCGCCCCTTTTCCGTGATTACCGTCAAGTGGTTTAATTACAGCAGGATAGCCAACGCGATCTAATGTATCTTCGAGGTCGTCAATATCTCGGATCCGATAGCCTTTCGGCACAGGAACGCCCATATCGCCGAGCAGTTTCTTCGTTGCTGCCTTATCTCCGGCGATATCGACCGAGATCATATTGGTGTTAACGGTCGTCGTCGCCTGGATGCGTTTTTGGTTGATGCCGTAACCGAGCTGTACGAGCGACTGGTCGTTCAAGCGAATGAATGGAATATCGCGGTTCTCTGCTTCTTCAACGAGCGAGCCGGTCGATGGCCCAAACCGAACATCCTCGCGGATCTCGCGCATTTCCTGTATGTCTTCGGCCAATGCCTCCTTGATCGCATCGAGCTTCTTTCCTTCTGCAAGCGCCAGCCATAGCCGAACTGCGGCCCTGCCGGCAAAGCGTCCGACCTCTTCTTCCAAATAACTGAAAACGACGTTGTAAACGCCTTTTTCGTTAGTTTCGCGCGTGCGGCCGTAGCCCGTCTCCATTCCGGCAAGCGTTTGGAGCTCAAGCGCGAAATGTTCGATCACATGGCCGGCCCAAGTACCTTCTTTAACGCGCTTAAGGAAACCGCCCGGTTCGCCGTAACTGCATCCGTGCGTCTCAAGCGAGGGCATCACCTCGACCATTCGGGCATAAAAGCCCTTGATCTTGTTGGTCGGCTTCTTTTCATATTCGCCAATGTCTAGGCGCATTATGATCAGTTTTTTCCAATAGCCGCTCCAATAATTCGGCCCGCGAAGTGTTCGGATCTCTAAAATTTCCATATAGTCAGTCGCCGCCAAACTGGAAAACTAGCCCAGGTCGGGAAGGAGGAATTCACCCGAGGGTTGGATCGCCGCTCGGTCAATGTAGTTATAGCTCAAGCCATCTCTTAAGATATGGAATTGCACACCGCAAACGCTAAAGCTTTCATTATCAGCAACTTCCGCAATCTCATTGAATGTGATCTCTGAGCCATCAACGATCGTTACTGAGCCCTGGCCAAAAACTTCAAGTAATCCTTTACCATCGAGAATGATCGCCGTATTCTCATCAATCCCGATGCCGAGGTTGTACGGATTGTACGACACAGCCGTCACGAGCCGACTAATGCGCCCGCGTTCGGTAAAGTGCTGGTCGATGATTATGTTCTTCAGGAAGCCGAGGCCGGGCGAAAGCCTTACCGCGGCCTTGTGCGGGTGCGAACTCGGGTCTCCGCGTACGACCATCGTTGTGCTCATCGCGGCCGCTCCCGCACTGGTGCCTGCAAGCACGACATTCGAACTGCGAACGATGCTGCGGATCTTTTCAGCGAGTTTTGTCCCGCCAAGAAGCGAGACAAGCCGCATCTGGTCGCCGCCCGTCATAAAGATCCCTTTGACGCCGTCAAGCAGCCCTTCAACGTCTGCATCGACGATATCCTGCCTGGACGTCGCCCTCAGTACACGCGGCCGTGCAACGCCCAGGTTTCGGAACGCCTGCGTATAGACATCCGCGGCAAACTCAGGAAAGTCTGACGCGACGGGGATTATCAGGATCTCAGCCTCAGTACCGCCGGCAATCTCCAAAAACTTTTTCAATATGCGGCGTTCATTATATTTGTCTTCGGCACCGCCGATAACAAGAAGATGGCCGCCAATGATCTCTCGATCGTGTGATTCGCTCATCAAAGATTGGTTGGTCTATGTAAATTGTTTTTTGAAAGAAACTTTACTTTCAAGGTATTTGAAAGTCGCCGGTTGGTCAAGAACACGTCGCGAAAACCTAAGAATAAAAAGGCTCCGGCCCGTGCCGAAGCCTCTAACTTTACTCAATTTGAGTCAAATGAAGATCTATTTCGCTTGCTTACAGGGCCGCGAACTCGTGCTGCCGACCCACACGTCCGTAATGTTGAAGTAGAAAGAGCCATCCTTCCCTGCCTCGTTCTTGCCGGCCAGCACGTCAAAGACACCGTATTCCTTGTCAAAGACAAGCGATTGCGAAGCCACCTTGTAACCAAGGGCACTCATTACCTGATATTCTTCACGGATCGAGTGGACGCGATAGGCCGTTTTGGGCGTAAGCCCATCGCCCGACTTGAGCAGGCCGTCGAACAGCTTCTTCGCGATCTCCGAATGAAACTTCTCCTTCTCAGCGTCACCCGTTTCCTTGTAGGCAATTGCAAGAGCAGCATGCAGCCCGCGGTTCGCATATTCATATTCAAGTACCGCCAGAGCTTTGGGGATAGCAGCCTTGTAGTCCTTTGCCTCAAACGCCTCCACCATCTTGTCGCGGTTCGGAGCGTCGCTAACGTTACATTCATCAAGGGTCCAGTCGAGATACGCCGCTCGAAACTGAACAAAATCAACAGTTGTGTCGCCCGCCTTTATTTTTGCCATCATTTGGCGATATGGCGAATTATCAGGCTTGCCGTCCTTTCGTGCCGGAATAATCCCCGACTGCGCCGATGCGGCGAGGAACCCCGCAAATACAAGGCAAACTACGAGACACACGTTCTTCTTACATATCATATTCAAAAAGCTCTCCTTACTTACCGAGAATTGATGCCGCCAACGGGACCTTTGGTTGTTTTCGGCCCGTTTTTTCGTAAAGAATTCTTTTCTGATGGTGAACACTGAAATTCGCGGGTGCCTCTCTCAACAGCGAAGACAGCCGCGAATTGGGATGATTCGAACTAAGCTAGGTAGAGATCAGGCGTCGTTGGCGACGCCTTTTTCACCGTGTATGGTCTGTAGGCTGCGGACGGTTATGCTCTGTTCATTCAGTTTCGTTGCGATCGCCTCAACGAGGGCTTCGGCGCCGGTGATCGTCGTAACGCATGGGACGTTGAATTGCAGAGCGGCCTTGCGAATGGCCTTTTCGTCATAGAAAGAGGCTTTGCCGAGGGCGGTGTTGATGATGACCGCGATCTCGCCCTGGCGAATAAGATCGGCGATGTTCGGACGGCCTTCGTTGACCTTAAAGACGCTCTCGCACTCAAGCCCAACCTCGCGGAGGCGGATGGCCGTCCCTTGCGTTGCGACAAGCGAGAATCCAAGCTTGCTTAAACGCCTCGCGATCTTGACGGCCTGGCCCTTATCCTTATCGTTTACCGAAACGAAAGCCCGGCCTGAACGCGGCAGCTCGAGGCCCGCACCTTCCATCGCCTTTCCATAAGCCTCGCCGAACGATGCCCCGACGCCCATGACCTCGCCCGTTGAGTGCATCTCCGGCCCGAGCACGGGGTCAACGCCCGCGAATTTCTTGAACGGAAACACAGGCGATTTTACAAAGATCTGCGGAACGTCGAGCACCTCCGGCAACTTGAATTCTGCGAGCGTCTTGTCGCCGGCCATGACGAGCGAGGCGATCTTCGCGATCGGAATGCCGGTCGCCTTCGCGACGAAAGGAACGGTCCGAGAAGCACGAGGATTCACCTCAAGTACGTAAACGCGGTCGTCCTTGATCGCGAATTGGATATTCATCAGCCCCTTGACAGCCAGTCCGCGTGCGAGAAGGCGCGTGTAATGCTTGATGGTGTCTAGATGCTCCTCGGCGACCTTTTGCGGCGGCAGAACGCTCGAAGAATCGCCGGAATGGATGCCGGCCTCCTCGATGTGCTCTTGAATACCCGCGATCACGATGGCGGTCTCGTCGGCGATCGCATCGACGTCGATCTCAGCTGCGCGCTCGAGAAATTTGTCGATCAGGATCGGCTTTTCGGGCGAAGCGTCGGTCGCCATTCGCATATATTCGTCTAGCGAGGCTTCGTCATAAACGATCGCCATCGCCCGCCCGCCAAGCACAAAACTCGGACGCACGACAACCGGATAACCTATTTGTTTTGCAACAGTTTTCGCTTCATCGGATGAAGTAACACTTGAGTTTTCCGGACATGGGATCTTGAGTTCCTCGAGCAGTGCACCAAAGCGTTTCCGATCCTCTGCAAGGTCGATAGAATCCGGCGATGTCCCGATGATCGGGACGCCCGCTTCGTGAAGCCGGTCGGCAAGATTGAGCGGCGTCTGCCCGCCGAATTGCACGATCACGCCCTCGGGTTTTTCGACGTCCACGATGTTCATCACGTCCTCGAACGTCAAAGGCTCAAAGTACAACCGGTCGCTCGTGTCGTAGTCGGTCGAGACGGTCTCGGGGTTGCAGTTCACCATTATCGTCTCGAAATTCGCATCACGAAGGGCAAAGCTAGCGTGGCAGCAGCAATAATCGAACTCGATTCCCTGTCCGATACGATTCGGCCCGGAGCCGAGGATCATTATCTTCCGCCGATCGGTCGGCGCTGCCTCGCATTCGTGCTCGTAAGTTGAATATAGATACGGCGTGAACGATTCAAACTCTGCCGCGCAGGTATCGACACGTTTATAGACAGGCTTAACGCCAAGGCCCTTTCGATGTTCGCGAACGGCTGTCTCGGCGTCGCCCGAAAGATAGACAAGGCGGCGATCCGAAAGCCCAAATTCCTTCGCTTGTCGAAGCTCGTCTGTCGAATATTCAGCAACGGGGCGGCCATCGATCTCTGCCTGCAGCTCCATCACCTGCTTTACTTGATCGAGGAACCACGGGTCGATGCGGGTCAGGCGATAAAGCTCGTCGATCGAGTAGCCATTCTGCAGAGCGTAGGTTAGATACGAAAAGCGGTTCGAGTTTGGGCGGGCAAGTTTTCGCTGCAGATCCTCATCCGGAACATCATGCAAACGCAATGGTTTAACGGCCTCAAGCGACCGTAAGCCTTTAAACAGCGATTCCTTGAAAGTGCGGCCGATCGCCATCACCTCGCCGACCGAACGCATCTGCGTCCCCAGCACATCCTCGGTGCCCGGGAACTTCTCGAACGCCCACTTCGGTATCTTCGTGACGACGTAATCAATGGTCGGCTCGAACGAGGCCGGCGTCTTTTTCGTGATATCGTTCGGGATCTCGTCGAGCGTGTAACCAACCGCAAGCTTCGCGGCGATCTTTGCGATCGGAAAACCAGTAGCTTTAGACGCGAGGGCCGAAGAGCGCGAGACACGCGGATTCATCTCGATAATGCGAATGTCACCGTTCGCCGGATTTACGGCGAACTGTATGTTCGAACCGCCCGTCTCGACACCAACCCGGCGGATACACGCTTTCGACATATCCCGCAGACGCTGGTACTCGACGTCCGAAAGGGTCTGTGCCGGTGCTACCGTGATCGAATCGCCGGTATGCACGCCCATCGGGTCAAAATTTTCGATCGAGCAGATGATGACGACGTTGTCGTTAAGGTCGCGCATCACCTCAAGTTCGTATTCTTTCCACCCAAGGATCGATTCCTCGACAAGGATCTGTGAAGTCGGCGAAGCGGCAAGGCCACGGCGTGCGATCTCTTCGAATTCCTCGGGGTTGAATGCCGTACCGCCGCCGGTTCCGCCAAGAGTAAAGCTCGGACGTATGATCGCGGGATAGCCGGTCTCCTCGACAATGGCTTTCGCTTCCTCCCATGTGTGAGCAAAACCGCCTTTGGGCGAGGGGATACCGATCTCGTCCATCGCCGCCTTAAAGAGTTCACGGTCCTCGCCGACCTTGATGGCGTCGATGTTCGCGCCGATCATCTTGACGCCGTATTTCTCAAATACACCCTTTTCGTAAAGCTCGACGGAAAGATTCAGACCCGTTTGCCCGCCAACGGTAGGCAAAACCGCATCCGGACGTTCTTTTTCGATGATCGCCGTTAGACCTTCGACGGTGAGCGGTTCGATATAAGTTTTGTCGGCGATCTCAGGGTCGGTCATGATCGTCGCCGGGTTGGAATTTACGAGAATGACGGTGTAACCCTCTTGTTTGAGGGCCCTGCAGGCCTGTGTGCCCGAATAATCGAATTCGCACGCCTGCCCGATAACAATCGGTCCCGAACCCACGATCAATATCTTCTTAATATCGTCTCTACGCGGCATCGCTTTTTGCTAAATTTACGATTATATAAAAAAGGAGCGGTCCTTAACGAACCGCTCCTGCGTATTTCTTGTGCTATTAGTACGGAAGCTTTATCTTCGGAACCTTCGGCACCTTTGGGATATTCGGCACGTTTGGTATCTCGTTCCCGAGCCCCCGTGTCACGCTGTCGATCGAGATCCTGCCCTTAAAAACATCGGTCAGAACGTTTGCCATCGCCGCATCGAGCTTGCCGAGGCGGTCCTGAACGCGACGGGCATTCTTCTTATCCCCATTCGCATTGTAGGCTTCGCCAAGGTTGAAAAGGCCGAGCACGTAGTTCCCGTCGAGATCGGTCGCTCGTTTGAAGACCGCGATCGCCTCCGAAAGGTTGTTCATACCGCGATAACCGACGCCAAGCTGGTTCATTGCAACGACCCAATCACTTCGTAGGTTCAGCGCACTCTTCAAAGCCGCGACCGCCGCCGAGTAGTTTCCGAGACGGTTCTCCGTCGAACCGAGGTTCAAATACGCGGCATCAAGTTTCGGATCTTGCTGAACGGCCTTTGTAGCGAATGAGCGACTGAGTTCGAGGTTTGCCTTTGCAGCGGCCGGCGACGTTTTCTGCTGAGCGACCGCTTGATTGTAATAGGCCCAAGATATATTCGAGTCGTTGATCGCAACAGGGTTCAGCTCGCGGGCAGTAAGGAGCCGAGCCGAAGCCTTGTCCCAATCGTTGACCTTCCCGAGACAATAACCCCACTCACTGTAAAGCTCGTCGGTCTTGATCTTCTCGGCAGCAAGCTTGTATTGCTCATTCGCTTCGGGATAGCGCTCGAGTTGGCGATAGGTGCTCGCAAGATTCGCATGAGCCTGCGCATTACCCGGATCTTCCCGTACGACGACCTCGTAGGATGCCGCAGCATTCTCGTAATCACCGGCATTGTAGTATGCAACTCCGAGATCAAATGCCGCAGGTGCGTAATTCGGTTCAAGATTGAGCGACTGTTTGTAAGACGCGATCATATTCGCCGGCTCGTCCATTCGCGAATACGCCTGGCCGCGATAGTACGCTGCAGTTGCGTTCTGCGGATCGAGTTGCAAGGCTTTGTCGAATGCCGCAAGAGCTTCGTTATTGCGGTTCTGCTTTAGGCGAATGCGTCCTTCGAGCAGTTTAGAATCGGCCGTCTCGACGCCGGCACGAGTGGCAAGGGTAAGTGCGGCGTCTGCCTTCCCAACATCGCCTGTCTCGAGATACGCAAGGCCGAGAGGAGCGTTAAGCCCTACAAGATCTTTGTCGAGCGTGATCGCTTGTGAATAATTCGTGATTGCCGATGGAAAATCTCCCTTTGCGGCGTAAACCGCGCCAAGTTTTGCGAATGCCTCAGCGTTCGTCTTGTCGTATTTCACAGCCTCTTCGAGCATCGGGAGTGCAGCGGCGCTGTTCGCATCACCTGCGACCGTGGTTCCCTTGTCCGTCAGGGCTTCGCTCAAGCCTTCGGATGCCCGCTTATTTCGCGGATTCTCTTTCAGGGACGCACGAAAATTCGTGATCGCTTCGTCCACGCGTCCGGCATCGAGCGCATTCTCGCCCTTCTTTGCAAGATCGTTCGAGAGCTTCAGCTTTTTCGTCCTTGCGGCGGCCATCGCGCGTTTTCTCGCTGCGGCCGCGGCAAGGCGTCTTTTCTTTGCTGCCGAGATGATCTGGGCATTGGTTCGACGGTTTGAACGAATACTGCCGCCGCCTTCACGCGCGAATGAGCTTCCACCGCCACTAAGAAAAGCCTGTGGCTTCTTGCTCGATTCTCGAAAAACGAAGGCGCTCGAACCGCTCGCGAGGCTGTCGTTGGTGACAAGGTCCTGTGCGGAAACCGGCCTCGACGCCGGGATCGCCATACCGAGCATCGAAAGAACAACGAGCGAGGTAACTGAGATCTTTGCTATTTCGTTTCTGAGGTTCATCATACGGATCACCATTGCTTGATCAGAAGCCGACAAATGTCGGTTCAGGTGTGAGGTCAATTGAGAATCTTTCGCTGACTGCTTGTTGGATCGCGTCCTTCAAAGCAATTATTTCGGCGGCCGTCGCACCATCTGCATTGATGATCGCGAGAGGATGCCGTGCCGATATCCCCGCACCGCCCATTCGATACCCTTTTTGAAAACCGGCGTTCTCGATGAGCCACGCCGCCGATATCTTAACGTGATCACGGCCCGCGGGAAATTTCGGGACGTTGTCGAATCCCGCGGCAATATGATCGTAAACTTCCTGCTTGACGATCGGATTTTTGAAGAATGATCCTGCACTCCGTGAGTTCGGATCGGACGCATCTATGACCATCGATTTCGAACGACGAATCTCCAAGACCGCCGCCCTTACGTCGGCGAGGCTCGGATCGCGTCCATCAAAGCGCTCGATCAGATCGCGATATGCGACCTTTGGCTTGCCATTTCTTGTCAGTTCGAAATTCACCTTGAGGATGACGTATCGATCACGATGCGTGGAGTTAAAGATGCTTTGGCGATAGGCAAATCTACAGTCGGCATTCGAGAAGATCTCGATCGCTCCGCTCTCGCGGTTAAGACACTCAACAGAGACTATCGTCTCCGAGACTTCCTGGCCGTAAGCACCTACATTTTGGATGGGAGTTCCCCCGACGAGACCCGGAATGCCGCTTAGGGCTTCGACGCCGGCAAGTTCCATTTTTACACAACTTTCGACAAATGTGTCCCAATTTTCGCCCGCACCGGCGGACACTCGCATTTTGCCGTCTTCAACCTCGAACTGAACGCCGACAAACGCGGGGCGGATCACCAGGCCGTCAAACCCGGAATCGGAGACCACAACATTACTGCCGCCGCCGAGGATAAATATCGCAAGTCCCCGATCGTGCGCCTCCGCAAGGGTTGCTTTGAGCTCGTCGACGCTTGTCGGCTGTGCGAAATATCGTGCAGGGCCGCCGACCTTCAAAGTGGTCAGCGGCGCAAGGCTCACATTCTCTTCAAAGATCGCGCCGGACAACTATTTCTTGACCGCTCCCTTGCTCATGAGCTCAAGGAAGTTCGCGAAGTTGATCGCCCTTAGGCTCACGAGTTTCTTGTAAGCCTTCTTGGCATCATTCATATTCCCGAGTTCGATCGAGGTACGGCCGAGATTGAACCACGCGGCTGCGAGGTTCGGGTCCTCGTCGGTCGCACGCTTATAGTTATCGACCGCCTCCTTTTTGTTGTTCAGCTTATAGTTCGCAAGCCCAAGTTCATTCCAAGCGAAGGCCCATTCCGGCTTTTCCTTAACGACCTTGGAAAGAATATCGGCAGCACCAGCGTAGTCGCCGAGATCGGTGCGCACCATTCCGAGATTTAGCATCGGACCGGCAGCGAAGGTCGGATTCATCGCGAGGGCCTTTTCAAGGTCGATCCGCGCAAGTTCGGTTTTTGCCTTCGCGTCTGCCGTTTTCTTGTCAGCATTGTCGATCTGTGCAGCGTTGTAATACGCCCATCCGAGGTTTGCATAGTCTATCGCACTGCCGTTGCCGAGCTTTACGGCTTTCTCCATCGCGGCGATCGCTGATGGCCATTCGCAGCGTTTTGCCTGCCGAATATTGATCGTGCACTGCTGGCCGATCACGAACGCAAGCTTGCTTTCGGTGTCAGCCTTTTGGGCATTCGAATAGGTTGCGTCCCTATCCATAAACGTCAGGGCATTTCTGTAGGCTCCGGCCGCGGAATTGAAATCACCGGACAGACGATAGGCGTCAGCCAACCCTTCGGCCGCTTCGGGACTCGTGTTCTTAGCACGGAAAGCTCCTGAGTACGCCTTGACAGCGTTCGGGTAATCACCCGTTTCAAGGTACGCGTCACCAAGCGCGAGCAGAGCGTCAAAATAATTCTGCCGAAGCGTTGTCGCCTTTTCGTAGAACTGGATCGCATCTTTTACGCGGCCAAGCCGGACCAGTGCATCGCCGGCTGTATTCGCAGCATCGGCGGAATTCGGATCAATGGTCAGCGCCTTTTTCGCGGCATCGAGGGCCTCTTGATTTCGATTCTGAGCAAGGCGGATCGCGGCGACAAAGACCTGCGTCTCAGCGCTGTTCGGATCGAGAGCGAGAGCCTTGCCGAGCAGCGTATCTGCTTTTGCGATCTCACCTTGTTGGTAATAGAGGATGCCGAGCGGTTGATATATCTCCGTGAGTCTTGGGTCGGCAGCAAGAGCCTTTTCGTAATTTGCGAGTGCCTGCCCGTTATCACCGTCGTCTGCAAACAGTTCACCGAGGCCGAAATACGCTGCAGCATTCTTAGCGTCGTACTTGATCGCTTCTAGGAAGAAACTCTTCGCGAGTGGAGACTTTCCACCGTCTAACAACGAGTTCCCTTTCCGCGCGAGGGCGTCGCTCAAGCCGAGTTTTGCTTTCGTATTCGTAGCGTCAAGTGTGACCGCTTCGCGAAAACTATCGACCGCGTTGTCAAGATCATTCTCCTGAAGGTAGAACTCGCCCGAGCCAGCCAATACCTTCGAAGCCTCCTGGCGTTTCATCGTGCGGACGGCAGTCGCCGCCTTATCAGGTGAAACCACTGCAGAGCGAGTGGTTTTTGCTGTCTCCGCGGAGTGTGTCTCGTATTGTTTGCGGACCCGCTTTGCGGATGCGGTGCGCTGCTCCCGACTTCTGGTCGCTTTTACATTGCTTGTAAAGCGACGCGGTGCCGATGACTTCCGAAATACAAAAACACTCGAACCGCCGGAGATATTGCTAACCGGAACAAGATCCTGCCCGCTCGCAGGCAAAAGCGTGCACCATAGAAGTGATGCCGCACAAAAAATCGTGATAATCGAGTGGAAATGCTTGTTCCTTCGTCCAGTTAGCATAAATCGCCTGGTCTCCCTTGGAGAGAGTATCGTTGTATTAGACGCTCACGCCAGGCCGAATTTGCCTTGGCGCACCCAAGCTTCCAGTATATCGCAGTCGTCAAGCTGATCTACCAGTACTACTTCTGCTGTCTTTGGAACGTCTGCTTCTCTCGGGTAGGTGTAGTGGTTGCTGAGGATGTCCGCAACGTGGTTCCCTGTGTGATATAGGAATTTGCCGCTGGAATGTCCGTGGAATTCCCCCATTGCAGGCCTAAAAAGCCTTCCGTGGATCGCAGGACGTACCAGATCCCGGTTGACGGGCGGAATACGGCGATGTCGGCCTTACCGTCACCATCATAATCTGCCGGCACGACCTTATCGGTGCCGAGCCCGAACGGAACTATCAGCGCCGAATAGTCGCTCGACTTTAGCACGTACCACACACCTGTTGACGGACGGAAGATGGCCATATCGGTTTTGCCGTCGCCATCAAAATCTGCGGGTGCCGGGATATCACCGTTTGCACCGAAGTGCGTAGCTCGCTGAGCATTTCCCGAGCCGCTGGCCGCGTACCACCAGTCGCCGGTCGACGCCCGGAAGATCGCAAGATCGCCCTTGCCGTCACCGTCAAAGTCACCAACGACCGGAATGTCGCCCGCGATCCCGAACTGCACCGTCGCCATACTTCCTGCCGTCGAACCGAAGCGGAACCATTGCGAAGTTGACGGCCTGTAAACCACGTAGTCCGCCTTTCCGTCTGCGTCAAAGTCGGATGGAACCAGTCGATCGCCTGCTGCACCGATCTGAAACGCGATCTGGGTTCCGGTAATGCTGCTCCGATACCACCATTGACCCGAAGACGGACGAAAGATCGCAAGATCCGTCTTGCCGTCGCCGTCAAAATCGGCCGGCACCGGTTGATCTCCGGCGGAGCCGAATGCTGCCGCCTCGAAAGGAATTCCGCTGCTGAAAAGTTGATACCACGTATTTGAAGACGGTCGGAAAACAGAAAAATCTGCTTTTCCGTCACCATCAAAGTCGAACGGCGTGACGCGACGGTAAGGTTCGATCGAGAAGCGAGCATTTCCGGCCCGCGGTACAGAATCAATTAGAGCAAAGTTTCCAACCACGTATGCCTTGTCGGCTCCGCTCTCCAAGAGTCGGGCCACCGGCAAGTCAGCTCCCTTTGGCATAAAACCGGCGTCGAGAGTGCCGGTTGGCGTTAGCCGAATGAGGTTTCGGCCCGGCTGGCCGGCAACCTTGTCGAACTTGCCGCCCACAATCACCGTTCCGTCCGACCGAACGAGGATCGATTTAAGAGAGGCATCGCCGCTGTCAGACGTGAAAAGGGTATCGGCATACGTCGGGTCAACATTCCCGTCCGGCATTCTGCGCAATATCTTTCCAGTCGACGCAGAGAGAACCGGTGTCGTGTAGATCTTACCGTCTGAGCCAACATAAATACCGCCAACACTCGTGTCTGACGGATCGAACGCCTGATCAAGAGCGCCGGTCGAATCCACTCGAGCAAAGCCCGACCGATTGAATCCGCCGATACCGGAGAAGTTACCGCCGATCAGCACCTTACCATCCGGCTGAACTCTAACTGCCGAGATCGTCGGGATGCCGCCGATAAGCGCATTAAAGTTTGTATCAAGGCTGCCGTCAGAATTTAGCCGCGCGACTCCCGGCCGCAACGTACCGTTGACGGTCGAAAAATTCCCGCCGATGTAAATTCGTCCATCCGAAAGAAGTTCGAGAGCAAATGGGTAACGGCCAGCGTCTAGCGTCACGTTAAAGGACGTATCGAGCGCTCCGTTCGGAAGTATCCGAATGATCGTTCCGACCGCGGCCCCGTTATACTGCAGGAACGTTCCGATCGCTATGATCTTACCGTCCGGTTGAACGAAGAGATCGGACGGGGGCGAGCTGAATCCCGTACCGGGATTGAATGAGCTATCAAGCGTTCCGTCCTGTTCCGTTCTCACAAGATTGGCGGATGCCGCACCATTGAACTTTGTGAAGGTTCCGGCCAGCAGCACCTTTCCATCGGATTGACGTGCTACGGCCGACACGGTTCCGAATGCTCCGACGTTAGAGTTGAACGATGTGTCGTGCGTGCCGTTTGAGAGCAGCCTCACGAAACTATCATCAGAGACAAAGATCGTGCGCTCCGAAGCGTCGATCGCCCACCGATTCTTAAACTCCGAGACCGATGGGTCCATTGTGTAGGTAGGATCAAGACTGCCGTTCGAATTCAGCCGCATCAGTCGATTGCCGCCACCCAGGACCGATGACGCCGAATAGAGGATCTTTCCCCCGGAGATGTTCTGAACCTGAGCTCCCTGGAATGTGTCGGGCGGCGTAAACGTCAGGTCGACGTTGCCTGCGGGCATAAGGCGCACGAGGTTCTTTATCGGCGTGCCATTTATTGCCGTGAACCACCCTGCAACGAGAAGGCTGCCATCGGCGCTTGCTGAGAGATCGGAGACGCTATATTGCAAAGGAAATCCGGACGGGAACGCAGGAGGCGTCCACGAGCTATCGATCGTGCCCGCGGCCGTATATTTCTTTACGTCCGCATAGGTATTTGAGAAAGCGTTGGTCGTGATCGCGATAAAGAATCCGCCACCCGGAAGGAGTTCGATCGCGGACAGATTCGAATAATTCGGGCTTCCGGAGCCAATGAACACCGGTGTGAATGTTGTATCAACGCTGCCGCCGGGATCGACACGATAGAGGTCTATCCCGCTGTGTCCCATCTGCGACCACCGCTTTGTGATATAGATCTTGCCGTCGTCCCTTATGGCAACGATAGCGGCCCATTCGCCCATATTTGGCGGCGGCGGGCTCGTTCCGAGCGCGAATGTGAACGTCGGATCAAGGCTTCCGTCAATGTTCAGCCGCACTACTTTTGCTTGATTCCCGGTACGGCCGGCAACGAGAACCTTGCCATCGGGCAAGGGAGCAGCATTCACGAATAGATCGATGCCGCAATGGCAATAAGTAAAGCTAGTATCTACGGAGCCGTCGGCATTTAGTCTCGCAAGTTTTCCCTTAGCGAGTCCATTAGTGGCGAGTGAACCGCCCCAAATAAGCACCTTACCGTCGGCAGTTATCGCCTCTTCCTGCTGAACGGAACTTCCCAGCGCGCTTAGCGCAATGGAAGGCACGGCGTTGTAGTTAGGATCAATACCGCTCACTTGTGAAAACGAGCTCACCGCGAACAGAAGAACGAGGATAGACGAGCAGGCCGCGGTCCGGAAGAACTTACTGAACATTGTCTTACTCCTGTTTGGCCTCAGTATAGCGCAGGTTTTTCCCGGGACGATAAAAAAAGCAGTGGACACCGGCCTAGGAGGCGGTTTGCTTGCCGTCTGAAAGGTATTAGGCTAAATTTTAGCTATACAAATGATCGGAGCGAACCGCTGAATTATGCCGCTCATCGCAAGGAATTCAACCCGCCTTTGGGATTCCCGTGCGATGTCGTTTGCCCGTCTTTGCATATCCCAAATCCACAATAAGGAGATTCTGCCGAAATGAAAGCATTCAACACTGAGAACATCAGAAATCTGGCTGTCATTGGTCACGGCGACGCAGGTAAAACTCAGCTAGTGTCGTCGCTTCTTTATGTTGCCGGAGCAACGCCCCGCTGGGGAAAGGTTGACGAAGGGACGACCGTGACCGATCACGATGCCGATTCGATCGAGCGGAAGGTCTCATTAAATAACAATTTTGCCCATCTCGAATACAAAGACACGAAAATAAATCTGATAGACACACCCGGTTACGCGGCGTTCGTCTCGCACGCACGTCCGGCGCTAAGGGTCGCGGACTGCGCTCTCGTTGTTGTCGATGCGGTTCACGGGATTGAGGTCCAAACCGAAAAAACATGGCAGTACGCGAACGAATTCCTTCTGCCGCGTTTTATGGTCATTAACAAAATGGATAAAGAGCACGCCGACTTTGGCCACGCACTCGAGACCGCAACATCGAGCTTTGCGCGCTCGATCGTGCCGTTCTCGCTTCCGATCGGGACCGAAGCCAATTTCAAGGGCGTTGTCGACGTCGTACACCAGAAAGCATATTCGTTCGATGAGAATGGTAAAGCAAAAGAGATCCCGATCCCGGAGGAAGGCCGCGACATCTTTGAAAGAACGCGCGAACGCCTCATCGAGATCGTCGCGGAATCCGACGACGCCTTGATGGAAAAATATTTTGCCGACGGCACACTTCCCGAAGAAGACATCTATCCGAACCTTGCGAAGGCAATAGCAAGCAGCAAACTTTGCCCCGTTTATGCGGTTTCATCTTCTAATCTTGTCGGACTGCAGCTGCTGCTTGACCATATTGTCGAGTTCGCGCCGAACCCCGCAACCCATGAAGCAGAATACGGATTTGCGAATTCCGATATGACCGGTGATCGGATCTCACGTAAATACAGCAACGATGAGCCATTTTCGGCGTACGTGTTCCGTACGATCGCAGATCCTTTCGCGGGACGCATCAACGTCATGAAGATCGTAAGCGGTAAGGTCGTATCCGACGCGACGGTGCAAAACACCTCTCGTGATTCGGCAGAACGGCTCGGTGCCCTTCATTTGATATCAGGCAAAACCCTCGAAAAGGTCGATTCTGCCCAGACCGGCGATATCATAGCCGTCGTAAAACTGAAGGACACGCAGACAGGCGACACGCTGAGCGATAAGGCAAAGCCGATCGTCTATCCGAAGGTCGAGTATCCGGAAGCTGCGATCGCTTTCGCCATCGAGCCGAAGTCGCGCGCTGACGAAGAAAAGATCTCGGTCGCTTTGCATAAAGTTCTTGAAGAGGACCCGAGCCTCACCTTCGAACGTGATCCGCAGACAAAGGAATTCATCCTCTCGGGCTCAGGCCAGCTACACATCGAAACCGTCGTTGACAAACTCAACAACCGTTTTCACGTTGAGGTAACGCTTCATCCACCAAAGGTTCCCTACAAGGAAACGATCACGGCGAGCTGTGAGGTTCAGGGACGACATAAGAAGCAATCGGGCGGCCGCGGCCAATTCGGCGACTGCAAGGTCATCTTTGAACCGCTCGAACGAGGCGGTGGATTCGAGTGGGTCGATAAGATCTTCGGCGGCGCAGTGCCGCAGAACTTCCGGCCCGCTATCGAGAAAGGCATTCTCGAAGCAGCGGCTGGCGGCGCGGTTGCAGGCTATCCGCTCGTCGATTTCAAAGTAACGCTTATCGATGGGAGCTATCACACGGTAGATTCCGACGAACACTCTTTCAAGGCTGCAGGCCGAAAAGCATTTCGTGCCGCGATGGAGCGTGCCAAGCCTACGCTTCTCGAACCGATAATGGACGTAGAGGTCTTCACCCCGCAGGAAGCGTCCGGCGACATTATGGGTGACCTCAATTCGCGTCGCGGCCGCGTCGGCGGTATGGAAATGCGCGGCAAGCAACAGGTCATTAAAGCAAAGGTACCGCTGAGCGAAATGCTTGATTACCAATCAAAGCTCAATTCCGTCACGCAGGCTCGCGGCTCGTATCATATGCAGTTTTCGCATTACGATCCGCTGCCGCACAACCTTGCGCAGAAAGTTATCGATGAGGCCGTGGCCGCCGGGCGCGTACGGGCTCAGGATGATGACGAGTAGTCGGTTCAGCCGGCATTAGATCGGCCAAAGGCTCCGAATGAATACTTCTACGATTCGGAGCCTTTGTGTATATCAAAGCTTGCCAATGAATGGTATAGTTTCAAGTTCCTACTTAATTTCAACGGAGGGTGTCTTATGAGGACGAAATATTTTCTTTTATTCGCATTTATTCTGTGTTTCGGTGTTGTAGCCTCAACCGCGCAAAGGCCGCCGACGCCGCGTGCGAGCCAGAAGGCTGAGGTGGCACAGACGATCGCGTCCACCCAGATCGCGATCGTTTACAGCCGTCCGGCCGTAAAGGGACGATTGATCTTCGCACCTGCAACTGCTGAGTTGGCTGCAAAAGCCGGCGGTGAAAAAACTCTCGATGGCGCAAGCCAGGGAAAGGGTGAGCCGCTCGTGCCGTACGGCCACGTTTGGCGGGCCGGTGCGAACGAAGCAACGACGTTCTCAACGACCGATGACGTTCTCATCAATGGCAAATTGCTACCGGCCGGAAAATACAGCCTTTCAATGATCCCTGAAAAGCACTATTGGACCGTAATTTTCAACAAGGATGACGGACAATGGGGCAGCTTTAGTTACGACAAGGCAAAGGACGCCCTTCGCGTACTGGCAAAGTCGGAGAGCGCTTCAAAGAGTACCGAGCTGCTTACTTTCACGATCGATGACGTTACCGATGATTCTGCGACCGTTGTCCTCAGCTGGGATAAGATACGCGTTCCGTTCACTGTGAAAGTGAACGACGTGGTCGGTGCAACGATCGGCCACCTTCGTGAGTTCGTCGCCGCCGCCGATGCCAACGATCCCGGTGCTCCCCTTGCCGCGGGAACCTATGCAAAGGCGAATAAGCGCGATTCCGAAGCGAACGTATGGTTCGAGATGGCCTTGAAACGCTCAGAGGCAAGGGTCGCTCAGAAAGAAACGATGAGGAACCTTGCCCAACAGGCTACGATCCTTGTAAATCTCGGACGCAAAGCCGACGCTATCAAGGTTGCTGAACGTGGTGTCGTTGTTGGGAAAGCAGCGAAAGAGGATACTTCTAATCTCGAAAAGCAGATCGAGAAGTGGAAACTTAGCAGCTAGGTCAGTGCGACAAGATCGCACCGTAGATCCCGCATGGGATCGAATAGATCAGATCACTCGCGGCGACGATCATTTCACCCTGCCGCGTAAAACAAAGGCCGACAATATTATCGCCGGAGACAAGAAGTTCCGCCGCTGAGCCGTCGGCCTTAACTTTTACAATGCCGTGGCTCCCGCGATAGCATGCTGCGACATACAGGTCTCCGGAAATGTCGAACGCCATTCCCTGCGGCCGGCCCAGTCCGCGATAAAACGTAGTAACGTCTCCCGATGGTGTGATCAGATAGATCCCATCCTTGCTCGCAAAGCCGGGTGCGGTCAGATAAAGATCGCCCTTCGGTGAAAACGCCAGGTGATGCGCTGCAACCGATGCTTCTACGACCGCAAAGGTCTCGACGTCAGCAAAATCGTGCACGCGGAAGATCTTCCCCGTTCGATCACCGACGTACATCACTCCTGTCTTATCGAACGCGAGGCCTGACGCAATTCCCAGGCCCGACGCAAAGATCGTCGCCGACCCGCTACGATCAACGGAATACACCTCGCCTTGCGCCCGATTCGTAACGAACAGTTCCCCGTCGCGGCCAAACCCAACGCCGGTCGGATTCAAAATAGCTTCGGGGAATTCGTCGAGAAATCCGTCGGCCTCAAGCCGAAAGAGTGTCACCGGAAGCTGTTGTCCGCGGGAACCCGATCGGGTCAGAATGATCGAATCATCCGAAGGGTCGACCGCTGGATTCGCGACCATGTGCATCTCCTCGGCGATCATTCGGCCAACGACTATCGACCTCGGTTCACTTACATCCGAACCACTTCGCAAGGTCAGCAGAACAGTTCCACCCTCAAGATCTTCGGGCAGCCTGGCCATCAATCGCTCGCCTGAAGCAGCGATCGTGTGGCATTTTGCCTCGCCCGCGAACAATCCGCAATCGCCTCGAAGGTCGACCTCGAACCCTTCGCATTCGACGACGATCTCTGCACCCGGGATCGCAAATGGCGGCCTGATCGAGAGTATTGTTCCAGCCTTCCCCATAAAAGGCTGATTTTAAGCGTTCAAAGTTTGCTTGTCTAATCGGACGGCACAAGGGCTGCCTTGCTTAGAATTTTATTGACGCGGACAGCACACAAACACTAAAATCAAAGGAGCATCCTGATTCGGGCAAAGTTACCAGCTTTGCGTTCAGGCTTCCAAAATTGGCCGGTAACGGCTATTCCGGTTTCACGTTTCTCTCTTATTTATGCCAACCCGTATAGACGACCTCCTGCGAATGGCGATGAGTTTCGGCGCATCCGACCTGCACCTGCGGGCGGGGTCCTTCCCTGTTATTCGTGTGACCGGCGAATTGAAGCCGCTCGGTGGAGTACCAAAGCTCTCACAGGACGAAACCCTTGAAATGGCGTTCTCGATGATGTCGAACCGCCAAAAGCAGCATTTTAAGGATTCTCTCGAGGTCGATATCGGCTATGGCGTCAACGGCCTAGGCCGATTCCGCGTGAACATCTTTCAGCAAAGGAGCTCCATTGGCATTGTCGCCCGCGTAATCTCGGATACGATACGCGGCTTTGCAGAGCTTGGAATGCCGCCGATCCTGAACAATATCGCTAATGAAAAGCGTGGATTGGTTCTCGTTACAGGAACGACCGGTTCGGGAAAATCAACGACGCTCGCGGCGATCGTTGATCATATAAACCAGACCCGCAATTGCCATATCGTTACGATCGAAGATCCGATCGAATTCCTCCACAAGGACAAAGAATCGTTCGTAACTCAGCGCGAAGTTGACGTAGATACTCGGAATTTTGCCGAGGCACTTCGCGGCAGCCTCCGTCAGGATCCGGACGTGATCCTGGTCGGCGAAATGCGTGACCTCGAGACGATCGAAACGGCACTTGTGGCAGCTGAAACCGGGCATTTGGTGCTCTCGACCCTGCATACACTTGATGCTGCGGAGACACTAACCCGAATCATTTCAGCATTTCCGCCCTATCAGCAAAAATCTGTCAGGATCCAGCTCGGCGGACTCCTTAAGGCCGTCGTCTCTCAGCGTTTGATGAAATCCGCAAAGGGGAACAGTCGCATTCCAGCCGTCGAGATCCTCGTTGCGACGCCGCTTATTCGCGATTACATCCTCCACGAAGAAAAGACCGCGTCGATCCGCGATGCGATCGCTGCCGGAACGTCGCAATATGGTATGCAGACGTTCGACCAGTCGCTCTTTTACCTATATCAATCAGGGCTTGTTTCCCTTGACGAAGCACTGCGCGGTTCGACCAATCCGGACGAATTCCGCCTGCGGCTTGCCGGTATTCATAACACCTCGACCATCGCCAAGGAAGAAATGGAACGGTCAAGTGGCGTTGGCACCGTCGGCGACCTCATAGTCCGAAACTAGCATCGACGGGACTTTAAATTCGCTTAAAACATAGATTTTTCAATACTTTTCGGCAGGCAAAGCCTTGACAAAAGGCGTAAAAACCTTGTATTTTTGAGTTTTGCCATAGCTTGATCGGAAAGGCACTATTATCTAAAGGCTTTTTCTTTTTTGAGCGGGGGTCTGATCGCGAAGTTATACGGTCGAAAATCCCTTCCATCGACAAGAAGCCAAAAGGGTATGGTGTATTTTGCGTAACCAAGGGCAAGCAGTGCCCGGCCTTTGGCCCAGGATCTGAGAGTGACGGCAAAGAAGATCTAGCATCCGGCACCGCGCCGGGAGCGTATTTAACTAGAGGAAGTAAATTACCCGTAAATGACTAACGAGGCAACAAAGGAAACCGAAGAAACGACAGCTGCAGCATCTTCGGCTCAGGAACAACCGGCAGCAGAGCAAACAACGGCACAAGCCGCACCCGCACCCGCAACGACGGAAGAGACTCCGTCGGGCGATATCGATTTCGGTGCGATCCTCGAGCAATTCGAGCAGGAACAGGCAACTTTTCACGTCGGCCAATTGGTTGACGGCAAAGTAGTTGGGGTTTCGGATCGCGGCGTGCTGGTGGATTTCGGATACAAATCCGAAGGTATCGTGCCCGCGGAAGAATTCACCGCCGAAGACGGTACGCTTTCAGTAAATGAAGGCGACGATGTCCAGGTCGTGCTAAAGGCAATGCACAGCGGCGACGGTCCGCCGGTGCTTTCGCGAAATGATGCTCTTGCTCGCCACTCGTGGGATGTGCTTGAAAAGGCATTCCAGGATGGCACACCCGTAACCGGTCTTGTTGTCGCAAAAACAAAAGGCGGCCTTAAGGTCGATCTCGACGGCGTGGAAGCTTTCCTTCCTGGCTCGCAGGTCGATTCCCGGCCGGTTTACAGCCTCGATAGCTATCTTAACGGGCCGATCGAAGCGAAGATCATCAAATTCAGCCGCCGACGCAATAACGTTGTCCTCTCGCGGAAAGTGATGACCGATGAGATCGTGAACGCCCAGAAAGCGGAGACGCTGTCACGGATAGACGTTGGCTACATTGTCGACGGCACGATCAAGAACTTGACCGAATACGGTGCATTCGTTGACATCGGAGGCATCGACGGGCTTCTTCACGTGACTGATATGTCGTGGGGCCGCCTCCATCACCCAAGCGAAATGTTCAAGACCGGCGATCAGGTTCAGGTCAAGATCCTGAAGCTCGACCGTGAAAAGGACAAGATCTCGCTTGGCTATAAGCAGCTACAGCCTGACCCGTGGTCAACCGTTATCGAGGTTTACCCCGTTGGTGCAAAGATCAAAGGCAAGGTTTCCTCGGTCACCGACTATGGCGTATTCGTTGAACTCGAATCAGGCGTTGAGGGTCTCGTTCACGTTTCCGAGATCTCATGGTCGCGTCGTGCACAGTCGCCCAAGCGAATGTTCAATAAGGGCGATGAGGTCGATGTTCAAGTTCTCGGCGTCGATACCGAAGAGAAGCGCATCAGCCTTGGAATGAAGCAATTCCAGGATAATCCGTGGGATTTTGTCGATCTCCGCTACCCTGTCGGTACGCGCATTACAGGCCGCATCCGCAATATCACGGACTTTGGAGCGTTCGTCGAACTTGAAGAAGGCATTGACGGCCTCGTACATGTTTCGGACATTACCTGGGCAAAGAAGATCAAGCATCCGAAGGATGTCTTAAAGAAAGATCAGGAAGTCGAGGCGATCGTTACCAACATTGATAAGCGAAACCAGAGGCTTTCGCTCTCGATGAAGGACCTTACGCCGAGCGCCTGGGAAACCTTCGTTTCCGCCCATCGTCCGGGCCAGGTCGTTCGCGGAAAGGTTTCACGATTCACGAATTTCGGCGTATTCGTCGAGCTTGGCGAAGGCCTCGAAGGCTTGTGCCACATCTCCGAGCTCTCGGATGAACGTGTCGAGAGTCCTGAGTCGGTCGCTAAACTCGGCGAAGATATGGATTTCAAGATCCTTCGCATAGATGCTGCCGAACAGAAGATCGGCCTTTCGCATCGTGCCGTCGGCAAAGATGACGAACCTGTTGTCGATACACGCAGCTACTCTAGCGAAGCAAAGGGCGGTATGGCCAGCCTCGCAGAGCTTGCTAACATTAACCTTGGCACAAAGACAGAAGAAGCACCTGCCGCCAAGCCTAAGAAAGAGAAGAAGGCGAAGGCCGAAGCCGCACCAGAGGCTGAGGCCGCCGCATCCGAAGCTGAGGTTCCGGCAGCGGATGCTGAGGCTCCTGCCG
>JAANMW010000383.1_pt1 | contig 51663 bp, 48 predicted proteins | sample 7279671 | NCBI WGS metagenome assembly JAANMW01 (sample SAMN14094541, study PRJNA606508) | bioreactor metagenome | isolation source: A lab-scale SPAN reactor treating ammonium-rich wastewater day 247 | place: Ireland: Galway | collected 2017-09-19 | reverse complement strand
GACAGCCTCGGCCGGGTGCCGCCAACCCAGTTCTTGCCGAGGTCAACAACCGGCAGCGAGTCTAGGTTCAACCTGTGTGCTTGACGGGGGAGCTTACGGCTTGAGTCCCAAATGCTGAACCGTCCAGGGAAGCGGGTTAACTCCATCGACGTGCTGGCTTTCTTCAGAGGTGGCCCCTTTTGAGGGGCGCCCACAACCTGGACCACGACGTCAATGACTCTGCGGCCCGCTTTGCTACCCTTCTATCATTTCTGTTTTATTGGAGGCGTAACTTCCGCCTAAGATGTACACGAATCACGTGCCAGCCAAATACAAGATTGGTCGACAAATACCGGCCAGCCAAACGCCTAGGCTCCTGAACCATTCGATAAAACCATTCAAATCCTACTTTCTGCACCCATACGGGAGCACGCGACTTCGCCCCCGAAACAACGTCAAAACTTCCTCCCACACCCATAATAAATGTAGCCCCCAGATGCGGACCCCATTGTTCGATAAACTCTTCTTGCTTGGGAGATGTAATGCCCACGAATACCAAATCGGGTTTAAAAGCCTGGACTTCTTTGACTAGTGCTTGCTCTTGGTTCCAGAAATAGCCGTGATGATGCCGGATGATGAGGTCCGCACAATCTGCCTTAAACTTTTGCGAAGCTCTTTCGACAACCTCCTGAGTGCCGCCCAGTAAGAAAACGCGCCATTTTTTCTTGGCAGCTTTTTTAACGAGCGCAGTAAATAAGTCTATTCCAGCAACACGTTCGGGCAGTTTATTACCCAAGATGTTTGCCCCCCAGATTAGACCCTTGCCATCTACATTGACGATCGAGAATCTCGAGACGAGTTCTCCGAAGTCCGAATCACGTTGAGTGGCCACCCATTTCGCGACGTTCAACTGGGTGTGAGTCGTGTATATTCCTCCATCGATTCGTCGTTCGATGTGTTGCAACGTTTCCAGAAACGTCCACGGCTGAACTCGCACGTTAAGGTCTTTAAGGTAGACGCTAGGATCTTGCATGACCCTTGAGCCCTTCTTCAATCTGTAACTTTTCGAAGATATTGAGCCACTGCTGAATCACGGCCTGTGACGAGAAACGTTCAAGCACAGAGCGCTTTCCAGCGGCGCTCATTTCTGACCGTAGATCGTAGTTTTTGGCAAGCTCCTGAATTTCCATAACCGCTTTCTGAAGTGTCCCCAAGGGATCCAGCTCAGGATCAATGAATACCCCAGCACTGCGTGGCACTAGGTCCTCTGTAGGACCGTATTGGAGAGCTACGATAGGAAGGCCGTGTGACATTGCCTCCAAGAGTCCAGTGCTCATACAATCCCGTTGCGTAAATAGGCAGAATAGATCCGCCTTTTCATACAGTTCGAGCTTTTGTTTACCTTCAACCCACCCTGGAAAGCTTATGCGATGACTGCAGTTTTTAATCTGCGCACGCTTTTCCAGGGATTCCAGCAACTCGCCCGTTCCGGCAAGTGTGAGATGGAAAGATTCGGGTAATAAAGCTAATACATCGATTAAAAACTCAAAGCCTTTTCCGGGAATCAATCTATTTATTGAGAGAATCTCATATCGTGTGAGGTTTTCGCGGTTGGCGCGAGCTTCGCGCGCATGCGTTTCTAGTTCTGGCGAGAGAGGATTGGGCAAAAGCCTCACGGTTGCGCCTGGAATCTTGAGGCCCTCGAGCAGCCCCTCCCAATGAGGAGTGAGAGCCAGGAGTAGGTCAACTCCGCTCAGCACTTTGATGAGTCCGGCACGCTTGAATGTTGTTTGCGCGTAGCCCTCGATCTCGGCACCGTGCAAATGCATGACGGTCCGCGCTCCTGCGAGATGTGCAATCTTTAATAGAAATCGCTTGCGCAGAAGAGATGGCCACTGCCCCCCAAAGGCATGGACGATAGGTGTGAGGCCGCTGCGTTTGTAATCGCGAACTGCCTTGACTAATACAGGGGTCGCTCGACCTACGTGTCGAAATTTCCCCGTAAACCGGTCGTTGCTATGAGTGGGAATAAATCGGTGTGGAATTCTTGCTTTCTCAAGAAGCGCAAGATAAGACGGGAGCACTGATGCGATGCCTCCACGCGAGAGATGCGGGTCTGTTCCTAGTAGGATAACGGCGACTGCGGGAGGTTCCATGGGCGCGTAACCTATAACCTATTCTCACCTGAATTGGAAACATGCTACGGTTCGCTCATGCCTCCTAAGAAATTGGCTTTTGTTTTTGGCACTCGCCCCGAAGTAATCAAGCTCGCGCCCGTCATTTTAGAAGCCCGCGCCAAGGGTCATGAGACCGTTTTGGTTTTGACTGGGCAACATCGACAAATGGCCGCCGATTTAATGAGGTTTTTCGGCCTCGAAGCTGACATCGATTTGGGCGTTATGAAAGATGCGCAATCGCTGGGAGGGTTAAGTGCGCGCATTTTGCAGCGCCTTGATCAGGTGAGCGGCGACATTGGGCCTTGCGACTTCTGGATCGTGCAAGGTGATACGACAAGTGCTTGTATGGCGGCATACTGGGCCTTTTGCCGCGGCCAACAAGTGGTGCATGTTGAGGCGGGTCTACGGACTTATGATTTAGCGGGACCCTTCCCTGAAGAAGCCAACCGCCAGTTGATCAGTCGGATTGCTTCGATTCATTTTGCACCCACACAGGCCGCCGTAAAGAATTTGAAGAAAGAACGTGTGAGTGGCAAGGTCTTGAGAGTGGGTAATACTGGAGTCGACGCACTTTTCTGGACTTTGAGAAAACAGGACAAGTTACCCCATGACGTTTCAGACTTCCTGGGTTCTGAAACTCTTGTATTGGTCACTGCGCATAGGCGCGAGAGTTTTGGCGAAGGCATCTCAGAGATCTGCGAGGGCATACTCCGGACGCTCCAAAAACTTCCTGCGCTCAAGATAGTATTTCCCGTTCATCTTAATCCCAATATCAAGAAGCCAGTAACTGACCTCCTCGGCCAGCATCCAAACATACTTTTGTGTGAGCCTCTGAGTTATCCAGTTTTCGTTTCTCTGATGAATAGATCTGCTGTTATTTTGACCGATTCGGGCGGAATTCAGGAAGAAGCGCCTAGCCTCAAGAAACCCATACTTGTGATGCGTGATGAGACAGAGCGGCCGGAAGGCGTGCGTGCAGGTTACGCTAAGCTAGTGGGCCCCAATAGCAAACGCATCACCGCCGGACTTTTGCAGGCTCTGAAGCAGGGCTGTAGCGGGCGTGGCCCTAATCCCTATGGCGATGGGAAAGCCAGTCAGCGGATCATTCGCTCCTTAGCAAGAGATTAAGGGCTAAGGGCACGCATCACCACATAACACACTCTTCGCTACTGTCGCCGGGGCGATTCAACGCCCCTTGAGAAGACGTTCACAAACATAGCGCGACATCCTAGAGCCAGCCCAATGAGCGCGACTAGCACACCATAGACAAGGACTTCACAAAGAAGCCGCGCGAACGGGGTCAATGCATCGAGGAGAACGTACCTGACCACCAGCGTGGCGGCCACGGCCAGAGTTACTGCGCCCAGGATGGTGAGAGACTTCCGTAATGCAATCAGCCTCGCCGGAGTTGTCCCGAAGGCGCGTGAAACGATTCGCAATGACCAGTACTCGCACAGCAACAACGCACCGACGCTGCCCATAGCCGCCCCGATGTAACCGAACCAGGCAACGCCAACGAGGCTAAGCGCAAGGGATGCAAGAAGCGCCAGCCCATTTATGATCATGGCCTGACGCCCACGTTGGGCGACTACCATCAGATGTCCCGCCGCAAATATCCCGGCCGCCTGGCCAATCAGGTACACCTGCATTACCGGGGCAGCAGCACTGTACTTAGCCGTATACACGATCTCCACCAGTTCATTGGCGCACACAACGATGGCGCCCAGAAATGGCAGGAGGAGCAGCGCAATACCCGTGAACCCTTTGGCCAGGAGTCCCTGGACTCCCGGCATGTCGTGCTGGGCCACAAGCGCGCCCACTCGTGGCAGGAGAGCATTGTTCACCGGCAGGCGGACCAGGTTGGACAGAGCAACTACCACAGCCGCAACCGACACGATGGCGAAGATCTCGGCCGGAAACTTGGCCGCAACTACCCATTGATCCGTCTGCACACGCAGGTGAAAAAACCCGTTCCCCACAGCGAACGGCAATGCATAGCGTAGCTGCCGCCAGAGCGTAGGCCCATGCATGGATATGCCCACGCCCTGGGAGATCTCATAGACAACGATCAGCAGCCCTTTTATCAGGGCAGTGAGGCACAGCGCCATGAGAACGAGACCAATGTCCGAGGTCACAACCGCAGCGGCCCCTATCACGGTGATGCGGACCACAGCAAGGAACACCACCATGCCTGCCTGCCAGCGGGCCCTTCCCTCCGCAATGGGTAGAACATCGACAATACTGACTAGAACCCAGAAGCCGAGGAATAAAGGAACCACGTAGGAATGATCCCGCAGAAGTTGCACGGACCCGGGTAGCAGGTTGTGACCCAGGAACGCGACCAGCGCTGTAGTGCACCCTGCGGCTGCCAGATACATAAGCGTATTGCCAACGTAGACGCGCCGCTCCTTTCGACTTGCATGCGGCAGAAAATGAAAGAGGGTCTGCGCCATGGACAGGGGCGCAATGGCAAGCGCCGTCGCTGCCATCAGCCACGCCATGCGATACTGCGCGAACGAGTTTGGATCCAGATAGCGAACCAGGATTACCGGCAGTAAAAGCTGCATCCCGTACTCGATCATGCCCGCGCCCGCAAGGTAGCCGGCATTGAGACGAAGGCTGGTACCGCTTGCCGCCATAGGACTTTCTAGATAACCACGGGTACTGGCATGTCAGTCACGCATCGAGAAGAACGCACCAGAACCAGCCGTCTGCGTAGCGGACCGTCGCTCACGCTTGCCGCGTGCCTTCTTGCCGGGTTTCCTGCGGCGGGGGCAGGAATAAGCTCCACTGCTGAGGCGCCGGCCCGCGATGTCCGTCAGATGCTCATATATTATGGCGGCGCGCCGGCACTCAGCGACGACATAGCCCGTGACATCGCCGCCTTCGATTTGCTCGCCATCGACAGATGGCGCTACCGCGATCTGCGGCCCGACTCCTGGACGCGCCTCCGGCAACTCAATCCAAACATACTGATCTTCCTCTATCAGCTTGGGCCGCAGAGCTCTACTGCGAATGACAGGCAGGACAAGTTTTATCTGAACAATATCTCGCGATACAGCCATTCCCGCGGGCACCCAATGGGTGCTGTGACATCTGGCAAGAACGACTGGATTCTGAAAAACTATCCTGGCAGCCCGATCCGCCCACCCGACCTGCCCGACTTCGTGCAACTCGACTTTGGCTCGCCAACCTTCCAACGATATTGGGCCACGGCAACCGAGATGGACGTCCTCACGCAAAGCTGGCGGGCGGATGGAATTATCATCGACAATTGCTCTGTGGACGGTGGTGGCATTGCGCGCTCCGTCGCTGGTCGCCGGCCTTCCCGCTACCCGACGGCGGCCGCCTGGAACACCGGAATGAACAGCTTTGTCGGTGCGGTCAGCACCTATCTGCAGACCCGGGGACAAAAGGCAATGCCGAATCGCGGCGGCAGCCGGCTGCCGGAAGGGCGCGCTGCCTGGCTTGCACTTGACGCCATGGAATCGCCACCCGACTTTGTCATGGAAGAAGGGGCTTTCGCCGTCAGCTGGGGGCCGGGGGACGTTCAGTTCTATCCCAGTGAACAGTGGCTTGACCAAGTCACTCTCGCGAGGGACATCCGGAACTCGTCGGTAGTTTATGTCAGCCATACAGACGTCGCGCCAGGCGCCACAGGTGTCGATTCTGCCGGCAACCCCGTATCTTTCAGCCAGGTTTTTCTCTTCTCGGCTGCGTCCTACCTGCTGGCACGGGATGATCAGCGACATCCAACGTATTTTTCCTTCAATTCTTTCAGGGGCAAAGCAGGTTATTCGCGAGTCGAGCGCTTCAATGCCCTGGATTTCATTGCGACCGGGAAGGCCAAGGGTGATATAGAACTCCTCAAGGCAGGTAGCGTCCAACTCTACGAGCGCCGGTTCGCAACCGCACGTGTCATCGTGAACCCCACTTCCAGTACGGCAACCGTACCGATGGTCAGACCGATGCTGAGTATTGAATCAAGCGACGGCAACTCAATAAGCCTGCGGCCAGTAGGTGAGGTGCTTCGGCTCGCCGCGCACTCTGCAGTCATTCTGCTTCCAGCCAGTCGATCACAAACCGACCCGGCAGCGCCCTGACTGATCGACATCTCCTTTCAGGTGCAGACCCCCTCTCTAGGGTCGCCAGGCTGGTCGACCAACCAAGTGCTCTAGCGGCACCAATTTTCTCGTGAAGGGCTGGCTCTCAGCCAACGTCAGAATCCTGGCGCTCTCCGCCAGCATAAGGCCCACCACAGACCAGACGATAAGCCACGGTAGGATGAGATTAACGAAAAATATTGCGACCATCAGGCCGAGAACTCCCGCCTGAAATGAAGCAAGAACGAGTCCATCTCCACGTCCTGACTGCCGGGCCAGGTGCAACAATCGAATCACAAAAGTCCAAATACTGACATAGAGAACAAAGCCGATAACCCCTGTATCGACAAGGTAAAGGAGATACTCGTTGTGTGTGGCACTACCACTCGCCTCCCGGTAGAAACCCCATCCATGCCCGAGAATAGGTGATCTCTTCCAGGCTTCGAGTCCAATTGTCCATAGCATTGTACGACCGGCACTCGTGCGCTCGGCGTCTACTTGCACGTTACCCAGCGAAAGGAGCCGCTGCTCAATCAACGTCTGATAGTGATCCGGCAAAAGCGCCCAACCCAACATGAACGCAAGCGGCAGCGCACTGATCAGCGCAACCTGGGAACTGAATCGCAGTTCCTTGCGCGCAGCAACCAGGAAAAATGCCATACCCACAGTTGTGGCAACCATCCCGCCCCGGGAGCCTGTCAACACGAGAGCCGCCACCAGCATGACCGCTGCGCCCCCACAAAGAACTCGCATCACACCCCTTGCCCGCACGAGCAGGGCAATCGCTACCGGGAGCATCAGTGCGAACACAGCCGCGGTCTGATTTGGTTCCCCCAGCGGACCGCGGGGCCTGCGCTCCAGTGTCGCATACCCATAGAACTCGGCACCAGGGACCCAAACCTCCACCAACACGAGCCCGGACAGTAGGCCCAGCACGATTACCATCCAACGAATTAGCCGAAGATAGTTGGTGGATCGGGGCAAAGCCGCGGAAAATACAAGCAAAGCCATCAGGCTGTCGAGCAGCAGGGTCTTCACGATAATGGCAGCGCCAACAGCGTTGTACTGCCGAAAACCACCCATCTCGGGAGAGTAGAATACGGTGACCGCTGAATATATCGTCAGCAACAGAAAGGCAATATAGATCTTCTTTACGATCGCGGGATTGCGCTTGCTGTTGGCAAACACATTTGCAAGCGAAGCGACCAGTAGGCCGTAGAGGAACGCGTTCTTCAAGCTGAACCCCTGAGCCAGGTTGGTTTTCAGACGGAATCCTGCCTCCAGAAGAATCACTATGAAAAAGATCATGGCGATGACCGCCCGTGGATTCATGGCGCTCTCCGGGCGATAGCGCGCCTGTCCCGAGAGGGTAAAGAACACGACGAAGACGCCATCTTCTCCTGGAGCGATACGAATAACTTCTTATACGAATCGCATACCGCCGCGGGCGTGAACCGCGACAAAACTACTTGCCGGGCACGCTTTCCCACTGAGCGCCGTAGTTCCGGTTCCCTCAGTAGACGAACGAGTACTGCCGCAGTCTCGGCCACGTCATTATCACGGACAAGGAACCCCGTTACCTCATTCTCAATAGCTTCCGGCGTACCGCCACCCCAGGTTGCAATCACTGGCTTCCCACAGGCCATCGCCTCGAGCACCGCATTGGAGAGACCCTCCTGAATGATCCGGAAGTTGGTCAGGAGCACAGATATATCAATAAGTTGCATGACGGCGTCTGCATCCGCGCGAGCGCCAAGAAAGAGAACCCGATCGTCAAGACCCAACTGCCGGGCACGTTCCTCCAGGAAGGCCCGTCGGGGCCCATCCCCGAGCATGACAAACCCCGCGTCAGGGACGCTCTCGCTCGCGATTCGTGCCACCTCAAGAAACGCGTCGTGATCCTTGAAGGTGGTCATAGAGGCAATCATTCCCACGATAACCCGAAAACGATTCAGCCCGAGCTGCTTGCGCAGCGCCGCCTTCTCGGTCTCTGTTGCCGTAAATCTCGTCGGATCCACCACATTGTGGATCACGCGAAAGTTATGCCGCATCCCCCCGAAGCGCACCAGGAACCCAGCTGTGGAGTTGGATACGACGTAATCGGCAAATCGGGCCTGAAGGCGTCGGCAGGTCCAGAGAATCGGGGTGCGATCCGTCGCGCAGTCCCTGATTGAGTCGGCTATTACAGGACGGCCCGTCAGGCGGCCGGCGACAAGGCCCAACATCCCTCCAAAATTGAGACGGCCGCAGACAATATCGATGTCGCGTTCCCGGATCAGGCCTGCGAGACGCCGAATCGGACTGATCAGGTCATATTTCCCTCGTCTGTCCACTGCAACCAGATCAACGTTGGGCAGCCTGCTGACCTCGGCATAAAAGCCGCTTGCACCCGGAAAGCGATAGCCGGTGAGATACACCACAGTGCTATGATATTGACCTTGAGACAAGAGCCGGAGCAGTTCCACGAGCTGCCGCTCCGCCCCGCCAAATGCCAGCGAGGGGATTACAAAGAGCAGCCGCGTGCGCGGCATCGCTGCGTCGCCGCCCCCTGCTGCAGTACTCACCCGGGCTGCTCCATCCGGCTGGTCCCGGCCAGACCGTGCTCGTCCAGAAAGCTGAGCAGGCTGCCTGCAATCCTTACGGGGTCATTTGCCTCTCTCACATAGCTGTAGCAGCGCTCGGCGAGATCCCGATAGGCGGAATCGCCGATAGCAAGGGCATCGGGCAGCAGGGCGCACAGTTCCTCGTCATCAGCCGCTGCAAAGCCCAGCTTGTGGCGGGATACGATGCTGTCGGGGTCGACCCGCTGCGGGCAGATGATTGGCGTACCGACGGACAGAGCCTCGAGAAATGTGTTCGACATCCCCTCAAACAACGAGGTACTCAGCAGGTACCGGGCCCGGCCGATGAAGCCTGAGACCCTATCCCGGGACAGGTATCCCACCATCGTGACATTCGGCAGTGTGCCAAGCGCCTCGACAGCTTCCCGCGTAGCTGCCGTTGCCAGGTCCGACAGGGTGCCCGCCACGCGAAACTGCACTTCGGGATTCAGGTTAGCGATCCGGTGCAGCAGCGGAACATTCTTCGCATGTCTGAAGTTTGCGATCCAGGCTACGTAGGCCAGGGGATCCTTCTCATGCCCCCCGAAACCGGCTAAAGGCCGGAAGGGATTGTGAATCACGGTAGTGGGCTTGCCGGGGTAGAGGTCCCGGACACGGTCGCGCTGGTAGCTGTTCTGGCACAGGATAGCGTCGGTACGCCCCATCCCCCAGCGGAATGCCACCCGCTGATAGGGTCGGGTGATGGTGGCGAGCCGCTCATCCACGTCGCGATCACTGGCCAGGCGGTGCACATAGGCTGCACCGGCATAGCGGGCCGCGATTGCCATCATGCTGGTCTCGATTCCCGCACAGGCCTGGATAACCACATCGGGTGCAGCCCTGCGGGTGGCGGCTGCAATGGCCGGTATGTGATGGTAGAAGTACTTCAGGACCGGTATGCCACGCGATTTCAGGCGATAGGCTTCCCTCAGCTTCACCGTGCTGGCCTCCCCCACGTAGTCCCGGGCTCCGATCCAGGTAAGGACTTCGACTTCGCAACCCGCAGCCTCGAGGCCGTAAATCCAGCTGCCGAGCTCCACTGCCCAGCCGCCAACGGGGAAGTTGGCGTCTTTCAGGAGATAGGGCAGGGTCCAGTCTGAAAAGAGGATCTTCATGGGGCGAGATCTGGTCTGCGGGCACACCCGTCCAGGTCAGGCGCCAGACAAAGACTCCGGCAGGCCAGCTGACTGAGCACCCCCCCCCGCCGGCAACCCCATCCTTCTCCGGTCCTCAAGCACCGCCCGCACCTCCGTGGCGCCGATCACCGTCTTGTCTTCCGAAAACCCGTACACCAGGGCCAGGTCGCAGAAGGTGTTGATGAGCCGGGGTATGCCCTCGCTGGCGGCGGTAATCAGGCGGATGGCGGGCTCGCCGAAGAGTTCCGCGGAGCCACCCACCAGCGTGACCCGGTGGATGATGTACTCCCGCACCTCCTCGTCCGTGAGCCGCTTCAGGTGAAAGGCCACGGATACCCGCTGGGTGAGCTGGCGGAGCTGCGGGGCCTGCATGAGGCTCCGCAGCTCCGGCTGGCCGACCAGGATCACGTGCAGCAGGTAGTCCTTCTGGGAGTTCACGTTGGAGAGCATGCGGATCTCCTCGAGACCGCGGATCCCCAGGTTCTGGGCTTCGTCGACGATCAGCACCACGGGGCGGCCGGCGGCGTACTCGCGGATCATGAACTGCACGAAGTCGTCGTAGAGCTCGACCTTGCCCTTGCCTTTGTAGGGCAGGCCGTAGGCCATCATGATCCACTCGCCCATCTCACCGAAGCTGCGGGTGGTGAAGTTGATGAGTCCGACGGTGACGTTGCTGCCCAGTTCGTCGAGCAGCCGGTTGATGAGCGTGGTCTTGCCGCCGCCCACCTCGCCACTGACCACGGTGAAGCCCTGGCGGCTCATCACGCTGTAGCGGAGCAGCGTGAGGGCGGTGCTGTGGCCCTTGGAGAGGTAGAGAAATGACGCATCGGGCAGCAGGGCGAAGGGCCGCTCCCGCATGCCGTAGAAAGCCTCGTACATGGCGGGCTAGCTGCCGCCGAAGAAGCGCTTCTTCCTGAAGGCTCCCCCGTACCCGTAGCCGGTGGTGGGCGCTTCCGACTTGTTCAGCACGGTGCCGACCAGCGGCACGTTCTTGAGGATCTGGTAGGCCTGCTGCAGGTCGTCCTTGCGGGTGGTGCCGCTCTCGGCAACCATCAGCATGCAGTCCACGTAGGGCGAGAAGGCCAGCGCGTCGTCGGCCGCCAGGATGGGCGGCAGGTCGAAGACGATCAGGCGGTCGGCGTAGCGGGTCTTGAGCTCGTTGACCAGCGCGATCATGCGCGGCGAGCGGAGCATCTCGGCGGAATTGGGCACCGCGCTGCGCCCGGGCAGCAGCACCAGCCGCTCGATGCCGGGCGCCACCAGCACCTCGTGGAGGCCGATGTCCTGGGTGAGGTAGTCGCTCAGGCCCAGCTCGGGCTCGAAGCCCAGGTAGTTGTGGATGGTGGGCTTGCGCAGGTCGGCGTCCACCAGCAGCACGGTGTTGGTGACCTCCATGGCGAGGCTCACGGCCAGGTTGATGGCGGTGAGCGTCTTGCCACAGCCGCTGGCGGGGCCGGTGACGGCCAGCGTGGTCCAGCCGTTGTTGCGCATGGTCTGCAGCACGCGTGTGCGCAGCATGCGGTAGCTGTCCTTGAACTTGTGCTCGGGCAGGGCCGCGATGATGCGGTTGTCGAGCAGCGTCTGGTCGCTGACCTCCACCATCCGGGTCTGGGTGTAGCGGATGCCGGTGGAGAGGTCGGCGCCGGCATTGGGCGGTGGCGCCTGGAAGGTGCCCGTGGTGTTCAGCAGCCGGTCCTGGCCGGCCCGCTCCAGGGCCTTGCGTATGCGTTCCATGACTTACATTCCCAGCTTGCGGAGGGCGACGTACCAGAGCACGTCGATGGGGATCCACAGGAAGTGGATGAGTATCAGGATCACGGCCAGCGCGGCGGGCGCCACCAGCAGGGCGCCGATGCGCACATTGCGCGTGTGCACCCGGTCCTCCGCCGTGTCAATGCAGGGGATCTCGGCGATCGGCGGCGCGCCCTGCACGGCCTCGACGGCCCGGGCGCTGTTGATGGCGGCATCCATGCTCTCGGCGATCTGCGGCCAGCCGAGGCCGGCGGCCAGCACCAGCAGGATCAGGAGCGCGAGCAGCACCGGGCGGTTGGGGCTGGACGGCATCAGCGGCAGGTCGGGCGGCTCCACCAGCGAGAAGCGCTCGCCCTTGCTCTGGGTCTCCAGCGCCTGGCCCATCTTGGAGACGAAGGCCTTGTCGCGGGCGGCCTGGTAGCTGAGGTTGGCGCTCTGCAGGCTGCGGTACAGGGCGCTCAGGTCTTTCTCCACGCTGCTGCTGCGCAGGGTCTTGCCCTCGATCTCGCTGCGGCGGGCGCGGATCTCGGCCTGCTTGCTGATCAGCGAGCGTTCCTGGGATTCCATCATGTCGCGCTGGGCGCGGATCTGCACGTAGGCCGGGTTGTCGGCCTTCAGGCTGCCGGTGTTGCGGGCGCCGGGAACGGCGGCGCGGGCCTCGAGGGTGGCCACCTGGCGTTCGAGGGCCTGCACCTCGGGGTGGTCGGGTGCGTACCGCTGCTTGGCCTTGGCGAGCTCGGTGCGGGCGTCCTGCAGCAGGACGCTGTTGTTGGTGAGGTCTACGTCGGCGCCCAGCTGGTTCCTTACGGCCTCGAGGTCGCGGCGGGTGCGCACCACGTCGGGGTGGTCGGCGCTGTAGCGCCCTTCCATCATCGCAAGCTGGGTCTGCAGGGCCTTGAGCTGGTCTTCGGGGGACGAGACGGCGCGGCCGTCGGGCAGCACCGAGGTGCCCACCGGGCTCAGCTTGGAGAGCTCGGCATCCAGCATGATCTTGTTCTCGCGCACCGACTGCAGCTGGCGGTCCACCTCCTGCAGGTCGTTGGTCAGCGCCTGCATGATCTGCATGTTGAAGGTCATGAGCTCCGGCAGGCTGCCTTCGTTCTCGCTCTTGATGCGCGCAATCTCGGCCTCGATCTGCTTCACCTCCGTGTCGAGCCGATCCACCTCCTCCTGCATGAACTGGCTGGTCTGGGCGGTCTGCTCGGTGCGGGACCGGACGTTCTCGGCGAGGTACAGCGAGACCAGCTCGTTGGCCACCTGGCGCGCGGTCTGCGGGCTCTTGTGCTCGAAGCCCAGCCTGAAGGCGATGGTGCTGGTCACCTGCTGCCCGGTGGCGCTCGGCTGCTGCACGTCGATGACGTCGATCTTCATGTCCTTCTCGACGTCGGGCACCAGCAGCAGCGTGGGCAGGTACTTGCGCTCCTCGGGGAACAGGTCGAATTTCTCGATGATGCTGGCGAGGTTGGTCCTCGTCATCACCCGCTGGTTGATGTACTGGATCTGGCGCGAGGCAAAGGTGGTCACCGTGCTCGGCACCAGGCCCGGCGGGATCTCCGGATCCTCGATCAGGATCACCGCGGTGGAGGTGTAGGAGTTGGGCCAGAGAAAGATGCCGAGGCCACCGGCAACCAGCAGCGACAGGGCAAGAATGAGGGCCGGTTTTCGTCGCCGCTTCAGGGCGTCGAGGTAATCCGAGAAGCTCCGGTTATCGTCCTCGGGGACAGCAATCTCAAAGGCCATAGGTTCGGCTCTTCTGCAGGTGGTTGTTATGCCGGAATCCAGCGGTGCGGGGGATGCTACCGGGCCGGCGGGCCAATGACTGTGACAAGGGGCGAAGTTTTCATCCAGAAAAGTCAGCTAGACCCTTGAATCAGAAGTCTATCACCGGCCCGCGGAGGGAACGGAAGATTACCAAGGTTTCATAGCCCGATATGCGGCGGCAGGCGAGCGACCGGGAAGCCGAAAAGAACACGGGCCCCGAAGGGCCCGCGCTGGCAGACGGTGAGCGCCCGGGAGGGCGCGGTAATCAGGCCGCCCGGCGGGCCTGCCTGAGGCGGCGGGCACCGAGCGCCGCGAGCGCGGTGCCGAGCAGCCAGACGGCGGGCGGGGCCGGCACGGCCATCCCGCCACCGAAGTAGGCCTCGGTGACGGGCTTGCACCTGCTGCTCTTGCCCTTGCCGGCACTGCTGGGGGTCAGGCAGTCGCCGAGATCGAGGCCGGACACCCGGGCCGCGAAGAAGCTCGGGCCTTCATAGGCCAGGCGCGCAAGGTCGACGTAGCTCAGCAGCTCATCGAAGCTGATGCCGACGATCGAGAACTCGAAGGTGGTCACGCCACCGGTCGAGATGCCCTTGCCCTTGTTCTTGCGGTTGCTCTGGTTGAGCCGCACGTCGTACTTGCCGAAGCCGGCCATGGTCTGGTTGTTGAAGGTGGCGTTCCAGCGGGGCGAGATCGGCACCAGCAGGTTCTTCGGGCGCACCGTGACGCCGTCAACCGCGTTGAAGGCGAACTGGGTGATGCCAAACTTCGGGCCACCGGCGAGGTCCAGCAGGGGCTGCAGCACTTCGACGGTGAAGTCGATGGCGCCGTTCGAGCCGTCGGAAATGGTGACCTGCAGATAGTTGATGCCGTCCGGCAGTTCGTCGGACTGGTCGAGGTAGTAGGAGATCGAGGCGGCCTGGATCGAGGTGGTGGCAAAGAGGCCAAGGGCCAGTGCGGCCAGCAGTTTCCCGCGCAGGCCGGAAAAACGGTTCTCGGTCATGGCAATCCCTCTGTAGCCGTGTGCTGAAGACCGGTTAGCCGGCCTTTCTTTATTACTCGCTGGTAACCATACGGAGCTAATGTGACAACTGCAAGCACGAGTTTCCATAATCTCCCGGGGGGTCAGCGCCCGCCCGGCGGCACCGCCCCTGCCGCAATGCGGGCCAGCGCCAGTCGCCAGATGCCGGCCAGTGTCCCATAGAAATCCATCCAGGCGGCGAGCGCCGCCGATTCCCCGGGTTGCGGTGGCCGGCCGAGGTAGGCCGCCAGCAGTGCCGCCTCCGGCCCGGGACCTGCGCCGGTCGCTCCGCCCCCCGGCAGACGGGCCTCGACGGCCAGCACGGCCAGGTCGAACCAGGGCACATGGCCGGCGGCGTATTCCCAGTCAATCAGGGTCAGCCGGGGCTCACTGCCCGCCGGGCCGGACGCGGCCACCGGTGCCGCGAGGATGAGGTTGGCGGGCGACGGGTCGTTGTGGCACAGGACCAGGGCCGGCCCGGCCGGCGGCGGGTAGCGGGCCGCCAGGGCCCGCGCTCCGGCCGCCAGCGCCTGCGTATCGCGGCCGGCCAGGGCGCCGTAGCGGGCCAGCGTGCCCGGCAGGTCCAGCGCCGGGCCCTGCCAGGGCAGATCGTGTACGCGCCGCAGCAGACGGCCCGCGGCCTGCAGTACCGCGGGCTGCTGCAGCACGACCGGCGTGCACGCGGCGCCCGGCAGCCAGGCCGTCAGCAGCAGGCCGCGCCCCGGGTCGGCGGCCAGCACGGCGGGGCCGAGGCCCGCCGGCGCCGCGGCGGCCAGGGCGGCCAGTTCGCCCGCGCGGTCCAGGCCGAGGCGGGCGGCAGCGGCTTCGTCGAGCCGGAACACGGCGGGCCGTCCGTCCACCGTCACGCGCCAGGTCTGGCTCACCGGCGTGCGGGCGAGGCACGGGCCGACGGCCAGTGTCGCGGGGTCCCTGCCCTGTCCGGCCAGCAGGCCGCGCAGCCGGCCCTCGACGGTCGCGATTGCCGGCGTCACCGGCGCATGCTCCGGCGCCAGGTCCTGTAGCCCGCGATGACCAGCACCAGGTACACGGCGAACAGCGCGGCGGTCAGGTAGAGGCCGCGCTCCAGGTACATCCCGAGCGACACGCCATCAATGACGAACCAGTAGAGCCAGTTCTCGAGCAGCTTGCGGGCCACCATGGCGGTGGCCGCGATGGCGCCCCAGGTGGTGAGGGCATCCAGGTAGGGCAGCTGCGCTTCCGTGAAGGTGGCGAGCAGCCAGCCGCTCGGCAGCCCGAGACCGGCGATGGCGGCGAGCAGCGCCGCGTGGTGCCGCAGCGGCCAGGTCCGCACGCGCAGCACCTCGCCGCCGGCGCCCGGTTGCCACGCCCGCCAGCCGTAGACCGCCACGGCCACGTAGAAGAGCTGCAGCCCGGCCACCATGTACAGGCCGGCGGCGGCGAACACGGCCAGGTAGATCGCCGAGCTCAGGATCGCGGCCGGCCAGCACAGCACGTGCTGCCGGATCGCGAGCACCAGGTAGGCGAGCGCGAGTACGACGGCCAGCGCCTCCCAGGGCGGGATGGCGGCGACGCTCAGCGGCACGGCGGGCGGCTCACACCGACGGCCGCGCGCCGATGTCCAGATCGGCATTCAGGAACTTGGCGACCAGCACCACCGGGTGCGCGCGCTCCATGGCGGCGCGGGTGCAGCGGGCCACGGCGGGCAGCACCGTGTCGAACTCGCCGCGCAGCTGCGTGCTCATCGGGTTGGTGACGATTTCAATGCCCGGGGTCTGGCGCAGTTCGTGGATGAAGTCGGTGATGTGCGCGACGAAGTCCGGGGCCAGCGGATACAGGCTCAGTTCGACGGTGATACGCATGGCTGCTCCTTACAGGAAGCGGTAAGTGACGGTGATGCCGGCCTGGCGGGGATCGCCGCGCCGGATGTAGAGCCTGGGCGCGAAGTCCGGCGGCTCGTTGCCGAAGTAGAAGCCCCGCACGGCGTAGTTTTCGTCCAGCAGGTTCTGCACCCAGCCGGTCACGGACCAGGCGCCCCAGTCGCGCCCGGCGCGCAGGTTGAGCAGCCGGTAGTCCCCGGTGCGGGGGTCGTTGCAGTCTTCTTCCTGGCAGTAGTCCACGTGAAAGTCGCCGCGGCCGGCGTAGTCGGCGCGCGCAAAAAAGCCGCGGGCCGTGCGCCACTCGGCCTGCAGGGCAAAGTTGTAGTCCGGCGCATGGGCAAGCGCCCGGCCCTCGAGCTCGGGCCGGGCGGCGAAGCGCTCGATCTTTGTCGCAAGCAGGCCCAGGGCCGCGCCCAGGGTGAGCGCGGGAACCGGCTGCCAGGTGGCCTCCAGCTCGAGACCCCGGGTGCGGCCCCGGTCGGCGTTGTCAGTGAGGAAGAAGAATGTGGTGGGATCACCCGGCGTCAGCTGGACGGGCACCTTGATCTGCAGGTCGTCACGATCCTGGGTGAAGACGCTCACCGAGCCGGCCCACTGCCCCGCGACCGGGGCAAGCCTGAGGCCCAGCTCGTAGTTCCAGAGGAATTCGGGATCGAACTCGAGCTGCGCCTGCGGGTTGAAGCCACCGGCCTTGTAGCCGCGGGCGATGCGGCCCCACAGCTGCGCGCCGGGCCGCAACGCCCGGGTGAGGCGCAGATCGCCGCCCAGCATGCGGTCCCGGGGCGAGAAGGCGTTACCGTCATTGTCCGCGTAGTCCGCCCCGCGGGTTTCCCAGCGCAGGCCGGCGGCGAGCGTGGTGGTGGCCCCCAGCGGCCGCGACAGCTCGCCGAACACGGCCACGCTGGTCGCGCCGTAGTCGCTGGCTGCCGCCACGTCCAGCACCAGGTCCTCGCCGCAGGTAATGGCATCGCAGACACCGAGATCGCGGCGGCGGTTGCGCTCGTCCAGGTCCAGCAGGTAAGCGCCCAGCACCCAGTCGCTGCCGGCAATCTGCCCGCCCGGCGCGGACACCAGGCGCAGCTCCTGGTTCACGGTGTCCCGCTGCCGGTCGAAGCGCTGGCTGAAGGCGTAGACAAAGGGCGCCCAGAAGGCGTCGTTGCCCCAGTCGGCGTCGAAGCCGTAGGTCACGTCGGTACTCGCCAGGCCCGTGATGCTGACGAGTTCGGCGACGTCGCCGAGGGCAAGGCTCGCGCGCAGCGCGGCCGCGGTCGTGCGCTGGCTGTCCTCGCCCGGCTCGTCCGCCTGCGTGCGCAGGCTGTTGTCGATGGCGAAGTCGTCGTAGCCGTTGTCGAGATCCGCGTGCAGCAGCGTGAGCTGCAGGCTGCCCCGGGATCCGGGCGCCCAGCGGAGCTTGGCCCTGGCGGTCAGCTCGTCGCGGTCGGCCGTGTCGTCGCGCCCGAGGAACACGTTGCGGCGGAAGCCGTCGCTCGCGTAGCGCTGCACGGCCACGCGCCAGGTCAGCGTCTCCCCGGAGCCCGGCACCGCGCCGCCGGCCACGCCGCCGAGGGCTGCCGTATCCTCGCCGGCCACTGTCGCCGTCACCCCCAGCTCAGGCTCGGCCGAAGGCTCGCCGGTGGTCACGTGGATGAGGCCGGCCAGGGCGTTGGCGCCGAAGCGGGTGCCCTGGGGCCCGCGCAGCACCTCGATCCGTTCCACGTCGAAACCGGTGGCGATGCCGCCGAGCCCCGACACGTCGACGTCGTCCACGATGAAGCCGACCGAGGGATTGGGCGCCCCCTCGTACTGCTCCAGTTCGCCGGTGCCGCGGATCTGGAAATAGCGGGCACGGGAGCCCTCCCCGCTCCAGTTCAGGTTGGGGACCAGCGGGATCAGGGATTCGAGGTGCTGGATCGTGCCGTCGCCCAGGTCCTGCCCGTCCAGCACGCTGATGCTCAGGGGCACGCTGGCAAGCGCGGTGGCGCGGAACTGCGGAGCCACGACGACCACTTCGGGCAGGGCCCCGGCCGTCGGCCCGGCAGCAGCAAGCAACAGGAGGAAACCAGGTGCAAAACCCCGCATGACGGCAGATCCCGGACTGAAGGCCAGAAAAACCGGGGTCGTGCAGGCGGGGAAAGACGGTGGAGGCCCTGTGTCTTGTCCCTACGCCGGTACTAGCCGGATCAGGTTCAAAGGGTTTCCCTGCGGATCTCAGGCCTTCGCGCTGCGTGCGCCCGGCCACCCCTAAGACTGGCGGCCATGGTAGCACCTTGGTCGCGCACCGGAGCGCGGCTGCCCGGCCATGACCGTCCGCATTGAATCCCGGCGCACGGCCCTCCTACAATTCGCGTCCCCTGTCCGAGCCACGAAAGCCCCCGCCATGAGCCAGCACGATTACCAGGCCATCGACGCCGTTGTGAACATCTGGACCGAGGAGGCGCTGGCCGCCCGGCCCGCCTGGGGCACGGGCTTCTTCTCCGGCAAGATGAACGCCGACAAGGCGCTGATTGCGAACAGCCTCAGCCTCGAGAAGATGCTGGAACAACTCGACGAGGCCGGCATCGAGCGGGCCTTCCTGATCGCGGCCCGCTCCGGCCGTCCCGGCCTGCCCGGCTGCTACCACATGCCCTACGAGATCGTGGCCCGGGCGGTCGCGAAATACCCGAAGCGCTTCCACGGCCTCGCGGGCATCGACCCCTACACCGGCATGAAGGGCGTGCGCGAACTGGAGCATGCGGTGAAGAACCTCGGCTTCATCGGCGCCCACTTCTACCCGCACTGGTTCGAGCTGGCCCCTGACCACGCCAAGTGCTACCCCTTCTACACCAAGTGCTGCGAGCTCGGCATCCCCATCCAGATGCAGGTGGGGCAGTCCATGATCTACGCGCCCGACTTCCCCTGCCGCAGCGTGGGCCGGCCCATCACGCTGGACGCGGTGGCCTGCGACTTTCCCGAGCTCAGGCTGCTCGGCATCCACGTCGGCATCCCCTGGCACGACGAGATGATCGCCATGGCCTGGAAGCACGCCAACGTGTACATCGGCTGTGACGCCCACCGGCCGAAATACTGGCCGGAGAGCTTCCGGCGCTACATCAACAGCCAGGGGCAGGACAAGGTGTTCTTCGGCACCGACTTCCCGGTGCTGCCCTTCAGGCGCACCGTCGAGGACATCGACGCGCTGGGCTTCAAGCCGGAAGTGCGGCGCAAGCTGATGCGGGACAACGTGCTGCGGATCTACGGGCTCACCTGAGGCCCCGGGAAGGGGCCACATCTGCTTTCGGATTGACCGATGCCTGCGGTGCTGCCGCGGGGTTTGCGGGTCAGGAGGCCTGGACGGCGCCTCTGGATGCGAGGAGCGACTGGAGGTCGGCGTCGCTGAGGCCGGCCTCGCGCAGTACTTCCGAGGTGTGCTCGCCGAGCCGCGGCTGCAGGCGCCGGACGTCGGCCGGGGTGGCCGAGAAGGTCACCGGGAAGCGGGTCATGCGCAGCCGGCCCTCGGTGGGGTGCTCGACTTCCTGCCAGAAGCCCACCGCCTTGAGGTGGGGATCGTCCTTCAGGTCCTGCAGCGAATTGACCACGATGGTCGGCACGCTGCTTTCGCCAAAGATCGCGACCCACTCGGCCGTGGTGCGGGTGGCCATGGTCTTCGCGGTTTCCTGGTAGGTGTCGTCAATGTTGGTCACCCGGTCGGACAGCGTCCTGAAACGCGGATCGGCCAGCAGTTCGAGGCGGCCGGACAGCTTGCAGAAGCTTTCCCAGTGCGCGTCCAGGTACGGCAGGATCGCGATGTAGCCGTCGAGCGTCTTGTAGGGCTTGCGGTGATGGCTCATGAGGCGCGTGTAGCCGGGGCCGCCGATCTGCGGCTCGAAGGCCATGCCCCAGAGGTGCTCTGCCATCGTGAAGTACACCATGGTCTCGAACATGGGCACCTCGATCTCCTGCCCTGCCCCGGTGCGTTCCCGGTTGTAGAGCGCGGCCGTGACGGCGGACACGACCTGCATGGCGGTGGTCTTGTCGGCCACCACGGTGGGCAGGTAGCGCGGCTCGCCCAGCACCATCTCGTTCAGCATGGCGATGCCGCTCACGGCCTGGATGGAGTCATCGAGCGCGCCGCGCTCGCCGTAGGGTCCCGCGCGGCCGTAACCGTAGGTGCCGCAGTAGATGATCTTCGGATTGACCGCCCTGAAGTCCGCGTAGTCCAGGCCGAGCTTGGTCATGACCTGCGGGCGGTTGTTGTGGATCACCACGTCGGCCGTCTTCGCAAGCTTGAGCACGGCGGCCCGGGCGGCGGGCTGCTTCAGGTCCAGGACGATGCTGCGCTTGTTCCGGTTGCAGGTGAGGTACAGCGCCGCCATGCCGGGGTTGCGACTGGCCCCGAGGCTGCGGTTGCTGTCGCCACGGGGCGGCTCGATCTTGATCACCTCGGCACCCATGTCCGCCAGGATCTGGCAGGCCCACGGGCCGAGGACGACAGCAGTGAGTTCCAGGATCTTGACGCCTGCCAGGGGACCGGACATGAAATCGGATTTCCTCAGGATGGGTTCTTGTTGAGCCTGTCGAGTGCCGCACGCGCCTCGCCGAGGCCGGGATACTCGCTCTGGCCCTTGACGGCTTCGGTCAGCTGCTGTTTCGCGCCGACCGGGTTGCCGGCCGCCAGGTAGGCCATGCCCAGATGATAACGGAATATCGGGAACTGCCCGGCCTTGGCCACCACCCGCTCGAGCACGCTGACGGCCTCGTTGAACTCACCCGCACGGTAGTGCGCCCAGCCGAGCGTATCGAGCATCGCCGGATTGTCCATGTTGACCAGGGGCTTCGCGAGCTCCAGCGCGCGCGCATGGCTCGCCTTGTCGGTGCGCTGATCGAGCAGCAGCGCCGCCAGGTTGTTGGCGCCCAGCAGGTAGTCGGGTTTGACCTTCAGCAGGGCCTCGTAGAGAACGATGGCATCCTCGAAGCGGCTGGCCTGCTCGTACTCGGTCGCCAGCAGCATGGTGAGTTCCGGACTGGCCGGGACGGCCTTGATGCCGCGCTCGTAGACCTTGATCCGGGCGTCCCTGTCCTTCGGGTAGAGGCCGGCGAGCGCCGCCCAGGTCTCCACGGAGTCGGGCCTCTCCTTCAGCACGTCCTCGAGGTACTTCGAGGCGTTGGACTGGTCACCCCGGGAGCCGTAGATGCCACCCAGCAGGAACTTGGCGAACAGCTCGTTCTGGTTGGCATCGAGCTGCTGGTTGAGCACCTTGATGGCCTCGTCCTGGTTGCCGGCCGCCATCAGGGACCGCACGAGGCCCTCCAGGGGCAGCGGATCGTCCTGCCGTGCGTTCACGGACTTGCGGAACGCCGCCGCAGCAGCAGCGTAGTCCTGCTTCTGGGCGAGAACGCGACCGAGCGAGAAGTCGCCCACGCCGGCCTGGTTGCCCAGCGCCGCCAAGCGCCGCGCCTCGGTCTCGGCCGCTGCGGGCTTGTTCTGGGCCATCAGCAGCTCGACCAGCCGCCCGGAGGCCAGGATGTCGTCCGGCTGCTTGTCGAGCTGGCGGCGCAGCAGGGCCTCTGCCTCGGCATATTCCTTGTTGCTCGCATAGAGCATGGCCAGCTGCTGCAGGCCCTCCGGGGACTCCGGGGCCACTTCCAGCAGGCGCCGGTAGGTGTCCTTGGCCAGCACGAGATCGTTGGTGCTGACATAGGACTGCGCCATGAGCAGCAGGGCCCGGGCGTTGTCCGGCTCCTTGCGAAGCACCAGGCGCAGGTCGCCGATGGCATCGCCGAACTGCTTGTCGTTGAAGCGCAGGCCGGCCCGGAGCAGCAGGGCCGAGGCATCGTCCGGCGCGTCCTTCAGGATGCCGTCGACGGCCGCCCGGGCCTCGTCGATCTTGCCGGCGCGGATCTGCAGCGCCGCCAGCCGGTTGCGGCTGGTGACGCCATCGGCACTCTTCGCGTTGCGGGCGGCCAGCGCGGCATAGGCCTCGGTCGCGAGCTCGGGCCGATCCGTGCGCTCGTAGAGCTCGCCGAGGGCGAGGCGCAGCTTGTCGCCCTCCGGGTTCTGCTCGATAAAGGCCTTCAGTGCCGCTTCGGCACGATCCAGCTCGTCCTGGCCGGCCAGGAACTGGACGTAGCCGAGCTGGGTATCGGCATTGGTCGGATCGAGCTCGGTGACTTTCCTGAGCAGCTTGTCCGCGTCGTCCACCCGGCCCTGGGCGGTGTAGAACTGGGCCAGCTGGAACTGGTAGGACTGCTCCTGCGGAAAGTCCTCCGACAGGCTGCGCAGCCCCTGCTCCACGTCCTCGGTGCGCGCGCCCTGGGCGAGGATCACGATCTTGAGTTCGCGCAGCGGCCGGGCCTTGTCCGGCGGCAGGCGGTCGATGGCCGTGTCGAGGGTGGCGAGCCCCTTGTCCATGCTCTCGCCCACGTCCGATGCCGCCTGCAGCAGGATGGCATCCACGTTGTCCGGATCGATCCTGAGCGCCTCGCCAACCTCGGCGAGACCGGCCTCGCGCTCGCCCCGCTGGATGAGAACGCGGGCATTCAGGATGCGCACCCGTGCGTCGTCGGGAGCCAGCTTCAGCAGCTCTTCGGACTGGCTGGCGGCATCGTCCCAGGCCTGGCCCAGGAAGTAGAGGGTCGCGAGCTTGAGGCGGGCCTCCACGTTCGAGGGATCGCCGTCCACGGCCACCAGCAGGTGGCCGAACATCTGCTGGTATTCCTTGTTCTCCTCCGCGATCTGGGCCAGCAGGTAACGCGCCTTCGCGTTCTTGGGCTCCACCTGGGCCGCGTTCTGGGCCTCGAGCCGCGCCTTCAGGAAGTCGCCCTTGTCATACAGCGCCTGGGCCTTCTCGATGTAGTCGGCGGCCCGTTCTTCCGGGGAACCGCACGCGCCCAGCACCAGGGCGGCGGTGATCACGATCAGGGCTTTCAGGGGCTGCATCAACATTCTCCTTGGCATATCTCATCCATTCTAGGGCCAGGGCACGGGCCCGGGCATTACTTGCTGGTCATGCGGGATCGCAGGCTCGCCACGCAGCGCTGCGCGGTCCTGCCGTCCCAGAGATCGGGGCGCCGGCCGTGGGGCCAGTCACCGCGCTGCGCGCGTTCGACCGTGGCCGCGAGCTCACCGGGCCGGACCAGGCGATTGGTGCCCTCGGTCACGGTGATGGGCCGTTCGGTGTTCGGGCGCAGCGTCAGGCAGGGGATGTCCAGGTAGGTGGTCTCTTCCTGGATGCCGCCCGAATCCGTGATTGCCATGGCGGCATGGCTGACCAGGTTCATGAACTGCACGTAGCCCACCGGCTCGCAGAGATGAACCCCGGGGGCACCGGCCAGCCTGTCGTAGAGGCCAAACTCCTGCAGGTTCTTGCGCGTGCGCGGGTGAACCGGGAACACCAGGGGCAGCCTGGCCGCCACCGTGATCAGCTCCCCGACCAGCAGCGAGAGCGTTGCCTTGTCGTCCACGTTGGACGGCCGGTGCAGGGTCACGACCGCATAGCCGCGGGGCGCAAGGCCCAGGGCCGCCACCGTGCCGTCGGCCTCGATGCGCCGGCGAAGCAGCTCGTAGGAATCGAGCATGATGTTGCCGACGCGCTCGATGCGCTCCGGGGCAATGCCCTCCTTCAGCAGGTTCTCGTCGCCGTCCGGCGAGGGCGTCCAGCACAGGTCGGCCAGCACGTCGGTCACCAGCCGGTTGAGTTCCTCGGGCATGGTCCGGTCGAAGCTGCGCAGGCCGGCTTCGAGGTGCACCGTGCGCAGGCCCAGCTTGGCGCACACCAGGGTCACGGCCGCCGTCGAGTTCACGTCGCCCACCACCACGGTCCAGGCGGGTTGCTCGGCGACCGCCACCGGCTCGTGGCTCAGCATCACGCGCGCGGTCTGCTCCGCGTGGCTGCCGCTGCCCACGCCCAGGTGGTGGTGCGGATCCGGCAGGCCGAGGTCCCGGAAGAAAGCATCCGACATGTTGGCGTCGTAGTGCTGGCCGGTGTGCACGAGGCGCGGGTCGAAGCCGCCGTCGGCAACCAGCGCGTGCCAGAGCGGCGCCACCTTCATGAAATTCGGGCGCGCGGCGGCAATCAGGTGGATCACGGGCAGGGCCATGACGGCGGTTCCGCTCAGGACCGGGAATCGGCACCGGGCGCCGGGGCTGCCGGGACCTGGCCGATGACGGGCCTTGCCGACTCCTTCTTCAGCACCGCGTCGGCCCCCGGCAGGTAATAGTGCAGGCGCGGATCTGCCGCGCGTATGAAGGCCTCGATCCGGGCCTCGGCCGCCGGCATCTGCGCGGCGTCGCCCACGTAGGTGGTGACGCGCACCAGCGCACCGTCGGTGCGGTTGCGGGTGAGGCCGTCCCAGAAGATGTACCACTTCACCATGAACTCGTTGGTGATGACGCGTCCCCGCTGGGCAAACCAGTAGTAGACCAACTGGCGCTCCTCGCCCATCGCGATCTGCACCCGGTTGACGCGCAGCGCACCGCCATCCGCCCGCACGCCCGGGATGTCGTGCTGGTCGAACTTCTGGATGCGCCAGCCGCCGCCGGGCAGGCAGGCCTGGGGCGAATGCACCGAGGCGCCCTTCACCTGGGAGTCGTAGTAGGCGATCCACAGCTGCACCGGCAGCGGATCACTGGGGCGCACGTAGTTGCTCATCAGGTAGTCGGAGAGCTTCAGTGAATCAAGCGCGGCCTGATCGACGTCGGTTTCCCGGCCTTCGAAGTCACCCAGCCGGGCCGGGAAGCCGGTCAGCCGGTCGCGCTCGGGGATCAGCGTGGGAGGACGCTCGATGGTCTGGCTCACGGCCGCAGCCATCACCAGAACGCCCACCGCGGCGCCAATCTGCCAGTTGGGCCTGAGCCCGCGCACCAGGTCGGTGAGATCGCTGAGCGGCGGCAGGTCCAGGCCGAAGATCTCGAGAAAGCGCCGCTTCTCCATCCGGGCAAAGACCCAGATGATCGCGAAGAGCACGCCCACCGAGGCCATGAAGACCACCCAGCCCTCGAAGTCGTGCAGGAAGCCCTCCGCCTGTTCGATGCCGAAGAAATTCACCAGGATGCCGATCACCCCGATGCGGAAGCTGTTCATGAAGATGGTGATGGGCACCGTGGACACCAGCAGAATGCCCCGCTGCCACCAGCGCCCGCGGAAGAGCACGGCGCACAGAAAGCCGAAACTGAGCAGCGGGAACAGGTAGCGCATGCCGCTGCAGGCTTCCGCCACCTGCAGCTTGTAGCTGCCGAGGTCGATGACATTGCCTTCCAGGTAGACCGGGATGCCGGCCAGCCGGATCACGGCCACGCCGATCTGTGAGGAGAGCAGCTGCAGGCCGGCCGTGAGCTTCTGCTCCAGGAAGTTGGGCAGCGGCACCATGAAGGCGAGATAGAGCAGTGGCACCCACAGCAGCCGTATGCCCCGGGAACCGGCCGCCGCGTAGACCAGCGCCCAGAAGACCAGCACGAAGGCGTACTGGGTAATGGCGAACACCGCGCTCAGTTCGCCGAGCGCCAGCAGGCCGAGGCTTATCGCGAGTATGCCGAGGCCCAGCCATGACCCTGCAAGTGCGGTGGCCTGGATGTCCTTCGAGCGCAGCCACAGCAGGTACAGGGCCACCAAGGGAATGATGTAGCCGTGGTTGTACTCGGGCGTCTGCCAGAACTGCTCCATGTTGATGAGGCCGTCCCGGAAGAGCACACCCAGGGCGACCGCGGCAACGACCGCCAACCCGAGGACAAGAAACAGGCTGCCTGACGGTTGGGCCGCCTGGCCGGCCAGCGTCGCTGGCCCGGATCGCACATCGCTCATAAGGTCATCCGTGATTTTTCGGGTGGGTTGCCGGGTGAACGGGGAGCACCGAGGGCGCCGAGCGCCACGCGCTGGTCGGGATCGACCTGCAGCAGTCGCCGCCAGGCACGTTCCGCGAGTTCCGCCTGCCCGGCCCGGGCGTGGGTGCGCGCCAGCAGCAGCAGGGCGGCCTCGTGGTCCGGGGCCTTGCGCACCGCCGCGCGCAGGTCGTTGAGCGCCTCCTCGGTGCGGCCTTCGCCGATCGCGACCCGCGCCCGGCCGAGACGGGCCTCGACGTCGTCGGGGGACTCGCCGAGCACCTGCTCGTACAGGACCCGGGCGTCAGCAGGCTGGTCGTCGGCCAGCGCCAGTGCAGCCAGCCGGTTGCGCGCCGCCAGCGCTCCGGACTTGCGCCCCGGATTCTCCACGACGCGCTGGTACACGCGCCGGGCCTCCCCGGGACGGCCCGTGGCCTCCAGATAACGGCCGCGCAGCAGTTCCCCGGCGGGGGCGTCCGGTGCGTGACTCATGCAGCTGGCGATGGTGGCGTCGGCCATTGAGGCATCCAGGCGGATCCGTTTCTGGAACAGTGCCAGGGCGAGGCACAGGTTGGCGTTGTCCGGCACACGCTCGACGGCAGCGCGGAGCACCTGCTCTGCATCGCCCTGCCGCCCGTCGGCCAGGTACAGCCGGGCGAGATCTTCTGCGTAGCTCTCTTCCGGGAAGTCAGCCTGCAGGGCGATCAGCTCTTCTTCAAGCAACTCGGTCACACCGAGCCGCCGCAGCAGCTGCAGCCGGGCACGCCGCAGCGCCTTGCCGGAGTCGAGGTCCGCGCGGGCAATGGCGGCCGACAGGTCGGCCACGGCGCGGGCCGGCTCGTCGATGGCGTACAGCGTTCCGCGCAGGAGGGCCGCCTCGGCAAGGCCCGGATCCCGGGCGAGGACGAAGTCCAGATCCTGCCGGGCCAGGGCGCTGTTGCCGGCGTTGATGGCGAGGCGCGCCCGGATGAGCCGCACGCCGGGATCATCGGGGGCCAGCCGTTCGGCCTGCTCGACGAGCCGGGCGGCGCCGCTGTAATCCTCGGCGAAGAACAGCACGCGGGCGAGCTCGACCCGGGCCTCGAGGTGCCGCGGATCCTCGCCGACCACGATCTCCAGGTGGCCGAGCATCTGGCCGATATCACCGTCCCGCGCGGCGAGTCGGGCAAGCACATAGCGGGCCGCGACATTCTTGGGGGAGATCTGCAGGGCGTTGAGGCCTTCTGCACGGGCGCTGGCGAAGTCGCCGGCGGCGAGCGCGGCGCGGGCCTGCTCCGCATGAAGCGCGGCCTGCTCGTTCGGCCTGCCGCAGGCCACGAGGGACAGCGCGAGCACGATGATGGCGGCACGGTGACGGGAATCGCGGGCCAATCCGGGTCTCCAGAGCGGCCGCGGCAAGACGGCCCGGGGTCCATACAAGGGACCGGATTGTGCCAGCCGCCGGAGAGCCCGCGTAGCGCACGGGCCACGCAATTGGGTTACCGATAGTTCACGTTCTGCAGGCCGGCGCGCTGTCAGCCGAGGACGAAGCCGGCCACGGCATCACTCCAGGCTTCGGGCTGTTCGTCGATGACGTCGATGGTGCCGCCGGTCAGTTCTACATAAGCGAGGTCCGGCCAGCGTTCCCGGGCGCGCTGCGAGAGGTAGTAGATGGCATCGCCGGTGTTGGCGAGCAGCAGCACGGGATGCGTCAGGCGCGCGATGGCCTCCTCGTGGGCATAGGTCATGACGGCGTCGTGGGCATACCAGACCGTGCGGCCGGCCAGCAGGCCGTGGATGAAGTTGGCGTGAAAGGCCTCGATGTCGCTCCACTCGGGCTGGGCGCCGAAGCGGAAGTTCCACAGCTCCGCGAGGTGGCTGCCGTCCCAGCGCAGGTTCCAGTCTTTCTCGCGCGCGAGCAGCGTGCGCCACTGGCCCCGCTCCTCGTCGCTCATGGGCAGCGGGCCGTGCAGCACCAGCCTGTGAATGCGGTCGGGGTGCCGGAGCGCGGCCTCGGTGGCGATGACCGCACCGGTGTGATGACCGACCACGCTCGCCTCCGCGATGCCGAGGGTATCGAGCACGGCAGGGACGATATGCACGTAATCCGCGACGGCGGGCGGCGCATCGGGCACGTCCGAACCGCCAAAGCCCGGCAGGTCCACCGCAATGGGCCGCAGTCCGCGCTGCGCGAGCGGCACCATCACCCGGGCGAACTGCACGCTGTCGGTCGGCGACTGGTGGAGCAGCACCACGGGCGTGCCGCTCCCGCACTCGGCGTAGTGGACCTGTCCCCAGCGACCGTCGGCATAGCCCTTGCGGATCTTCATGCGCTTTCAACTCCGGTTTTTGCGGGCCGGAAGTCTCGCACAACGGGCGGCCGGCCGGGTGCCGGGGGCGGGAGGGTCTTCTGCGGGCCGGTCGCTACGGCCATCCCTGGCCTGCGCTCCCTTCGCGCGGACTGGCGCCGGGCTGTCCTGCCCGGCTGGTCCGCGAGACCCGCAGAAGACCCTCCCGCCCCCGGCACCCGGCACACCACCGGGAAGTACAATCTTGCGGCGCACAAAAAACGGGGTAGGATGACGCACCGTTTTGGACAAATCCCGGAGTGGGGCATGGATCTCAGGAACAAGGTTATCGTCATCACCGGCGCTGCGCGCGGCCTCGGGGCCGCCATGGCCCGCAGGCTCGCCGTTCATCGGCCCCGGCTCGCGCTGGTGGATCTGAAGGCTGACGACCTCGCCAGCATCAGCAGCGAGTGCCAGAAGCTGGGCGCGGCGGTGCGGAGCTACGCGGCCAATGTGGCCCAGGAAGCGGACGTGGTCGCCCTCTTCGACCGGATCGTGGCCGACGAAGGCAGCGTGGATGCGCTCGTCAACAACGCCGGCATCACCCGCGACGCCCTGCTCGTCAAGTTCAGGGACGGCAAGGTGGAGGCAAAGATGAGCCTTGCGCAGTGGCAGGCCGTGATCGACGTGAACCTGACCGGCGTGTTCCTGTGCGGACGCGAGGCGGCCGAACGGATGATCGTCGGCGGCACCCGCGGGGTGATCATCAACATTTCCAGCATCAGCCGCGCCGGCAATGCCGGCCAGACCAACTACGCGGCGGCCAAGGCCGGCGTTGCCGCGATGGCGGTGACCTGGGCCAAGGAGCTGGCCCGCTACGGCATCCGGGCGGCCTCGATTGCCCCCGGATTCATCAACACCGAGATGGTGGCCGGCATGAAGCCCGAGGCCCGCGAGAAGCTGACCTCGGGCATTCCGCTGAAGCGCATGGGCGAGCCGGACGAAATTGCCTCGACGGTGGAATTCATCCTGCAGAACGACTACGTGTCGGGGCGCTGCTTCGAGATCGACGGCGCACTGCGCCTGTAGGCGCGGCGACGGTGCGAAGGCACCCGGGACCGGGTCGCCGGCGGCCTACCAGCCGCTGGTGAACCGGCCCGTGTCGTAGGGATTTGAACTTTCCTTCTCGTCCCCGTCGGTCGTCCGGTCAATGCGATGGGCCCGCTTCAGGGCCCGGTCGCCATTCGGGTCCGCGTGCAGCTCCCAGGTGTAGGTGTCGTAGGGGTTGTTGCCATAGCCCGAGAGAGGGACCGGCTTGTCGGTCTTCCGCGTGCGGGCCGCTGGGGGCCTTGCCGGCGGTTCGACCGGCTTCTCACCCGACTTGCCGAAAATACGCAACCAGCCCATGCCTCGCTCCAGCGTGCTGACTTAATGGGGCTGACGCTATACCCGGCGGCTGCCGGGCAGCGTGATGCATTTCCCAGTTCGCGCGAGGCCCGGAATCAGGGGGCGACGGGCGGCCCGCCGCCGGCGCCCGGCGGCGCGGCCGGTTCCTTGTCGGGCCCTCCGGTCCTGCGCAACCGGATGTCCATCCGGGTGAATGGAATCTCGATGCCCGCCTGCCGGAGCGCCTGCAGCACGCGCGTGCGCGCCTCACTCTCCATGGCCAGGCGGTTATCGAGATCGGACGTCCACAACAGCAGGCGGAAATCGAGGGAACTCGCGCCGAACGCCTGGAAATGCACGACCGGCCCCGGGCTGGCGGCAAGTCCGGGAAGATCGGCAATGGCCTCGAGCAGCAGGTGCTGGACCTGCGCCGGATCGCTGCCGTAGGCCACGCCGACCGGAATATCGATGCGCCGGTTGCGGTCACTCAACGTCCAGTTGGTGACCTCGCCGGAGATCAGGTTGGCATTCGGCACCACCACCTCCGCGCCCTCCAGGGTGCGGATCCAGGTGGCGCGCAGCCCGATGGTCACCACCCGCCCCGTGGTCTGCCCGAGCAGCACCAGGTCGCCTTCGCGCACCGGTCTCTCGAAGGCGAGGATCAGGCCGGAGACGAAGTTGTTGACGATGTTCTGCAGGCCAAAGCCGATGCCCACGCTGAGGGCGCTGACGACGAGCGTCAGGCGGGACAGCTCCACGCCGGATACCGCCAGGGCAAAGAAGATGCCCCCCACCACCAGCGCGTAGTAGGTCAGGCGTGACGCCGCCGACGCCGCGCCCATCGCGAGCGGCATGCGCGGCAGCACATCCTCGTCGAGCAGGAAGCGGATGAACCGGGCCAGCAGCAGCGCCAGCACCACGCTGACCAGGAACCACAGCACGGCCGCCAGGGACATCTCCACGCTGCCCACGCTGAAGGGCGCCTCGAGCAGCCCGCTGACAAAGACCCAGACCGGTTCGAGCACCGGCAGGACGGTGGGCAGGACGTTGAGCAGGGCAACCAGCAGCACGAGCCGGATCACGCGGGTGCCCCACAGGCCAATCGCTGCGGGGGAGCTGCGCACCGACCGGAACCAGCGGGCACCGGGCCCACCGATCCATGCATACAGGATGCTGTTGAGAATGGCATCGGTCGTCACGAAGGCACACAGCACGAGGGCCGCGAAGATGACGCCGACGATGGCCTGCTCGCCGAGCAGTCGTGCGCCCAGTATCTCGGCGAGGATGCCAGCACCGATGACATATGGCGCCAGCCGGGCAAACGCCCGGCTGATCTGGCGCAGTCGCGAACCGGCGTCCGCGGCCCCGGGATCCGGCCGCGCCAGGCGGCGGAAGACCACGATGGCCAGCAGGCCAAAGAGGATGTTGGTCACGCGCCCGAACCAGGGATCGGCGAGAAAGACGAGCTGCAGCAGCAGCCCGAGCGCGAGCAGCAGCAGCGCCTTGAAGGGCCGCACGTCATCCGCCAGTACCAGTTCGGGCATGATCCGCCAGAGCAGCACGATGGCCACGAGGCCCTGCAGCAGCACGAGGCCAATGGGGAGGTCGGGCAGCAGGATGAGCGGCCCCACCAGGATCCAGGTCAGGACCGCCACGGAGACCGGGTAGCGGACCAGCAGCCGGTCGGAGGCGTTACCGGCTCCGCCGCCGGGGACCAGGATCGCACGCCGCAGCCGCAGGACGAGCACGCAGATCAGCACGAGGATGACGCCGAACGCGCCAAGCTCCACGGGCCGGACGGCCAGGTAGTCCTCAAGGCCCGTGCGCATGACGGCAAGATTGCCGCGGACGAGATCGGTGAGCGACCGGCGTGACTCCGGCAGGACCCACACCGGTGGCGCCGTCAGCGAGAAGGGTTTCTGCTGGCGGGCAAGGCGGCTGGCGTCCAGCTGGCCGGCCAGATCGCGAAGCGCGTTCTGCAGCTGCCCCACCCTGACGTCGGCCCCCACGACCACGTCGAGGCGCCGGCGCAGCGGCTGCCGGACCGCATCGAGCTGCGTGGCGAGGTCGGCCACGCGGTTGCGCAGCGCTTCGGGCACGGCATCCTCGGCATCGGCGGCGGGGCCGGCCAGTTCGCGCAGCAGGGTGGCGTCCGCACGCAGCTGATCGCCCCAGGGATCGAGCACGGCCACCTCGCCCTGGAGGCGGTCGCGCCAGCGGCTGAAGATCCGGTCGAGATTGCGAAGCTTCTGCAGCACGAGCAGCAGTTCGGCCGTATCGGCCCGGGACACATCCAGCCCCTCAACCCCGCCGAGGACCGCTTCGGCCTCCCGGGTGCGGTTCGGCAGTGCGACGGTGATGCCGGCCAGCTCGGGCGACGGCTTGCGGAGGTAGTCACTGATCTCCATCAGGCGGGTACTGATGGCATCCACGCGCTGCACCAGCTCGCCGGTGCCGGTCGCGACCGGCGCCTCGGCGGCCGCGGGCTGGTCCTCGGCAGTGACCGGTCCGGGCCAGCTGAGCCCCTGCATGCAGAGCAGCAGGAACAGGCAACGGGCTGATACGGTGCGCATGAGCTTCAGTGGACTGGCTGCCCGCCCCCCTGAGCGGGGGCCCCGGAAATTGGTGGAGCCGGGGAGGATCGAACTCCCGGCCTCCGCATTGCGAACGCGGCGCTCTCCCAGCTGAGCTACGGCCCCACGGGGCCGCCATACTACTGGAAAGGACGCCGGGGCGGTACAGCGCCCGGTAAGAACCTCAGGCCGCGAGTACGCAGAGGCCGTTGTCGAGCACCACGGTGTCCCGCTCCCGGGCCCGCAGTCGGCAGGAAACGACATTGGCGGACTGCCACAGCTCGGCCACGAGGGTCTCGCCCGGATAGGCGGGCCCGGTGAAGGTCGCGGTCAGGGCGCGCATCAGCGTGTGGTCGTATTCGCAGACGACGCGCAGGATTGCACCGGCGAGGATGCCGTGCAGGCACAGGCCGTGGAGGATCGGGCCGGGCAGGCCGTGCTGCCGGGCGACGGCCGCATCGACGTGCAGCGGATTGCGGTCACCCGTCAGGCGAAAGAGCAGCGCCTGGTCAGGGCGGGTCTCGCAGAGCTGGACCAGATCCGGGCTGCGGCCGGGCACGGACGGGCGCTCGAGGCCACTGCCCCGGGGACCGCCGAAGCCGCCATCCCCCGGTGCCAGCCAGGTGCGACGCACGGTAAAGACCGCCTGCCCGTCCCGTTCACGACGGGCTCGGCTTTCAACCACGACCAGCGCGCCGGCGTCAGCGCCCTTGTCGAAGACCCCGGCAACCTCCGTGTCGACGAGCAGGGTGCCGGAGTCATCCAGCGGGCGCTCGAGGCTGACGCTTTCCTCGCGGGGCACGACCCGGGCCGCGTCCCAGCCGCAGTCATCCAGCAGGCCGCTGGTGGCCAGGACGCTCGCGAAGGTGGGCAGCACCCGCAGGCCGCCGTGTTCGACCACATAGGGAAGCTCGGCGCGGTTGGCCGGATCCCGGCCGAAACCGAGCCCCAGTGCGTAGAGGAGGACCTCCCGGTCCGTGTAGGTGATGCGCTCCCCCCGGGTGCGCAGCGACATCAGGTGCTCGTAGTCGATCGGCATCCTTACTCTTCGGGTGCGACGATCAGCGTGAGGCCGTCCAGGGCATCGGTCATCCGGACCTGGCAGGCCAGCCGGGACTCGCCGTTGCGGAAGGTCTCGGTGGCCTCCAGCAGTTCGAGTTCGTCGCTCTGCCGGGTGGGCAGCCGCTTGTACCATTCCGGCGCGACGAACACGTGGCAGGTCGCGCAGGAACACATTCCGCCACACAGCGCTTCGATGCCGTTGTCGATCTCGCGCAGGGGCTCCATCAGGCTCTGACCGGCATCGACCTTGACATCGAGTTCGTGTCCGGCCCGGTCGGTGACGTGGATAGTCGGCATGGGATCTGTCCGTGGTCCAAAAAAGGCGCGCGAATATAGCATGCCGGATGCGGCGGCACAGACCGGAAAGCTACCTACGCGGGCTCAGGCCCGACCGACGTTCACGTCGAAAGGCGTCTCGTAGTAGGTGCTGTCCTCGGCCCAGCGCTTGGCCTCCTCCATCAGCTTGCGCAGCCTGAGGTCCGCCGTGCTCACCTCCGCGCAGTTCTCGCAGCGCGGGTTGTCGCAGGGCTGGCGCGAGTACAGCCAGAACTGGATGGCGCCGGCCAGCAGCCCGTCCGCGATGTCCCACGAATCAGCCTCGTCATCCGCATCCAGAAGGCGGTTGCCGAGCTCGATCACCTGCTCCGCCGCTTCATCCAGTACGGTCTTGTCGTCGTCCATGGAGCACCTCCCGCGTGGCACGTTGCCTGTGCATGCTAACCCATCCGGCGACGCTACCAGCGGAAGGTCAGCCCGGCCGTGACCTCCCATTGCCAGAGCATGCTGCCGCTGACCGCAATCAGGCAGCCGCTGGCCACGGCCGATGAACTGCAGAAGATGCTCTCGTCGCTGTCGATGACAGAGCCAAAAAGACGCCCTTCGAGCCGCGCCCCGATGCGGGAGGTGGGTGCCAGTTTGTAGCCGCCGCCGATGCCGAAGGCAAAGAAGGTCTCGGCGTCGAGGGCACTGTCATCGGGCGCAAAGCGTGAGGCACCGAGGGTGGCGACGATATAGGGCCGGGCCCGCTCGCCCTCGAACCAGTACGTGCCGCCCACCTGGAGGTAGGTCACGTCGAGGTCACCGGGCAATGGCGTGCCGGACGGGACTTCGCCGTCCGGTTCCAGCCGCGTCGACTGGCGGCTCAGGTAAATTTCCCACTCCGTGTTGTCCACGGACGGCCAGTTGACGACCAGCCCCCAGGCCGAGGCCTCGTCCAGTTCCAGTCCGGGACCCGTGCCTCCGTCCGGGCGCTCAAATTCCCCCCCCAGCCGGTAGCCGACGAAGGGCGTGAGTTCGATGCCGCGTAGCACGTCCGCCGTCGCGGCGGGCGGAACGAGGAGCACCATCAGCAGTAACCTGCGCATCACGCGGCCTGTGAGGCCACGAAATCCGGAATGGTCACGGTCACGAGCGTGCCCTGGCCGATCTCGCTCTCTATCACCAGCGTGCCGCGGTGGGCTTCGGCGATCCGGCGGGCCAGATACAGGCCGAGACCCAGGCCACCGGTACTGCGGCTGCGCGCCGGGTCAGCCCGGTAGAAGGCCTCGGTGACCCGCGACAGGTGCTCCTTGGGAATGCCCGGTCCGTGGTCGCGGATACGCAGCATCACGAGTCCGGGCCTGGCGACGAGATCCACCTCCACCGGCGCCGCATCCGGCGGGCTGTAGCGCAGGGCATTCTCTATGAGGTTCTTGGCAACCAGCCGGAGCCGCACCTCGTCCACTTCGCGGACCACCGGCTCGGTGGGCAGCCGCAGGTTGATGCGGTCGTGCCGGTCATCGAAATCGGTCTTGATGAGCGATTCCAGCATGCCGCGCAGCTCCACCGGACGCCGCCGGAGCGTGGTGTGGCCGGCATTCAGGCGCTCGCTCTCCAGCAGGTCGGCGATCAGGTGCTCCATCTCGCGGAGATCGCCGAGCAGGTCGTGCTTTACCTGACCATCGTCGAGAAACTCGAGTGCAACCTTCGCGCGGGTCAGCGGGGACCTCAGTTCATGGCTGATGGCCAGCAGCAGCTGCTGCTTGGCTTCGAGCATGTCCCGTACATCGGCGGCCATGTGGTTGATGTCCCTGGCAAGGTCGCCGAGGTCATCACGCCGGTCGATCCGGATCCGATAGTCCAGCTCACCCTCGCCGATGCGGGCGGCACCCGCCTGGATCCACTTGATGGGCCGGATGAGCCAGCGCACCGACAGGTAGCAGCCGACGAGCACGAAGATGGAGATCAGCCAGATTGCAGGCTCGGTCAGGTCGGGCCGCGGCGTGTCCCGCATGCGCGGCGAAGCCATGACGATCCGGTAGTCGTCCTTGACGAGTTCGACGAAGGCATGGCGGCGGAAGTTGCCGAAGCGAACCAGCTTGAGGTTGCTGGCCCAGGATTCCAGGTTCTGCTGGCCCTTGGTATCGAGTCCGAGAAAACCGATGGGAATGGGCCCAAACGGGATCTTGTCCAGCTCAGGAAAGGCCGGGTCGGAGGCCCAGTCGACGCCGGGCCCGATGATGCGGAGGTCGACGGGCACGCGATCGGTGATCGCCCGGGCGCGGTCTATGTCCGGCGGGGTACCGATATCGTTCAGCACATAGTCGGCATGCAGCGATATGTGCGCGCCCACCACCTCGCGCAGGTAGTCCTGGTCGAGCACGAGGCGATAGACGAGGCGTCCGGCCAGGGCATACAGCAGCGCCGTCAGGATGAACACGCCCAGAAGGCGGGCGGACAGCGAGCGGGTGATCTGGCGGATCACGTAGCGGCCCCTTCGGTGCCGATGAACGCATAGCCGGTACCCCATACCGTCTTGATGAACCGGGGTTGGCGGCTGGTGTCCTTCAGCTTCTGCCGCAGGCGACTGACCAGGATATCCACCGACCGGGAGAACAGCTGGGCATCGATGCCGCGCAGCTCGTTGAGGATTTCATCCCGGTTGAAGGTGCGACCGGGATTGGAGGCGAACAGCACGAGCAGCTGGTATTCCATGGTGGTCAGGTCGAGGAGTTCGCCGTCCAGTTCGGCGGTGCGGCGCTCGGTATCGACGACCAGACTGCCGAAGCGCAGCGACCTGTCATCGCCCTGCCGGGAGCGGCCACGGCGCAGGACATTCTGGATACGGGCCACCAGCTCGCGCGGCTCGAAGGGCTTGGGCAGGTAATCGTCGGCACCGATTTCAAGTCCGACGATCCGGTCGGTCACATCGCCGCGCGCGGTCAGCATCACGACCGGCACCGAGCTCGTCCTGCGGATGGCCCGGCAGACCTCGAAGCCGTCCTGCTCGGGCAGCATCACATCCAGGATCACGAGGTCCGGCTTCTCCCGCTGCAGCAGGGCGAGGCCGACCGAGGGCAGCGTGGCCGTCACGAGCTGCATGTCGAAGCGCTGAAAGTAGGCCTTCAGCAGTTCGCCGAGTTTCTCGTCGTCGTCAATCAGCAGGATGCGTGTCATGCGTCACAGTTCGGGCGTGCAGCAGTGAGCCGCTCTGGCGGGCCCCGGCAGATCACTTGGAAGGACTTTCAAGACTTTATCTTAAGCCTTTGTTTGAAAAATATTTTTTTGCGTTACAAATTGTTACAGGCCGTTACCCCGGTGAAAGGAAATTGCAACGCACAAAGCCTACGATGCGCCGCACTAAGGAACTTCTTCCACCGCACACGGAGTGTGAACAATGCTGCGCTATCTGACCATCCGCGAGATCGAACTGCTGGGCGAACTGCTGCTCGCCACCCTCGCCCTGGCCCTGCCGCTGGCGACCCTGGCCTACCTGCTGACGGCCTGATCAGCCCGGGCGGGAATTCTAGCCCCGCGTCCAGCGATCCCGGGTCTCGGCCATCTGCCGGGTCCCGATCCGCATCTCCAGGCGCCGGTTGAACTCGTCCATGCCCAGGATCTTCTGGGGCAGGGCGTTCATCGGATCCGTGCGGTAGCCCAGTTCACGCACCGTGTAGTCGTAGGCCTGCTGCGCGGCCCGCTCCTCCTCCGGCACCGTCTCGGCCTCGTCCAGCCAGCCAAACCAGCGATCGACGAACTTCCCGAGATACCTCTCGCAGGTGGCGATGTTGTCGTCGTTCAGTTCGGCGTGGGAACTGGTCGCAATCGGCGACATCAGCGCTCGCAGGTAGGGTTCGTGACTTACGAACCGGGTCCACACGGGATCGCTGCGGAACTTCAGGAATTCCGCGTTGGCCGGTCCGTAGTACCTGCGCAGGTAATCGTGATTGGTGCGCAGGTCCACCCGGGGCGTGTACTCCGCGTAGAAGTACAGGCGGGGAATGGTGCCGAAGATGATGCCGAGATGAGGCACCCGGGTCTGCTGGCTCAGGAACACCGTGGCATTCATGTCGAGGATGCTGGCCTTGCGGTTGCCGAGCCAGGAATGCACCAGCCAGTCCACCTGCTCGCCGGTGTAGGCCTTGAAGGCCCCCTCGAGCTGGTCATCCGCCGACTTCCAGTAGTCCTCGCCCGCCGTCTGCGGGTGGCGGGTGACAGGAAAGCGCGCCTGCACACGCTCCGCGATCTTCGAGTGGATGTTCCAGCAGCGCTCCCAGGCCCTGGAAACGTCCACATTGGGATTCTCCGCCAGGAACTCCATGATGGTCTTGGTCTCGGTACCCTTGCTCAGTGCTGCTGTGCCTGCGGACATGGTCAGTGGACCTCTGGTTGCCGGGGAACAGAGTCTAAGGGCCGGCGGCATCAATCCCCAAGGCCCGCCGGGCGGGCACAGGCGGCCACCACCGACAGGCGAACAACTGCCCGCGCGCCCCCGGGGATTACTCCCGGGCCCGCGAGTGGCCATAATCGGCGTGTCCGTTACCGGAGTTCCCGATGCCTGTCGCCCTGATCAACGGCCACGAGATGTACTACGAGGTACACGGCCGCGGGGATCCCGCGATCTGCATGGGCGGGTGGGGCACCTTCTGTCACGGCGGGACCCGGCACCTGGCCCGTGGCCTGACCGACAGCTACAGCGTGCTGGTCCTCGACTACCGGGGCATCGGCGCCTCCACCGATGACCGGACGCAACCACCCACCATGCAGCTCCACGCGGCCGACGTGGCGGCGCTGCTCGACCACCTCGGCTGGCGGCAGGTGCACTTCGTCGGCCTGGTCGGCATGGGCGCGTGCATCGCCCAGGAGGTGGCGATCGGGCGGCCGGACCTCGTGCGCAGCATGGTCAATATGGGCGCATGGGCCCGCGCGGATCCCTTCCTGCAGGCGCAGCTTGAACTGTTCCGGGACATACACCGCGACAGCGGTTTTGCGGACTTCCAGAAGCACGTCTGCGTCATGTCCTTCCTGCCGGACTACTACAACGCGAACCGGGACAGGCTGCTCGGGCCACAGGGACCCTGGAACGAACTCAATGGACGCTACCCGGCCCACGAACGACTGGTGGCCGCCTGCCTTGCGCACGACGTGATGGAACGGTTGCCGCAGATCCGCGCACCGTCCCTCATCGTCCATGCCGGCCAGGACATGGTGACCGGGCCGCGGACCACCCTGCCGCTCGAGGCGGCCATCCCCGGTGCCGAGGGCGTACTGCTGCCCGACGTTGCCCACGTGGTCGCGGGCCGGGAGCAGAAGGCGGCCTTCGCCGACCTCCTGCTGGGTTTCCTGGGCCGGCACTGATGTCGCCGCCGGCCGACAGCCCGGATGAGGGCCTGCTGGCCAGCCGGCTCAGCAGCCTCGGCATCGGGCAGCTCCGGCGGCACATCTTCCTGTGCTGCGATCAGGGCAAACCGAAGTGCTCGGCGCGGGAGGAGAGCCTGGCCTCGTGGGACTACCTGAAGCGGCGGCTGAATGAACTGGACCTTGCGAACACCGGCGGCATCTACCGCACCAAGGCCAACTGCCTGCAGGTGTGCATGAACGGACCTGTAGCGCTCGTCTACCCGGAAGGCGTGTGGTACCGGTCCTGCACGCCGGCGGTACTCGAGCGGATCATCCAGGAACACCTGATCGGCGGACAGCCCGTGCTGGAGTACATCATTGCCCGCCAGCCACTGCCCCGGCCCGCAGGGGACTGAGCGGCAATAGTCGATGAACCCGCGGGATTCATCGCTCGCCTGCCGTGCAGTGTCGCCGCACGCTCAGCACGGGTCTGCTGACCGGGTGATTCCACCGTGCGCCGTTCTGCCCTTCTGCTTGTCGTCAGCCTTAGCCTCGCCGCGCTGTGCCCGGCCACCCGCGCTGGCGATGACCGCCGGAGCGCAGGCTGTGCCCGTGTGGAGGCCCGGATCAGTGAAGTCCGCCTGCGGCTACGCATGGGCTACACGACCCGGCAGGGCAGGCTGTACCGCCAGCGACTGGCGGGCCTCGAGGTGGAACGACGGGCGCAGTGCCCTTGAGGCAACCGGCCGACAGGGCCGTAAGGGGGCCCAGCGACCCGAGAGAATCCAGCAAGAAGTACCCCGACACGGGACCTATGGCCAGACTGAGACTCGGGCCGCCGGGCTTGACCGGTGAAACGATAGTGAGGGGTCTGAAACCCGCAGGCAGGGGGCGAGTATATACAAGTCGGACCCGGGCGCATCCGGGCGTGCGGACTTCTGTTCGTCAGAGAGTATGCCTCGGAAATATAGAAGCACAAGACGCTGATTTAAATGACTTTTATTCGGCGTATTCCCGGCCCCACAGGCCCGCCGCAGTGCGCCAGAAGGGCGTCATTGGGGGCAGAAAATGCGGTTGACAATGCCGGCGGGAAGGCCACCGCATCAGGGTCCGCCGCCCGCTGCCCTCTGTACCCTGGCGGCAACACTCTGGGATACTTCTGACGATGTCAGGTGACCAGCACACATGAACGCCGCAACGGGCAACGTGGTCACTTTCAGGCGGCTGCCGGCACCCGCCGATCCGGCAGCGCCTGTCGTCAGCGTGATCATCCCGACGGTGGCCGACTATGAGGCCCTCGCCCGGCTGCTCAACCGGCTCCGGGGCTGCACATCACCCCCGGACGAGATCGTGGTCGTCGATGGCGGCAGCAGCGCCCGCTGCCGGAGCCTTGCGCGTCGTTACCGGTGTGTCTACGTCAACACGCGTGCCGGCCGAGGCCACCAGCTGCACGCCGGGGCGCTCAGGGCTTCCGGCGATGTCCTCTGGTTCCTGCACCCGGATGCGAGCCCGCCGGCCAATGGCATCAGCCTGATCCGTGATCAGCACCGGGCAGGCTCGGCCGGCGGCTATTTCCGGCTGCGTTTCCGGGGGCGTCGGGCCTGGTACAAGTCGCTGGTCGCCTGGACGATCAATACCGGCAACGGCTTCGCCACCCCAGACGGGAGCCAGAGCCTCTTCGCCTCCCGCCAGGCCTACGACGCCACCGGCGGTTTCGCCGACACGCCGCTCTTTCCCGAGGCCCCCCTGATGCGCGCCCTGCGCGAACACGGGGCCTTCGTGGGCCTCGACGCTGCGGTGGGCATTTCGCCCCGTCCGTGGGAGCAGGACGGCTGGCTGTGGCGCACGCTGCGCAATCAGTCCCTCGCCCTCGCCTGTCGCGTCGGGATCCCGGCCCGGCGCCTGGTCCGCGAATACCGCCCCCTCGGCAACGTCAACCTGCACCCGGAAAGCTGAGGACGTCCGATGCTGGTCATTGACCCCGCCTGGGCCGGCAAGGTGCAGTTCTACGAACTGCTGTATGGCACCTGGACCGCCTATATCTTCCTCGTGGTGCTCTGGGAAAGGGTGCTGCGCACGCCGCTTGCGGAATGGCGCTATGTCCTGCTGAACTTCGTGGGAGCCGGCGCCTTCTGGATCAACCACTATTTCCAGTTTGCACCCTTCTGGGTCGTGCTGATCAATGGCTATACGTTGATCTGGCTGGTGGTCTGGTACTGGGTCGGCGTGCGGGGCCGGCCGGGCGGCTGGCGCTGGAAGCTGGGCGCCATGGTGGCCGCCATGGTCTACACGGCGGCCTTCATTGGCTTCGAGAACATTGCGCGCGCCGGCGTCGAACGCATGGGCATCAACGAATTCTGGTTCATGGCCGCGTCCTACATCGGCTTCGTCGGGGTGATCATCTGGCGCGGCCGCGCCCGGCCGGCGGCTGCCGGGCTGCAGGCAGGCGCCTGATCAGGCCGGGAAGAAGTCGATCGGCTTCGTGGTCGTGACCGAAGGCACGTCCTTGGCCAGGAAGGTGAACATCCGGACGCGCTGCACGAGCTTGCGCTCCAGCTCCTGGTCGCCGAGCTCGCTGGACACGATTTCCACGCTCGACACCGCACCGCTCGGCTCGATGGTCAGGCGCAGCACGAGCTTGCCCTGCAGCGCGGGGTTGATGCGCAGCGCACGGTTGTAGAGCGCGTAGATCGCGCCCTTGTTCTGGTCAAATACCATCTCGATCTCTTCGCGGCTGCGGCTCGCCCGCTGACCCGAACCGTCACCATCGCTGCTGCGCGGGCCCGCCGAGCCACCGCCGAGGGCGGCGACGCCACTCACCACCTGCGTCGTCGAGCGACCGCCGAGCCCGGCGCCGCCGGTATTGCGGCTCATCGCCGCCGTGTTGATACCGCCGCTGCCCACACCCACACGGGAGGTGACCAGGGAGCGCTCGACACGGGGCGCTTCGCCCACGGCACCGGTGAAGTCGGCCGCCCCGGCCGTGATGCTGGACAGCGCCTTGTTGTCACGCAGGTCGGCCAGCTGGTCGGCAAATGGCAGCAACCCGGACCTGCCCGCCTTTTCCCGGGCCGACTCACGGCGCACGGGCTCAGGTCTCGGCTTCGCGGCCACGGCTTTCTCCGTTGGTGCAACGGGCTCCGGCCTGGCGCGCTCCGGCTCGATCCGCTCCGGCGGTGCGACCGGTGGCGGCGGCACTTGCTTCTCCAGCACGAGCCGGGCGAGGCGCGGTGGCATTGGCTCGTTCAGGGCAGGATCACGCTGTGGCGTCGGCAGCACGGACAGCACAACGCACAGCACCAGCAGGGCGATGCCAACGCGCTTCAGGATCTCCCGGAAGCGCTCCTCCTCCTCCAGGGACGGGTCCCAGGGGAGCAGATAGCTGCGATAGGGGATGCTCGCGATCGTGGCTTTCACAGCGCGGCCACCTGCGCAGCGGGCCGGGCGCTGTCCTTCTGGATGACGGCGAGCGATATCTGGCCGAACTCGGCGGCCGTGCAGCTCGCCATGACCCGCTTCAGCAGGTGGTAGGGCAGCTCACGATCGCCGAGGATGGTGACCTCACGGGCCGCAATGTCGGCGCGCGCCTGCTGTATCAGCACGCGATCCGTCTTCTGGCGCAATGCCTCGCGCAGCTCGGGAATGACCAGTGCGTCACCGGCCATTGCCGATGCAACGGTGGCCACGGGCCGGCCCTGAACCAGAATCTGCTCCCCGGTCACCATGATCACCACCGACTCGCGGGCCCGCTGCTCGGCCGTGGACTCCGGCAGCCGCACCTCGCGGGGATTGGGCAATACCTCGGTCTCGGCAGAACTGACGAGCAGGAAGAAGACCAGGATGGTGAAGATATCCATCACCGAGACGAGATTCAGCGCGGACGTGCGCCGGGTGCGTCGGTGATGACGCTCCATGCGGAGCGCGCGGCGGGACATCTGCATCGCTCAGCCCCCCCGTGCCGCTGCAGTCGACGGCGCATCGCCGATGGAGATGTCCGGAAAGAGCTCGCCCCGCACGACCTTGTTTCCCTGCGTCACGACGTGGGACCGGAGGGTGTCCATGACCTGCACCAGGGTGTCATAGGGCACGTCGGACTCCAGGAGCACGGTGGCATTGGACATGTCGGGATAGCTTGCCTTCACGCGCTGCAGGTAGAGGCCGAGCCCCTGCAGGTCGTGCTGTCCGTCCACCCGGGGCAGTCGGGTCAGCAGCCCGTTGGTCCGCTCACCGACTTCGAGCGCGTCCGCGCGCACGATCACCTCGAGCTGGAAGGTGGGCTCGGTGGCCGGGGCGGCAGAGGCTGCCGGCAGGTTGAGCTCGATGACCGCGAGGCGCGAGAAAACGGCCGTGATGAGCAGGAAGGGCACCAGCACCACCATGAGGTTCATGAAGGCCGTGATCTGAAGCTCCGGCGGCTCCCCGTTCCGGCGCTTTCTCCAGGCGCTGCGCATCACATTCTCCTGCCGCTATCCCGAAGGTCAGGCCAGGGCTCAGGCCGCTGCCTGCTGCCGGCGACGCTCGTCGACCGCGTTGAGGAACTTCACCGAGACCATCTCCAGGCTGTCGACGATGCGGGTCGTCTTGCTCTGCAGGACCGTGTGCACGAGCAGCAGGGGAATCGCCGCGATGAGGCCGAAGGCGGTGGTGTTCATCGCCACCGAGATGCTCGCCGACAGCAGGTCGGCCTTCTCGGCCGGATTGGCCCCGGCGACCGCGGTGAACGCCTGGATCAGGCCGATGATGGTGCCGAGCAGCCCCATCAGGGTCGCGATGTTGGCGAAGGTCGCCAGGTAATGCGTGCGGCTCTCCAGCCGCGGCATCACCTCCATCAGGCTTTCCTCCATGGCCTTCTCGATGTCGTCCCGGCGGGTACTCGTCCGGGTCCGGTCAAGGCCGTAGGTCAGGATCGCACCGATGGCGGCACCCGACTTGGCGGTCACGCTGGCCGCCTCGGCAAACTTGCCCGCCTGGATGAAGGGCGTGATCTTCTTCCAGAGCATCTGGTTGCTCACGGCCGTCTTCGACAGGTAGATGTACCTCTCGATGGCCACGGCCACTCCGGCCGCAAATATCAGGGCAATGGGGTACATGAAGAACCCCCCGTCCTGGAAAAAGCTGACTATCGACGTATACGTCTGCATGGTGCCCAACCCTCCTTGATCCACTATTGCTGCCCGGCGCCCGTTGCCGCAGGGCCTGCTGGCCCGTCGGCGGGAGTCCTGCCCGACCCCGGCGCGAACAATTGCCCGAAATACCTCGTTTGTCGTCGAAACACTTCACGGTCTACAGGTGCCAGCACCTCCTCGACCAGGCTGTTGACCGGCCTGCCGGCCAGGTCAACCATCGCCGGGTCCTTCCAGGGCACGATGTAGAGCACCTTGGGAAGTTCCTGGTTGCCGCGTATCGCCGTCGCGTCCAGGTTGAGCGATGCGCCCCCGGGGGATGCCGCAGCAGCGGCCACGGTCCGGGGCTCCACGGATGACGGTGGCGCGCTGACCGGTTCTGCCGCCCGCGCAACGGCGGCCAGCGCAAGACCAAGCACGGCGAACCGGGCAGCCGCGAGGCGCGCAGGACTCATGGCACGCCCTCCGCCCGGGCCGTGGTTGCGCTTGCCGCGACCCGGCGTTGCAGATCGGCAATCCACTGGTCCACCTGGCCGCTGTCCGGGCCCGACGCGTCCAGCGCCCGGTAGCGTTCGTAGTGGGCAAGGGCCAGTTCAGGCCGCTGCAGGTACAGCTCGTACAGGACCGCGATGTTGTAGTGAGCCAGTCCGTACGCGGGCTCGCTCGCGATGGCCTGCTGATAGGCCTGCTCGGCCGCCGCGAAGTGCCCCTGCTGCCGCTCGAGGATGCCGAGTTCGTTCCAGACCGGCCCGCAGCGTGTGCACACCAGCGCAGCCTGCTGCAGCAGGTCGCGGGCAGCCGTCTCGTCACCTTCGAGGGCGCGCACCCGGGCCAGATTGAACAGGGGACCGGCCAGCTGCGGCTGCTCGCCTGCAAGGCGCTCGAGCGCAGCCGGCGCTGCGGTATCCCCCGCGCGCAGCAGAACGACCGCGTCGTCGTAGCGGGCCTGCAGCGCCGGCGACACTGCGGCGCCCTCCTTCACGGATCCCGACCCGCGCACGGGAGAAGCGCTGCAGCCCGCGAGAGCTGCGGCCAGGCACAGCAGAAGCGCCGCGCGCAGCGCGTTTCTAATCGAGCCAGCCTGCAACATCTTCGCTCCTTTCCATCCGGGCATAGCGACCGGGCGCCAGCACACCGAGGCGGGCGAAGCTGGCCCGCACCCACTCGTCATAGACGCCGTCGGCCGCCCGCTCCGCGTTCGCCCGCAACAGTTCGATGGCCTTTTCCTCGAAGGGATAGGCCTGCTCCTCGAGCAGCAGGTCGTACTCCTCCTGCTCGTCCGCATCGAGGTCGGCAGGCCGGGCCGAGGACAGCAATGCTCGGCTGAAACCGAGGTAGAGTTCGGCCGTCTCGAAGGTGGCGGCTGTGGCCACCGGACCCACGCCGTAAGCAGCCGACCGGCCATAGGCGGCAAGCGCCTGCTCCATGCGCGCCTTCTTGAGCGCGAGGCTCTTCTCGAGCGGCATCGTCAGGCTGACGGCCAGAAAATCGTCCCGCAGCGGTCGCGCAAGCTCGAGCGCCGCCGTGGCGGCCAGGTAGCGGCTGCGATCGCTGCGGTCGGCACCGGCGGCACCGTCGGCGGCAACGATGGACTCGAGCCAGCGCCTGCGGGTCGGCCAGTCGGATTCCCTGCCGGCCAGCTCCGCGAGCCGGTGCCGGGCCTCCAGCGCCTCGGCATGGGGTGAGGGAAAGCGCTGGACGATGGAGCCCCAGAGCCGGGCTTCGCCGGCAGCGTTGCCTGCCTCGCCGTAGAGCTCGGCGGCCTGCCACAGGGCGGCGCGCTGGACGGCCGGGTCGGGATCGGTGCCGGCAATGCGCTCGTATTGCGCCGCGGCCTCCCCGGCCTGTCCGTCCTCCTTGAGGGCGACGGCCAGCTTGGCGGTCACGTCCGCGTTGAACTCATGATCGGGGAACTCCTGCCGGAAGCGCTGGAGCAGCGCCACGGACTCACCCCAGCGCCCGTTCGTGAGCAACAGGGTGGCCGCATCGAACAATGCGTTGGGCCGGATGCTGGCGCCGGGCGCCGCGGCAGCAATGCGCAGGAAGGCGGCAACGGCCTGATCCACCTCGCCCGCGGCTTCGGCGACTTCAGCCTGACGGTAGATGGACGCCGCCACGCGGCCTTCGACCTCGCGGCGCTGGTCGGGGGACAGGGTGTACGACTGCAGGCGCTGGTAGGACTGCTCAGCTTCGGCAAAGCGCCCCAGGTCGAAGCGGGCATGGGCAAGCACTGTCCAGGCCACCCGCTCGAGCGCAGGCGTGGCCGGCGGCTGCAGGGTGACGACCAGGCCCGCAACCGCGATGGCCCGCTCCGGCTGGCCGGCCGCATACAGCTCCTCGGCAACGGTCGTCAGCACTGCACCCGCCTCGGGATGGGTGGGAAAGGCGGCTGCAAAACGCAGCGCGTGCCCGACGTGGGCTTCATGCCAGGCCTCCTTGTCCGGGCCGGCGAGCCCGGCCTCGAGTTCCCGGGAGGCCAGCAGGGCGGCATAACCGGCTTCCGCTGCCTTCGCGTAGCCGGGGTAATCGTAGGCCGCCCGCAGGTAAGCATCCCGGGCCTCGGCATGGCTGCCGGACTCGAAGAGCAGTTCGCCGAGCAGGAAGCTCCGCTCGGCGGACTCCGGGTCGCCGGGGAAATAGGCAAGGAAGCGCCGGTACCAGCCCGCGGCCCGCTCGTAGTCGGTGGGAAGCCGGCTCGCCTGGGCTGCGGCGTGATCGTGGGCCGCAAGGTCGCCGAGGTGCGCCTTCAGCCGGGTGATGACCGCCGGGTTATCCGCCACGGCGCGCCCCGCCCAGTACGGCGCCTCCAGGCCATAGCTCGCGACGAAGCGGCGCTTGGCATCGAGCACCAGGCTGGGGAACTTGCCGCGGGTATAGGCGCCGATCGCCGCTTCCTGCAGGCTCGGCGCCTCATCGTGGGCGGACTCGCGGGCAACGAAGGCCTCGTAGGTCTCCGCGGCATCCCGGTAGCGCTCCTTGTCCAGGTAGAGATCGCCCAGGGCGCTGTAGAGCAGGTAGCTCCAGGGCGCGCCATCGAGGGTGCCCAGCGACGGCGGTATCGATGCCGCCCCGTCCAGATAGGAGTAGGTGATGCTGGTCACGCGCAGCGTGTCATCCAGCAGCTCGCGCTCGGGGCGGCTCATGGCGGCCAGCGCTTCTGCCGGGCGGGCCCCGGCCGGCGACAGCTGGCGGTCAAGCAGGCTGATGAATGACTGCAGGCTTTCCTCGTGGCGGCCCAGCTTGAACAGGGACCAGCCGTGCTTGTAGAGCGCCTGCGGGTAGAAGCCCGACGCATCGCCCCGGGCCAGCACGGCGGCATAGGCGCGCTCGGCAGACACGAAATCCTGGCGCACGAAATAGGTCTCGCCCCTCCGGAACCCGGCCTCGTCAATATGACGGGCGGTGGGATATGCCGCGACCAGTCTGTCGAGCGTGCGCAGCGCGGCGTCCGCATCGCCCGCCCCCTCGAGCGCGCGGGACAGCTGGTAGAGGATCCCGGCCTCGTCGGCCCGGGCGCCGCTGTCCGGGGCGGTGCCGGCAGCGAGCAGCGACTCGTACAGACCGACGGCCTCACGGAAGTAGGCGCTGCCGGCACCGGCCTCCTCGGCGAGGCCCTCGGCAGCAACCCCGGCTTCCATGTTGAGATCAGCGAGTCGCCGCGTGGCCTCGGCGCGCAGCTCTTCCGGGCCGGTATCGAGCGCCAGGAAACGCCGGTACTCGTCCATCGCGCGCAGCGCGCTGTCGGCCGTGGGCGGTGCACGATCGAGCGCAAGCGCGGGGGGCTTGAGCGTACGGATGGTCTCGCGGGGCGCGGCCGGTTCCTTGCCGGCCAGCGGCCACAGGCCGGCGGCGAGCGTGACGCCGAGGCACAGGGCGGCCACCGGCATCATGGCCGGGGCTCCGGGTTCACCCGGGCAGCCGTTGCGGCCCGGTCATAGATCGTCGCCAGCGCAAACTGCGCCTGGATCCGGTAGGCAGCGAGCCGCTCGCGCTGCTCCTGCAGGGTCTCTGTCACCAGTGCCTGAAGGCGCTCCTCCTGGCGGCTCCGCGTCAGCCGCAGCGCCTGCTGCAGTCGCTCGATCCGGGGCTCGAGTGCGGCAATGCGCGCGGCGAAACCGGCAAGCTCCGCGGGCGTGCCCTGGCGGGCGTGGTCCGTGCTGCCGAGGCGGCCACGCGTGACCGCCAGCGCATCATCGAGCGCCACGAGGCTCTGCTGCTGCCGCCACAGACGGTACTTGTACTCCCGGTCCAGGTCCCACAGCTGGACGCCGCGGAGCAGGCGATAGCGCTCCCGCAGGTCGCCGCCCCCAGGCGCCGCGAATCCCGGGTGTTCTCCGAGCGCAGCCACCCGCTGCCAGCGATCGAGCTCGTCGCCGGTCGCCAGACCGGTGACATCCCGCGAGGCCGCGATGCGCCCGAGGCGGCTCGCCAGCGCCTCGCGCCGGGCCAGCAGCCGGTCGAAGTCCACCTGGTCCAGGCCCGCGCGGACCACCGGTTCCCGCTGCTCGTAGGCGGCGCGCCGCGTGTCCACGATCTCGCCGAAGGCACCGAGCTTGTCCTGCCACTCCTGCAGGTGCGCAGACAGCGCGGCCAGGTCGCGCACGTTGCGCAAGCCCTCCTGGAAGCGGTGATCCGCCATCAGCAGGTAGAGGTAACGGGCCTCACTGGTGTCGGGCACGGCATCCAGCTCCCAGTACCAGCGACCGATGGAGGCATCGTCAGCCTCGAGGACCGCGTTGATGAAGCTGCCGCTGCGGGTCCGGGCCAGCGTGTCGTCCAGGCGGCGGATCTCCGCGTCAAAGGCGCCCAGCGCACTCTGATAGCCCTCGGCAGCCGAGCCGTGGGCATCGAGGCGGGCATAGGCGTAGGGAATGGCGAGCAGCGACTCCTGCACCGCGCTGTCCAGAAGATCGCGTCCGCGCAGTTCCAGCCACGGCGTCAGGGCCGAACGGTAGTCACCGGTCGCGGCAGACGCCCAGCCCACGCCCAGCAGCGCCTTGCTGGCAAAGGGGCTCTGCAACCGGACGCGCTCGAGCACCGGCCTTGCCTCGCCGTCCCGCGACTCCTGCAGGTAGGCATAGCCCAGCGCCAGGTTTGCCTTGTCGCGCAGGTTCAGTAGCTCCGCGGTATCCGCGCGGCCTTGCCCGACGCGGTCCAGCTGCCGGGCGCCATCGGCCAGCCGGCCGAGGCGCACGAAGGCCACGCCGAGGTTGTAGCGGGCAAATGGCAGCCAGCCGGCGGGGCCCTTCCAGCCGTCCAGCAGCGTCGCGGCTTCATCGAAGCGCTCGAGCGCCATCAGCGCCTGGGCCTTCAGCATGGGCAACTCGGCCGCCAGGCTGTCCGGCAGCTCGCCACTCACCCGGGCAAAGGCCGCCAGCGCCTCGTCATGCAGGCCACGCTGGTAACGGACCTTGCCGAGGTAGAACCAGGCACGGTCCCGCACGGATGCCGACACCGCTGACGTGAGCAGCCGGGAGAAGATCTCCTCAGCGCGCGCGTGCTGGCCATAGTGCAGATACAGCCCGCCCAGCAGCAGCTCCGACTCACCCTCATGATGGGGCACGCGGCCGGCCGCCCTGGCAGTCAGCAGGCGGGTCAGCGCATCGAAGTGCCGGTCCTGGTAGAAATGGAACAGTGACTCGCCGTAATACAGGTCGCGGACGGGTGTGGCCGTGCCTGGCTCACCGGCCGTCAGCGCCGATGCCCACAGCACGGCACCGAGCACCGTGGCAATGCCGGTCGGCAACGTTTTACGGCGCACTGTGACCAGCCAGCGGGTCAAGGGCTACTCCCACTCCCGCACGACGAACTCGGGCTGCTGCCTGCTCTCCCGGTCGGAGATGCGCAGCTCGACGAACTTGGCGCCAATGCCCTTCTCGATATTCAGCGTGGCGCCACGCCGGTAATCCCGCGCGTGAGGACCCTGCCCGGTGAATATCGCGGTCAGCTCGTGCTGACCGGTCTTGAGGTTGCCCAGGTACAGCCGGTGCACCCCACCGCGCAGCAGTGCCTGCACCTCCCGATCGGTGTAGAGGTACTTGCTGATTGGTTTGTCATTGATGCGCAGCTGCACGGAATCGAGGTCGAAGAACTCGCCCACATCCATGGAGACAAACACGGCGACCTGGGTGTTGGCGGGGAACAGCAGCTCTTCCTCGAGCATGAAGAGTTCCCGGTTCAGATCGAGCACCTCGTCCTTGAGGGACTGCATCTCCGTATCGAGGCTCGCCGCCGCGACCGGTTCGGCTCCGGCCGACGCGCCGTGAGGCAGCCACAGCAGGACGGCGCCGAGTGCGAGCGGGCTCAGTTGCAGGAAGCGCAGGGTATCCATGACGACACTCCGGTTCAGTCAGGCGATGAGGGGGTTGGTGCGGATTCCGCGACAATGCCGGACACTTCCGCCGCCCACGCGGCCGCGTCCTGCGCCCGGTAGCGGCTGTGAACGTGGCGGACGGTGCCGTGCCGGTCCACGAGGACGGTCAGGGGCAGATCGCCCAGCTGATACTGGCGCGCGACCTCCTGGTCCTGGTCGTGGAGGATCGTGATGTCGAGGCGTGCAGCAGCGTCCCGGGCCGCACGGGAATCCGTGTCGATGTTCACCGCCACGACGCGCACGCCATCAGTCGCGTAACGGGCCTGCAGGGCATCGAGGTCGCGCAACTGGTCGGCACAGCGACCGCACCAGTCGGCCCAGAACGTGAGCACCACCACCTCGCCGCGCAGCTCCGACAGGCGCACGTTGCGGCCCCCGGCGCTTTTCAGCGCAAAATCCGGCGCAGGCTGGCCATTGACCGACGTGGCGGCCGGCAGTGAACCTGCCGTCAGGAGAGTGACGAGAGCCAGCAGCGCGCGCATCCCAGTGCATTCCTTGTCCCGGAAACCGGCCGGCAGGGACTGGCGCATTGAGACAGGACGCTGGCCGGCGCGGCCTGCTGGCCACGCCGGTTTCCGGCAGCCCCGCTGTCCCGCGCCTCCCGCAGCGAGCGGGTGGCCGTCGGACCGGAGGCTTTGCGTCCCTGCCTCTCAGCAGGTTTGCCCTTGTCGGCGCGTGAATGTTGACAATTTCCGCCCCGCAATCCTGCGACCTTGCTCACGTTCGCCAGGGCGTGGGCCAAACGCGCGCCGGCTTATGTCAAGACCGGCGGGCGGTGGGGCGTCGGCCGGTGAATCCGGTTCCACTACGCCGGAGTACCGGCGTGTGCGTCTGAACCGGACACACCGTCCGCCGCAGCCAGCGACGGCAGTTGTTCCATTCCGGAAACTTGCGGTGAGGTGAGCGGAGCACGGGCGTTCCTCTTGCAGCGATAAAGCGCGGTACTCCGTGCTAGCAGCAAGAGGGTTAGCCCGTGATCCGCGGCAGTACCGGCAGTCCGGGGGCCGGGACCCAGAACCGCGGTGGGGCGTCGGCCGGTGAATCCGGTTCCACTACGCCGGAGTACCGGCGTGAGCGTTGGAACCGGACACACCGTCCGCCGC
>JAANMW010000382.1_pt1 | contig 51666 bp, 39 predicted proteins | sample 7279671 | NCBI WGS metagenome assembly JAANMW01 (sample SAMN14094541, study PRJNA606508) | bioreactor metagenome | isolation source: A lab-scale SPAN reactor treating ammonium-rich wastewater day 247 | place: Ireland: Galway | collected 2017-09-19 | reverse complement strand
AGTATACCCATTTCCGCGGAAATGGGTATACTGTCCCCGTATTGTGTGGTGCCCTCTTCCCGGAAATAGGTATACTGTCCCCGGATATAGCGTCCGCGGTTCTTACATGTTCGCGACCACGGCCTCGCCGAACTCCGAGCACTTGAGCAGCGTCGCGCCGTCCATCAGGCGCTCGAAGTCGTAGGTCACGGTCTTGGCGGCGATGGTCCGCTCCAGGCCGCGCAGGACCAGGTCGGCCGCTTCGGTCCAGCCGAGGTAGCGCAACATCAGCTCGCCCGAGAGGATCACGCTGCCGGGGTTGACCTTGTCCTGGTTGGCGTACTTGGGCGCGGTGCCGTGGGTCGCCTCGAAGATGGCGTGGCCGGTCTGGTAGTTGATGTTCGCCCCCGGCGCGATGCCGATCCCGCCCACCTGCGCCGCCAACGCGTCGCTGATGTAGTCACCGTTGAGGTTCATCGTGGCGACCACGTCGAACTCGCTCGGTCGAGTCAGCACCTGCTGCAAGAAGATGTCGGCGATGGCGTCCTTGAGCAGCACCTTGTCCCCCGGCTCGCCGTTGCAGTCTTCCCAGGCCACCGCCCGGTCGGCGTACTCCTCGCGGGCCAGCTCGTACCCCCAGGCGCGGAAGGCGCCTTCGGTGTACTTCATGATGTTGCCCTTGTGGACCAGGGTGACGCTCTTCCGGCCGGTCGCCAGGGCGTAGTCGATGGCGGCGCGGACCAACCGCTTGGTGCCTTCCTCGGAGACGGGCTTGATCCCGAACCCGCTGGTCTCCGGGAAGCGAATCTTGGTCGCCCCCAGCTCGTCCCGCAGGAACGCCAGCAGGCGCCGCGCCTCGTCGGAGCCGGCGGCGTACTCGATCCCGGCGTAGATGTCCTCGGTGTTCTCACGGAAGATCACCATGTCGACCTGGTCGGGCCGCTTGACCGGCGACGGCACGCCCTCGAACCAGCGCACCGGGCGCAGGCAGACGTACAGGTCCAGGGTCTGCCGCAAAGCCACGTTGAGCGAGCGGATCCCACCACCGATGGGCGTGGTCAGCGGCCCCTTGAGGCCGACCAGGTACTCCTGAAAGGCCGCGATGGTTTCGTCGGGCAGCCAGGTCTCGGCCATGTCGAACGACTTCTGGCCGGCGTAGACACGAGTCCAGCCCAGCCGCCGCTGCTCGCCGTAGGCCTTCTCGACCGCGCCGTCCAGGACGTGCTGCGCCGCCCGCCAGATGTCCGGCCCGGTCCCGTCGCCGACGATGTGTGGGATGATCGGGTGATCGGGCACCTGCAGCCGGTCGGTCATGACAATCGGCTCGGCACCGGCTGGGGGACGGGGTCGGAAGAGTTCCTGCTCGCTCATGGGACCGCCTCAGCTCCTTGATGGCAGAGAGAGTTGAATGATCATCCAGAACTCCGTTGAAGTCAACCGTGACGCAAGATCCGCCAGAAAAACCGGGGACGCTCGACCTATTTCCGCCGCTCGCCGGATACGCCTCCCGGCGGAGCCGCTCAGAAAATAGGTCGAGCGTCCCCGGTTTCTCGATCGTCCCCGGTTTCTCAAGACGCTGAAAATAGGTCGAGCGTCCCCGGTTTTTTGCCTGGCGCGCCGGCGCCGGGCGGCGTACCATTGGCCGGCCGGACGATGGTCCGCCGGGAGCTGCTTGTGGGCACCTCAGTCGTTCCCTTCCTGCTCATCCTGACGGCCGTCGCGGCGGTCGGTCAGGAGCCGCCGGCGCTGTACTGGCGGTTCGACGGCGTGACCGCCGGGGTGACGCCGGACGGCGAGCGGGACGGGACCGGCACCGGTGGCCTGGAGTTCGGCCCCGGCGTGGTCGGCCGGGCGCTGCGCATCGGGAGTCCGGACGGGCGCGCCGACCGGTCGACCCATTACCCGGTGTCCGACGTGCTCGAGGCGCGGTCGGGCAGCCTCTCGTTCTGGATCCAGCCGCTGGACTGGCACGGGGGCGATGCGCCGTTCCACATCATCCTCCGGGCCATGGACGGCGACACCTACTTCCTCGTCTACAAGTACTTCAACAGCGACAAGCTGCTGTTCTTGATCGGGCAGTTCGAGAAGTGGACCAGCGTGCGCACGCCTATCGGGGACTGGGGCCCGGGGCAGTGGCACCAGGTCGCGGGCACCTGGAGCGCCGACGAGATCGCACTGTGGCTCGACGGCCGCCAGGTGGCGGTCGAGCGGTTGCGCTATCCCGTCCCGCCGTTCCGCAACCTGGAGCCGCTCAGCGTCGGGCCGGGACGGTGGCTGGAGCAGACCGGCGGCAGCAGCCTGGTCGACGAGTTGCGGTTGTACCGACGGGTGCTCGACCGCGCCGAGATCGAGGGCCTCTACCGCCGGGTGGCGGATGCGGCCGGGGTGCGGCAGGAGACGGGCCTGGTGACCATCGCTACCTGCGCTCCGACCCTCGACGGCACCGTCGGCGCCGACGAGTATGCCTTCACCGACACCGGCTTCCTCAATCTCGCCGGGCCGCTGGCGCGGCGGCAGGGCCACTACCACCTGGGCTACGACGACCGGCGGCTGTACCTGGCCGTGGTCAGCCCTCTGTCCGGCGCCCCGCCGCCAGTGACCGCGCGCGATGCCGACCTGAGCCGCGCTGAGCGGCTCGAGCTGTACCTGGCGCCAGCGGCGACCCGGTCGCCGCTCCACCGCCTGGTGCTGACCACCGGCGGCGGGATCGCCGACTCCCGGGACGGGCAGGCCGGGTGGGATTGCCCCGGCCTGGAGGTCCGGCAGGGGGTCAGCGCCGAGACCTGGACGGCCGAGCTGGCGGTGCCATTTGCCGCGCTGGGCCTGGAACACGCGCCGGAGGGTGGTGAGTGGCGGTTCAACCTCGGCCGGGTCCACCCGGCGCCGGAGCAGGTCACCTGCCTCGCGCCGGTGGTCGGCGGTCTGGACGACTGGAGCCGATTCCTGACCCTCCGCTTCCGTCGCGACGCGCCGCGGCTGCGGGTGAACAGTCTGATCGACCTGGACCGACTCACCTCCCGCGCCGACCTGTCGGCGGGTCCGACCACGGGGACGGTCAAGGGCTGGATCGTCAGCAGCACCGGTCGCGACTACGGCGACCGCACCATGCCGTTCACCCTCTGCGCGAACGGCCGAGCCACCCCGTACGTCGCCCAGCCACAGCCGCTGCCCGGCGCGCTCAGCCTGACCGCGACGGTCGTCCATGATCTCGGCGGCGAGCCGGTCCCGCTCTACCGCCGGAGCTTGAGCTACGACCCGGAGGAGCCGTTGTCGGTGCTCTATGCCTATACGCTCCAAGACAGCAGGCAGTTGTTCGTGGCGGCCAAGGGGCGTGGCGAGGGCGACGTGCGGGTACGGTTCCTGAAGCCCGACGGCGGCCTGGCGCTGGAGCAGCGGTCGCCCGTCCCGGCTGGTGCCCGGTTCTTCAACACCCGGTTCGACCTCGACCCGAGACGGCTGACTCCCGGCGACTACCTGCTCAAGATCGATCACCTGGCCGCCGACGGGGCGGTCAGCGGCGGGTTCGCGCAGGAGTTCCGCGTGCCGGCGCCCGGCGACCCGCGGTACGCGCCGTACCTGGACCCCGACGCGGACAAGGTCCCGGCGCCGTGGACCCCGCTGCGCAGCGACGACGCCACGGCCACGGTCTGGGGCCGGCGGCACGACTTCGGGCAGGGGTTCCTGGTCTCCGGGCTGGAGAGCCAGGGCCGGCCACTGCTGGCGGCGCCGGCGCGGCTGCGGCTGGACGGCCGCGATCTCCAGCCGGTCCGTCCGCCGTCGCTGAGCAAGCTGTCGGCGACCGACCTGAAAGCGATCTGGGAGAAGTCCGCCGAGCTTGGCCCCCTGAGCGTGACCAGCCGGATGACGGTCCACTTTGACGGCTACTGCGAGGTGTCCATGACGCTCGCCCCGGCCGGTCAGGTGGCGGACATCCGCACCTTGTCGCTCGACTTCCCCTTCCGCGGTGACCAGATCCGCCTGGTCCGCGACGCGTTCGTCTGGTACGGCGGCAAGTCGGGTGCGGTGGGGGAGAGCTGGCATCAGACGCTGGCCGACCTGCCGATGCTGTGGCTCGGCAACGAGACGGTGGGCTTCAACTGGGTGGCCGAGGACCTGGCCCAATGGCACTACCGGCAGGAGCAGAAGAACGCCGAGATCCTCCGCCAGGGCGGTCAGGCGGTGCTGAGGCTCAACCTGGTCGACACACCGCTCAAGCTCGACGGACCGCGGACCATCGAGTTCGGCTTCGTGCTCACGCCGTCACGACCGCTGGACCCGCGCCTGCGGCGGTACCGGACGGACAAGGAGTGGCAGATGTGGGGCCAGGGGTGGCGCTACTTCAACTACCTGGACGCGGACCACCTGGACCTGGCCCGGCTGGAGCGCGAGAGCGCCGGGCACGACGAGACGTTCGTCTACCTGAGCCACAACTTCGTCTCGCCGTTCTGCCCGGAGTGGGCCTGGTGGGAGGAGGAGTGGCGCCACACGCGCCGGCCGTACGGCGAGCTCACCGGCGATCCGCACCAGCCGGCCCGGCTCCGCAATGCCACCTGCTACGCCGAAGGCTGCCTCCAGAGCGACACCTACCGCAACTTCCACCTGCGGCAGATGGCCGAGTTCTTCCGTCGCGCGCCGGTGCTGCCGAAGGCCAGGCACGCCTACTTCGACTTCTCCTACGGCGTCGGTTGCGACAATGCTCACCACGGCTGTGCCAGGTGGGTCGATCGGAACGGGAAGTCGCACGCCCGCATCCTCAACCGCTTGACCCGGGAAGTGACGCTGGCCACCTACAGAATGATCAAGCGGGCCGACCCCGAGGCGTGGATCAGCTACCACCTCGGCTACCAGCGCGACCTGCCGGTCCAGCACTTCAGCGAGATCCTGGCCATCGGCGAGGGCTGGGAGCCGCGGATCGCCACGCAGGCGAGCTACTACGACATCCTCACACCGGAGCTGTTCCGGGCCACCTACCTGCCCCAGACCTGGGGCTTGAAGGTGGTCTTCATCAACCAGCTCGTCCGGTCGCTGGTGATCAACCGCCCGGACCGCTACGCGGCCTACGACGTCGAAGAGCCCGAGACACGCCGTGCCCTGCTGCACTTGATCGGCTACCTGATGGTCCACGATGTCGACGGATGGTGGGCCTATTGGAGCAAGTACCGGCCCGTGCTCGAGACGCTCTGGGCGACGCAGGACAAGCTGGGCTGGGACGAGGCGGTCACGTTCCACCCTTACTGGTCGGATGATTCGGGCGTCAGACGGTCAACACCGGACTCGTCCCGGGTCATGGCCTCCGCCTACGCGCGAGGCGGCAAGCTGCTGTTGGCGGTGCTCAACGATACCGACCAGGAGCAGGCCGTTGCCCTGGATCTGGATCTGCCGAAGCTGGGCGTGGCCGCCGGCTTGTCCGGCCGGGACGTGTGGCAGCCGGAGCGGACGTGGGTCCTCGCGGACACCTGGCAGGACAGAATCCCGCCGCGCGGCTTCCGGCTGAGCCTGTGGCAGTGAGGAAAACTGGGGACGCTCGACCTATATCAACTGATTGAGAAAACCAGACAGCCCGCTCGTCAATCCGTCGGTCGGCGGCCGCTCGGCTGTCCCCGGTCGCGGGTCGTGTCAGCGCCCCGGCACGATCACCTTCATGTACTCCCGCATGATGTCCCGCGCCAGCTCCGCGGTGGCCAGGCCGGTGACGGGCTGGCCGTGGATCGTGCCGCTGACGTCGCAGCTCTGCCAGGTGCCTTGACCCGCGCAGGCGGGCAGGAGCTTCAGGTCCCAGCCCACCGACGGCGCTTTGAGCGACCAGCCAGGCGTCAGGTCGGTCAGCGTGAACTCGTCCACCTTTTCCCGCCCCCCGTCAGCGCGGACCAGCTCCAACACGCTCATCGCCACCGTGTTCGTCTTCGTTTCCCAGATCCGGAACAGGATGGCCTCTTGATTGTTGTCGAGCTGAATGGCCCACCACTCGTAGGTGTAACCGAGGTTCGCGGCGCAGGACAGGCCCAGCCACTGGCGGTCGATCCAGTGCACGCCGGTGATCGGCTGGGTCACGCCATTCAGTGTCAGCGTGCCGGTGGCGGCCAGCCGCGTCTGCGAGTAGTACCCGCTGTCGCCCTTGGGCAGCTTGATGTACCCCGTCCCGTTGACCGCCAGCGGCGGCTTGAGCGCGCGCAGTTGCTCGTCCAGCCGCACCTCGACCTGGTCGTCTTTCCAGCCGACGCGCAGGGCGTAACAGAACGGCTGGTCGTCGCCCAGCCAGCGGAAGAAGTCCCCGGCGGCGGTCTCGGTGTCGGCATGGCCGGCGGAGAACGACTTGAGGGGGGTCAGGTCGCGGTGGTGCCAGGTCTTGGCGTGGGTCACGTCGACCAGGGTCCCGATCAGATGGGGAAACTTGCCGCCCAGGAAGGCCTCGATCGGGTCGAAGGTGACGAAGGTGGCGAAGAACAGGTACCGCGTGCCGTCGGCGGCGGTCAGGTGCGAGTAGTGCGCGTACCACTCGATCAGGGTCATCGGCCACTCGCTCGGCGAGTGCCGGCCCTCGTCGGCTGGGAAGGTCAGTTGCCCGACGGTGTGCGGATATGACCAGGCCGGCGGGTCGGCGGCCCGAGCTCGACCACAGAGCCAGACCACGGCGGACAGGACGACGGCGCGGCGGACGGCATGACTCATCGCGACAACCCCTCGGCGCGGCGACCGGCGCACGGCTTGAACGACGAGGGTAACACAAAGACCGGTGACGCTCCACCTGTTTCCCGCGCTCGCAGCAGACCGGCAGGGCTGGTTTTCTCAGTTAGTTGATATAGGTCGAGCGTCCCCGGTTTTGCGGGGGCCCGGGTGGCCTTGACGGCGGAGAGGGCGCGGGGGTAGGCTCGCGCGGGGTCGGCGGTTGGGCGGGTGCTGGAGGGCTGCGGACATGGAGCTTCTTGGTGGATGGGAGGCGAAGGCCGCGGGAGATGCTGTGTTGGGTCAACTCGTCGCGGTCACCGCGCCGCAGGTCAAGGGAGCGCACGATGCGGAGATGGTGCTGGTCGGGGGGCGAGCCTACATCGTCGCCGAGGTCAACGACGTGCGGCCCGGCGAGTCCGCGCACTGGCCGGAGGTCTATGCCGCGTTGTCGATCGTCGACCTGGACACCTTGACGGTCGAGCAGGTCATCCCGTTCGCCCGTTCGGAGCAGGCCTTCGCGAACCACACGCTGCCGGTCTGCGCCTGCTTCGTGCCGCGGATCATCGTCAAGGACGAGCGCACGTTGCGCTGCTACTTCGCGGCCGAGCAGCCGGGGCGTGGCCAGTCACAGATCTGGTTCATCGAATTCGACCTAGTCAGGCAAGCGTTCGCGCCGCGTATCCACCGGGCCATGCTCAAGACGGCGGAGGGCCTCGGCGACATGCAGCCGCGGGTCTTCCATGCCGACGCGGCGCGGTGCGGCTTCCGGCGGGACGAGGTCGACCACGGCCTGTACCTGATCGACTCCTTCAAGCGGATCGACGGCCGGACCTATCTGGCGATCAACAACTACGTTGGTGGCCAGAACGCGTTGGCCATCCTCCACGACACGCTCGACACGTTCGAGATCGTCGGGCACTTCAACCAGCCCGCCGAGCTGAAGCTGACCGAGTCCGCGGTCAACCGCCTGCCCGACGGGACGTGGATGGCGATCTGCCGGCAGGAGGGAGGCAACCGCAACTACACCTTCACCACCAGCGAAGACGGGCGGACCTGGACGCCGGGCGAGCACCGGGACTATGTCCCCAACGGCGACAGCTCCAAGCCGACCTTCGACTGCTTCGCCGGGCAGTACTACCTCGGCTGGCAGGAGTCAACCCGGATCGACGGCGTCAGCCGGAGCGTGTTCAACCTCGACGTTTCGTCGGACGGCCGGACCTGGCGGCGCAAGTACCAGTTCGAGACGACGAACTCGTTCCAGTACCCCTCCTTCCACGAGCATCACGGCAGCATCTGGCTGTGCGTCACACAGGGCGACCACTCCGAGAGCCGCAAGGAGCGGATCATGTTTGGCAGACTGGAGGACCTCGGCGCCGGCTGGTGACGGCCGCGCGCGTCCGGCCCACCATGGCGCAGGACTCCCACGCGGCACTGGGAACGCTCGACCAGGCCGGAGAAGCAACGTGACGTCCCGTTCGTGGGTCACCCTCCTGCTCGCCACGGCCGTCGCCACGGGGGCCGAGCCGATGCGGTACGAAACCGGGTTCGAGGATGGGCTGACCGGCTGGCAGCAGGTCGGCCAGGCCACCTTCGGCAGCGACGCGGCCGAAGTCCACGGCGGCGCGAAGTCCGCGCGGATCACCGTCGCCGCGGGGGTCGAGCCGCGCTGGCAGCAGCTCTACTACCCGCTCCGCCCAGTCGTCGCGGGGGATGAGTTCGAGGCCACGTTCTGGGTCAGGACCAGGCTGACCGACGGCCATGCTTACGGCGCCATCGAATTCCTCGACGCCGCCGGCCGGCGCTGCGGCATCGCCCACAGCGCGGTCGGCGAAGGCAATGGAGCGGAACAGTGGGACCAGTTGACGATCTCCGGCCGGGCCCCGGCGGGGGTTGCCTCGCTGCGGCTGAACCTGATCCTCCACGGACACGGCGACGCCTGGTTCGACGACGCGCGGCTCGCCCGCACCGCGCAGCTCGAACTGTGGCCCGAGCTGGGGCCGATCGAGCGGCGCGTCACCATCGACCCGAGCCGGGTGGTGCTCGACCATTTCGCTGGCGTCGGATTCCACGTCTTCCACCACACGCACAACATCCCGCAGACGATGCTGGACGAAGTGGTGGCCAAGCGCTGGCGCGAACTGAACCCGTCGTTCGCGCGGCTCAACGACAGCTACACCTGGGACGACACGATGCGCGAGCAGGCCGCGCGGCACATGCAGCGGCTGAAGGAGACCGGGACCGAGCTGTACCTGGCCACCTGGGGCCCGCCGGACACGCAGCCGGGTGAGGAGCGCCGGGCCTATGCCAGGAAGATGGTCGATCTCCACGAGTACCTGTACCGGACCAAGGGCCTGACCAACCTTCGTTGGTTCTGCATGTCCAACGAGCTGTCGCTGGGCAAGTGGGGCGCGCTGGTCCACGACCTGCCGAAGTTCCGGGACTACCACCGGGAGCTGTTTGACGAGTACCGCCGGCGCGGCCTGCCGATCGGCCTGCTCGCCACCGACGCGTCGCCCCTCAGCTACTGGTCGACCATCGAGTGGGCGGCCGACCACATGGACGACATCACCGCCATCTACGGCGGGCACGATTACTTCAACGAGTGGGACGTGACCGACGAGCGGTTCTATCCCTGGTTCCTCGACCGGCTGCGCTGGGGCGCCGGCCTCGCCCGGGCCAGGGGCAAGGACTTCATCCTCGGCGAGTTCGGCTCCAAGCAGGCGGGCAACACGGTCAACGGCAAGCGCAACGACGGCTGCGCCTGGTGGGACACCCCCCAGGAGCCGCTGGTCGCGATCCAGCTTGCCGAAGCGGCCATGGCCGCCCTCAACGCCGGGATCTACGCCCTGGGCAACTGGACCTTCATGGACTTCCCCGACGAGTATTCTCGGACTTACCAGAACAAGTGGGGCACGTTCAAGTGGAGCGGTGACGACACGTCCACCCGCCCGCACTACTACGGCTACGGACTGCTGACGAAGTTCTTCCGCGGCCCGGCGACGGTCTGCACGGTAGACACCAACGACCCGCGGCTGCGCGCGGCGGCGGTGCGGCACAACGGCGCCGGGAGCTGGTCGGTGGCGGTGGTCAACCGGAACCCGCGGGAGGTGGCGCTGCGGCTGGCCCTGCCGGCGCCCGAGGCAGCCTTCCGGAAGTACGTCTACGACCCGGCCGACCCGCCGTTCAGCCGCTTCGGCGACCTCCAGCCGCCGGCGGCGGTGGTGCCCTTGAGGGGTGGCACGCTGACCGACGCGGTCGGCGCCGGGCAGTTGGTGGTCTACACCACGGCCTACGACGACACGCCGCCGGCACCAGTCCGGGGCGTGCGGGCCGAGCCGGCCGCGGGCGGGGTGCGAGTGTCCTGGAAAGCGAGCGGCGAGTCCGACTTCTGCTACTACCGGGTCTACCGTGGCGAGCAACAGCTCGTCTCGACCGTGGCCACGGCGTACCTCGAACGCGGAGCGACCGCGCGCGAGGGGTACCGGGTGGTGGCGGTGGATCAGTCGGGCAACGCGGGCCGATAGCCGCGGTCCGCTCCGGTCAGCTAGCTGAGGCGCAGCCGGCCGGTGAAGGTGGTCAGGTCGTCGCCGCTGCCCGCGAGAACCAGATCGCCGCCGTGGGCGCGGAAGATCTCCCTGGCCAGGCTCATCCCCAGGCCCTGGCCATCGACCCGCCGGCTGCGCGCGGGATCGGCCCGGTAGAAGCGCTCGAAGACGCGGTCCTGGTCCGCGGCGGGGATGCCCGGACCGGTGTTGCTGACCGACAGCTCGGCCCACGGGCCCACGGCCGTCAGGCGGATGATCACCGACCCGTCCGGGCGGTTGTACTTGACCGCATTGGCGGCCAGGTTGGCCAGCGCCTGGCGCAACAGGTCGGCATCGCCGCGGACCGGTACGGACGGGTCGATCTCCGTGCGCACCGCGATCCCGTCGGCCAGAGCCGCGGCGTCCTCGGCCAGGGCCTCGGCCAGCTCGGCCAGGTTGACCGGCTCCAGGGCCGGCTCCAGCCGCCCGGCGTCGGCCAGGGAGAGCAGCAGCAGCTTGCGCACGATGGCACGCAGGCGGGAGACCTCGTCGAGCAGATCCGTACACAGCCGCTGCTGCTCGGACTCCGCCGGCGCCGCGTGCAGCGCCTGCTCGATCCGCATCTGCAGCACGCTCAGCGGCGTCTTGAGCTCGTGCGCGGCGTCGGCGCTGAACCGGGTCGCCTGCTCGAAGCTGCGTTGCAGTCGGGCCAGCATCTGGTTGAACACCGACACCAGCCGGCGGAACTCGTCGTCGGTCTCGGCGAGGCCCAGCCGCTGATCGAGGCTGCTGGCGGTGACCCGCTCGGCCAGGGCGGCCAGTTCTTCCACCGGGCCCAGCGCCCGGGCGGCCAGCAGCCAGCTCCCCAAGCCGATCAGCAGCAGCGCCGGGGGCAGCGCCAGGAGGAGCGCCAGGCCGACCCGGGAGACTTCCGCCTCGAGCGGCGCCAGATCGGTCCCGATGACCACCGTCACATCGCGGTTCCCGGCGGTGCACAGCCGCCAGCGGCGGCCGCCGGCCGGCACGGTCTCGGCGGTGGTGGGCGTGACCATCAGCGGTGGCGGCGGCCGGTCCGGCGGCCACTGCTCGGGCGGCCCGCGGCGGTCCGGCGGCCACTGCTCGGGCGGCCCGCGGCGGTCCGGCGGGCGGGGCGGCTGCTCGCGCCGGCTCAAGCCCGGACCGTGCGGCGACGTCCCGGCCAGCCGCGCCGTCGAGAGGCCCTCCGGCCAGTTCGGCGACCGCTCGAACAGGTCGTAGCCCTTGACCATGACGATCATGCTCTCGCGCCGCAACGGGTCGCCCGAATCGACGTTGGTGGCGAATCCGCGCCAGTGCTCCGGCGGGCGCGGCACGCGGAGCTGTGGGACCAGCCGGCCGGCCAGCTCGCGGTCGAGCTGCCGGATCGCCCGCCCGTGGACCAGGACCCAGGCCGACCCGGCGAAGACCAGCAAGACCACGCCGGACACGGCCGCCGAGAGCAGCGCCAGCCTGACTCGGAAGGAGCCGATCTTCATCCCTGATCCACGTCGCGGCGGAAGCGATAGCCGACTCCGCGCACCGTCTCGATCAACGGCGGCCCGTCACCACTCTCGACCTTTCTGCGCACCCGCCTCACATAAACGTCGACCAGGTTGCTGGAGGGATCGAAGTCGTAGCCCCAGACGTGCTCGAGGATCTGCGTCCGCGGGTACAGCCGGCCGGGCGAGCGCATCAGGTACTCCAGCAACTCGAACTCGCGTGGGGTCAGCTCGATCCGCCGCTCGCCGCGGCGCACCTCGCGGGTGAGGAGATCGACCACCAGGTCGTCGGCTTGCAGCACGCTCAGCGCCTGGCCGGAGACGCGGCGGGTCACGGCGTGGACCCGGGCCACCAGCTCCTCGACGTAGAACGGCTTGGTGACGTAGTCGTCGGCCCCGACGTTGAGCCCTTCGAGACGCTCGTCCAGCTCGGACCGGGCGGTGAGCAGGATGACCGGAACGGGGTTCTTCTGCTCGCGGAGCTGGCGCAGGATGCTCAGCCCGTCGCGCCCCGGCAGCATGATGTCGAGGATGACCACATCGAAGCGCTCGTGGCGGGCCAGCGCGTAGCCCTCGTCGCCGTCGTGGACGCAGTCGACGCTGAAGCCCTGCTCTTCCAGGGCCATCTTCACGAAGCCGGCGATCTTCTTCTCGTCCTCGACCACCAAGACACGCATGCCGCGGCTCCCGGTCGGCGTCGCTCTAAGTCTACCCCGCCACGGCGCCGCCGTGCGGTGGATGACAGAAGTGTCATCAAGCCGTTCAGGCTCCTGTCATCCGCGTGGGTTATACCTACTCCAGACGCACAGGCGGACGGCTGGTCAGTCAACTTGCCCTCCGCCGCGAGAGACGGGAGACAGACATGACGAAGCAGCGCAACCTGTTGATGGCGGTGGTGATGGCGGCCCTGCTGGGCTTCGCCGCGTTGGCGGTGGCCCAGGGCGAGGGTCCGGGCGGGCAAGGCGGGCCGGGCGGGCCGATGGGTCAGGGCGGTCCCGGCCGCGGCCCGATGGGTCCCCCGCCGGTGGCCATCACGGCCACGGCGCAAGGCGTATATGTGGTGACCGGGCCATACATCGTCCGCTACGACGCCGCCACCCTGAAGGAGCTGGCGCGGGCCGAGATGCCGCGGCCCGAGCCGCGCGAGCGGCCCCAGCCGCCGGCCGGCGACAACCAGTGACCTGACCAGGCGGCCCCGGTCCACCCGGACCGGGGCCGCCCCCGGAGGACGCCATGAAAACCGGGGACACTCGACCTATTTCCGGCGGTCGGCACGCGGCGGTCGGCAATCGGGCGGGCGGTGGACGGTGTGGCCGGCTGGCGCACATACTGCTGGCCTGCTGGATGGCTGCTTCCGCCTGCGGCGCGCCGCGGACGGTGGTGGTGGATACCGGGCAGACCGTCTGTTACGGCAACCGCGACCCCATCGCCGCGCCTCGGCCGGGTGAGCCGTTCCATGGTCAGGATGCCCAGTACCAGGGCGTCCAGCCGGCCTACCGGGACCACGGCGACGGAACCGTGACCGACCTCAACACCGGGCTGATCTGGCAGAAGACGCCCGACTTCAGCCAGATGCCGGTTTGGACCGGGGCTCTCGCCTACGCCGAGAAGCTGGTCCTGGCCGGGCACGACGACTGGCGGCTGCCGACCATCAAGGAGCTCTACTCCCTGATGGACTTCGCCGGCTGCATCCGCACCCACACGCCATACCTCGACACGCGATCCTTCGACTTCCGGTACCCCGACACGTCCCAGGGCCTGCGTGAGATCGATGCCCAGTACTGGTCGAGCACCCTGTACGTCGGGACCGTCATGCAGGATCGCGAAGGCGCCTTCGGGGTCAACTTCGCCGACGGGCGGATCAAGTGCTACCCGACCGAGCGCGACCGGCAGGGCGCGCCGGGCGGCGGTCCGGGCTTCGGCTTTGGCCCGCCGCCCGGCGGGCGGCAGGGACCGCCCGGACCACCGCGGGGCCGTGGTCCTGGTCAGGGCCCGCCGGGCGCGCGCGGCCACTTCGTCCGCTGCGTCCGCGGCGCCACCGGGTACGGGGTCAACGACTTCCAGGACAACGGCGACGGGACGGTCACCGACCGGGCCACCGGCCTGATCTGGCAACAGGCCGACAGCGGCCGGGCGATGGCTTGGCAGCAGGCCCTGGCTTACGCCGAGGGGCTGGTGCTGGCCGGGCACGACGACTGGCGGCTGCCGAATGCCAAGGAGCTCCAGAGCCTGGTCGATTACGCCCGCGCCCCGAGCGCCAAGGACCCGGCCAAACGGACCGCGGCCATCGACCCGGTGTTCACGCTGGGCATTCCCGAGCCGTGGTACTGGACCGGGACGACCCACGGCGACAACCTGTTCGGCGTCTACGTGGCCTTCGGCCGGGCGATGTCGAAGTGGACCTGGAACGGCCGGGCCATGGACGCCCACGGCGCCGGGGCCCAGCGCAGTGACCCCAAGTCCGGCGACCCGGCGCGCTACAGCCAGGGCCTGGGTCCCCAGGGAGACGAGATCCGCATCAACAATTACGTCCGCTGCGTACGCGGCTGACCCGCGCGACGCCGGCCGGGCGACACTCCCCCCGATCGGAGCCGGCCCATCCGGCCGCCTTGATAATCGCAGCCTGGTGAATGACCCAACCGGTCCCTGGTGGCTCAGGGCCCTCTTCTCCCTGGCCGCCTACCTCCTCGGCCACAGACTCCTCCGCCCCCTGGAACCCCGCGAGCGCGATTTCCTGCGGCGGACGGACGTGTGCGGAACCTGCGCCGCGACGATTCGACCCCGGCCGGCCTGCGGTGGAGGGTATAATGAACGCGAGGATGAGCCATGGCCTTGCAGCCTATCGGGGATCCGCCCGGCTTCGGCGAGCTCTCGACGATGGAGCAGATCGAGTACCTGCAAAGTCTGTGGGACCGTATCGCGGCGGATGAGGCCGGCGTACCCGCGGCGGAAAGCCACCTGGACCTGGCGGCCGAGCGCTTGGCCGCCTACCATGCCGCGCCGGGCGATGCGCAGCCCGCCTATCCGATGCTCGACCGGCTGTCGCGGGATCGTCGTTGAGCGATAGGCTGCTGGTCGTCGAGCCGTCCGCCATGCAGGACATCGAGTCGACCGTGGCGTGGTACGACCGGCAGCGCGGTGGGCTCGCGCTGGAGTTCATCCAGGAACTGCGTGCGGCCTACGACCGGATCGTCGAGCATCCTTTGGTCTACCAGGACCTGCGCGGCGGCATACGCCGTGCCATGCTACGGCGCTTCCCGCACGCGGTGTATTTCGTGGTTGAGGACGACGTGATCGTCGTCTTGGCGGTGCTTCACGCCGGGCGGGATCCGGCGGAATGGCAGCGCCGGCGAGTCTGACGTACGGGTCAGCGCGGACGCTGACGAGGGGATCGGCCGGCCGTGGCAGCTTGCTCGCGGTCTATGGTCGTGATAGGCTGGCGGGACACTTGGCGACATTCGTCGCCAGGGTGTGTCGGGGAGGTGGTGGCATGAGCCGGTTCACTCACGACAACCGCGACACCGCGAGTCTCGGTCGTGAAGCGGTCGTGCGGGAGCTCCAGAGCCGCGGCTGGAGCAGCGTCACGGAATCCTGGGAGGGAAACCGCTGTTGGCTCGCCGCGAAGCGGGATGACGGGCAGTCCTCCGTGATGATCCTGGTCAAGACCAAGCGCACCGGCGACTGGCAAACCTCGACCAACGAGGGCAGGCCCAGCCGCCCAGTCGAGCACGAGGACACCTTCTGGATCTTCGTGGACCTCGGTCGGCCGTCAGCGCCGGAGTTCTACATCGCCCCGAGTTGGTGGGTGCGGAACGACATCTACAACAACCACGAGGAGTACCTGGCCCGACACGGCGGTCGCCGCGCTCGGTCGCAGGACACCATGCACCACAGGATCGAGCCTGCGCGGGTGCGGCAGTGGCGGGGCAAGTGGGATGTCCTGGTTGGGCAGGGGAACAAGCTACCCTTGTGATCCGCTGGGGTTGTCAGGCCGCCGGCAAGCGGCGGCCTGACAACGCGGTCCGCAATACGGCAATGGCCCGGTCGTGTGCCTGCTAAACACCGGTAATAGGCACCGTGGCCGGGCTGGTGGTGGTGGCATTGTATATGGGGCCGCGCGCGACTCGGTCCAGCAATCGCTCCTCCCCGCTATTCGAAGTACTCCTCTCCGCTGCCACCGTGGCCTCCTTCCACTTGCTGGCTTCACCGATGGCATCGGACAATTCTGCGGGGATCTGCGTGCCGGCGGCTTCGCGGAACGCGACGAGGCCGTCTACGAGCCGGACCGCGATGCTGATGCAGTCCCAACCTTTGGCCTCTGGCCCGACGGCAGTTCGGGTATAGGTGAGGTGCGCCACCTCCTTGTTGACGCGGTGACAAAGCTCTGTTCCTTTTCCAGACGGGTCCGTGCGGTCCCACGCGGCTGGTTCGCCGCCGTAGTGCTCAGCCAGGATGTCGTCATTTCTATTTCTCGGGTTCAGCGGCCACAGGAAGTGCCACAGATTCCGGACGTGCAGAGTGAACGCCTCGAGGAGGCCGTTACGGACCTCCAACTCATCCGGGGCCGCAGCCGTGACCGCTGTGCCGGGATCAGGTTCCGGCTTCAGGCGCTGCGCTATCGAGATGAGCATCCGGATCTCGTAGGCTACGTGTTCCGCGGCAGCATTCAGGTCGCGCTGCGAACGTTGCGTCTTGGACATGGTTTGATCCTCAGGGGCATCTATTGCCCTCCATAGGCTATAGTCAGCCGACTCTCCACTCACGGTGGCGGTCCGATCCTGCCATATTCCCGAATGAGCGGTCGGCTGCCATTGGCCAGCGCTCCAACGCAGCACGCTCCGGTTGCATGCAATCGCAACAGGACATTCCTGCCTCGCGGCGGATTGGTTCTCGGAGGCCGCCATGAATCTGCTGGTCATCTGCTGCGACACGTTCCGGTACGACATCATCGGCGCGGGCAAGAAGCTCAGCTTCGTCGAGACGCCGAACCTCGATGCCCTGGCCGAGCGGAGCGTGGTGTTCGACCATGCCTACGGCGAGTGTCAGGCGACCATTCAGATGCGGCTGGGCTTCTGGACCGGCTGGCGGACCTTCCCCTACCGCGACAATCCCGGCAACCGCGGTCTCATGTCGCACAGCTACGGGTGGCACCGCATCCCCGACACCCGCATGACCATCTCCGAAATGCTCTTCGAGCGCGGGTACGTGACCGGCTTCGTCTCCGACGTGTTCCACATGTTCAAGCCGAACATGAACTTCCACCGGGGCTTCATGAACTGGCTCTTCGTCCGCGGGCAGGAGGCCGACCCGCTGCGCTGCGGGCCGGTCGACGCGGTGGACATCCGGCCCTACGTCCCCGACGACGAGGCCGACAGTCCGCTCCATAGTGGCATCCGGCAGTACCTGATCGGCATCCAGGACCGCCGCACCGAGATGGACTGGTTCACCCCGCAGGTGTTCACCCAGGCGATGCGCTTCCTGGAGGACAACCACCGCCGGCCGCCGTGGTTCCTGTGGGTCGACAGCTTCGCGCCGCACGAGTACTGGGACCCGCCGCGCTGGTTCGCCGACAAGTACCATGCCGACCCCGGCGCCAAGGACTACATCCTGCCGCAGATCGCCCAGACGGTGGCCACCGGCCCGCGCCGCAGCGCCTCGGAGATCGAGCGCACCAAGGCCCTCTACTACGGCTACGTGACTTTCGTCGACAAGTGGATCGGCGCGCTGCTCAACAAGCTCGACGACATGAAACTGTGGGACGAGACCATCGTCATGTTCGTCACCGACCACGGCACCGAGTTGATGGAGAACAACATCTTCTCCAAGAACATCCACGGCCCGCGGAAGTACAACCACCAGATCAACTGGCTGGTCCGCACCCCCGGCGACGCGCACGCCGGCCGGCACGTCCAGGACTTCGTGCTGAGCCACGACATCCCGGCGACGATGCTCGACCTGCTGGGTGTCGAACCGGCCGAGCCCATTGAGGGCCGCAGCGCCTGGCCGATGGCCTGCGGCGGCGAGAAGCTGTACCCGGACGACACCGTGGTCTGCGGCTGGACCACCCGAGCCTGCGTCCGCGACCCCGAGTGGGCGTACATCATCGAGACCACTCAACCCGACGCCCAACCGCTGCTGTTCCACACGGCGGAGGACGAGTACGAGACCAAGGACGTGGCGGCCGACCACCCCGGCCTCTGCCGCGACCGGCTGCGCCGGCTCGAGGACTACCTGGGCCAGAGCCTGCCGGCGACCTATGTCAATCAGCCCGACACCCGGAACCTGATGACTCTCCGCCGGCACCTGGAGATCCGCCGGGAGCTGGGCATGCCGACGGGATTGTCGCCGGACGAGGCGCCGGCGGGCTGAGCGGCCTCGGTCGTCACGGGCGGCGGGTGGCCGGCCCCCTAATGCTTCAGCCCCGCCGCCAGGCGGCGGAGGGTGGCGCTGGCATCCAGGCGGTCCAGAACCACTTCGATCACACACAGGCTGTCCGCCTGCTCCTTGGTCTTGGCCAGCGCCTCGTCCAGCTCGCCCTCGGTCTGGACCTTCATCCCCCAACCCACGCCGAGCAGCTCCGGGACCCGGTGGTAGTGCCAGTCCAGCAGGTCGTTGAAGCTGCCGTCGAGGATGTACCGCTCGGTCAGGTAGCCGTGGTTGTTGAGCACCAGTACGATGGGGTTCAAGCCGTACCGGGCGATGGTCGACAGCTCCAGCCCGGTCATCTGGAACGCGCCGTCGCCGACCAGGACCACCGGCCGCCGCTCGGGCGCGGCCAGTTGCGCGCCGAGGGCCGCCGGGACGGCGAAGCCGAGGGAGTTGTAGTAGGCCGGGGAGAGGAAGCCCGAGCCGACGTGGATGGTCAGGTCCACGGCGCCGTAGAGCGCGTCGCCGGGGTCGGCGATGACCGTCATGTCGGGCTCCAGGAATGAGTCCAGCCGCTCGAACAGCCGCTGGGTGGTGAGCGGACTGGCCGGGTCGCCCGCCGCCGCCGGGCGGGGCTCGCGCCGCGGCCAGCCCTCCGGTGAGCGGTGGGGCCAGTCCGTGGCCGCCAGGCCGGTGATGAAGTCCTCGAACAGCACGTCCTCGTAAACGTGCAGGCCCACCGACAGCTTCTCGGCCACCGCGTGGATGCACCGCCGGCGGTCGAGCGAGGCGGTGTAGATGCCCAGGTTGACGTCGGTCATCATCACCCCCAGCATGACCACGCAGTCGCTGGACTCGACGAATCGGGTGACCTCCTCGCGGCCGATCCCGCCCTGGTAGATGCCCAGGTACTGGGGCTCGTCCTCGTCGATCACCGACTTGCCCAGGATGGTCGCCGCCGCCGGCAGCCCGGCCTTGCGCAACAACTCGATGGCGGTCTCCTGCAACCCGAAGCGGTGGACCTCTTCACCCAGGATGACCACCGGCTGAGCGGCCGACTGGATCCGCGCCACCGCCTCGGCGAGCGCGGCGCGGAGGGTCTCGGGATCGCTCGCGGCCGGCTGCGGCGCGGCGCGGTGATGGTGCCGGGCGCGGAGATCCAGCCGGTCGCGCGGCAGTTCGAGATAGACCGGCCGCTTGTAGCGCAGCGCGGCGGCCAGCACCCGATCGATCTCGGTCAGCGCCGTCTCGGGATCGTCGATCACCGCCGAGGCCACGGTCAACTGCTCGAACACCTTGCGCTGCGTCTCGAAATCGCGAACGCGGTGGTGGATCATCGGGTGCCGCGCCCGCTCCTCCATGCCCGGCGCGCCGCTGATGACCACCACCGGCGACCGCTCGGCGAAGGCCTGCGCGGTGGTGTTGGCGACCTTCAGCCCGCCCACGCCGTAGGTCACGCAGACCGCGCCGAGGCCCTTGATCCGCGCGTAGGCATCGGCGGCGAATCCGGCGCCCTGCTCGTCACAGCAATTGATCAGCGCCAGCCCGCACTCGGGCACGCGGGTCATGAAGCGCAGCACGAAGTCGCCGGGGACGCCGAACAGGTGGTGGACGCCCAACTCCCCCAACCGGCGCAGCAGGTAGTCCCCGACCGTCAGGTTCGCCATCGCCGTTCTCCAGGTATGCCATACCCCACCCGGCTGTGTGCTTCATCATGATTCTGGTTGCCCGTCCGGGAGACGGTGATGCCGACGCTGAGTTTCGCCAAGGCTATCCAACGCCATGTCGCCTGCCGGCCGCAGACCGTCGACGCCGGGACCCTGGCCGACGCCCTGGCCGCGGTGTTCGACCAGGTGCCGCGGCTGCGCGGCTACCTTCTCGACGACCAGGGCCGCCTCCGGCACCACATCGAGGTGTTCGTCGATGGCCGGGCGGTGCCCAGGTCGAGTGACGGACGGTCGACGCCCCTCGGACAGGGCAGCGAAGTCTACGTGATGCAGGCGCTCTCGGGCGGTTAGCCCGGCGCCGGGAGATACCGGGCATGAGTGAACGGTTCCTCGTCGGCACCCGCAAGGGGCTCTTCTGCTACGCGGGCACCGGCTCGGGCTGGGCCGTCCAATCGACCGCCTTCCGCGGCGCGCCGGTGACCATGGCGCTGATCGATCCCCGCGACGGGTGGTGGTACGTGGGGCTGGCGCACGGCCACTTCGGCCCCAAGTTCCATCGCTCCCCCGACGGCCTCGCCTGGGAAGAGGTCGACCCGCCGGCCTATCCGGAAAAGCCGGACGATCCCGACGATCCCAACCCCTGGTCGCTGGAGCAGATCTGGTGCCTGGAGCCCGGTGGCGCGGACCAGCCCGGCGTGATCTGGGCCGGGACCATCCCCGGCGGTCTGTTCCGCAGCGACGACCGCGGCCTGACCTGGTCGCTGAACCGCCCGTTGTGGGACCAGCCGGGCCGGCGGAAGTGGTTCGGCGGCGGGTACGAACAGGCCGGGATCCACTCCATCGCGGTCGACCCGCGCGACTCGAACAAGCTGACCGTGGCCATCTCCAGCGGCGGTGTGTGGGTCTCCGACGACGCCGGCGCGAGCTGGTCGCCGCACACCCGGGGCATGAAGAATACCTACATGCCGCCCGAGCAGCAGGAGGACGCCGACTACCAGGATCCCCACCGGATGGTGAGCTGCCCGGCGTCGCCCGACGCCCTGTGGGTCCAGCACCACTGCGGCGTCTTCCGCTCGACCGACCGCGGCGGCCAATGGCAGACGATCGACAACGTCCCGCCGAGCTGTTTCGGCTTCGCCGTGGCGGTCCATCCCACCGAGCCCAACACGGCCTGGCTGGTCCCCGCCGAAAGCGACGAGATCCGGCTCCCGGTCGCCGGCAAGGTCACCGTCGCCCGCACCCGCGACGGCGGCGCGAGCTGGACCTCCCTGACCGACCACCTGCCTCAAGACAACGCCCACGACCTGGTCTACCGCCACTGCCTGGCGATCGACTCCACCGGCGAGAAGCTGGCGATGGGCTCGACCACCGGCAACTTGTGGGTGACCGAAGATCAGGGCGACCACTGGACCCAATTGAGCTGTCACCTGCCGCCGGTGTACTGTGTGAGGTTCGAGGGGACGTGAGGCGGCCGGCCGGCTGGTGGATGGTGCGCCAAGTTGCCGCGATGGGGTACAATCGCCGTGCAGGTGTGCGGCCCACGTTGGTGTGGCGCCAACTCGCGGATCGGGAGTCGGCGATGACGCTGGCGGAGGTACGAGCCAAACGCGAAGAGATCGTCGCGGCGGCGGCCAGACACGGCGCCCGCAACGTGCGCGTGTTCGGCTCTGTAGCCCGCGGCGAAGCGCGGCCGGACAGCGACATCGACGTGCTGGTTGCGATGGACGACGGACGATCGCTGTTCGATTTGTTCCGACTGCGGCGCGAACTGGAGCGCCTTCTCGGACCCGACATCGACCTGGTGACGGAGGGGGCGCTTCGCAACCGCCATCGATCGGGAGTCACTCGCGAGGCGGTGCCCCTGTGAGGCGGGTCGAACTCCGGCTCCGTGACATCCTGCACGCCATCGCCGACATCCAGCGCTACTGCCCAGCGGAGTTGGCGGAACTCGAAGGGGATGTGCCGGTCCAGGCCATCTGTGTCCTGAGACTCCAGGCCATTGGTGAAGCCGTCAACAATCTGCCCGGAGACCTTCGGGCTCAGCATCCCGACGTTCCGTGGCAGGATATCGTCGATATGCGGAACCGCCTGGTTCACGGCTACTTCGACGTCGATCTACGGCTGGTGTGGCAGGTCATCCAGCACGAGATCGACCCGTTGAAGGCCACGATCGAGGAAATGCTGGCGGAGCTTGGAGACGACTGATCCGTCATGAGGCCCATGACGGCGCGGGACAGGTACCGTCTACGACCGGGCGCTGCGCGCAGTCGGCGTGCGGCCGACGGTCCGTAACGGTACCAGTCCCCGGGGTGCTCGTCGGCGCGGCTCGGCGGGAGCCTCGCCCTCCCAGACCGGCTCCTCCCGCTCCCGCGCGGCCCTCACTCCATCGGCCAGACTTCGCAATCGTCCGGGGCGGTCCAGCGGTCTGGGGGATCGGTGCGGCTGCGGCGGGCGGTCTGGTTGTACCGGCGGAGGACCGGCAGGTCCGAGTCGATCTGGCGTGAGGCGCGGAGGACCGCTTCGCCGCCGGCAGAGGACCTCCTTGGGGATTCTGGGCTTCTTTCCTCAGGCCCACGCCACCCGATTTCCCAACTCGCTGATAGATAGGGTGGCGTGCCTGGTGTTCAGGCGCCTCGCAGCGCGTCGAGGACCCGCTCGACGTCGTTGTGGTCGTTGTGGAAGTGCGGCGAGAGGCGAACGCTGTCGCCGCGGCGGATGGCGATGATGCGGGCCGCCTTCAGGTGCGCCACCACTTCGTCGGGTTCGCGCTCGGGGTGGGCGAAGCAGAGGATGCCCGCCCGCTCGCCAGGGCGCAGAGAGCTGGTGATGAGGCAGCCGAGGGAACGCAGGCCGTCGGCCAGGTAATCGAGCAGCTCCTCATGCCGCGCGGCGATGGCCTCGAGGCCGATCTCCGAGAGCATCGTCACCGCCTCGGCCAGCATGACGTTGCCGAAAACGTTGGGCGTGCCCTCCTCGAACCGCTCGGCGCCTGGCTTCAGGGTCGGCAGGCCGGTCTCGGTGTCGATCTCGTGCCCCGGCGCGCTGAGGTCCTCGGCCACGCTGTGCCAGCTCACGTTGAACGGACGCAGCCGCTCCAGCAGCCGCGGCGCGAGGTACAGGAAGCCGGCCCCCTCGCTGGCGCAGAGCCACTTGTGACCGCCCACCGCCAATGCGTCGCAGGCCTCCAGCGGCACCGGCAGCGCGCCCACCCCCTGCACGCCGTCAACGATCAGGAACGCCTCGCGCCGCCGGCAGACCTCGGCCAGGGCGGGGAGATCGATCCGAAAGCCGTTCAGGTACTGGACCCAGCTCACCGCCACGGCGTGGGTGTGGTCGTCGATAGCGGCGGCGATCCGCTCGACCGGGAAGCGTCCTTCGGGATCGGGCTGGACCACCCGCACCTCGACCCCGAGCCGGGCGGCGGCACGCCAGGGGAGCCGGTTGCCCGGGTACTCGCCGGCCAACGTGACGACGTTGTCGCCGGGCCGGTAGTCCAGGCTTTCGGCGACGAAGATGACGCCCTGGCTGGTGTTCTTGACCAGCGCGATGGTCTCGGGCGTGGTGCCCAGGAAGCCGGCCACCGCCTGCCGCGCGCCGTCGGTGGCGCGGTACCAGAGGTCGCGGTAGCTGGCCGCCGGCCGGGTGGCAAAGGCCTCCATGGCCGCCTGACCGACACGCATCACCCGCAGGCAGAGCGGCGTGATCCCGGCGTGCTGGAGCCACAGCAGGCCATCTTCCAGGTACGGCCACTCGCGCCGGTAGGCGGACCAATCGATCACCATGACTACTCCGCCACCAGCTCCCGCCCGGGACCACGCTTTCCCCTCCTTGTAGGGACGGGATCAAGGGGTGGTTCGCTTCGCGTGGCGTGCTCGATGGCGAACCACCCCTGATTCCCCTCCTTGCAGGGAGGGGAAAGCTCAGCGACCATGGTCGCCAGGGCCTGAGCCGTTACCGATCATCGGGAAAGATACCGACCCCGCGGTGGCGAACCGTACCGCGGCGGCGCCGGGGAGTATAACAGGCGCCGAATCGCTCGTCAACCGGGAGCCTGCGATGCGGTTCAGGGACCTGTTCGGCAACATTCGGCCGGTAATCGGCACCGTGGCGCTGCCACCGCTGCCCGGCAGCCCCGCCTACGGCGGCGCGTTCGACCCCATCCGCCGGCGCGCTCTGCACGACGCCCGGCTGCTGGTCGAGTCAGGTTGCGACGCGGTGCTGCTCGACAACCTCCACGACGGGCCGTTCGGCAGCGACCAAGCCCCGCCCGAGACCATCGCCGCGCTGAGCGTGCTGACCGCCGCGGTGGTCGATGCGCTGGTCGTCCCGGTCGGCCTCCAGGTCCGCCGCAACGACGCTCGGGCCGCCGTGGGCATCGCCACCGTGGCCGAGGCGCGGTTCGTCCGGGTGCCCGTCCACGTCGGCACGGTCAAGGGCGAGGACGGGCTGGTCGAGGGCCGCTCACCCGACACCCTGCGCTGCCGCGCCGCGCTCGGCTCCGACGTGGCCATCTTCGCCGACGTCTCGGCCCGGCACGCCAAGCCGACCGGCGAGGCCGACCCGCTTCGCTGCGCCCACGAGACCTACTTCCGCGGCTTGGCCGACGCGCTGGTGGTCACCGGCCGGCAGAAGGGCGCGCCGTGCGATCTGGAACAGGCCAAGGCGGTCCGCGGCACCCTCCACGACGCCCCGCTCCTGGGCGCCGACGGCGTCACCCCCGCGACCATCCCGGCCATCCTGTCGGTCGCCGACGGCTTGATCCTGGGCGAGTGGTGCCACGCCGATGAGGACCCCGCCAAACCCCTGGAGCCGGAACGGGTGGCCAAGCTGGTGCAGTCGGTGGAGCAGTGTGTGTGACGCAAGGAGTGGCGCGTATGAGCGAGCCGCACATCACGGATACCGAGCCCTGGGCTTCCCACCCGGCGGTGGCGCCGGTGGCGGAGCGGGAGGGCGAGCGGTTGGTCTTGCGGGGCAACGGCTCGCGCTCCTGCGCCGGCGGGTGGCAGATGGTCTGCCGCGACGTGGAGCCGGGGCGGGCCTACCGGATCTCGTGCGAGGTCACCTTCGACGGCATCGCCTACCCGCGGGACCAGTTGCGCGGGATCCTGCACTGGGGCGAGGTCGCCGTGACCGAGGAGCGCAACCTCGGCCTGATCTGCGACTACCTCCTGCCGGTCGGCCTGGCTTCGGACCGGATGCGCCTGGAGCGCGTGGTCACCGCGCCGGCCGAGGTGTTGACCATCCGCTACGTCCACCGCTGGCAGGCCGACGGGGTCAGCCGCTGGTCGTTGCCGGCGATCGAGCCGGCCGAGTTGCCGGCGCGGCGGGACGTGACCGTGGCCGTGGTCACCGGCAAGCACGGCTCGTGGACCAGCCCGGCGACGATCCAAGGCAACCTTGAACGGTACCTCGGCCTGTGCCGGCAGGCAGCCGAGACCGTGCCCGAGCTGGACCTGATCGTGCTCCCCGAGATCTGTCTCCAGTGGCTGGTGCCGGGCCATCCCACCGAGGTTGCGGTGCCGGCTCCGGGGCCGGAGACCGCGCCGTTCAGCGACCTGGCGCGGCGGCACGGACTGCGGATCTGCCTCGGCCTGCTGGAACGCGACGGCGACGCGGTCCACAACACCGCCGCCTTGATTTCGCCGTCGGGGGAGATCGACGGCCGGTACCACAAGGTCCACCTGGCCAGCGGCGGCGAGGACGTCTCCGGCATCGTCCCGGGCGACTCGTTCCCCGTTCACGCCACCGAGCTCGGCCGGATCGGCTGCAACATCTGCATGGACAGCTCGGCCGCCGAATCGTCGCGGATGGTTGGCCTGAACGGCGCCGACCTGCTGCTGCTGCCCATCATGGGCGACCACCGCGCCAGCCGGTACAGCATCGGCAGTCCGTTGTTCAACGCCAGCCGCTGGTTGGCCATCCAGCGCACCCGGGCCATCGACAATCAACTGACCATGGTGGTCGCTCGCAATCAGGGCGAGGCAAGCTGCATCATCGACCGCCGCGGCGACGTGTTGGCCTACAACGAGGGCGATCAGGACCACATCGCGGCGACCCTCCCGGCCGAGGACGGCTACCGGATGTGGAACGGCGGCTGCTTCCGCGACGTGAACTGGCTCCAACGGAGACCGCACGTCTACGCCCCGTTCGTCGACGAGACCAACCTCGGGAGTCTCGGACGGAATCATGGCTGAGCAGGATGACCAGGATGGAGCGCCCGGCCAGCGGCGCACTCTGCACTCTGCCCGGCCCGACCATCCTGTCTCATCCTGCTCATCGGTGATTCCGTTGAGCGACGGGCCGGAGAGGCTGTTCGCGACGGATCGGCTGAGCAAGCGGGAGCGGGTCGAGGCGGCGCTGAATCTGGAACCGGTCGACCGGGTGCCGATCCTGGAGCAGTTGAGCTACAACCCGCGGGTCATCGCCGATTGGACCGGTCAGTCGATCACGGGCTTCGGGTACACGGTCGACGACATCTGCGCGGTGATCCGGATGGCCACCGATCTGGCCATGCCGCCGGTGGCGCCGCGGGGGAGGGACCGGGTCACGACCGCCGACGGGTTCGTCCACCAGCACGACAACTGGACCACCTGGCGGGTGAGCCGGCCGTTCGACACCGTGGGCGGGGCACGGGACTGGCTGCTGGGACGCACCCGCGCCCTGGCCTCAACGCCCTTCGACGCCACCGCCGAGCGGGCGGCGTACCGGCGGCAGTCGCTGGACATCCAGGGCAAGATCGGCGAGACCGTTTTGCTCCGCTACCATGGGACGGGGTTCTGCGGCGCGTACGACAGCCTGGGCCTGGAGCTGTTCGTCTACCTGGTGGCCGACTATCCCGAGGTGTTCGCCGAGTACCTGGCCACCAGCGCGGCGCGGCAGTTGGCCTGGGTCCGCGCCGTGGCCGACCGCGAGCTGTCGCCGGTGGTGATGATCGCCGAGGACTTCGCCACCAAACAGGGACCGATCTTCCCGCCGTCGTTCCTGGCGGAGCACCACTTCCCCTACGTCGCCCAGATGGTGGCCGCCTGGCACGAGGCCGGGCTGAAGGTCCTCTACCACAGCGACGGCAACTACCAGAAGGCCATCGGAGACCTGATCGCCTGCGGCGTGGACGGCTTCTACTGCCTGGAGCCGGCGGTGGGCATGGACATCGTCGAGCTGAAGCGGACCTGGCCGCGGATGGTCTGGGCCGGCGGGGTGGACGGGGTGGACCTGCTGGAGCGCGGCACCCCCGATCAGGTCCGCGCCGAAGTCCGCCGCCACCTGTCCGCCACCGACGCGCTCAACACCGGCGGCCTGATCGTCGCCTCGTCCAGCGAGATCAACCCACCCATCTCGCCGGCCAACTTCCGCGCCATGGTCGAGGCGGTGGGGGAGTTCGCGGCGGAACGGATCACGGATAGCGAGGATGATCCAGGATAGGGACCGGGAAGCCTGGCGCGTGGCTCTGCCCCGCTGCCCGGCGATCCTGTCCTCATCCTGCTGATCCATGATCCCGTTCGCGGGACGGTCGGCTTGACAGGGCGGGGGTGGGAACCTATGCTGGCGGGTGTCCTGCCGACCCAGAGAACCCCTCATGCCGGCCGATTTCGTCGCGCTCGATGTCGTTCAGCCGGGCCCGGAGCGGTACGACATCGCGGCGGTCTGCCGGGTCGGCGAGCAGCGTGCCGAGATCCTCTATCTGATTGGCTGCGACCCGGTCTCTGCGCGGGCTCGGGCGCATGCCGAAGCCATCGCCGAGGTGGTGGAGGCGCCGGGTCTGGCCGAGGTCCTGGCCGACCTGCTGGCCCGCGCCGGGGACGCCTGCTGGGTCACTTTCGACCTGGACGAGTGGCTCGACGCCTGGGCCGAGGCCGACGGGACCGGGGCGGTGGCGGAGGTCGAGCAGCACGATGCCGGCGACCTGGTTTGCCTGGCCACCGCGGCGCCGGCGCGCGATCTGCCAGGGCTGCTGGCGGCGGCCGGGCTGGACGAAGAACAGCCGCCGAGAGGATTGCCGACTGCCCGGGCCGTGGCCGCGCTGTGGGCGGCGGTGCCGGGATTGATCGCCGGCCGGCCGTACGCGGTGCGGGCCGCGGTGGCGGAATTGCTGGAGCAGTGCCGGCATCCCTTCGCCGCGCTCTGGCGGGCGCAGGTGGGCAGCGCCGAGGCCGGTGAGGCCGGGCATGTCGAGCCGTACCTGCGGGAGCGGACCCGCCGGCTGACGCCCAACGCGGTCGAGCCGCCGGCGCCGCCCAAGACGCGGCCGATCGCCGTGGACGAGGTAGCCTCGTGGTTCGCGCCCGACGGCCCCATCGCCGGACAGATGGAGCGTTACGAGCGGCGCGACGGCCAGGTCCAGATGGCCCGGGCGGTGGCTTCCGCGCTCAACGAGGGCGCCTGTCTGCTGGTCGAGGCGGGCACCGGGACGGGCAAGTCGGTGGCTTACCTGGCGCCGGCGCTCAAGTTCGCGGTGGCCAACAACGTGCCGGTGGTGGTCAGCACCAACACCAAGAACCTTCAGGACCAGCTTCGCGGCAAGGACCTGCCGCTGCTCCAGCGGGCGCTGGACTTCGAGTTCCGGGCGGTGCCGGTCAAGGGGCGGGCCAATTACCTGTGCGTCGAGAAGCTGTTGTCGGACCTGGGCCTGGCGGGCCTGCTGCCGTTCGACGACGAGCTGTTCCACCTGGCCTGTCTGGTGAGCTGGGCGGCGGCCACCGAGGACGGCGATCTCGACGAGCTGAGCCCCTACCTGGCCTGGCGGTACCCGCGCCTGGCGTCTTACGCGCGGCGGTTCGGCAGCGATTCGGAGACCTGCACGGCGACCAGCGCGCGGAACCATCCCTGTTTCGCGACCGTCGCCCGCCGGCGGGCGGCCGAGGCCGACCTGCTGGTGGTCAACCACGCCCTGTCGATGGCCAACGCCACGGTCGAGGTGCTGCCGCCGTTCCGCCACGTGATCTTCGACGAGGCGCACAATCTGGAGGACATCGCCACCGAGGCGTTCGGCCTGGCCTTGGACCGCCGCGGGCTGCTCAGGCTGGTTCGCGAGCTGGGCCCCTCCCGCGACGCCCGGTCGCTGGTCAACCGCTGTCGGGCGTTCCTGGCGCAAGCCACCGACGAGACCGCGGCGGCGGTGCTGGTCGAGTTGACGGCGGCCGAGCAGGCGGCGTCCTCGGTCGCCGAGGCGACCGACACGGTGGGTGAGCTGCTGGGTGGACTGGTGATGCAGCGGCTCGGCCGGAGCAGCGACGAGCTGACCCGGACCGAGAAGCTGCGGCTCGACCCGACGGTCTGGGACGGCGCCCTGGGCCAGTCGCTGCGGGCCGCGGCGGAGAACTTGAGGGACCGGATCGGCGAGGTCGTCGCGGCGCTCTCGCGGGTCGGCGTGGGACTGCTCCAGATCAGCGGCCCGGAGGGCGCGGGCGACACCTCCGACGAGCTTCAGGCACTGCGCGTGGCGGCCCAGGCGCGGCTGGAGAACTGGACCGAGCAGGCCACGGTCCTGGGCCAGTTGATGGAACTGGACGACGAGCGGTTCGTCTACTGGCTGGAGTTCGTGCTCCGCCGCGACGCCTGGGAGTGGCGGCTGCGGGCGGCGCCGATCGAGGCCGGCGAGGAGCTGGCCGAGCACATCTACCGGACCATGGAGGCGGTCGTCTTGACCTCGGCGACCCTGACGGTCAACCACCGTTTCGACTACTTCGCCGCTCGCCTCGGGCTGACCGCCGAGGGTGTGGCGGACCGCTACCGCTGTCTCGCCGTGCCTTCCGGCTTCGACTACCGGCGCCAGGTCCTGCTCGGCCTGCCGGTCAACATCGCGCTCCCACAAGACGAGCAGTTCCAGCGGCACGTGGTACGGGCGGTCGAGGACCTGGCGGGACTGCTGGAGGGCCGCACCCTGGTCCTGTTCACCGCGTTGAGGGCGATGCAGCGGGCCTATGAGGAACTGGCGCCGAAGCTGCGGCAGGCCGGGATCGAGCCGCTCTGTCAGGGCATCTCGGGCACCCGCCACGCGCTGGCCGAGCGGTTCCGGCGCGACGAGCGGTCGGTCCTGTTCGGCACTCGCAGCTTCTGGGAAGGGATCGACGTGCCGGGCGACGCGCTGCGCTGCGTGGTGATCGTCAAGCTGCCCTTCACGGTGCCCGACGACCCGGTTCATGAGGCGCGCTGCCAGCACCTCGAGGCGCAGGGCCAGAACGCCTGGACCAGTTACTCGGTGCCGCAGGCGGTGATCCTGTTCAAGCAGGGCTTCGGCCGGCTGATCCGCACCGCCGACGACCGCGGCGCGGTGATCGTGCTCGACCGCCGGCTGCGCGAGCGGAATTACGGGCGCGCGTTCCTGGAGAGCGTGCCGGGGTACAGCGGCGTGTTCGATACCTGGAGCGAGGTCAAGGAGCGGCTGCGGGGCTGGTTCGGCGCTTCGGCCGAGCCGCGGCGGCGGACGGCGCGGTCGGCGACGCGGGATGGGGAGGTGGCGTGATGCGCTCGGCGCGGCTGCCGTGGCTCGGACTGCTGCTGCTGGTGCTGGCCGGCGCCGGCGCGCGGGAGCGGGTCGCCGATCGGTTCCGGTTCTACACCCAATGGAGCGACGACTACCTCTACTTCGCGGCGCTGATCGAGGATCTCGACGTGGCCGGGCGCCACGCGGACGGGAACCAGCCGGTCTGGCTCGATGATGACTTGGAGTTGTTCCTGCGCACCGCCACGCCGCCGGGCGACAAGCTCGACGAGCAGTGCTTCTGGCTGGCCATGTCGGCCGCGCAAGGCTTCCTCTTCCGCCGCGGCAGCCCGATCGGCGAGGGGAGCTGGCTGCCCAGCGAGCGGGAGCTGGTGGTCAACCGCTTCCGGCAGGCGACCAAGGTCCGGGGCACGCTCAACGACGGCAGCGACGCCGACTTGGGCTGGCAGCTCGAAGTCGCTCTGCCCTGGAAGGCGCTCGGTCGGGGCGCGCCGAAGCCGGGCGAGGTGTGGGCCTTCAACGTGGTCCGGCACCTGCGCGGCGAGGCCGACGCGCGCTACAGCCACCGGCCGCTGGCGCTGCCGGTGACCGCTCAGGCCGAGCCGAAGCGGTGGGGCAAAATAGTCTTCCGCGGTGAGAAGGGCGGCGAGGACGCTTGGCTCGAAGCCGGCGACGAGCACGCCGTGATCTGCGCCCGCGCGCCCGAGCCGCGCCGGCCGGCGGTGGGGCTGGAGACCGGCCGGCCGGTGGCCCAGCCGCTGATCGACGGCGAGTTGGCCGACGGCGAGTGGCCGTACCTGTACCGGATCGACGAGCAGCTCCGGCTGACCGAGTTGCTCCCGCTGCCCCACGAGGAGTACCCGATGCCGGTGGCGCCGCAGCGGCCGCCGCCCGGCTGCGAGCTGCCGGAGCACAACCGGGAGCCGCGCGCCGAGCGCACCAGCTGGACCGGCGAGCGGCTCATCCTGGCGCCCTATCTGCTGGCCTGGCACGACGATCCGCGCTCGCCGGTGGCGCCGTTCGGAGTGCGGCGCGAGGACGGAAGCTGCCGCCTGGCCGCAGTGCCGAGCGGTGGGCTGGGCCCGTGGTTCAGCGGGCTGCGCGCCGGCTGGCACGAGGAGCAGTTGACCGCCGCCGCCGAGGCCCGGCTGGACGGCCTGCTGGTGACCTTCGCCGGTGATCGCGCCAGCCAGGAGCGGTACAGCCGGGCGGCGGTCTGGTCGCTGGTCCAGGCGGCGCGCGAGCTGCACGCCCAACGCCGAACGGTGCCCGGGCTCGGCCTGCTGATCCCACTCAGCGCGCTACGCGCCGAGGTCGGCGAGGGCTTGGACCTGACCCAGCAGGTGGCGCAGGAAGCGCTCTACCGGATGATCCGGGACTTCTACCGGCTGGTGCCGCCGGAGCTGCGGCTGCAGGTGGCCGACGGGGCGCGGCAGAGTTGCCTGGTCGGGCTCGACCAGCCGCCGCGCGATGTTCGTGGGACGGCCGATTTCCTGGCCTACGCCGAAGCGCGCTTCCGCGAGGAGTTCGGACTCGCTCTGCTATGGGTCGGCTCGCTCACCTGGAGCCGGCGCCGGCTGCCGGTCGACGCCGGGATCAGCCTCGACGCCGGGCTGGAGCCGGTGACCTGGACCAGGGCGCGGATCAAGACCGCCAGCGTCGGCCCGGGCTGCGACGACTCCGCCGCGGCGGTGCCCGAGGTCCGCGAGCGCGACGGCGCGAGCACGCTGCGGGACGATCTCAAGACCGCCCTGGCCGCCGCGCCGGACTGGCTGTTCGTCAGCAGTTGGAACGACTTCTTGCGCGGCACCCAGGTGGCCGCCTCGCGGGCGACCGGCAACGCCGCCGAGCACGCCCTCAAGATCGCCTCGCTGGCCTTCGATTCGCCTGGCGAGTCGCCCTGGATCGCCAAACTGCGGCGGGCCGAGGTGCCGGCGCGGATGGCCTCGGGCGCGGTGGTCGATTGCCCGGTGACCGTGGCCAACGGCGGTATCCGGCCGTGGGAGTTCGCCGACCAGGTGCGCCTCGGCTACCGCTGGTACACCGCCCTGCCCGAGCCGGTGCTGCAGCCCGACGGAAGCCCGCTGAAAGACAAACAGGACCGGCCGGTGACCCGTCTCCGCGCGCTGACCGAGGCGGGCCTGCGGAGCGAGGTGCTGGCCTTGGGCAGTCAGCCCGAGACGGCCACGGTGCTGCCCGTGGCGGCGCGGCTGGACGACGGCCGGCCGCTCCCGCCCGGCCGGTATCGGCTGCGGCTCGACGCGGTCGCCGGCAGCTCCGAGAAAGAAGTCCCTCTCCTCGACGACCAGGGCCGCGAGGTCCGCGACGAGAAGGGGAAGCCGAAGACCCGCCGCGAGACCGTGACCAACTGGTTCAGCCTGCGGAAGGACCCCACGGTCGACCTGTTCGTCGAGGTCACCGAGCCGGCCGGTCTCCCGCCCCGGGCGGCAACCATCTTGTCCAGCGGGCTTCCGGCGCGGCTGGAGACCGGGCGGACCTACCCGCTACGGCTCAGCCTGCGCAACGACGGCGGCGAGCCATGGGATGCCGGGGTGGGCGTGGCGGCCCGGTTCGAGGTGCTGACCGCCGGCGAGCCGTGCAAGGTCGAGCCGACGCCGCTGGCCGCCACGGGCTGGATGCCGTTGGGCAGCGTCCTGGAGACCCTAAGGGCCGAGCTGATCCGGGCCGCCGAGCGGACCGGCGCGCCGGCCGAGGGCCTCAAGCTGCCGGCGGCGATCGAGCCAGGCCAGGTGGTCGAGCTCCCGGTGGCGCTGCCCTGCGCGGCCGACGGCCGGCCTCTGGCGCCGGATCCGGGCCCGGGCCGGGTCTACCGCGTCGCCCTGGCGGTGACCGAGCGTGACGGCCGGCCGCTGCCGGCGAACCGGCCGTACGGCCAGGTGGTGCAGCTCCTGGCGCGCGACTGGGGCGGCTCCTTCGGCCGGCTGAGGGTGCCGGTGGTGATGCAGGCCGGCGACGATTCCACCTGCGGGGTGGAGGTGGTCAACACCGGCTGGCGGACCTGGCCGGCCGGCAGCGTGCAGGTGTCCTGGTCGTGGTACACCTGGGACGGGGTCGAGGCAGCCTTCGACGCCGGCCGCGCGCCGGTGCCCGCGGAGATCGAGCCGGCCGGGCGGGCGGCCGTTGAGGTGCCGGTGCGCGCGCCGACCGGGCCGGGGCCGTACCTGCTGTTGTTCGATCTGGTCCACCCCGGCGGCGTGCGCAACGGCGCGCAGGCCTCCACCACCGGCCGGGAGCTGGTCCCGCGGCCCGTGGTCGTGGTCGGGGGTGACCTGGTTCCCGTCGATCTCCAGCCGGTCTGCAACGTGGTCGGCACGCACCTCGCCGGGAGTCCTGTGGCCGGCGATTTCGACGGTCACGGCCGGTCGTTCCCGGCCGAGCGGCTCCCGCCGGGGACCGACGACACCGCCGTCGGGCTCTACCCGGCGGGCTACCTCGGCCCGACCGGCACCGCGGTGTCCGACCGCGAGGTGGTCTTCCGGCTGCTCCCGGCGCGGCGGCGGCTGACCATGGTCAAGCCGGACGGCCAGCCGCTGCCGGTGCCGCCCGGCCGCTATCGCCGCCTGCATCTTCTGGCCGCCGCGGTGGGCGCCGACCTGATGGCCCGCTTCGAGGTCCTGCCCGGCGGCATCGGGCGCGACCGGCAACCGGTCGCGCTCGAGCCGGTGGCCGTGTCCGTCTGGAGCGGCCCACCCCGCCACGGCGAGCGCTTCGGCCTGTCCGCCGCCTGGCGTCGCGGGCCGACCGAGCCGGAGGTGGGCGCGCCGGCATTCCTGCACCACGTGACCGTGTCGCTGGACCCCGAGCAGAGCATCAGCGCCGTCATCCTGCCGAAAGACAGCCAACTCCGAATCGCGGCCATGACGCTGGAAAAGGCCGGACCGGCGCGGGTCGGCCCCCCGGTGCCGTGAGCGAGACCGGCCGGCGGGAAGTGACCAAGGCAGCGGCCGAAGCGGCGCGCGCCGCGCCCGCCCGCGCCGTCCTCCGCGCCGCGTACGACGGCCTGGCCGGCGGACAGCCACCACCCGACTGGCTGGTTTGGCCCATGGTCCCTCACCCGCTGGTGAGGCGGCTGACCGAGCTGGTGGCCGGTCAAGCGCCCGAGCTGCTGGGCGTGGTCTGCGAAGCCCTGCTCGCCGCCGACACGCGGCGGGCCCACGGGGCGCACTACACCCCGCCCGAGCTGGCCGACGAGGTGGTGGAGCACACCTTGTCGCCGCTGCTCGACCAGACCGCGACGCAGCACCTGACCATCTGCGATCCCTGCACCGGCGGCGGGGTGTTCCTGCTGCGGGCGGCCCGCTTCCTGGCCGAGCGCTGGGGCGTCACGCCGCGGGAGGTGGCCGAACGATGCCTCTACGGCGTCGACCGCGATCCGCTGGCGGCCGAGACCACCCGCGCCGCGCTGTGGCTGCTCACCGGCGCCGTCGACCTGCCGCGCCGGATCGTCGCCGGCGATGCGCTGGTCGGCCGGGTCCGCGCCGGCGACCGGGACGCCGTCTGGCCGGTCGCCCCCTGCCATTGGCACGAGGCGTTTGCCGAGGTCTTCGGCGCCGGCTTCGACGCGGTGATCGGCAACCCGCCCTTCCTCGGCGGCTCGTTCCTGACCGGCGCCCTCGGGCGCGAATACCGTGATCACCTGGTCGAGCACCTGGCCCGGCGGCGCGGCAACGCCGATCTGTGCGCCTACTTCTTCCTCCGTGCCGAGGAGCTGCTCCGGCCCGGCGGGCGATGCGGGCTGGTGGCCACCAACACCATCGCCCAAGGAGCGACGCGCGCGGTGGGACTCGACCAGCTCCTCGGCCGCGGGACGAGCGTCTACCGCGCCGAGTCGCGGCGGCGCTGGCCGGGTGAGGCGGCGCTGTGCTGCTCGCTGGTCTGGTTCCGCAAGCAGGCCGCCGAGCCCGGGCTCCTGGACGGCCGGCCGGTGGCCCGGATCGCCGCCACGCTGACGGCCATGGCCGAGCGCGACCCGCCGGTCCGCCTGCCCGAGAACTCCGGCTTGGCCTTCAACGGGACCAAGATCTACGGGCAGGGGTTCCTGCTGACGCCCGACGAAGCCGCCGAGTGGGTAGCCGACGACCCGGCTTGCGCCGAAGTGCTCCAGCCCTACCTCAGCGGCGACGACCTCTACGGCCGGCCCGACCGGAGCCCCAGCCGGCGGGTGATCTGCTTCGCCGATTGGCCGTTGTCGCGCGCGCGCCGCTACCCGCGCTGCCTTGAGCGCGTGGAGCGGCTGGTCAAACCCGAGCGCGACCGGCTCCGCGGGCGGAACGCCATCGGCGATCGGCGGGCCGAGCAGTGGTGGCAGTTCGGGTCGTACGCGCCGGGTCTCTACGCCGCCATTGCCGGCCGGGCCACGGTCCTGGCCAAGGTCCTGCACAGCGACACCTTCGCCTTCGTCCCAGTTCCCGCCGACGCCGTCTTCAGCCACGGCCTGTGCGTCTTCGCCGATGACGACCCGGCGCTGTTGGCCATCCTGGAGTCCACCGCCCACGAGGTCTGGGCGCGGCATTTCGGCTCCAGTTTGGCCGAGGCGCACCGGTACACGTTGTCGAAGACCTTCGAGACCTTCCCCCTGCCCGCCCGCACCAAAGCCCTGCGGCAGCTCGGCCGCGAGTTGGCGGCGCTGCGGCGCGCCCTGGCCGCCGAGCGCGACGAGGGCCTGACCCGCCTGACCGTCCGCTACCACGACCCTGCCGAGACGGCCACCGACATCGTCGCCTGGCGCGCCCTGCACACCCGCCTCGATCAGGCGGTGGCCTCGGCCTATGGCTGGTCCGAGCTCGACCTCTCGCCCGCATTCGGCGACGAAGGCGCGGGCTTCCGGCCCGCGGCGACGAGCCGCGACGAGCTGCTGGACCGGCTCTGGGACCTGAATCACCGGCGGGCGGGACGGTTGTTCTGACGCGCTACGGCACCAGCACCGCCGCTTCGGAGGCGATGGACAGCGTGGTCCGGTCGCCCGGTGAGCGGGGCGTCTGGCCGCGGTTCGGCTCGACCACCTGCCAGGCGTCGCCATAGACGGCCAACTCGTAGTCCAGCCAGGGCCCGTTGAAGGTCGCCGCGGCGACGGTCGCCGGGATGTCGCCCTCGCCGAGCAGCAGGGCCTCGGGCCGGAGGCAGAGCGTCGCCAGGCCGCGCTCGACCGAACTGGCCCCGGCCCGGGCCGAGCACTCCTCGCCGCCCGGGAGCTTCACCCGGCAGCGGTCTCCATCCCGGCTGAGCACGGTCACCTCGACCAGGTTGGCCCGGCCGATGAAGGTGGCCACGAAGCGGTTGGCGGGCTGGTCGTAGACCTCGACCGGCGTGCCCACCTGCTGCACCCGGCCCTGGTGCATCACCGCCAGGCGGTCGGACAGGGCCAGCGCCTCTTCCTGATCGTGGGTGACGTAGACGGCGGTGCTACCCAGCTCCTGTTGCAGCTCGCGGAGCATCGCCCGGGTCTCGACCCGCAGCCGGGCATCGAGGTTGCTCAGCGGCTCGTCGAGCAGAAGCAGCGACGGCCGCGGGGCCGTGGCCCTGGCCACCGCGACCCGCTGTTGCTGCCCGCCGCTCAGAGCGCTGATCCGGCGCCCGTCGTAGCCGGCCAGGTCGACCTGGGCCAGGGCCTCCTCGACCCGCTGCCGGATCTCGCGCCGCGGCGCATGCCGAGCCTTCAGCCCGTAGGCCACGTTGCCCTGAACGTTGAGGTGCGGGAACAGGGCGTAGTTCTGGAAGACCATGCCGACCCCGCGCCGGTGCGCCGGCCGGTCGGTGACGTCCTCGCCGCCGATCAGGATCCGCCCCGCGGTGGGCTCCTCCAGCCCGGCGATCAGCCGCAGCGTGGTGGTCTTCCCGCAACCGCTGGGACCGAGCAGACTGAAGAACTCGCCACCGCGGATGTCGAGCTCGACGCCGTCCACGGCGACCACCTCGCCGAACCGCTTGGTCAAGCTGCGCAGCACCACCTCGGACATGGCGCGGATTATAGCACTCCCCCGACCGAGCCCGGCGCAGGAGAGCGGACCGGCGTCGCCAAGAGATGGGCGGGCCACGTACCGTGGCCATTCGGGAGCACCCGATGCGAACTGCGCTTCCCCTTCTGCTCTGCCTCGCGCTCGCGCCGGTGTGGGGCCAGGTCAAGCCGGTCCTGAGCCTGGGCTTCGACGGCGACTTCAACGCCGTCGCCGCCGCCGGGCCGGTCGCGCCGACCGTCGAGGGCAAGCCCGAGCTCGTGCCCGGCAAGATCGGCGGCGGGCTCAAGGTCGGGCCGAAGCTGGGCTGCCTCGACTTCCCATCTACGTACCTGAACCCCCAGAGCGGCACTGTCGAGATGTGGGTGCAGGCGGTGGACTGGCAAGCCGACGACGGCAAGTTCCACGTCTTCTTCGACGTCCGCGGACAGGGCGCGCTGTACCTCTACAAGTACTTCAACTCCAAGAAGCTGCTGATGCTGACCTGCGCCGATGTCCAAGGACCGTACGCCAGCGCGGCGATGGACACCGGTTTCCAGCCCGGCGCTTGGCACCACCTGGCCGGGACCTGGTCGCCGGACGGGGTGATGGTCTACTACGACGGCAAGCCGGCCGCCGACCGGCCGGTCACCGGCCACCTGCCCAAGTCGTTCGGGCCGACCTTCCGCCTCGGCGACCAGCCCTGGCAGTTCCCGCGGGAGACCGCGTCGGTGATCGATCAGGTGCGGGTCTACGACCGGGCGCTGACGCCCGCCCACATCGCCGCGCACGCCGCCGGGAACGAGGCCTTCACCGTGCCGCTGGCGGCGTCATCGGCGCGGTTGGACTACCAGATCGACCCCGACACCGCCACCGCCGAGCTGCGCCTGGATCTGGGCGGGGCCGACGTCGATGACGGGCGGGTCAAGGTCAAACTGGGCGTGGTGGCCACCGGCGGGACGCTGGCGGCCGACGCCGTCGAGCGGCCGATCGCCGGCGGCCGGGCCGCCGCCGCGATGCCACTGCCCGCGCGGACACCGGGCCGCTACGACATCGTTGCCACGGTCCTCTGCGACGGCCGGAAGGCGTTCGACCTGCGCGACGAGTTGATCATTCCGAACAGCGACTGGTGGGGCAACCGGATCGGCGCCGAGGACCAGGTCCTGCCGCCCTGGACGCCGCTCAAGACCAGCGGCACGACGGTCAATTGCTGGGGCCGCGAGTACCGCTTCGACGGCGCGCCGCTACCCACTCAGGTGGTCACCGCCGGGGCGCCGGTGCTGGCGCGGCCCATGGCCTGGAAGCTGACCGGCGGCGGCCGGGAGGCGACTTGGGACCAGGCGTCGGTCCGTCGCCTGGAGTCGTCGGACACGAGGGCGACGTTGGCGGGCTCGGCCACCGCGCACCTCGGGGACGAAACGCGGGTGTTCCGGACCAGGATTACCGCCGAGTACGACGGGCTGGTGCTGTGCGAGGTGAGCTGCGCTGGGCCGGAGACGCTCACGGCCGACGGGCTCAGCCTGGAGATCCCGGTCAAGCCGGCCAACGCCCTCTACCGCCACCGCTACTCCAGTTCGTGGAACAGCGTCGCCGTGACCGGCAACGTCCCGGCGGAGGCGGGGGTGGTGGACAAGACCGCGTTCGTCCCGTTCGCCTGGCTGGGCGACAACGACCGGGGCCTGTTCTGGTTCTGCGAATCGGACCAGATGTGGCCGAACAGCAAGGCCGAGAACGCGCTCGAGCTGGTTCGAGAAGCCGAGGCGGTGACGATTCGGCTCAACCTCCTGGCCACCGGACAGAAGCTGCCGGCCGACTGGAAGTTCGTCTTCGGGCTGCAGGCCACGCCGGTCAAGCCGATCCCCAAGGACTGGCGCAAGTGGCGGCTGCGCGGCGGCGGCTCGTCCGCGGTCGGCGCCAACGTGGAGATCCTCTGGCCCTCGCCGAAGGGCAAGGACTCCCTGCGCGCCTTCGGCTGGCCGGAGGCCGCCGACCCGAAGACTTTCCAGGCGCGGATCGACGACCTGCACGACAAAGGCTTGAAGATCGTGCCGTATTTGTGCCTGACCTTCATGACCGGCGACGTGCCGGAGTGGCGGTACTACCGGAAATGGTGGGAGATGGGTCCGGCCGATCCCAGCATTCCGGAAGCCGGGTGGCACCACGCCTTCCACCAGGTCTCGCCGGTGGGCAAGGGCTATGCCGACTACGTCATGGACAAGACCAAACGGTTCTTGGAGCAGTACGGGATCGACGGCGTGTACCACGACCAGACGCACCCCTACACCTCCAACGCCATCGACTCCGGGGTGGGCTACCTGAAGGACGGGCAGGCGTACCGCACCTACCCGATCCTGGGCTACCGCGCGCTCTACCGCCGCAACTACGCCCTGGTCAAGAGCCTGCCGCGCGAGACCTTCACCATGGCCCACATGTCGGGCAAGGTGACCATCCCCATCCTCGCCTACGACGACAGCTACCTCGACGGCGAGCACTTCCGCGGGGTGGTCAAGGACAGCTACCTGGACATCATGCCGCTGGACTACTTCCGCGCCGAGTTCATCGGCCGGCAGTGGGGACTCATGCCGTTCTTCCTGCCCGAGTTCGACGCCGAGCACAGCAAGCTGGTCGAGCCGACCCGCGGGATGATGGGCCTGCTGATGATCCACGACGTCAGCCTGTGGAACATCTGGTGCAATCCCGAGGTGGTCAACGAAGCCTACCGCGCGCTGGATGAGTTCGGCTACCAGGACAGCGAGTTCCTGCCCTACTTCGACCCCCGGCCGCCGGCCCGCACCGAGCTCAAGGACGTCTACGCCAGCGCCTACCGCCGCGCCGACGGCAAGGCCCTGCTGGTCATCGCCAACCTGGGCAAGGCAGACCGCCAGGGCACGGTGACCATCGACGCCAAACGCCTCGGCCTGCCGCTGACCAAGGTGATCTCCTGGCCGGACAAGACGCCGCTGGCGGTGAAGGACGGCAGACTAGACCTGCCCATCCCGCGGTTGGGGTACCGGATGGTGGTGGTGGAGCGGTAGGGCGCGGGTGGATCAGCCGGCTGTCGCGGTCATCGGGGTGGGCTCGGGGATGTCCCGGCCACGCTCCAGATGCCATTCGAGTGCCAAGGCGATGGCCTCGACGGCGTTGGCCGCGGCTTCGGCGGCGGTCAGGCCCCCGGTGACGATGTTGGGGAAGTCGGGCACCCGGACGTAGTAGCCGTCGTGCTCGTTCGGAACCACGGTGAACGGGTACCGCCTGGCCAGCGCCTCGACATCCACGCTCTCAGGGCTACCCATTGCCCACCGCCAGCCTACTCCTCGTCCCCCTCCTCGAACAGCTCGCCCTGCCGCGCGTCGTCAAGCGCAGCGTCCTGACCGACGGCCAGGGCGGACCGCTGGCGGTGGTGGTTGGCCCGGCCAACCGCAATGACCAGCTACTCTTGGCGGCGACGCTCGAGGCGGTCGAGGTGCCGCGTCCCGAGCCGGGCGAAGCGACCCCGCAACGCCTCTGCGTCGACCTGGGCTACGCCGGGCAGCCGGCCCAGGAAGTGATCGCCGCCCACCACGACGAGGGGCAGGTCACGTTCAGCTCTCCAGAGCGATCTTCGGTGGGGATAGTCGGTGGGCTGATGAGATGACGGTCGTCCATGCAGCACTTCTCCTTAACGGCACGGCGGCTACTCGACCTCCGGCCGCACCAGGAGCACCCGGTCGACCCAGATAGCATTGGGCTCTGCGGAGCCCGGCACATACGCCGGGCCGGTGATCTTGAGGGACAGGTACACGTCGTAGAGGTTCGGGTCGTCTCTGGAGCCGCGCTCAATCCCGTCGGCGAGCGTGTGGAAGGCGTGCAGGTTGACGCGCATCGCCCACGGGTGATGCGTGAACATGGACGAGCCGTAGACCCCGGTGGACTTTCCGATGCTGTAGCGGCCGATCCGGTACCAGTGGTACTGCTCATCCGCCGGTGCGCTCTGGATCTTCAGGATCGGCCCGAAGTCGGGCTGACCGTCCGGCAGCTTGCGCAGGCCCATGAAGTCGTCATACAGGCCCGTCGTGAACGGCAGAGTGCAGGCCTGGGGATCCTCGACGAAGTACACCACCGCCTTCCTCGCCGGGGACTGGGCATCCTCTACCAGGCGGGAGCGCCACAACCCGAAGTGGGGGTAGATGACGTCGCGCAGGCGTTCGCGGGGTATGTCCTTGAACTGTCCGGGGACTGGCAGGTTGATCCTGAGCAGTGCGATCTCATCCGCCAGCAGGCCCAGCGCCTCCTGCCGTCGCTGGTCACTGCGAATGTTGGTGGGTGAGGTGATCAGGGCGGTCCGCAGGCTCTCGTACTCAGCGATCAGGGCTGCTTTGTCAAAGGGCATGGGGCCCTGGGCGGTCGAGGCGACCTTGTCCCAGAGATTCAGCAGCCCGTTGTAGACCGGCAGCTTCTCCCGCCACACGCGCTCCTTCTCCGGCGACCCCGCCGGACAGAGGCGCTCGGCCTCGCTCAGCAGCTTCAGCGCCTGGGCATAGAAGGCCGCTGTCGGGTATTGCCGCCCGGTCGCTTGGCGGGAATAGTCCATGCTCCCCGGCTCACTGGCCTGCGCTGCCTCCAGGTGCTTGCGGAAGGCATCCATCCACCCGGCGGCGGGGCCGTAGTAGCCCTTCATGAAGGTCGCCACCAGCGGCTCATAGGGCTGGCGGGGGTTGACCAGCAACTGGTAGCCGACGAAATAGGCCAGGTCGTGGAAATTCTGGACATTGACGCCGCCCTCCGCCTCAATGTACAGCCCCATGACGTTGTCGGTCCGGAAGGCGTTGAGGTCGGCGTGGATCACGGAGGGAGGAATCATGTCCGGTGGCTTGGTGGTCGGCGCGCTGGTGGAGAGACAGAAGTTCCAGTAATCCCAGACCATCAGATGCTTCGCGCCAGCGCCCCAGCGCCGCAGCAACTCCAACCGCTCCCGGTTGACGGGATGGGTCAGGGCGCGGTACGGGTCGGACTTGGTGTAAAGGTCGCAGTACTGCACCAGTACGTTCTCCGCGGCCTTGATGGTCCTGGCCGGCTGCTCGGAACTCACATAGGCGAAGGTCCGGATCATGACCTCCGGGTAGTCCTGCCGGACCTCCTCCGCCAACTTGTTCACGAACTTCAACACCGGCCCGGCGTCGCTGCCTCGGCCTCAAAGAGCGCCTTGCACTCGGGACAGCGGCAGAGTTGGTTGAGGTCGTCCATCTGGGAGAAGTCGTAGATGTACGGCCGGTAGAGGTCGTCGGGTCTGGCCCGGTCGCGGGCTATGAACTCCCGCAGGCTCTTCATGGTGATGGCGTAGACCTCGGGATGCGACAGGCACAGGCCCTCGCCGCCATAGCGATCGATCTCCGCCGCCGTCGCCTTGCGGGCGAACAGGGCGGCCAGACCAGGCGCCCGGCGTCCCAGGCCGTCGTCCTGGAAGTACTCCGGATGCTCCTGGTAGTACAGTGAGGGCTTGACGTAGTGGTAGAAGGAGTGCGAGTTGGGGGGGATGACGACGACCCCGCCACGTTCGGGACCGGCGCCCAACTGGTAGTTGGCCCGATTACGCAGACGGAAATCGTTGTACTTGCGCATGTTGTCCGGGTTGAGATCCTTGCCGTTGTAGTATCCCTGGCTGATGGCCCGGATGGCGAAGGCCGGCTGGGATCGCACGTCCAAGACCGGGATCGCCAGGTTTGTCTGGCGCGGCACCACCTCGGCGTCCTTGGTAAGCCAGTAGCAGCCCAGGGGCTCTTGCAGGAACGCATAGACGGCGTAGAGGGTACCACGCGGGCGTCCGCCGGTGAGGAGTAGACTGCCCCCCACCGTGCGGATTACCCACTCCTCCTGGCCCAGCTTCGCGAAGTCCACTCCGGCCTCCCGTGCGCAGGCCGTGTGGCCTACGTAGATGGCCGGGCCGGTGCCCTGGAACTCGCCTTCCTTGACCACGGCGAAGGCCGCCCCGGTGATCCTTTGCAGGTAGGTAACCAGTTCGTGAGCGGCTGTTTGTTCGGCCGGCGTCGCCGGGTCGGCGGCCACCACGGTCACCAGGGCCCGGCCGTTCGCCGCCAGCCGCATCACCGGCGCCGAGTAGGCCACCGACCCCGTGCCGTAGCTCAGGGCCAGCAGCAGCACGGCTGCCGCGATCGCCCGCAACCCGCGCGCCCTGTCACCGTTCATGTCTTCTCTCCTCCAGGATGAAGCATTCCCCTCCGCTGCCGCCTGCTCCACCAGGCGTACCGTCGGTCCACCCAGCGGCCCCCCCGCCAGCCCCAGGCGGTGCAGCAGATCGACGTTCTGGCATCGTGCCCGGCGCGCTGCCGGTCCGGCCCTCATCAGGCCTCGCCGAGAGGATGCGCTCGCTCGGCCAGGGGAAGATCCACCACCCTGCGCGACAGGCTCGAGGCGTAGATGCCCTGGATCATCTCGACCGTCAGCCGCGCGGTGTAGACGTTCGAGACGGGCTGGCGGCCCTCCTCGATAGCGCCCATCAGATCCCAGGCGGCGTAACGGTTCGAATCCAGGAACAGCCGCGCCGTCGGCAAACCCCGCTGGCCGCGCCAGTCGTCGTCCAGCGGCACGGCGCCCGGGATCGTCCGCGTGTCCCTGACCGGGATAGCCTCGTACGCGCTTTCGTCCTCCGGCGAACGCTTGCACCGGCTCAGCCGCAGCCCGTCGTCGGGCCACCCGGGGTCGTTGAAGCGCAGCGACAGGCTCCCCTCGGTGCCCCGCACCGTGACGCCCATCCGCACCAGGTTCGGCGTCTGCGCCGACAGCCCACGCCGGCTCTCGAACAGGCCGCGCACGCCGCGCGCGAAGGCGAAGGTGGCAAAGACGGCGTCGCCCGCGGCCGGTTGGAGCGGTTCCACCGTCTCGGTGCGCGACGAGGCGGTGATGGGCCGGCCGGCCTCGGTGACCTCGGCCCAGAGGTGCGAGGGCGGGCCGCACAGGAACGTCATGTAGTCGAGGATGTGCGTCCCGAGGGTGAGCAGGTCCTCGCCGCCACCGCGGTGGTCGCACTTGCCGCGGCCGTAGACCGTCAACGGGGTGCCGATCTCGCCGGCCTCGACCAGCCGCTTCAGCTCCAGGAAGGCCGGTGCGTACCGCGCCGGATGCGCCATGCAGAGCACGATGCCGTGCCGCTCGACCAACTCGACGATGCGGTCCGCTTCGGGCACCGTCACCGACAACGGCTTCTCGCAGTAGATGTGGCACCCCGCCGCCGCCAGCGCCTCGATCTGCGGCAGATGATCGTACGGGTGGCGCGAGCAGAGCACCACGATGTCCGGCGACTCCGCTTCCAGCATCGCCTCGATCGTGGCGTAGTGCGCTCGCGCGCCGGTGTGGCTGAGCTTCTCGTCCAAGTTCTCCAGGTTGGAGTCCACCTGGGCGACCACCTCGACGCCCGGCAGCCCGTAGAACGCGCCATGGAGCCCATGCCCGCCGAGCGACTTCTTCGCGGTGTCGTGGACGATCGCGATCCGCCAGGTCCGGCTCATGGCGATCTCCTCGCCGTCAGGCCATCCCGCCGATGCTGCGCCCGCCGTCGATCACGTAGTTGGCACCGGTCACGAACGAGGCGTCGTCGGAGCAGAGGTAGAGCATCAGGTTGACGATCTCGGCCGGCTCCGCCGCGCGGCCCAGCCGGGTCTTCATGTTCGCCATTTCCGGCCGGGTCAGCACCGGCCCGGGCGAGACGCAGCAGGCGCGAATGCCGTGGCTCGCGCCGATGAAACCGATGGAGCGGGTCAACCCGACGATGCCGGTCTTCGACGCGCCGTAGTCGACGCAGCCCGACCCGGTCACACCGTCGACCGAGCCCAGGCTGAGGATCACGCCGCGGCCCTGGGGCACCATCTTGGCCATGGCCGCCCGTGAGAACAGCAGCGCGCCCTTGAGGTTGACATCGACCCCCCACTCGATCACCTCGGGCTCCTGCTCCCACCACGGCACCGGCTTGCCGACCATCCGGCTCGACGCGCCGCCGGCGCAGTTGATCAGGATGTCGAGCGACCCGTAGCGCTCGACGGCCGTGTCGACCGCCGCGCTCACCTGCTCCCACTCGCGCACGTCGACCTTCAGCCCGATCGCCTGGCCCCCGTGCTCGACGATCTCGTTGGCTGCCGCGGTGACGGCGTCCAGATCGACGTCGGTCAGCACCACCTTCGCGCCCTCGGCCGCCAGTCGTTGCGCACTCAGCAGTCCCATCCCCGAGGCCGCGCCGGAGAGGATGGCAACGCGTCCCTCAAACCGCATACCGGTCTCCTAACGCAGTGGTTCATCACGTCCAACGGCCAGCACGACCTTGCCGAGGTTCTCCCGCCGCTGCAGGATCCCGTGGGCTGCCTCCGCCTGTTCGATCGGCAGCGTGGCGTGCAGGATCGGCTTGATGCTGCCGGCCTCGAACGCCGGCCAGAGCAACCGTTCCAAAGCACCCAGAATCTCGGCCTTCACCTCGGCCGGTCGGCTGCGCAAGGTGCTGCCGATCAGCCGCAAGCCCATCCGGAAGAACTGGCCCAGATCGAGTTCCGTCAAGTTGCCGCCCAACGTCGCGATCATCACCCACCGCCCGCCCCGGGCCATGGTGCCGAGGTACCTGCCGACCTCGGCGCCGCCGACGCAGTCCAGCGCGATGTCGGCGGGATGAGCCGCCAGCGCCGCCAGCAGGTCGTCGGTGCGGTGGTTGATCACCACGTCCGCGCCCAGGCCCCGCACGAACGCCGCCTTCTCGTCCGACCCGACGGTGGTCACGACCGTCCCGCCCAACGTCTTCGCCAACTGGATGGCCGCGGTGCCCAGCCCGCTGGCGCCGGCCTGGATGAAGACGGTGTCACCGGCTTGCAGGCGGGCTTCGAGACATAGGTTGAGGTAAGCGGTGGCGTATACCTCGGGCAGCGCCGCGGCCTCGGCGATGGTCAAACCGGCGGGCACCGGCAGGATCATGCCCTCGGGTACCGCAACGCGCTCGGCATAGCCACCCCCGCCGAGCAGCGCACAGACCTCGTCGCCGACCTGCCAACGCCCGCCGCCGGGCGCGTGGCTGATCACCCCGGCGCACTCCAGGCCCAGCCACTCGGGCCAGCCCGGCGGCGGCGGGTAGCTGCCCGCGCGCTGCAACAGATCGGCGCGGTTGACGGCGGTGGCGTGCACATCGATCACCACCTGTCCGGCGCCAGGCGTGGGGTCCGGCACCTCCCGCCAGACCAGCGACCGGTCTTCGGCAACCACGATTGCGTGCATGTTTACTGTCCTTGAAGAGGGCACGGCGGGCCAACCAGCCCAGTGACGTCCGCCTCCCCGTCAGCCGGCGCTTTTCAACGCATAGCCCCAGCCGCCGTCGACGACGTACTCTGCGCCGACGACGAAATCCGTCTCGTCCGAGAGCAGGAAGGCCACCACATGGGCGACGGTCTCGGGCGACGCGATGCGGCCGAGGTAGTTCGTGCCGGGCACGTAGTCGATCGGCGTGTTCGGCCGCGGGACCAGCCCGGGCGAGACGCAGTTGACCAGGACGTTGTGCGGCGCGACCTCGATGGCGAAGGCGCGGCTGAAGCCCAGCACGCCGGCCTTGGCCGCGCAGTAGTCCGCCTGCCTCTGTTGCGGGCGTGTCGCGAGGGTCGAAGTGATGTTGACGATCCGGCCGCCTCGCTGGGCAATCATCTGGCCGATCACCGCGCGGCAGCAGAAGATCACCCCGTACAGGTTGACCTCGATGATCTCCCGGATCACCGCTTCGTTCGAGACCTGCACCGGTGCGGCCCGCTCCCGGGCGCTGCCGCCGGCGACGTTGACCAGGATGTCGATCCGGCCGTAGGTTTCGATGACCCGTTGCACCATCGCCTCGATGCTCGGGACCTCGCGCACGTCCGTGCCGATCGCGATGGCCTGTCCCCCTTCGGCGACGATGCCGTCCGCCACCTGCTGCGCCACGTCGAACACGACGTCGGCGATCACCACCGTCGCGCCGTCCTTCATCAGACGCCTCGCGACGGTCGCGCCGATGTACCCCGCCGCGCCGGTGATGATCGCGACTTTGCCGTCCAAGCTCATCGCGCCTCTCCCCACCGCGTGTAGCCACAGGCTGCCAGCAGGACCTCCTGGGTGAGCAGCTCGTGCTCGTAGCCGTACGGATGCGCCGCCTCACCCCGGATTGCCTTGGCGAGGTCGTTCAACTGGTCCTCGTACCGGCCGTGCATCACCCCCACGTCGACCAGATGCGTGCCCTCCGCGTACTCCGGCGTGGCCTCCCGCAGCGTCAGCCGGACGTGCAGCGGGTCGGTGCGGTACCGGTCCCCGGGCTGTTCCAGCGGGCAGATCTCCGCGGTGCCCTTCGTCCCGCAGACGATCAGCCGCCGATGCTTCATCCCGTCGGCTTCCGCGATCGACGCCCGGACCGTCGCCGTCGCTCGGGGATACTCCAGCACCGCCAGACCGTTGTCCATCAACCCGTCGTCGCGAGTCGCCTTCAGGAAGGCGTGGACGTGGTCGGGCCGGCCGAGGAGCGCCACCACCAGATCGACCAGATGGCTGCCGAAGTTGTACATCGCGCCGCCGGCGTAGTCGGCCAGGAACGCACGGTAGCGGTCGTCGTCCCAGCGACTCATGACCGCGTGGACTTCGAATACGTCGCCCAGCCAACCCGCGCGGCGCGCGCGCATGACGAACCGCACCGCCGGGTTGTTGCGGTACATGTAAGCCATCTGGAGCACCAGACCCTTGGCGCGGCAGCCGTCCACCAGCTTGTGGAAGGGCTCCATCGCCTCGCCGCCCGGCTTGTCGAGATGGATGTGCAGCCCGCGCTCCAGGCAGCGCAGCGCGGTCTCGGCCAGCAGCGGCATGTTGGTCTCGACCGCCACGGCCTGCAGCCCCGGCACCGCGAACAGCTCGTCCTCGGTCATGAACGGCAGGCCATCGTAGGCCTTGTGGCTCGGCCGGCTCCAGACCGCGCCCGGCTCCTCGACCACGCCCACCACCTTGAACACGTCCGGCAGATTGCGCAGCGCCAGCATCTGCCCCGTCGCGTGCTCGTGCCCGATGCCAATCTGGCCGATTCTGATCCGGCTCATCGCACCTGACTCCAATCAAAGACCACTCCCAGAGGGGGCTGGTCGACCTCGGCCAGCCGCCGGTACACCTCCGGTGCGGCGGCCGGCGAGACCACTTCCGAGATCATCGGTCTGACCTTGAACCGACCGGCGGCCAGGAAAGCCAGCAGCGCGCGATAGTCATCCTGGACGGTCCAGTAGCCGGGCCGCGACTCCGCGATCGGCCGCACGAAGGTGTGCGCGCCGATGAGCTGCACGCCGGGCTTGTGGACGTATTGGTAGAAGTCGATCGGGTGGTCCGAGATGCGCGTGCAGCCGAGCAGAGCTACGCGGCCCTCGCGCCGGACGCACTCCAGCGCCTGCTGGAGCGCTACCGACGCGCCGGTGACTTCGACCACGGCATCCGCGCCCCGGCCGTACGTCAGGGCCTTGACCTTCGCCGTCAGGTCGGGTTCGTCGGGCGAGAAGACGTGGTCCGCGCCGAGCGACCGGGCCAACTCGCGCCGTGCGGGGTCGAAGTCGATGGCGATCACCGGGATGCAGCCGCTCAGCGACGCGCACTGCACCGAGAACATCCCGAGCAGCCCGAGCCCAACGACCAGCAACGACTCGCCGATCTCCATCCGCAGTTTGCGGACGCCCTGCATCGCGAACGCCGCAATCACGACGCCCGCGGCATCGAGCGAATCGATCCGGTCGTCCTTGACGAGCGTGATTCCGGCAGCCTGCTGAATAGGGTGCGAGCGATGCCCCGAGAAATGCGCTATGGCGCGGTCGCCCACGGCCACGTTCCCGACCCCGTCACCCACGGCGATGACCCGGCCGACGCCGCAGTAGCCGGGCTGCCAGGGGAACCCGCCCGAGGTGTTTGGCAACCCGATCAGGTTGGCCCGCTCGGTCCCGGCGCTGACCAGGGTGTACTCGTTCTCGAGCAGCGCCTCGCCGGGTCCGGGCGGCTTGACCTCGTACGGCTTGAGCACCGCCTGCCCGACCGCCTCGAACACGATGTAGTGACCCGTCATGGTACGCCCCTGGAGCCCAGTCGACCCGGTTCGACAACGAGGTCCACGACCAGCGGCTGCACCGTGGCTGCGACCCTCAACGGCCTCGATCGCCCGGGTTCGCGGCGCGTGGTGCGGATTCCTGTGCAGGTCCCGCAGTGGGCCTGGGTTCCTCCGGCGTCTTCGGTCGAGAAAACAGGCGCCCCGGCTACAGGGCGGCGTACTCCCATGACATCCCACCCCCGCACGCCGGTAGTTGATGGCATCGTGGCGCATCATGATCGCCCGTGTCGTCGACCTTCGGCTCTTGTGCACAACTCTGGCCCGCAGCGGCGTGGTGGCGCTATGCTGCTGTTGGTGCGCGCCGCGCCGACGCTGGCCACGTTGGCGAAACAGGAACAGGCTCTGGATCCGGCCAAAGAGCGCGCTCCTTGGCTGGAGTCCTGGCGGCAACCGACGCTCCCGCCGAGAAGACCGCGGCGATCGCCGAGCAGGACATCGCCGTGATCCACATCAAGGAACCGACAGCTTCGTGTTCTCGGACACGGCTGCCCGACCTGCTTGAGGAGATCCATCATGACCACGCACGCCCTGACCATCGGGTGGGCACAGACGAGCATCACTCCCGACAGGCCGGTCAACCTGTTCGGGATGTTCAACGAACGCATCAGCACGCATGTGGAAGAGCCCTGTCTCGCAACTGCGCTGGCCCTGCAGGGCGCCGATGGGGAGCACGCGATCTGGATTTCCTGCGACTTGGTCAACGTGGCGCTGGACGTCGTTCAGGACGTGCGGCGGAACGTAGCGGAACGCCTCTCCGAGGTGGCTCCCCACAGTCTGCTGGTTAGCTGCACCCACACCCACAACGCCCCGAACTTCCGCGGCGATCTCTTCCCACCGCCACCCGAGGGAGTCATGACTCCCGAGGAGTATCGCGAGTTCTTCGTCGGCCGCGTCTCCGATGTCGCGGTCACGGCGTGGGAGGCGCGAGCCCCGGGTCAAGTCTCGCCGGGGCTGGGACATGCAGTACTCGGCTGGTGTCGCCGGTTGGTCTTTGCCGACGGCAGCGGGCAGATGTACGGGGACTCGCGCCGCAGTGACTTCGTCCGCGTTGAAGGTCCCATGGACCCGGGGATCGAGTTGCTGTTCACGCATGACATGGAAGGCACGCCCACCGGCGCGGTCGTCAGCATCGCCTGTACGCCTCAAACGTGCATGGGCGAGAGCTTCCTCACCGCCGACTTCTGGGGACCGGCACGCCGCGGCCTGCGCGAGCATTTCGGGAACGGCTTCACCGTGCTGGCCGTGACCGGCGCGGCGGGTGACCAGTGCCCGGACGATCTGATCCGCTGGGGGCGGAGCGAGCCCCGCCAGCGCGGTGTGGCCGCCTGCCAGAGACTGGCCCGTCGGCTCACACAGGGCGTGATCGAGGGCTACGAAACCGGTCGGCGCGACCTGACGGCCGACCCGGTCTTCAGGCACGCCCATGCCGTGATCGAGCTGCCCATGTACGTGATGAACCCCGAGCAGGGCGCCTACTATGAAGCACAGATCGCTGCCCTGACCGCCCAGGGCGAACCGGACCCGAAGTCTTGGGACGGCGGCACGTTGCTGCGCATCCGCCGGCTCTTGGAGCGCCATGCCGCGATGAGCCCCAATCCGGTGCTGGCCGCCGACTGCGACTTCCTCCGCATCGGTGACCTGGCGGTCGCCACGAACCCGTTCGAGCTCTATCTGGAGTACGGCCAACGAATCAAGGCGCGCTGCTCGGCAACTCAGACCATTGCCGCCGAACTCACGAACGACACGTTGAGCTACCTGCCGACACAGGACGCGCTGAGGCATGGCCACTACAGCGCCATGCCGGCCAGTTTCCGCGTCGGACCCGACGGCGGCGATAGGCTGGTCGAGGAGTCGCTCAAGATGCTGGAACTGCTTTTCGCCTCGGAACAGGGGGAATGAGGAGCAGACAGACCGGTAGACGCTGGCGGGACCGACAAAGCGCAGGTGCAACGTGTCGCGACCGGCCACCTGCTGCCGACGAACGACCAGGTGACGGCACATGGGCCCTGCTACCTAGGACATCCTCATCGGTTGGGCGGCTCGCTCTCTTCGAGACGAAGTCTTCGACGGCGCGGGCAACGCGACCACGTTCCGGAACGCCACGAAGACCTACAACGCCGGCAATCAGTTGACCGGGCCGGGCACGTATGTCTACGATGGCAACGGCAACCCGGCCACCTGGGGCGGGACGAGCCTGACGTTCGAGGTCGAGAACCGGGTGACGGCGTACGGCACAACCCTGACGGCCGGTTACAGCGGCGACGGGCTGCGGGCGGGTCGCGACGGCCTTGCAGGTCAACGAACCGCCGGTCGCGACACGCCTGGCGCCCTGATCGAGGCCCCTAGGAGCCCATTGCGCATAGGGATCGACACAACTGGTCGTGTGTGATTCCATAGGCGCATGAGCAAGCCCTATCGCCCTTGGAGGCCAGACCAGGACT
>JAANMW010000377.1_pt1 | contig 51821 bp, 49 predicted proteins | sample 7279671 | NCBI WGS metagenome assembly JAANMW01 (sample SAMN14094541, study PRJNA606508) | bioreactor metagenome | isolation source: A lab-scale SPAN reactor treating ammonium-rich wastewater day 247 | place: Ireland: Galway | collected 2017-09-19 | reverse complement strand
CCCCATGGCCCGTTCGGCCGAAGATTGCGCCCTGCTGCTCTCGGCCATGTGCGGCCCCGACCCGGACCGCGATTCCACCTCTCTCGACTTGCCTGCCGAGGACTTCAGCCGCTCGCTGAATGACTCCATTGAAGGCCTGCGCATCGGCATCCCGGCCGAGTTCTTTGGCGAGGGCCTGTCTCCCGATGTGCGCGCCGCAGTAGACGGCGCACTCAAGGAATACGAGAAGCTCGGCGCAAAATTAGTGCCCATCAGCCTGCCGCGCACCGAGTTGTCTATTCCCGTCTACTACATCATTGCCCCGGCCGAGGCCAGCTCGAACCTGAGCCGCTTTGACGGCGTGAAATTCGGCCACCGCGCCAAGGACTTTTCCGACCTCGAAGACATGTACAAAAAGACCCGCGCCGAAGGCTTTGGCGCCGAGGTCAAACGCCGCATCATGATTGGCGCCTACGTCCTCTCACACGGCTATTACGACGCCTACTATCTGCAGGCGCAAAAGATCCGGCGCATGATCGCCGACGATTTCCAGAACGCCTTCCAGCAATGCGACCTGATCGCCGGCCCCGTGGCGCCCACGGTGGCCTGGAAGCTGGGCGAGCACGGCAGCGACCCGCTGGCCGACTACCTGGCCGACATCTTTACGCTGCCCGCATCGCTGGCCGGCCTGCCCGGCATGAGCCTGCCCGCAGGCTTTGGCGAGGGTGGCATGCCCGTGGGCCTGCAGCTCATCGGCAACTATTTTCAGGAAGCCCGACTGCTCAATGCCGCGCACCGGCTGCAGCAGGCGACGGACTTCCACCTGCGCAGCCCGCTCTGAATACCATAGCTGCTTGCGCTTGATCAATAGGCAATTCAGCATCAAAACATGCTGAAACCCATATAAATCAAGCGCTGGCAGCTCCTCTTTTTGATAGCCAAGGACAGCTCCCCATGTCTGCGAAACTGATCCACGGGTACGAAGTCGTCATCGGCTTCGAGACCCACACCCAGCTGGCCACCCACAGCAAGATCTTCAGCCGCGCCAGCACCGCCTTTGGCGCCGAGCCCAACACCCAGGCCTGCGCCGTGGACCTGGCCCTGCCCGGCACCCTGCCCGTGATGAACCGCGAGGCCGTAGCCTGCGCTATCAAATTAGGACTGGCATTGGGCTCCCACATTGCGCCAGTGAGCATTTTTGCCCGCAAGAACTACTTTTACCCTGATCTTCCCAAGGGCTACCAGATCAGCCAGTTCGAGATCCCGGTGGTGCAGGGCGGCGAAGTGAGCTTCTACCTGGGCGATGAGCAAAAGACCGTACGCCTGGTGCGCGCCCACCTCGAAGAAGATGCAGGCAAGTCGTTGCACGAAGAATTCCACGGCATGAGCGGCATCGACCTGAACCGTGCCGGCACGCCGCTGCTGGAGATCGTGACCGAACCCGACATGCGTTCCTCCGAAGAAGCTGTCGCCTACGCCAAGGAGCTGCACAAGATCGTGACCTGGATCGGCATCTGTGACGGCAACATGCAGGAAGGGTCGTTTCGCTGCGACGCTAACGTCTCGGTGCGCAAACCAGGCGCCGAACTGGGCACGCGCCGCGAGATCAAGAACCTCAACAGCTTCAAGAACATGCAGCAGGCGATCGACTACGAGATCCGCTGGCAGATTGAAGAGATCGAAGACGGCCGCACCATCGAGCAAGCCACGGTGCTGTTCAATCCCGACACGGGTGAAACACGCGCCATGCGCACCAAGGAAGACGCGGCCGACTACCGCTATTTCCCCGACCCCGACCTGCCGCCACTGGTCATCGCCCCCGAGTGGGTGGAGAACACCCGCGCGCAAATGACAGAATTGCCCCGTGCCATGGCGGCGCGCTTCGTGCAGGACTACGGCCTGCCCGAATACGACGCCACCACGCTGACGCAGAGCAAGGCCATGGCGGCCTATTTTGAGGCAGCAGCCCAGGCCAGCGGCCAGGCCAAGCTGGCGAGCAACTGGATCATGGGAGAAATGTCGCGGCGCCTGAACGCAGGCGAGATGTCGGCCGCACAAGCGCCCATCGCCACCGCGCAACTGGCCGCCATGCTGTCGCGCATTGCCGACGGGACCATATCGAACAACGCCGCCCGGCAAGTTTTCGACGAGCTCTGGACCGGTCAAGGCAGTGACGTGGACGCGATCATTGAAGCCAAGGGCCTCAAGCAGATGAATGACAGCGGCGCACTGGAAAAAATCGTCGACGAGGTGATCGCCGCCAATCCCGACAACGTCGCGCAGTTCAAGGCTGGCAAAGACAAGGCGTTCAACGCGCTGGTGGGCCAGGTCATGAAGGCCAGCAAGGGCAAGGCCAACCCGCAACAGGCCACCGACCTGCTGCGCGCCCGCCTGGGCTAACGGATTAGCGCGCTGTTGTAGTGGGTGCGACGAGCATGGGCAGCGTCGGCACGGGACGCTGGGTGGCCCACAGCTTGCGCAGCTGGGCCAGTTCTTCATCAAAGCGTTGGTGGATACGGCGCTTTTCCTGGTCTTGTCCGGCAATGAAGCGGCGCTGCTCCTGCACTTCTTCATCGTTCTCGGCCAACTGGCGGCGCAGCATCATGGGGGCTTTGGCCGGGTCCTTGCGGTAAAACTCCATTTCCAGGTCGAGCGTCTTGCGCCTGCCGTGCAGGTCTGCGATACGCTGGGTGGCTGTGGCAGTCACTGCATCCACCTGGGCAAGGGCCAGGGCGCGTTCCGCATCATGGGAGGCCTTGTCGGGGTAGCGAGCAAGCAGGACGCGCTCACGCTTGCGCTCATCGGCAATGCGGTTGCGTTCTTCCTGCTCCTTGCGGCGCTCGACCTCCAGCGCGGCACGTTCATGGTCGGTCAGGGTCGGGCCGATGACGCGGCGCACGGTGCCCGTGGGACCCAGCTCGCGCTGCTCACGGTCGATGCATTCCGGAATGGGGCGGTCAGACGTGAGTTTGCGGCCCTGCTTGTCCACGCAGGTGTAAACGCTTTGGGTATTGGTCGGCGCATTCTGGGCCGCCACCACCGCACACAGGCCTGCCAGCACGCTACCCACCAACAGCTTCAACACCGATCGTTTCAATGGATCACCCTTCATCGACTCCGTACTGCTGGCGGTAGGCCAGCACCTTTTCGCGGTGGGCCGCCATGTCGGCACGGCCCTGCGCATCGGACAAGTAGAGCAATAAGTCTGCCAGTGTGGCGATGGCGCACACCTGCAGCCCAAGCTGGTGGCGCACATACTGCACCGCACTGTGGGGCACATCGTGCCCATTCTCGGTGGCTTTTTCTTGCCGGTCCAGCGCAATGGCCACGGCATGCGGCGTGGCCCCCGCCGCCTGGATCAGGGCGATCGACTCGCGCGCTGCCGTACCGGCAGACATCACGTCGTCGATGATGAGCACCCTTCCGCGCAGCGGCGCGCCTACCAGGGTACCCCCTTCGCCGTGGTCCTTGGCCTCTTTGCGGTTGTAGGCAAAGGGCACATTGTGGCCCCGCCGTGCCAATTCCACTGCGACAGTGGCGGCCAGCGGAATGCCCTTGTAGGCCGGGCCAAACACCATGTCGAACTCGATCCCGCTGGCCAGCAGGGCTTTTGCATAGAATTCTGCGAGGCGGCCGAGTTTGAGGCCATCGTCGAAAAGTCCTGCATTAAAAAAATAAGGACTGAGGCGGCCTGCCTTGGTCTTGAACTCGCCAAACCGCAGGACACCGGATTCCACGGCAAACTGCACAAAACCCTGCGCCAGATCGTCTCCTGACTCTGTATGCGCGCCAACATCCACCATGGGGAATTCCTTGTTCAGATTAACCAGCCTCAATCTCAACGGCATCCGTTCCGCCACCAGCAAGGGCGTGGAGCAATGGATCGCCGACACCGGGCCGGATTGTATTTGTGTGCAGGAGGTCAAGGCACAGGCCGCCGATGTTCAAGACCGATTTGAACAACTGGCGGGCTTGCAGGGCCATTTCCATTTTGCCCAGAAAAAAGGCTACTCAGGCGTCGGGATTTACACCCGGCATGAACCCAGCGAGGTGATCGCCGGATTCGACGGCGGCGAGTTCGACGCCGAGGGCCGCTATGTTGAACTGCGCTTTGACACCCCGGCGCGCAAGCTCTCGATCATCAGCGCCTATTTTCCCAGCGGCTCCTCGGGCGAGGACCGCCAGCTGGCCAAATACCGCTTCCTGGCGGTTTTTCACCCGCACTTGATGCGGGCCAAAAGGGAGCGTGAGTTCATTCTGTGCGGCGACATCAACATCGCCCACCAGCAAATCGACCTGAAAAACTGGCGCAGCAACCAGAAAAACAGCGGCTTCCTGCCGGAAGAACGCGCCTGGATGACAAAGTTGTTGCACACAACTGATCCAGAAGGCGGCCTGATAGACGTTTACCGTCAGTTACAACCCACCGCCACCGACACTGCCTACACCTGGTGGAGCAACCGCGGACAAGCCTACGCCAACAACGTCGGATGGCGGCTGGACTACCACCTGGCCACCCCTGCGCTCGCAGCCCTGGCACGCGCTGAATCCATCTACAAGGGCGAAAAATTCTCCGACCACGCGCCCTTGACCGTGGACTACTCCTTCGATCTCTGACGCCGCCCAGACCATGCCCACACCGACTGCCAACGGCACGCCTTCGACCTTCTTCGAGCCCCGCGATAACGAGTCGCTGTGGAAACTGGTCACCACACCCCACCCGCTGGTCGGCAAGGCCAGGCACCTGGGCGAAGCCTTGGTCAACGCCGAGATGGTGGCTCCAGCCACGCTGATGGCGGGACTGCGGGCGCAGCAGGGGGAGCGCGAACAGGGCATTAAGCGCCTGATTGGCCAGATTCTGGTCGAGCAAGGCCACCTTTCGCAGGACCAGTTGCGCGAGGCTATTGCCTCGTGGTTAGGCGAATACGTGGTGCACCCCGAACACCTGCAGCCCGACGCCACCGCGCTGGCGCTGGTGCCGCGCGGCGTGGCCGAGCGCGAGTCGGTGCTGCCGCTGCTGGCACGCGAGGATGCGCTGGTGGTGCTGATGGCCGATCCCTACGACCGCACGCTGCTCGATGAGCTGCGCTTTCTCACCCAGCGCCGCCTGATCCCGCTGCAGGCGGCCCCCGGCACCCTGCTGCCAGCCATTGCCAAGGCTTACAGCGTGCACCCGGCCAGCCCAACGGCCTCCGCTCCGTCTGCAGCCGCAGGTCGTGCAGGCAATGGCCCCCATGCCCCTTCTGCGGCGCGCGCCTCGTCGCAGGAACTGGTTGTCAACCTGAGCAGCAGCACGCCCGAAAGCGAAGCCGCCCAGGCCGATGTGGTGACCGAGTCCGACAACACCCTGGTGCGTCTGATCAACTCGATCATCGACGAGGCCATTGCCCACCGGGCGTCTGACATCCACATCGAGACCGAGCCTGCGCCGCAAAACGTGCGCGTGCGGCTGCGCATTGATGGCGACCTGGTGCCCTACCTGGAGCTGCCCGCGCGCTTTCGCTATGCCATGGTGGCGCGTATCAAGATCATGGCGACCATGGACATCTCCGAGCACCGCAAACCGCAGGACGGCAAGATCGACTTCTCGCGTTTTGGCGGTCCACCCGTGGAGTTGCGCGTCGTCACCGTGCCCACCTCGCGCGGCCTCGAAGACGTGGTGCTGCGCCTGCTGGCCGGTGCCAAGCCGCTGCCGCTGGACAGCATTGGCCTCAATCCCGCCAACCTGATCTCCATGCGCGAAGTGGTGCAAAAGAGCTATGGCCTGGTGCTGGTGGTCGGCCCCACGGGCTGCGGCAAGACCACCACGCTGCATTCGGTGATCAGCGACATCAACACCGCCGGGCGCAAGATCTGGACGGCCGAGGACCCGATCGAAATCACCCAGAGCGGCCTGCGCCAGGTACAGGTCAACCCGCGCATAGGCTGGACTTTTGCCGCCGCCATGCGCACCTTTTTGCGCGCCGACCCCGATGTCATCATGATTGGCGAAATGCGCGATGAGGAAACCGCGCGCATCGCCATCGAAGCCTCGCTCACGGGCCACCTGGTGCTCTCCACCCTGCACACCAATTCGGCGCCGGAAAGCGTCGCGCGGCTGCTGGAGATCGGACTGGATCCGTTCAACTTCTCCGACTCGCTGCTGGCCATCCTCGCCCAGCGCCTGGTGCGCCGCCTGTGCACCGGCTGCCGCGAGCCCTGGATGGCCGACGAAGACACCCTGCAGGCCATGGCTGCCCAGTACCTTGAAAGCAGCTCCTCCAACACCCACGAAGCCCGCACGGTGCAGGTGGAGCGCTGGCGCAGCAGCTTTGGCAACGAGACCGGCGATATCACGCTGTGGCGCCACAAAGGCTGCAGCCAGTGCGAACAGCACGGCTACCGTGGGCGCATGGGCATCCACGAGCTGATGATGAGCAGCGAAGCCATCCGCCAGCACATCCGCCACCGCGCCTCGGCCACCGAGATTCGCCTCACGGCCCTGGCGGCCGGCATGCTCACGCTGCGCCAGGACGGCATTGAAAAGGTGCTGCAAGGACTGACCGACATGTCCGAAGTGATCGCCGCCACCAATTTGTGAAGACTACATAAAAAATATGCTTGTAACGCTTACCCAGCAAGCGTTACAAGCTATTAAATCAATAGTGAATTCAGCCATCCATCGATGGCGAGCGCCCCCGACGCCAGGGCCTCACTCCACCAGCGCACCAGGAGACGGGGCTTGCTGTGCGTGCGTGTGCGCAATGGCGCTGAGCAGATCACTGATGCGCACCGGCTTTTCCAGCACACAGGTCACTCCAAGGGCCTGCAGGCGCGCGGCATCGACGGGCTTTCCATCGGTGGCCAGCACAACCACCCGGGCATCCCGGGCGGTGGCGAACCGGCCTTGCCTGAGCTCGTCCAGCAACGCCATCGCCTGCGCCCCCTCCGCAAGATCGAGCACCAGGCCCGCAAAGGGCCCGCCCGCCAGCAGCGTCCGGGCACGGCCCACATTGCTGGCCTCATGGAAGTCCACCACGCCGAGATCGCGGGCGACCATGGCAATGGTGCGGCGCAAGACAAACTGCGGCTCGATCAGCAAGATTCGCGGTAGCGGTGCAGTCATTCGTCACCCTCTTTTCCGGCCAGGGTCTCGTTGGCCAGGCAGCGTAGCGCATCCAGAATCGACAGCTCCACCGCACCCAAGGTGCGCGGCACGGTATCGAGCACGCACAAGGTGCCAATGCGGTGCCCGCTGGGGGAACTGAGCGGGGCACCCGCATAAAACCGGATATGGGGCGCACCCACCACCTGCGGATTGTCGGAAAAACGGGCGTCACTGCGGGCGTCCTCGACGACAAACAGCCCATTTTTCATGATGGCGTGCCCGCAAAACGAGATGTCCCGCGCCGCCTCCGTGATCTCCACGCCCACACGCGACTTGAACCACTGGCGCTGTCCATCCACCAGGGAGAGCAAGGCGATGGGCATGTCCAGCTGCTCGGCAGCAAAACGGGCCAGCCTGTCGTAGCGCTCCTCGGGCGGTGTATCCAGCAGCAGCAGGTCGCGCAAAGCTTGCAGTCGATCGGCCTCATCGACGGGTATGGGTGCGGGTGTCATGGCAAATCCTGCGGTGATAGAGGAAAGTGAAGTCGCTGGGCTCATCCCAGCAGATAGGCCATCTGGGCCAGATCGACCACGACCAGGTTGGCGTGGTCGACCGCGCCTCGGGCATTGATCAGCGCCAACTCACCCATGGCGCCCATGCGCATGCCGCTGCGCCGCGCGCTATGGGCCGGCAACCAGTCGCTCAGGCTGCGGATGGCGATGCCGACAGGCGCTGCCGCACTCCCCCGCGCCTGGAGGAGTACGGCCAGACGGGGGTCGGTTTGCCCTGCTGCTTTGCCAATGGCGGGCAGGTTGGCAACATGCACCGTGCGACCACGCCACGCGAGCACGGCCCGCCGCCCTTGCCGGAGATCCTCCCTGGCTTCGGGGGGTAGCTCCACCACACCCACAATGCCCTCCACCGGAGAGGCGTAACGCTGGTCCGCATCAAACACCAGGTAGGGCAAGGGCTCGGTGGCCTCCAGCGGCGCGGCGCCGCTTTTGGCATTCGCTGGGGCCACGGCCATTCGACTGATGGAAGCTTCGGGGGTCACGCCAAAGAGCTTGGCGACATCCAGAATTTGCAGCCTGCCCCGGTCCGCCAGCAGGGCCACGCCGGCCAGCAAGGCCTCGTCGGGCGTGCGTGCCACTGCGCCATGCCCCAGTTCTACAAACTGTGCGCACGCCGAGACCGTCAGCCCCAGCACCAATGGCCCGTGGCTCACCACCACCATCCAAGGCGCAGCCTGGCGATCGCTGGCCTGGCGGCCTTCGCTGATATCGACCAGCGGCAACTTGCGCCCCTGCCACTGGCCAATGGCCCAACTGCGCTCGGCGGGCCCCAACGCCAGTTCTGCCACGGGCACGGGCACCACCCGCTCCACGGCGTCCACAGGCACAGCCCACTTCTCGGTACCGATCAGGAACACCGCGTAACGCCTGGTGCCGGCTCCCGGTTTTAGGGCATGGGCCGATGCCTGCGTGTCCAACGGCACGGCAGGGGCCCTGTCTGCGGCCTCACACCAGGCCTGGCCCAATCGCATCAGGCGCGCAACTTCCAGAATGCACAGCGTCGGCGCGTTCGCTGATGCGGGAACCACCGACTCGAACAGTTCGTTGTCATCCGGCACATGGTGCACCCGGCGGATGTCGGCCAAAGCCACCGCCTTCACGCCCAGCACAGCGTCCACCCGTATGCCCAGCCACCCACCCGCGTGCTGCAGCACCAGCAACCTTTGCCGCGCCACATCGTCGCTGGCTGCCTCTAGAGGCAGCCAGCGCTCCAGCGCCACGATGGGCACCGCTGCACCAGCCACGTCGGCAACCCCCAGCAATGCACCACTGCGGCGGGGCAGCGCTGTCAGGCCGTGCGGCGGCAGGGGCAACGCCTGAAGGACTTGATCAATAGGAATGGCGATGTCACAGGCCCCGACGCGCACATGCACATGTGGCACCACCGCAGCGCGGGTGACCGAGGGGGCTTGCATCACCTCTTCCATCACGCCGTTCAATCGGCTTTGCGCGGGCTGCCGCTGCCTTGCAGGTCTTCCAGCAGCTTGGCCACATCCTGGGTCGAATGCTCTTGCTCGTCGGTGGCCGTACGAATCTCGCTGATGGAGCGCGTGGTGTTTTCCACGGCGCCCAGAATGCGCGAGAACGCAGCGTCCACCTCCTCGGACAGGCGGCTCCCCTCGGTGACGCGGCTGACCGTCTGGTGGATCAGCTTGGCAATTTCGCGAGCTGCCAGCGACGACTTCTCCGCCAGCTTGCGCACTTCGTCGGCCACCACCGAAAAGCCTACGCCTTGCTCCCCCGCACGCGCCGCCTCGATGGCCGCGTTGAAGGCCAGCAGATGGGTCTGGCTCGAGATCTCGCTGATCGTGTCCACGATTTCGTGGATGTCAGACGACGAGCGTTCAATGGCAATGATGGCGTCACGCGAGCGGCGCACCAGCTCGCTGCCCTCGCCCGCCTCGCGCTGCGTCTGCTCGGCCAGCTCGGTGGAGCGGCCTGCGCTGCGCGCCAGCCGCTTGATCGATTCCGTCATCGCGCGCAGCACCTCGGTGATGTCATGCACCTTTTGCGCCACCGCACGCTCGCGCTGCACCTGGGCGGTAATGTCCGTCGAATATTTGACCACTTTGTAGGGCCTGCCATCGACATCGAGGATGGGGTTGTAGGTGGCCTGGATCCAGACCTCTGCCCCGTGCTTGCCGATGCGGCGATAGCGCGCGCTCTGGAACTTGCCCTCGCCCAGATCAGCCCAGAAGTCGCGGTACGTCTGGCTTTGCACCAGGCCAGGCTCGCAGAACATGCTGTGATGCTGCCCCCGAATTTCCGCCAGGGTGTAGCCCATGGTGCGCAGAAAGTTCGGGTTGGCGGTTTGCACGTTGCCCTCCATATCGAACTCGATGACCGCTTGCGACAAGCCAATGGCATCGATCTTGCCCTTGGTCTCCGCAGCGGTGTTCATGTCGTTCGTGATGTCCACGGCGAACTTGACCACCTTGTACGGTTTGCCGGTGACATCCAGGATGGGGTTGTACGAGGCCTGGAGCCATATCTCCTGACCGTCTTTCGACAGGCGGCGAAAGCGCCCGGCAATAAACTCGCCCCGGCCCAGTCGCTCCCACAAATTCGCATACTCGCTGGAATTCGCAAACCCGGGCTGGCAGAACATGCGATGGTGCTGACCAAGAACCTCGTCGCGCCCATAGCCAAAGGTGTTCAGAAAATTGGCGTTGGCGTCCAGAATATGGCCCGCAAGGTCGAACTCGATCACGGCCTGCACCCGATGGATCGCCGCGATCTTGCCCTCAAAATCTGCCTGCTGAACCCGCTGCGCGGTAATGTCGGTGGCCAGTTTGACCACGCCCACCGTCCGGCCTTCGGAATCACGCACCGGGTTGTAAGAGGCCTGCAACCAGACCTGCTTGCCCGCCTTGGTGATCCGCAAAAACACCTCCTCGCGCACCTGTCCGGCGCGCAGGCCTTCCCACAGCGCCCGGTACGCATCGCTGCTCGTCACCTCGGGGGGACAGAACATGCGGTGGTGCTGGCCCAGAACCTCATCGGCGGTGTAGCCCATCAAATCCAGAAAAAGGCCATTGGCCCGCTGCACCCGGCCATCCAGGTCAAACTCGATGACGGCTTGCACATGTTCCAGGGCCGCCAGCAAGGCCGCCGTGCGCGCAGCTTCCAGGGGGGCGGTGGAGAGTGTTTCTGTAGAAGTATTCATGGGGGTGTTGTTTTGGCAAAACGCCGCTCGGCAATCCATTTTTTCGGGTCGTTCAGGATCGGCAACACCGGGGGAGCACGACCGCCGATCGCATGCACCGGAGCCGAAACTGCAACCAGATGCAACGGCGCAATAAGTATGTCTTAAATTGGCTTTTCTGGCACTTGACGTCCCCGATCACCCGCAAAACTACACTTGCACCATTGGTTTGAAACCGTGCTTCGAACCGTGAAGCTTTGCTATCCATTACCTGCCCACCGCCATGCTCCAGTACCTCACCGTCCCTGTGACCGCCTTTCAACAAAACGCCTCCCTTGTCTGGTGCGACGCCACCCACAAAGCCGCCGTGATCGACCCAGGCGGCGATCTGGACACACTGCTGGCCCATGCCAAGCGGCTGGGGGTGGCGTTAGAGCAAATCTGGCTCACACACGCCCACATCGACCACGCAGGAGGCACGGGCGAGCTGGCCCAGCGCCTGCAACTGCCCATCGTTGGGCCGCACCCCGGCGACCAGTTCTGGATTGACGGTTTGCCACAGCAAAGCGCGATGTTCGGTTTTCCGCCCGCACAGCACTTCACGCCCACCCGCTGGCTCGCCGATGGCGACCAGGTGCAGATCGGCAACGAGACGCTCCATGTGCGCCATTGCCCGGGCCACACGCCCGGCCATGTGGTGTTCCACGCCCCGCAGATCGACCGGGCCTTTGTGGGCGACGTGCTGTTTGCCGGCAGCATTGGCCGCACGGATTTCCCGCAGGGCAACCACGAGCAGCTCATCGACAGCATCGTGCAGCGCCTGTGGCCCATGGGCGACCAGACGGTGTTTATTCCCGGGCATGGCCCGGAAAGCACTTTCGGGCGCGAACGCAAAAGCAACCCTTACGTCAGCGGAACCTGAGGGGTTTGCGGGCGGCTTGTGCAGCCGCCCGCAAACTCCACCTCGCTTTTTCAGGTCATTTCGGCTTCTAACGCCCGACAGACAAGCGCAAAAAGCTATTAACTAAATAGCAGAATCACCCATTGCGCCGCGCCGCCTGGTACAGCCCCTGCACCTTGGGCACGTTCTGCTCCAGCTCACGGATGCGCGCAGGGCCCGAAGGGTGGGTGGACAGAAACGCCAGCCCGCCCTGTTTGCTGCCCGTGGCGTTGCCCATCTTCTGCCACAGGGTCACGGCCGCCGAGGGGTCGTAGCCAGCGCGTGCCGCCAGCTCCAGCCCGACCAGGTCCGCCTCGCTTTCGTCCGACCGGCTGAACTGCAGCGACAGCAGTTGCCCGCCCAAACTGGCCGCCACATTGCCCAGGTCGCCCAGCCCCAAAAGCTGCGAGCCCAGCCGCAGCGCCAGGTTGGTGCCTTGCGTCTTGGCAATACGTTCACGCGCATGTTCGCGCAGCGCGTGGGCCATTTCGTGGCCCATGACCATGGCGGTCTCGTCCTCGGTCAGCTTGAGCTGGTCCAGGATGCCGGTATAGAAAGCGATCTTGCCGCCCGGCATGCAGAAGGCGTTGACCTGTTTGCTGCCAATCAGGTTGACCTCCCAGCGCCAGTTGCGGGCACGGTCGTTCCAGGGCGCGGTGAAGGGAATCAGGCGGCGTGCGATGGCGTGCAGGCTTTCGAGCTGGGGATGCCCAGGCGGCGCCAGCGCACGCTGGGCGCGGGCCTGGGCCAGCAACTGGCCGTACTGCTGCACGGCGGATTGCTCCAGGGTTTCAGCCGGTACCAGGCGGCGCACGCCGGAGGCCGAGCCCACATCAACCTGGGCGAGCACCGGCGCGGCCGCACTGGCGCCGGCCGCCAGCAAAAAGGCCCGGCGGGCAGACCAAGGGGACGAAGGCGCAGCTGTGGGAGTGGGGCAAAACAGGCACATGCAGGAATAATAGACAAAAACCACGCTGCCTCATGCCAGACAACCACGCAACCACGCCCCCCGACAGCCCGCCCCGCACCCCTTGGCTGCAGACCCTGCGCGTGTACCTGGAACCCGCCAGCCTGCGCATGCTGACGCTGGGATTCTCTGCCGGGCTGCCCCTCTTGCTGGTACTGGGCACGCTGAGTTTTCGCCTGCGCGAGGCGGGCATTGACCGCAGCACCATCGGGTACCTGAGCTGGGTGGGGCTGGCCTATGGCTTCAAGTGGGTGTGGGCGCCACTGGTGGACCGCCTGCCCATCCCGCTGCTGACCCGGCTGATGGGGCGGCGGCGCAGCTGGCTTTTGCTGTCACAGGGCATGGTGGTGGCCGGACTGGTGGGCATGGCGCTGGCCGACCCGCGCCTCACCCTGGGCCCCATCGTGTGGTGCGCGCTGGCGGTGGCCTTTGGCTCGGCCACGCAAGATATTGCGCTCGATGCCTTTCGCATCGAATCGGCGGACACCAACCACCAGGCGGCGCTGGCCGCCTCGTACCAGACGGGTTACCGCCTGGCCATGATCTGGGCCGGTGCGGGGGTGCTGTGGATTGCGGCGCGCTCCGAGGTGGCTCCCGCCCTCGGGCAGGCCGTGGCCCAGGGGGTGGCGGCGTACCAGAACGGCGCATGGCGGGCCGCTTACCTGGCCATGGCCGCCTCGATGGCGGTGGGTGTGGTCACGGTGTTGTTCTCGCGCGAGCCCGCACCGATGCAACTGCCGCCGCCCAAAGACGCAGCCGAATGGATCAGGGGCGCCGTGGTCGAGCCGTTTACCGATTTTTTGGGCCGCTACGGTTGGCACGCTGCGCTCATCCTGGCGCTGATCGCCGTGTACCGCATCAGCGACGTGGTGATGGGCATCATGGCCAACCCGTTTTATGTGGACATGGGTTTCACCAAGGACGAGGTCGCCGCCGTGACCAAGGTGTATGGCGTCATCATGACGCTGGTGGGCGCCTTTGTGGGCGGCGTGCTGTCGATGCGCCTGGGGGTGATGCGCATCCTGATGCTGGGTGCCGTGCTGAGCGCCTGCACCAACCTGCTGTTCGCCTGGCTGGCCGGACACGGCCACGACGTGACAGCGCTGATTGCCGTGGTGTCGGCCGACAACCTGGCCAGCGGCATTGCGTCGGCGGCCTTCATTGCCTACCTGTCGAGCCTGACCAATGTGCGCTACTCGGCCACGCAGTACGCGCTGTTCAGCTCCATGATGCTGCTGGCGCCCAAGTTCATTGCCGGGTTCTCCGGGGACTATGTCAACGCCTTTGGCTACGCACAGTTCTTTACGGCCACCGCGCTACTGGGGGCACCGGTGCTGGTACTGGTAGGGCTGGCTTCTCGTATCAAAACAAACTCCAACGACCAGCCATCAAGCGCTGACAGCTCCTGATTTCATAGCTTCCAATTCCTTCATGCACTCCCGCGTTTACCGGGGCTTTACTCCCACGACACCCCCCCCTGACAGCACGGCGGCACGCTGTACCCACGTTGACAAACTGACTGCACTGAACCCATGGCCACGCAACTGCTGATGATCGAAGACGACGCCCGCCTGGCACAGATGGTGGGTGAATACCTGGGCCAGTCGGGCATGCAGGTCACGCACCACGGTGACGCCGCGGGCGGCCTGGCCCAACTCCAGGGGCCGGGCAGCAGCGGTCTGCCCGACCTGGTCATTCTTGACCTGATGCTGCCCGACATGGACGGCCTGGAGGTGTGCCGCCGCATCCGCGCACTGCAGGGGCCTGCAGCGCAGGTGCCGGTGCTCATGCTGACCGCCAAGGGCGACCCCATGGACCGCATCATCGGCCTGGAGATCGGCGCCGACGATTACCTGCCTAAACCTTTTGAGCCGCGCGAACTGCTCGCCCGTATCCGCGCCATCCTGCGCCGCCGCACCGATGGCGCACCGCCCGCCGTGCAAACCCTGCGCTTTGGCTCGCTGGAAATCGACCGCGATGCGCGCATCGTCACCGTCGGTGGCCAGCCCTGCGAGCTGACTTCGTACCAGTTTGACCTGCTCGTCGCGATGGCCGAGCGCGCGGGCCGCGTGCTCACGCGCGACCAGATCATGGAGGCCGTGCGCGGGCGCGAACTGGAAGCCTTTGACCGCTCCATCGACGTGCACATGGGCCGCATCCGCGCCGCCATCGAACTGGACGCGAAGAACCCGCGCCGCATCCTCACCGTGCGCGGTGTGGGTTATGTGTTTGCCAAGCAGCAGGACTGACCGCGCCATGTTCTCGTTGTTCTCCCGCCGTCTGTACCTGCGCATCTGGCTGGCCGTGGTCGGGGGGGTCGCGGTGCTCACGCTGCTGGTCGGCTGGGCCTGGCGCGTGGCTGCCGAGCAAAATATTCAGCCCGAGGTGCCGCAGGGCCGCGAATTGGTGCTGCGCGACAGCGCGGGCAACACCCTGGTGACGGGCGTGGCCACGCGCATCCCCAGGCGGTCGCGGGAAGAAGGGGTGGAACTGCAGATCGAAGGCGAGGACGGCCGCAGTTACAGCCTGCAGTTTGGCCCCCGCCCACCCCGGGGGGAACGCCCACCGGGAGGGGGGTACCGCCAGGATGCCGCCTTCTGGACGCGCCCGCCGTTTGGTTTTTTGTGGATGCTGGGCCTGGTCGGCCTGGCCGTGGCCGTGGGGGTGTTTCCCATCATCCGGCGCCTGCTGGGGCGCCTGGACGTGCTGCAGCGCAGCGTGCAACGTTTTGGCGAGGGCGACCTGTCCGCCCGTGTGCCGGTCCATGGCAACGACGAAGTGGCCGAGCTGTCGCGCCAGTTCAATGCCGCCGCCACGCGCATCGAAGCCCTGATGCGCTCGCACAAGTCTTTGCTGGCCAATGCCTCGCACGAGCTGCGCTCGCCCCTCACGCGCATCCGCATGGGGCTCGAACTCATGGGCACGGGTCAGCCCGCGCCCGCCTTTCGCGCTGAAATCCTGCGCAACATTGCCGAACTGGACCAGCTGGTGGACGAAATTTTGCTCGCCAGCCGCCTCGACGCCCACGAGGCCGATGTGGGCACCATCGAGGCGGTGGACCTGGTGGGCCTGGCGGCGGAGGAATGCGCCCGGGTGGATGCAGACCTGGACGCCGGCACCGACGCACTGGAAGTGGCCGGCGTGTCCAAGCTGCTGCGCCGCGCCGTGCGCAACCTGCTGGAGAACGCACGGCGCTACAGCCAGGGCGAGATCACCGTCGTGGTGCGCCGCCTGGGCACCATGGCCGAAGTGCGTGTCTGCGACCGGGGCCCCGGCGTGCCGCCGGACCAGCGCGAACGCATCTTCGAGCCGTTCTACCGCCTGCCCGGCGCCAGCGAACGCGCCGGCAGCGTCGGCCTGGGCCTGGCCCTGGTGCGCTCGATTGCCGGGCGCCACCACGGCAGCGTGCACTGCGAAGACCACGCCGGCGGCGGTGCCTGTTTTGTGCTGCGCCTGCCGCTGCACCAAGGCAGCGGCGTGAGCGCGTGAGGCGGGTCAATGCAGCGCACACCTTGCGCTACAAAATAGTGAGCTGTTACCGCTTTATTCCAGAGGGTCTTAGATACTTTCCACATTGAACGTGCATATCAACAAGCGCTGGCAGCTCTTTTTTTAAGAGCATTCTTTCAACTTGCTGCACCGCAACCATGGCTTCGAGCAGCACCACTGCGCTGATGGCGCGAGAATGGCGCGATGACTGCCCTGCAACACTCCCGTTTCTCCACCCGTTTTGGTCTGACCACCCCCATTGCACTGGCGCCCATGGCGCTGGCCTCGGGCGGTGCGCTGGCCAGCGCCTGTGCCCGTGCGGGCGCCCTCGGCCTGGTGGGTGGTGGCTATGGCGATCTGGCCTGGACGCAGCGCGAATACCGGCTGGCACTGGAGGCCGCCGACACCGGCCGCATCGGCTGCGGCTTCATCACCTGGAAACTCGACGAGGACGCCTCGGCGCTGGACTGGGTGCTCGACCTGCCCCCCACGCAGCGCCCGCGCGCCGTGATGCTGTCGTTTGGCGACGCACGCCGTTATGCACCGCGCATTGCGGCCAGCGGCGCGGCCCTGATCTGCCAGATCCAGTGCATGCAACAAGCCCCCGAGGCCATCGAAGCAGGCGCTGCCGTCATCGTGGCGCAAGGTGCCGAAGCGGGCGGACACGGCCTGAATGCGCTGAACGGGCGCGCCACCCTGACTTTGGTGCCGGAACTGGCCGACTGGCTGGCCCACCACGCGCCAAGCACCTTGCTGCTGGCCGCTGGTGGCATTGCCGATGGCCGTACGCTAGCGGCAGTACTGGCGCTGGGTGCCGATGGCGCCCTGGTGGGCTCGCGCCTGTGGGCCACGCAGGAAAGCCTGGCCCCGGCGAGCGCCAAAGCCATCGCCCTGCAAACCGATGGCGACGGCACGGCGCGCACCGCCATCTTTGACATTCTGCGTCGCAAGAATTGGCCCGAGCCCTACGATTTCCGCGCCGTACGCAACGCTTTGCACCGCCAGTGGGAAGGCCGCATCGACACACTGCGCGCCCATCCTGAAGAAGCCCGCGCCCTGTACGACGCTGGCTGGCAAGCGAGCGACTATGCTGCCGCCCATGTCACCGTGGGCGAAGCTGTAGGATTAGTGCACGACCTGCCCGGAGCCGCCGAGCTGATCGCGCGCATGGGCCAGGAAGCCCAGGCCCGGCTACAGCAGCTGGTGTAAAGACTTTACCGTGAACGCGCCTGCCCGGCCGCAGTCGGCTGGAGCGCCGCCAGCGTCAGAAGCACCATGAACAGATAGACCATGTTGCCGTTGAAGTGGGCCAGAAACACCTGCGTCAGCCCAAAGCCCAGGTAACCCAAGGGGAGCAACACCCCCACCAGGCGCAGGCACAGCGCCTGCCGGTCGACCAGGCCATCCGCCCCCAGAACGCGCACGCGCGTGGGCCAGAACAAGGCCAGCGGAACGGCATAAAAGAGCAGCAATCCACCCAGGCCCAGCACACCGCGCTTGGCAAACATGTCCAGCCACTCGTTGTGTGCATGCCCAAACTGCAGCACGATCGGGTGGGCCAGCCCCGCCGCCACACGGCGCTTTTTCTCCTGCTGGTAGCCCACCTCGCCCCAGCCGCCCAACGGCCGGTCCAGGCCCATATTCCACGCCAGTTGCCAGTGGTCCAGGCGCTGGCCTACCGAGGTGCGCGCATTGCCTTCGTCCACATACCCATTCATTTCACTTTGCGCCTGCTCCCAGCGCTGCTCGAGCTGCGGCGCCTGGTACCAGCTCAGCACAAGCACCAAGGCCAGCAGGCCTGCACCGCCCACCAGCACCCGCCGCCCCCACAGGTGGCGCACCAAAAGCCACGACAAGGGCAGCATGCACAGCGCCAAGGCCAGCCAACCGCCGCGGGTTTGCGACAGCAGCGAGCCGAGCAGGCCCAGCAGGGCGCACACACCCATCAACAGCCGCGGCTGCCAGCGCCAGCGGTCCATGCAGACCACCCACTGCGTCCAGCACATCAGACCGAAGAGACCGCTCAGGTTGCCATACTGGATGGCGCCGCTGGACCGGGTGGCAGAATCAATCCAGGCGCGATCATGCCCAAGCACCTGGACGTCCCACAGCGCTTTCAGCCCCCCGCCCGCCGCGCCCACGGCAATGCCCAGCAGCAAAAACCGCCCCCGGGGCGGAAAAGCGAAGACAAATGGAATACACACTACCGCCAGCAGGTAGCGGGACGGTTTGTTCAAAATGCCCCACCCCTTGGACAGGTCGCCGCCGTAGAGCCAGACCGCCCCCATGACGGTAAAAACCAGCATGAGCCACCGAGCCGATGGAGACTCGAACGACTGGCGCAGCCATTGCGGTGCCGTGGACATGGCACACAAGGCAAGCAGTGCAATGCCATAGGCGTAGCCAGATGGCACTGCCAAAGTCAGCGCCGGCAGCAGGAACGCTGCCAAGGCACTGCAGCGCCGGCGAAGATCAGGCTCTGACAACAAAGGGGGCTTGTACGTGGGAATTGAAGGCACGTCTTGCGTGTTCAATGCCCAGCAGCCACCTTTTCACCCGCGCGCAAGCGGTATTCGGTGCCGCAATAAGGGCAAACGGCCTGGCCGGTGCCCGCCACTTCCAGATAGACCTTGGGGTGCCCATTCCAGAGGGCAATGCCCGATTGCGGGTTGGGGCAGGCGATATTGCCCTGGGGGTCAAGATCTTTGGCCTGTAGTTCGATGCTTTTCTGACTCATTGTGTGCATGGCAGAGGTTGTGGAGAAGGGGTCTTGGCTGCGGACGTCAGGCCGCGCCACGATCCTGTGCGATTGTCTTTCATTTCGTCACGGGCACAGGTTACCGTTGGTGCATCTTTGGCGCGCACGGCTCTGCACCGGCCAGCGCTGTCTCGCGGCGGTAAAACGCTTCCAGCTCCGACAGCTTGGCGTCGATGCTGAAACGCTCCATGGAACGATTGCTGCGGTGCGGGCGCTGCGCATACATGGCACGCAGGGCGTCGGCCATCGCGCCAACGTCTTCCAACGGCACCATGCGCGCGTCCAGCGCGGCGCTCAGATGTTTCGCACCCAGCGTTTCCGTGGCGATGATGGGCAACCCTGCCGCCATGGCCTCCAGAAACACCAGGCCAAAGGATTCTTCGCGTGCCGCACTGATGAAACCGTCGAACGCCGCCATCCAGTCCTGCGGCTGCTCACAAAACCCGGGCAGGAGGACGCCCGGCACATTGCGTTGACGCAAGGCCTCCAGTTCAGCGCCCTGGCCCACAAGCACCAGGTGCGCGCCCGGCAGGGCAGCACGTTCAAAGGCGTCCACCAAAAGGTCAAAGCCCTTGGTACGCTCCATACGTCCCATGGAGCCGAACACCCAGGCATCGGATGCAATGCCGTGCTCGGCCCGTAGGCGCTGGCGAGCATCGGCTGCGGGTCGATAGGGCAGGGTCCAGTTGTCGATCTGGGCGGTGTGTTCGCGCAGCGGCGACGGTATGGCGTCCAATTGCCACGGCGCGATGGCCACCAGTGCATCCAGGTGCGCATGCTGCTGGGGCTTGTAGCGCATGTGCAGCGTGGCGACACGCAAAACCCGGCTCCGCAGGTCGGGTGCGCCCCCCAGCGCTTTGCTCCCGTCACTGAGGTGTGCATGGGCCACATCCGGACGCAGCTGGCGCACCAAGCGACGCGCCTGCCATCGCCCCAGCCAACGGCCCACCCAAAGCACTTTGACCCGAGGGTCGACCCGGTGGGCATAGCCCCCGGGCATGCCGCTGCGGACCGACCGGCGCAGAACCAGCGTGACCTCGTGGTGCTGTGACTGCGCATTGGCCAGCTCGATAGCATGCCTCTCACTGCCGGCAAAGCTGCTGGTGAGAAGCAGGTGAACGATGCGCATGGAGGCGGAACCCGCCTAAACCCGGGTCAACCAGTGGGCGTATTTTGGATTGCGGCCGTTGACGATGTCAAAAAACGCACTCTGGATTTTTTCAGTGATGGGCCCTCGCGAGCCTGCGCCAATTTCAATGCGGTCAAGCTCGCGGATGGGCGTCACTTCGGCTGCGGTACCCGTGAAAAAGGCTTCATCAGCGATGTACACTTCGTCGCGTGTGATGCGCTTTTGCACCACTTCCAGACCCAGGTCCTTGGCGATGTGGAACACGGTGTTGCGCGTGATGCCGTTGAGGGCACCGGCCGACAGGTCCGGCGTGTAGATGACACCGCCCTTGATGACGAAGATGTTTTCGCCCGCACCTTCAGAGACAAAGCCCGACGCATCCAGCAACAAGGCTTCGTCGTAACCGTCGTCCAGCGCTTCCATGTTCGCCAGGATGGAATTGGTGTAGTTGCTCACCGCCTTGGCCTGCGTCATCGTGATGTTGACGTGGTGGCGTGTGTAGCTACTGGTTTTGACGCGGATACCGCGCTGCATGCCCTCTTCGCCCAGATAAGCGCCCCAGGCCCAGGCCGCCACCATCAGGTGGATCTGGTTGCCCTTGGGCGAAACGCCCAGTTTTTGCGAACCAATCCAGGTCAGCGGGCGCAAATAACACGATTCGAGCTTGTTCTCGCGCACGACGGCCTTCTGGGCCTCGTTCACTTCTTCCTTGGTGAACGGGATCTTCATGCGCAGGATCTTGGCGCTGTTGAACAAACGCTCCGTGTGCTCTTCCAGGCGAAAGATAGCCGCGCCTTGGGCCGTGTTGTAGGCGCGCACGCCTTCAAAGGCGCCGCAGCCATAGTGCAGCGTGTGGCTCAACACATGGATCTTGGCATCGCGCCAATCGACCATGTGGCCGTCCATCCAGATCTTGCCGTCACGATCGGCCATCGAGGGTACTACGGGGCTCATAGGTGTCCTTTGGATTGCTGGGTTCGCAAAACCGCTGATTTTAAGAGGCCTGCGGGGCTATCTACCCTACCAGGAACCCCACTGGAAATCAGGTCAGGCCGCGCACCACCTCCATGGCTTCCTCGATGCGCTCGACCGGATGGATGGCCAGCCCTTCCACCGGTTGCCGGGGGGCATTCGCACGCGGCACCACGGCCACGCTGAAGCCCAGTTTGGCGGCCTCCTTGAGCCGCTCCTGGCCACGGGGCGCGGGGCGCACCTCACCAGCCAGCCCGACTTCGCCAAAGGCGAAGAAGCCCTTGGGCAGCGCCTTGCCGCGCAAGCTGGAGGTGATGGCCAGCATCACGGCCAGGTCGGCCGCCGGTTCGCTGATGCGCACGCCCCCCACCGCATTCACAAACACATCCTGGTCGGCGCACGCCACACCCGCATGGCGGTGCAGCACGGCCAGCAGCATGGCCAGGCGATCACGCTCCAGCCCCACCGACAGGCGCCGGGGATTGGGGCCACCGCCATCGACCAGGGCCTGGATCTCGACCAGCATGGGGCGGGTTCCCTCGAGCGTCACGAGCACGCAACTGCCCGGCACCGGCTCGCTGTGCTGGCTGAGAAAAATGGCGCTGGGGTTGGTCACGCCCTTGAGTCCGCGCTCGGTCATGGCGAAAACACCAATCTCGTTCACCGCACCAAAACGGTTCTTGATGGCGCGCACCAGCCGAAAACTTGAATGGGTATCACCCTCGAAATAAAGCACCGTGTCGACCATGTGCTCCAGCACGCGCGGCCCGGCCAGCGCCCCTTCCTTGGTGACATGGCCCACCAGGATGATGGTCACCCCCGAGGATTTTGCCGCCCGCGTGAGGTGCGCCGCACATTCACGCACCTGGGCGACCGAGCCCGGGGCCGACGTCAGTTGATCGGAATACACGGTCTGGATGGAATCGATCACCGCCACGGCAGGCTGCGTTGCCTCCAGGGTGGCCAGGATTTTTTCCAGCTGGATTTCAGCCAGCACGTTGACCTGGCTCTCGTGCAAGCCCAGGCGGCGCGAGCGCAGCGCCACCTGGGCGCCACTCTCTTCCCCGGTGACGTACAAAGTAGGCAGCCCCGCGCGATGCAACGCATCAAGCGCCTGCAGCAGCAGGGTAGATTTACCAATGCCTGGGTCGCCCCCGATCAGCACCACGGCACCTTCGACAATGCCGCCGCCCAGCACCCGGTCCAGCTCCTCAATACCGCTCGGGGTACGCGCTACCTCGTTGGCTTCGATGGCGTACAGGGGCGTCACAGGCTGGGCTGCGTTCAGCCCGGTGTGTTGAGCGCTGCCGTAACGATTTTTCCCTGCTGCGGCCGCTGCAACCGTTTCCGTGAGCGTGTTCCACGCATTGCAGTGCGGGCATTTCCCCAGCCACTTGGGCGTGGAGCCGCCGCATTCAGAGCAGGTGTAGAGGGTTTTTTCTTTGGACATGGCGTGCAATAAACCAAGGGCAGACGACTATAGCGGCCCGTTACCATCGCATCGGCGCCCAAGACACAAATAACAAACCCGCCACAAGGGCGGGTTTGGCGAGGCGCAAGAATAGCCTTCAGAGGATCAAGCCGCCGTAAGCCAATACCCCGAATTGAAGGGGCTGCTCATGCGCAGCGCCATCGGAGAAATGTCCACCAATTTGTCGGTCGGCATTTTCTCGATCATGTCGGCACCCATGTCGATGCCTTGCACCGCGGCTGGTGCTTCGGTAGCCTCTTTCGCCCGTTCTGCTTGGCTGGGGTTTGCAGAACGGGCTACAGAAAAGAATAGAAACAGCGGAACGGTATTTTCCGGTCGTTCCAGTAGTCCGCCACGTCCCGGAAGACATCGAGCAGTTGCTCGCGGGCTTCCTTGTCGAATTTGGCGGTGGCAGGAATTTGTTCCAGCACCACGATAAAGCCTGGTTGCGGGCCAGACTTGTGCAGCGGGTCCGTCAGGCAGTCCGACAAGGCGTCGAAATTCTTGCCGAAATGCGACGGAAAGGTGAACTGCTGGGCGATCAAATCCAGCACATCCTGTTTGGTCTGTGCGTGGGCGAGGTTGGCGTAAAGAAAATGGTGCCCCAGCGTGGCCGCTGCATCCTGCAGATCCTGCACGCGAAACGCGCGAATGGATTGCACAATGTTGGCGCGTACACCGCGCAGTGGGGATTCCTGGTCTTTACGAAGTGGCGTATCCATCTCCGCGTCTCTTTCTTTAAAAGTCCAAAATCGGGCTCATTGCGGCGAACCGCAAAAGGGCGTCATACGGGAAGTGGCTCCCCTCCGCGATGCAGGCTACAAAGCACGTGGCATGGCGGGAGTCATTTGATAATTTCGCGGTAACTGGCGTAGTGGTCGCTGGTGTAATAGCAGGCGTCCGGCGTCCGGGGCTTGCCGCCACACACAATGCGCCGGGCGCCGCGGTGGCGAACGCCTGGTGTTCTGACGGTGTATTCCCGGTAGTACCCGCGCTTGTGCACAGGCAACAGCCTCTCCCGATTGCCAAAAACCACCCCATCCTTGTCATAAGGAAAAGGGCCGCCCTGGTGAATCAAGGCATAGGTCTCGCGCCCCTGGAGAGGCAGTTGTGCCACGGAAATCGTGGCAGCACCATCGGTCAATGGCTGGTTGCGCGCCTGTCCTACCAGAGGAGTCAACGCCCATGCAGCACCCAGAACACACGCAAGCCCTGCATTGCATACACGGGCGGCTACAGCCTTCAGCATCTCACTACACCTTTCAGAAACTACGGGTTAACCCGAAATTTCAAGCCGCTAGTGTGACGGAAACACCCCAAAAAAGCAAGCCTCTGCCCATTCTTTAGGCAGAGGCCTCGATCGCGCCCAACTTGCGTAAGTTAGCGCACGCTATCCAGCTAAATGACTACCGCTGTGCGTTGGCATCGGCCACGGTGAGTGCGGTCATGTTGACGATACGGCGCACCGTGGCGCTGGCCGTCAGAATATGCACCGGCTGGGCAGCTCCCAGCAGCACCGGGCCGATGGCGATATTGCCGCCGGCAGCGGTCTTGAGCAGGTTGTAGGAGATGTTGGCGGCATCAATATTGGGCAGGACCAGCAGGTTGGCATCGCCGATCAGGCTGCTGTGGGGCATGAGCGTCGCGCGCGCTTTGCCACTGAGTGCCACGTCGCCGTGCATTTCACCGTCCACTTCGAGCCAGGGCGCCTGCACGCGCAGCAGTTCCAGCGTCTGGCGCATTTTCACGGCGCTGGGCTTGTCGCTGCTGCCAAAGTTGGAGTGCGATAGCAGCGCCGCCTTGGGCTTGATGCCAAAGCGCAGCATTTCTTCGGCCGCCATCATGGTGATCTCCGTGAGCTGTTCGGCCGTGGGATCGTAGTTGACATGGGTATCCACCAGGAACACCTGGCGGTCGGGTAGCAGCAGCCCGTTCATGCAGGCGTAGGTGGCCACGCCGGCGCGGCGGCCAATGACCTGGTCGATGTAGTTGAGGTGGTGCGAGGTATGGCCCCAGGTGCCCACGATCAGGCCGTCGACTTCGCCCTTGAGCAGCATCATGCTGCCGATCAGCGTGAGCCTGCGGCGCATCTCGATCTTGGCGATCGGTTCGGTGATGCCCTTGCGCTCGGCGATACGATGGTAGGTCTGCCAGAAGTCACGGTAGCGGTGATCCTGCTCGACGTTGACCACGTCGTAATCAACTCCTTCTGACAGGCGCAGGCCGAACTTCGCAATGCGCTGCGCAATGACCGCAGGGCGGCCGATCAGCGTAGGCCGTGCAACGCGCTCGTCCACCACGATCTGGGCTGCACGCAGCACGCGCTCTTCCTCGCCTTCGGCATAGGCCACGCGCTTCTTGATCGCGGTCTTCGCGGCCAAAAAGAGGGGCTTCATCAGCGTGCCCGAGGCATAGACAAAGGTCTGCAACTGGTCGCGGTAAGCGTCCATATCCGTAATCGGGCGCAGTGCCACGCCGCTGTCGAATGCCGCCTGGGCCACGGCCGGTGCAATTTTCATCATCAGCCGTGGATCGAAGGGCTTGGGAATCAGGTATTCCGGGCCGAAGGCCAGTTTCTCCCCCACATAAGCCGCCGCCACCACTTCGCTTTGCTCGGCCTGTGCCAGATCGGCAATGGCGTGCACTGCGGCAATTTCCATTTCCTGCGTGATGGTGGTGGCACCACTGTCGAGCGCACCCCTAAAGATGTATGGAAAGCACAGGACGTTGTTGACCTGGTTGGGGAAATCCGAGCGGCCCGTGGCGATGATGGCGTCGTCGCGCACGGCCTTGACGTCTTCGGGCTGGATTTCGGGGTTAGGGTTGGCCAGGGCAAAAATCAGCGGACGCGGTGCCATCTTGGCCACCATGTCTTTCTTCATCACGCCACCGGCCGACAGGCCCAGGAAAACATCGGCCCCGGCAATGACTTCGCTGAGCGAGCGCGCGTCGGTCTGCTGGGCAAAAGACGCCTTGTCCTCGTCCATCAACTCGGTGCGGCCCTGGTACACCACGCCAGCCAGGTCGGTCACCCAGATGTTTTCGCGCGGAATGCCCAGCTTGACCAGCAGCCCCAGGCAGGCCAGCGCGGCGGCACCGGCACCCGAGGTGACGAGCTTGACCTTTTGAAGGTCCTTGCCCGCCACTTTCAGACCGTTGAGGATGGCAGCGCCCACCACGATCGCCGTGCCATGCTGGTCGTCGTGGAAGACCGGAATCTTCATGCGCTCACGCAGCTTGCGCTCGACATAGAAGCAATCCGGTGCCTTGATGTCTTCGAGGTTGATGCCGCCAAAGGTGGGCTCCAGCGAGGCAATGATCTCGACCAGCTTCTCGGGGTCTTGTTCGTTGATCTCGATATCGAACACATCGATGCCCGAGAACTTCTTGAACAGAACCGCCTTGCCTTCCATCACGGGCTTGCTCGCCAGCGGCCCAATGTCGCCCAGTCCCAGCACCGCAGTGCCGTTGGTCACCACGCCGACCAGGTTGCCCCGGCTGGTGTACTTGAAGGCGGCCTTCGGGTCTTTGACGATTTCTTCGCACGGCGCGGCCACGCCCGGCGAATAGGCCAGCGCCAGGTCGTGCTGGTTCACCATCTGCTTGGTTGCGGCAATGGTGATCTTGCCGGGCTTTGGGAACTCGTGGTATTCGAGTGCGGCCTTGCGCAACAGGGCGCGTTTGTCGAGGGTGGGATGGTGTTCCGGGGCTTGCTCAGGCATGCGATGTCTCCAGTGTGCAAAGCCACGCTCAGAGGGGTGGCTGATGGGGGATTCTTTCACCTTTTCCCTCGCAAGCTTTCATGCCTGTGTGGGCTGCCTCCATTGTGACGGATATTCGTGAAATTGATTTTCGCATTACAAAATTAAAAGCCCTGCGGCACGCCAGCGCCGCAGGGCTTTCAGGGTTCATCGCCGTTCAGCGGCTGCTGGGAAAGCTGAACACCGCCCCTTCGCGCACACCCGCCGACGGCCAACGCTGCGTGATGGTTTTGCGCTTGGTGTAGAAACGCACGGCATCGGGCCCATAGGCATGCAGGTCGCCAAACAGGCTGCGCTTCCAGCCGCCAAACGAGTGGTAGGCCACGGGCACGGGCAGGGGCACGTTCACGCCCACCATGCCGACCTGGATGTGGTCGGTGAAATAGCGGGCCGCCTCGCCGTCGCGCGTGAAGATACAGGTGCCGTTGCCGTATTCGTGCGCGTCGATCAGGTCCATGGCTTCTTGCAGCGTTTTGACGCGCACCACGCCGAGCACGGGGCCAAAAATCTCTTCCTGGTAGATCTTCATGCCCGGCTTGACGTTGTCAAACAGGCAGGCACCCAGAAAGTAGCCGTTCTCGTGGCCTGTGGCCACTTGCACGCCTCGGCCGTCCACCACCAGCGTGGCGCCTTCGGCCACGCCGCTGTCCACGTAGGCCCGGACCTTGGCCGCGTGCTCACGGGTGATCAAAGGCCCCATGTCGTTGCCGTTGTCGGTGCCGGGGCCGACCTGCATCTTGGCGATTTCGGTCTTCAGCCCCGCCACGACGGCGTCGCCCACCGCGTCACCCACCGCAACCAGCAGCGGGATGGCCATGCAGCGCTCGCCGCACGAGCCGTAGGCCGCGCCCATCAGCGCACTGACGGCGTTGCCCACGTCGGCATCGGGCATCAACACCGCGTGGTTCTTTGCACCGCCGAGGGCCTGCACGCGCTTAGCCTGGCGGCAGCCTTCGGCGTAGATATATTCGGCGATAGGGGTTGAACCCACAAAGCTCACCGCCTTGACCCGGGGGTCTTGCAGCAGCGTATCGACAGCCAACTTATCGCCATTGACCACGTTGAGCACGCCGGGCGGCAGGCCCGCTTCGAGCGCCAGCTGAGCGATGAACAGCACACTGCTCGGGTCGCGTTCGGACGGCTTCAGGACAAAGGTGTTGCCGCAGGCCACGGCCATGGGCCACATCCACAGCGGCACCATGGCCGGAAAGTTGAACGGCGTGATGCCTGCCGTCACGCCCAGCGCCTGGAACTCGCTCCACGAGTCAATGTTGGGGCCCACGTTGCGGCTGTGCTCGCCCTTGAGCAGTTCGGGCGCATAGCTGGCGTATTCGACGTTTTCAATGCCGCGCTGCAGCTCGCCGTGCGCATCGTTCAGCACCTTGCCGTGCTCGGCAGTGATGAGCGCGGCGATTTTGTCGGCGTTTTCTTCCAGCAGCACCTTGAGCTTGGCCATCACCCGCGCGCGCTTGAGCGGCGGCGTATTGCGCCAGGCGGGAAAAGCGGCTTCGGCCGAAGCAATGGCGGCTTCGACGGTGGCTTTGCTGGCCAACGCCACGCTGGTGGTGGACTGGCCCGTGGCGGGGTTGAACACCGGCTGTGTGCGCTCGGTGTCAACAACCAATTGACCATCAATCAGGTGGCCGATGGTGGTGGTGACGTTGTGATCTTTGTGCATGTCAAAAATTTGAGTGAAAAGTGCCTCTAGCGCTTATCTATCAAGCGCCGTCAGCTATCAATACAGAAGTATTCAGTGGGTACTGAGCGATCAGGCTGTTTCGGTCAGCGCGTCGCCCAAGGCGTTGATCAGGCGATCGATCTCGACCTTTTCGCTGATGAACGGGGGCGCCAGCTGGATGGTGTCGCCGCCGTAGCGCACGTAAAAGCCCTTCTTCCAGCACGCCATGGCGATCTCATAAGGACGGCGGGCGGGCTCGCCGGGCAGCGCGGCGATGGTAAAACCAGCGGCCAGGCCGTAATTGCGGATGTCGGCCACATGCTTGGCGCCCTTGAGGCTGTGCACCGCCTGCTCAAAGTGCGGCACCAGCGCCTGCACGCGGCCCACCATGTCTTCCTTTTGCAGGATGTCGAGTGCCGCAATACCGGCTGCGCAGGCCACCGGGTGGGCCGAGTAGGTGTAACCGTGGGCAAACTCCAGCATGTAGTCTGGCCCGCCTGCGGCCATGAAGGTATCGTAAATCTCCTTGCTGGCCACCACGCCGCCCAGGGGCTGCACGCCATTGGTGACCTGCTTGGCAAAGTTGAAGAGATCGGGCGTCACGCCGAAAGCCTCGGCGCCGGTCATGGCACCCGCGCGGCCAAAGCCCGTGATGACTTCGTCAAAGATCAGCAGGATGTTGTTCTGCGTGCAGATTTCGCGCAGACGCTGCAGATAGCCCACCGGCGGAATCACCACACCGGCCGAACCCGAAAACGGCTCCACGATGACCGCCGCGATGTTCGACGCATCGTGCAAGGCGATCACGTCGAGCAGGCGGTCAGCCAGCTCCTTGCCGGTGGGCGGCATGCCCTTGTAGAACGAGCCCGCCGGGGGCTGCGTGTGTGGCAGGTGGTCGGCCTCAATGCCCTGACCAAACATCTTGCGGTTGGCAGCGATGCCACCCACCGAGATGCCGCCAAAGTTCACGCCGTGGTAGCCCTTCTCGCGGCCAATCAGGCGCGTCTTGCTTGCCTGGCCCTTGGCGCGCCAGTAGGCACGGGCCATTTTCAACGAGGTGTCGGCAGCCTCGGAGCCCGAGCCGGTGAAGAACACGTAGTCCAGCCCGGCAGGCGTCAGCTCCTTGATGCGATTGGCCAGCTCAAACGCGAGCGGGTGGCCAAACTGGAAGGCGGGCGAATAGTCCAGCTTGGCCGCCTGTTTGCCCACCGCCTCGGCAATCTCGCGGCGGCCATGGCCCAGGCCGGCGCACCACAGGCCCGAGAGACCGTCAAAAATCTTGCGCCCTTCGCTGTCGGTGTAATAGGCGCCCTGCGCCTCGACCACCATGCGGGGGTTGGCCTTGAACTGGCGGTTGGCCGTGTAGGGCATCCAGTAGGCATCGAGCCAGGCGGCATCCATGCGCGGTGCGGCGTCAAGCGAGGGTTCGGTGTGGACAAAGCTCATGGGGTGTCTCCTGTGGATTGGCGGCAAGGGCAGCTCGACATTGTTGGCGCAACTGTTAATCTCTCATATCAACAAATATCAATGTTTACTTGACGATTTATGCAAGTAAAACCTGCACCCACCAAACACCGCGCCGTGCTCGGCCAGCTCAGCGACATGGACCTGCGCCTGCTGCAGGTGTTCAAAAGCGTGGCCGAGTGCGGCGGGCTATCGGCCGCCGAGCTGGAACTGAACATCGGCACCAGCACCGTCAGCCGCCACATGAAAGACCTGGAAACGCGCCTGGGCCTGACGCTGTGCCGCCGGGGCCGGGCCGGTTTTGCGCTGACGGCCGAGGGCCAGCGCGTGTACGACGAAACCCTGCGCCTGCTATCGGCCGTGGATGCGTTTCGCAGCAGCATTGACGACATCCACCGCCGCATGGGCGGGCGCCTGGACGTGGCGGTGTTCGACAAGACTGCCAGCAACCCGGCCGCGCACATTGGCGAGGCGATTGCGCGTTTTGCCGCGCAGGCGCCCGAGGTCAGCCTGCAGATGCACGTGGCCAGCATCCCCGCGATCGAGCGCGGCCTGATGGACGGAAGCTTTCACGTCGGCATCATCCCCGCGCACCGCGCCTCGCAAAGCCTGGTGTATGCCAACCTGTTCACCGAGACCATGCTGCTCTACTGCGGTGCGCGCCACCCGCTGTTTGGCGCAGACCATGCCGCGCTGACCTGGGATGCCTTGCGCGCCTGGCAGTTTGCCGGCCTGGGCTACCACTCGCCCAATATGGAACTGAGCCACGGCGCCCGCCTGCCCCGCAAGGCCACGGGCTTTGACCAGGAGTCGATCGCCACGCTCATTCTCTCGGGCCGCTACCTGGGTTTTTTGCCCGACCATTACGCCGAGAGCTTCGAGCGCCAGGGTCTGATGCAGGCCGTGCAACCGGCGCAGTTCTTCTACCCCTGCCAGTTTGTCAGTGTGCTGCGCAAGTCACCCCAGCCGCCGCGCGCGGCGCAGGCATTTGCACAGTGCTTGCTGGCAGCACACGCCTGACGACTTGCACCCCTTTCCCACTCGGCCCACAATGGGCGTTTTACGGCCCCCTGCAAGGCACCCCATGTCCAGCATTTCCTCCATTGCATCGTCCGGCCTGCAGGCCGCGCAACTGCGGCTGGACGCCTCGGCGCACAACGTGGCCAACATGAACACGCCCGCGTTTCGTCGCCAGTCGGTGGCCCTGCAGGCCCAGCCCGAGCAAGGTGGTGTGCGCGCCAGCGTGCAGCGCGAACCCCAGGAAGGCGTGGCACTGGAGCAGGAAGCGGTGGAACAAATGTCGGCCACCTACGCCTTCAAGGCCAACCTGCAAACCCTCCAAACCGAAGACCGCATGCTGGGCACGTTGCTCAACACGCAGGCATAAGCGGGGCGCCCTGCGGTGCGGCGGCGTTGGCCGCAGCGGCACGGGCCTTGCGCGCGGAGCGCTCCCAGGCTTTTTCATGGAAGAAGAAGGCGAAAGCCTGCACCGTAGGCTCCAGCAGGCTGAGCGTGAGCGATGCGATCAGGTTGCCGGTGACCGCATAGGCCACCAAGGCGGCGACGGTGATATGGATCAGGTAGTAGCTGCCTGTCTTGAGCAGCATGGTCTTGTTCTGGCGGGCGGCGCGGCGAATGCGGGACATGGCGTTCTCCTGGAGAGCAGCCCTGCACGATAGCGGGCTTTAGCAAATGATAATCATTATCAATTGATTCCGCCATTGAATCTGACTACCGCCGCCATGGTCAAAACCTGGGCACACCGGAACTTGTTCACAAAAACGCCCGCCGCCCCACTGCCCTGCGCCCACCACCGTTGCTATGATGGTCGGCCACCTTCTTTCATTCTTTCCACAGCAACCGGGAACACACATGGCCCTCATGGACTTCATCAAGAAACAGTTCATCGACATCCTCGAGTGGACCGAGGACGGCGACGGCACGCTGGCCTGGCGCTACCCGATGGCGGGCATGGAAATCCAGAACGGCGGCACGCTGGTGGTGCGCGAGTCGCAGATGGCGGTGTTCGTCAACGAAGGCCAGGTGGCCGACGTGTTCGGCCCGGGCACCTACAAGCTGACCACGCAGACCCTGCCGGTGCTGACCTACCTGAAGAACTGGGACAAGCTGTTCCAGTCGCCCTTCAAGAGCGACGTGTACTTCTTCAGCACGCGCCAGCAGATCGACCAGAAATGGGGCACGCCGCAGCCCATCACCATCCGCGACAAGGACTTTGGCGCGGTGCGCCTGCGCGCCTTCGGCAACTACGCCTACCGCATCGCCGACCCCAAGCTGTTCCACACCGAGATCTCGGGCACGCGCGACAGCTACCCCGTGGCCGACCTCGAAGGCCAGCTGCGCGGCATGGTGCTGCAGAACATCAGCAACGCCATTGCGGGCAGCGGCCTGCCGTTTCTGGACCTGGCCGCCAACCAGGTGATGTTTGCCGAGGCGCTGGCCAAGGAGCTGGCCCCCCACTTTGCCAAGATCGGCCTGACGGTTGAGAGCCTGACGGTACAGAACGTCTCGCTGCCCGAAGAGCTGCAGAAAATTCTGGACCAGAAAATCGGCATGGGCATGGTCGGCAACGACATGGGCAAGTTCATGCAGTACCAGACAGCGCAGGCCATTCCCAAATTTGCCGAAGGCGGCGGCGGTGGTAGCGGCATTGCCGGTGACGCCATGGGCCTGGGCGCCGGTGTGGCGCTGGGCCAGGTGCTGGCGCAAAACCTGCAGCAAGGACTGCAAGGCGGTGGCGGCGCGGCGGCACAGGCTGCGGGTGCTGCCACTGCGGCGGCAGCACCGGCAGGCGTGCGGCCCGACGAAGTCATGGCCACGCTGGAAAAGCTCGGCGAGCTCAAGTCCAAGGGCATCCTCACGCAGGAGGAGTTCGACGCCAAGAAGGCTGAACTGCTCAAGAAATTGGTGTAAGTCTTTAGCTATTAAAATAATAGCTAGCAGCGCTTGATGGATAAGCGTTAGAGGCCAAAAAAGCTTCAAATACCAGACCCATCAACGCTGTCGGCCCGCCCCTGATGGCCACCGACCCCACACAGCGTTACTACCGTGCACCCTGCCCCGGCTGTGGTGCGCCGGTCGAGTTCAAAAGTGCGCAATCCACGCACGCCGTCTGCGGCTTCTGCCAAAGCACCGTGGTGCGCAGCGGCGACGTGCTGCAGCGCCTGGGCAAGATGGCCGAGCTGTTCGACGACCACAGCCCGCTGCAGCTCATGGCCAGCGGGCGCATCACGCTGGACGGCAAAGAGCAGCCGTTCACGCTGATCGGCCGCCTGCAGTACAAAAACGCGGCCGGTGTCTGGACCGAATGGGTGGCCTTCCTGCAGGACGGCAGCATGGCCAGCCTGGGCGAAGACAACGGCAGCTACGTCTTCACCCGCCCCATGGACCCGGGGCGCGAGCTGCCCGAGGCCAGCCGCTTTCGCGTGGGCAGCACCACCGCCATCAACGGCAAGCCCTACAGCGTGGCCTTCAGCGGCCAGGCCAGCCTGATCTCGGCCCAGGGCGAACTGCCCAAGCTGCCACCGCTAGGCCAGCCGTTCGATATGGTCGAGCTGCGCAGCGAAGACGGCGAAGTGCTCAGCATCGACTACGGCCACCAGCCCCCCAACGTCGAACGCGGCAAGTCCGTGCTGCTCGAAGACCTGCAGCTGCAAGGCCTCAAGGACGAATCGGCCAAAGACGAAAAAGGCCGCCAGTTCAACTGCCCGCACTGCGGTGCGCCCGTGCAGGTGCAACTGGCCAGCACCAAAAGCATCACCTGCGGGTCGTGCGCCAGCATCATTGACCTCGGCAGCGGCGTGGGCGGCGAGTTGCGCTCGGCCGAGCAGGACGAACCCGTGCGCCCCATCATCCCGCTGGGCAGCAAAGGCCAGCTCCAGGGTGTGCAATGGCAGGTGGTGGGCTTTCAGCACCGCATGGGGCAAGAACCCGGCGACGACGAACAGTTTGGCTGGAGCGAGTACCTGCTCTACAACCAGAAGCGCGGTTTTGCCTTTCTGGTCGATGCCGAAGACGGCTGGAGCATGGTGCGCCCCACCACGGGCGCCCCGCAAGTGGGGTCGACGGGCCGCACCGCCACGTACATGGGCACCACCTACCAGCTCAAGTACAGCTACGAGGCCGAAACCACCTATGTGCTGGGCGAGTTCTACTGGCAGGTCGAGCGCGGGCAAAAAACCTCCAACCGCGACTACGCCAGCGCCAAGGGCCTGCTGTCGATGGAGCAGAGCAAGAACGAGCTCACCTGGTCGGCCGGCGACAAGCTGGCCAGCGACACGGTGGTCAAGGCCTTCAAGCTTGACGACAAGAAAGACCTGCTCCAGCGCGACGACCCCGGCCCCTTCGTGGCGGCCAAGGGCCTGGGCTGCGGCACACTCATCCTCATCGCCGTGGTGCTCATCATCCTGCTGGTGCTGCTGTCGAACTGCTCGGGCTCGCCCGGGGGCGGCTACCGCAGCTCCAGCGGTTCGTTCGGTGGTTTTTCCACCGGCGGTGGGCATAAATAAACTTCAAGGAGAAACGCATCATGATGGGAATTGAATGGCTCCGGCCCGCGGCATTCCTCGGCTCCATCCTCTACGCCATCATTGGCGTTTTCATCTTCTGGCTGTGTTTTGTCATCGTCGACAAAATCACCCCCTACGACCTGTGGCGTGAAATCGTCGAAAAACAGAACCAGGCCCTGGGCCTGGTCGTGGCTGCGATGTGCCTGGGGATCAGCATCATCGTGGCGGCCGCCATCCATTAAAACCATAGCTACTAGCGCCCGGTGGACGGGCGCTGGCAGCGTTTTTTATGCCTATTTAAGGCCGGTGCCTGCCTACAGCAGCTCCTCGCGCAGCTGCGCCGGCGACTTGATCGACAGCAGCCCCGGGGCCACATCAAAGGCCGTCTTGGCGCCGCACTGGCCCTGCGCATGGAGGCGGTGCGCCGCGCGCGCGTAGGCCACCAGCACGCTGGCGGTGAACTCGGGGTTGCTGTCGAGCTGCAGCGCGTACTCGATGACCTGGCGCTGCGCCTCGCCCGTGTTGCCGCTGCGGATCACGAAGCCGCCATGCGGCATGCGGTTGTGCTCGCGCTGCAGCGTGGCCTCATCGATGAAGTGCACGGTGGTGTCGTAATCGGCAAAGTAGTCGGGCATGGTGACGATGGCCTGGCGCACCGCATCGGCGCTGGCGCCGTCCTCCAGCACCACATGGCATTCGCGCGTGTGCTTCTGGCGCGTGCTGAGCGCGGGGCGCGTGCCGCTGCGCACCTGGGCCACCGCCTCGGGCGAGGGGATGGTGTACTGCACGCCCGCCTTCACGCCCGGCACGCGGCGGATGGCGTCGGAATGCCCCTGGCTCAGCCCCTTGCCCCAGAAGGTGTAGGTGGCGCCATCGGGCAGCAGCGCCTCGCCGTACAGGCGGTTGATAGAGAACATGCCCGGGTCCCAGCCGATGGAGATCAGCGCCGTCTTGCCGTTGGCGCGCGCGCTCGCGTCCACCGCCTCGAAATACGCCGGAATGCGCGCATGGGTGTCAAAGCTGTCCACGGTGTTGAACAGCGCCGCCAGCTCGGGGCCCTGGCGCGGCAGGTCGTCCTTGGAGCCGCCGCACAGGATCAGCACGTCGATGGCGTCCTTGAATTCGGCCAGCCGATCGTAGGCATGCACCGGCGTGCGGGCAAACAGCGGCTGCAGGTCCTGCGGCGCGCGCCGCGTAAAGATGCCGACCAGCACCATGTCGGGGTTCTTTGCCACGGCGGCCTCCACGCCGCGCCCCAGGTTGCCGTAACCGGCGATACCAATGCGAATCTGATTGCCCATGAATTGCTGTCCAAGGTGGTAAAAAAGGATGACCGAGTCTACCCACCGTCTGCACCACAATAGCGCGATCGCCCGGCACCCGCGCCGCAGGCCACAGAACGCCCCACCATGCCCACCCTTGACTGGCTCAACCGCTCCACCGCCTTCACCACCGTCGCCCAGGTGCCCTACCGCCTGTTCGAACCCGTCAGCACCCACGGCGACGCGCGGAGCACCGCTGACAACCTGGACCACAGCCTGTGGCTGTCGATGATGCTGCCGCGCCTGCAACGGCTGCGCAAACTGACGCCAAGCCAGCATCGAGATGCATATGGCCGACTTGCGCGACGCGGCAAAAATCTGGCCCAGCAACTCGATGCGGTGCTGGCATGAGTAACGCTCCCGGCACTGCCGTACCTGCCGCCCCCCACGGCCCCCGCCCCATCGACATCGCCCTGCTCGCCAGCGTCTTCGTGGTGGCCGCTTGCGGTCTGCTGTACGAGCTGGCGGCCGGTGCGCTGGCGTCGTACCTGCTGGGCGACTCGGTGCTGCAGTTTTCCACCATCATCGGCACCTATCTGTTCGCCATGGGCGTGGGTTCGTGGCTCTCGCGCTATTTCGAGCGGCAGTTGCCGGCGCATTTCTTGCGCATCGAACTGCTGGTGGCGCTGATCGGGGGCGCGCTACCGGCGGTGCTGTTTCTGGCCAATGCCTATGCGCCGGGGGCGTTCCGCTTTTTGCTCTATGGCATGGTGCTGGTGGTGGGCACGCTCGTCGGCCTGGAGATTCCGCTGGTGATGCGTATCTTGAAGCGCAATGTGGCGCTCAAGGACCTGGTCTCGCAGGTCCTCACCTTCGACTACCTGGGCGCACTGGCGGTGTCGCTGGCGTTCCCGCTGCTGCTGGTGCCGCACCTGGGGCTGATCCGCACGGGGCTGCTGTTTGGGCTGCTCAACGCGCTGGTGGCCGTATGGGCGTTGTGGCTTTTTCGCTGGGAGCTGCGGCGCTGGGGCGCGCATGTGGCGGCCTGCGCCATGGTGATTGGGCTGCTGCTGGCGGCGCTGGCGGGCGCTGAGCACATCACCACTTTTGCCGAAGACAAGTTTTACCAGGACCGCATCGTCTTCACCGCAGCTTCGCCCTACCAGCGCATCGTGGTGACGGATGGCAAGCTGGGCCACCGCCTGTTCCTCAACGGCAACCTGCAGTTTGCCGAGCGCGATGAGTACCGCTACCACGAGGCGCTGGTGCACCCGGCTATGGCGGCCCACGGTGCACCCAAGCGCGTGGCGGTGCTGGGCGGGGGCGACGGTATGGCGGTGCGCGAGATTCTCAAATACCCCTCGGTGGAATCGGTCACGCTGGTGGAGCTGGACCCGGCCATGACGCGGCTGTTTACCGACAACGAAACGCTGGCCAAGCTCAACGGCCATGCGCTGGCCGACCCGCGGGTGCACGTCGTCAACACCGACGCGTTTCAGTGGCTGCAGCAGGGCGAGGATTCGCCGCCGGGCCGCCCCAAGGCGAATCGCGCCCCCTCGGGGGGCAGCGAACCACGCGCAGCGGGAAGCGTGGGGGCGAACAGTCCGAGGGCCGCCGGGCCGCCCCAAGGCGCGAGCGCCCCCCAGGGGGGCAGCGAACCACGCGCAGCGGGAAGCGTGGGGGCTCACGATACCTTTGATGTGATCGTGGTGGACTTCCCCGACCCCACCAACTTCGCCATTGGCAAGCTCTACACCAACAGCTTCTACGCCTTGCTCGACCGGCGCCTGGCCGCCAGCGGCTATGCGGTGGTGCAGACTACGTCGCCCCTGGTGGCGCGCCAGAGTTTCTGGACCGTGGTGCAGACCATCGAGTCGGTCGGCCTGCAGACGGCGCCCTACCACGCCCATGTGCCCAGCTTTGGCGAATGGGGCTTTGTGCTGGCCAGCCGCCGGCCCTGGCGCCTGCCCGAGGCGCTGCCCGGCGGGCTGCAGTTTTTGAGCGCCAGCACGCTGCCGCTGCTGTTTGACTTTCCCCTGGACATGGCGCGGGTGCCGGCCGAGGTGAACCGCCTGTCCAACCAGCTGCTGGTGCACACTTATGAGCGCGAGTGGGGCAAGGTCATGGCCCACTGAACATCGGGTCAAAGGCATACACCATGCAACGCCGCCAGTTTCTTGCCACCGCTGCCGCCACGGCCCTGGCCGGTTGCCACGATGCACCGCGCACGCTGCAGGGCGGCTTTGCCGGTATCGACCTGGCGCGCGGCCATGCGCTGCGCGACCTGCTGCAGTCGAGCAAGCTGCCCGCGCCCAGCGTGGTGCGGCGCGCGCAGGTCATCATCGCCGGGGGTGGCGTAGCCGGGCTGGCGGCGGCGCGGTCGCTGCGGCTGGCGGGCATCGACGATTTTGTGCTGCTCGAGCTCGAAGACCAACCCGGTGGCAACAGCCGCGGGGGCAGCGTGAGCGGCATCGCCTGCCCGCTGGGCGCGCACTACCTGCCGGTGCCGGGGGACGATTCCCGCGAAGTGCAAGACCTGCTCGAAGAACTGGGCCTGCGCCAGCGCATCGCCGGGCGTTGGCAGTACGACGAGCGCCACCTGTGCCACAGCCCGCAGGAGCGTCTTTTCCGCGACGGCGAATGGCAAGAAGGTTTGCTGCCCATGCAAGGCGTGGGCGCCAGCACATTGGCCCAGTACCGGCAGTTTTCTGCGCTGGTGCAAGCGCTGGGCAAAGCAGCGCGCTTTACCATGCCCGTGCTCAAGTCTTTAGAGGTAAAACGGCCTCTGTCGCCCACCCATCAAGCGCTGGATGCTCTTGTTTTTGATGATTGGCTGGCACAACAAGGGCTGGATGATGCCCACCTGCGCTGGTACCTGGACTACTGCTGCCGCGACGACTACGGTGCGGGCACGGCGCGCGTGTCGGCCTGGGCGGGTATCCACTACTTCGCCAGCCGCCATGGTTTTTCTGCGCCAGGCGACGACGCCCCGCCCGAGCAAGACGGCGTGCTCACCTGGCCCGAGGGCAACGGCTGGCTGACCCAGCGCCTGGCGGAGCCCCTGCGCGCTGGCGGCCAGCTGCGCACGGGCTGCAGCGTGCTGCGCATCAGCGAAGGGCGCTACGGCGTGGAGGTGGATGCCCTGCACCACGCGACGGGCACCGTGGAGCGCTGGCAAGCCCCGCGCGCCATCGTGGCGCTACCGGTATTTGTGGCGGCGCGGGTGGTGCAGCAGGCCCCGGCCTTTTTGCGCGAAGCTGCACGGCGGCTGCACTGGGCGCCCTGGCTGGTGGCCAACATCCACATCGACGCGCCTTTGCTCGACCACCCCGGCGCCGCGCCCGCCTGGGACAACGTGCTCTACCAGGATGCCAACCCCGGCGGCCTGGGTTATGTGGACGCCGGTCACCAGCGCCTGGACCCGCGCTCGGCCATCACCGCCCCCACGGTGCTGAGCTACTACCAGGCGCTGGGCGATGTACCCCAAGGCCGCGAGCAGTTGGCAACCCAGCCGTGGACGCACTGGGCACAGGCTGCGCTGGCCACCCTGGGCGTGCCCCACCCCGACCTGGCCCGGCGTGCCACGCGCGTGGAGGTCACGCGCTACGGGCACGCCATGTCCATTCCCACACCGGGTACGCTGGGGTTTTTAAGCAAAATCGGCCTCCAGCGCCCGCCAGTCAAGCGCAAGCAGCTATCGAATGGTGAGCAAACCCGCTGGCTGCCCACACCCACCACCGCACGGCTGGCGTTTGCGCACGCCGACTGGTCGGGCTATTCGGTGTTTGAGGAAGCCTTTACGCGCGGTCACGGGGCGGGGCTGGCGGTGTTGGCCTGAACCGCGGTGCACCGCGGCGTTATCCCGCCGTCACCCGCGCTGCACATCCCACCACAAGCCCAGGCACAGGGCCGCGCCCACGGCATACAGCAGCCAGGTGGGCGAGATGGCGTAGGGGTAGAACATCAATGCCACACCCCACCAGCGCGTGCTGCGGCGCTGCACTTTTTTGCCGTGCCAGTACGCGGCCATGCCGACCAGTCCAAACAGGATGGCACCCACGATATAGGCCGGGCTGGGCAATTCCAGTCCGAGGGATTGCAGGGCAGAGAGGGTTTCCATGGAAGAGGGCAGGCGGCGGTTGTGCACTATCCCACACAACACCCACCCGGCGCGCGCTGGAGCAGCGCCCCATTGCTGCAAGCGCTGGGCAGGGTGCAGGGCACCCTGAGAAAATGCCGTACCGCCCCCTCTCTGCGCCATCACACCATGCCCACCACCACCCCCGGTCATTTCGAACGCCAGCACGCACGACTGGATGCCTTGTTACACGCCCATTTGCTCGACGTGGCGGGTGCGGACTTCGCCAGCGCACTGCAGCACCTGCAATACTGGCACCAAGGCTTGCAGCAACACATCGCCATCGAGAACACGCGCCTGTTGCCCCATGTGCCCGAAGGCGCGCGCTGGGCCGCGCGGGTGTACCGGCTGGAGCACGATCGCATCGCACTGCTTGCCGAGGAATACCTGGAGCGCGTGCAGGAGGTGGCCAGCCTCCCTCTGCCCGACGAAACGGCTCGCCGCAGCGCGGTGCTGATGCTGCTGGACGCCGCCCATGCACTGCGCCACGTGCTGGAGCACCACCACGAACGCGAACACATGGCTCTGGCCCATGAGCTGCCCCTGGACTTGCAGGAGGCCGCGTGGCACGGCGTGGACAGCACGAACGCACCGCCTGCACCGCAGCCGACCGGGGTGTCCTGAAGGGGACGGGCCTGCGGGCCGGGCGGCGTACCATCATGGCCACGATTCCCGCTGTCCCCCCATGCAAGGAGCCCACGCCATGGCAGATACTTTTACCGCACTGGTCATCGAAGAACACGAAGGCAAGGCGCGCAGCGTTTTCAAGCAACTGCAACTCTCCGACCTGCCCGACGACGATGTGCTCGTCGAGGTGCAGTACTCGGCCCTGAACTACAAGGATGGCCTGGCCCTCTCGGGCAACCGCAACAAGGTCGCGCGCAGCCTGCCCATGGTGGGTGGCATCGACTTGGCGGGCACGGTGGTCGAGTCGCGTTCGCCGCTGTGGAAGGCCGGCGATGTGGTGGTATTGAATGGCTTTGGTTTGTCTGAGACGCACTGGGGTGGTTTCACCCGGTTCCAGCGCGTCAAGGCCGAATGGTTGGTGGCACTGCCCGACGCCTTTACGCCGCAGCAGGCCATGGCCATTGGCACGGCCGGCTACACCGCCGCGCTGTGTGTCGATGTGCTCGAGCGCTGGGGCCACGCGCAGCCGGGCACAGGCCAGGTGCTGGTCACGGGCGCTGCGGGTGGCGTGGGTTCGGTGGCGGTCAGCTTGCTGGCCAGGCGCGGCTATAACGTCACTGCCTCTACCGGTCGGCCCGACACACACGACTACCTGCGCGGCCTGGGTGCCAGCGCCTTTATCGACCGCGCCAGCCTGCAAGGCCCGGTGCGTCCGCTGCAACGCGAGACCTGGACGGGCGCCGTGGACTCGGTGGGCAGTACCACCCTGGCCAACGTGCTGGCGCAAATGGAATACGGCGCGGGGGCTGCCGCATGCGGCCTGGCCGGCGGCATGGACCTGCCAGCCACGGTGCTGCCGCACATCCTGCGCAGCGTGGCGCTGCTGGGGGTGGATTCGGTGATGGCGCCGATGCCTGCACGCCACGCCGCGTGGCAGCGCCTGGCGCGCGATCTGGACCCGGCGCACCTGCAAGCCATCACCACCGTGGAGCCCATGAGCCGCCTGCCGGAACTGGCAGGCGCTATTTTGGCGGGGCAGGTGCGCGGGCGCGTGGTGGTCGATGTGACGCGCTGAGCGCGGTCTGATTCCATTTCTCCATCCAACGATGGCTTTGTCGGCTTCGCTTGCCGTGCAACGGCACTGTCTGCGCTGGGCCTTCGCGTACTCGATGGATGGAGAAACGGAATGATTCGACGACCCTGTCAAACACCCGTCTGTTCTGCAGCGATCCAGCGCAGGCCTTTGCCTCGGTTGCTGAAGTAATAGTCTCCTTGCGGGCTGATGACAACGGCGCGGCGCGCTGCTGGATCGGCGAAATAGCGCCAGCCATGGCCGGGCGTTGCGGGCGCGGCGTCGTGGGCGACAACCTGCATGCCGTGGTCGTACCCGTTTGCGGGGCGCGCGTCCGTCGTGTGCTGACGGTCGCGTTCATGGTCATGTGTGCGATTTTCAGCCCGCAGGGGCATGCTGATCGAGGCTGCCAGCATGGCGACTGTGGTGAGAAGTGCGGTCGATTGCATGGGGGGTCTCCTTTGCATGGGTGCCCAGTCATTGGCGACTGTGTGCACAGTGTGCGCCTGAGGGTATGAATCGCTGCTGAACGGTTTGTTGAACTGGCGTTCATCCAGGGTCTTATTCTGTTTCCCAATCATTCGTGTCTAGGCGCGAAGCCTACGATCAGTGCTGTAGCACGGCAATGCGAAGCAACAACGTAGAAATGGAATTACGGCGCAGTCGAAACACCGAACCGCCCCAGCCCCATCTCCACCAGCCCTTCGGGGCGGCGCAGCAGAAACAGCGCTTCCAGCCCTCTGCGCTGCGCCAGGGCAAGGCCCTCGCCGGGGCCTGCCACCAGCAGGGCGGTGGCCCAGGCGTCCGCCTCCATGCAGGTGTGCGCCAGCACGGTGACCGAGGCGACGGCGTTGTTCACCGGCGCAGCGCGGCGCGCGTCCATGGTGTGCGCAAGGCGCGCATCGCCCACCTCCATGTAGTGCCGGTAGTCGCCCGAGGTGGCCACGGCCAGGTCCTGCAGCTCGATCACACCCCGTACCGCGCGGCGCCCGGCCTCGGGCGATTCGAGCGCCACCGCCCAGGGCGCACCGCTGGCCTGGTGGCCCACGGCGCGCAATTCCCCATCGAGCGCCGCCAGCGCATGGCGCACTCCGTGCTGTTGCAGCACGGCAGCCATGCGGTCCACCGCATAGCCCTTGGCAATGCCGCACAGATCGAGCTGCACGGGAGCACGCTTGCGGGCGCGGCCTGCTGCAGGGTCGATCTCCAGGCTCTCGCGCATCGGGCACGGCGCAGCCTGGCGCACGGTGTGGATCGCTGCGGCGTCGGGTGCATCGCGCACCGCACCAAAACCCCAGGCATCGACCAGCGCGCCGACGCAGGGGTCAAACGCGCCTGCGCTTTGGCGGTGAATGTCCATGGCGCAGGTCAGCACTTCCAGAATTTCAGGCGGCAGGTCCACCCAGGCGTCCACGGGTGCGCGGTTCAGGCGCACCAGGTCGCTCTCCGGCTTCCAGGGGGACATCTGCGCGTCCACCTGCTGCACCGCCGCAGCAAGGTTCTGGCGCAGGGCGTCCAGGTCCAGAGCGGCGTCACAGTCCACGCTGGCAGACCAGCGCGTGCCCATGGTCGGGCCGTGCAGGGTGGCGCGCTGGCAGGGCGCGGCAGCGTCAGAAGACATCTTCGGCATAGCGCTCTTTTGCTTTGAGCTGCGCCACGCTCAAGTGCAGCGGCGCAAGGATGGCGTCCAACGCCTCGGCCACGCCCTTGGCCATGGCGCGGCTGCCGCAGACGCGCACCAGGGCACCCTGGGCCAGCAGTGCGCGTACGCGCTCGGCGTCGCGGCGCAGGGCATCCTGCACATAACCACCGCCTTCGGGGATGCGCGAGAACACCGTCTGTACACTTGCCAGCCGCCCTTCGCCCAACCAGCGCTGGATTTCGGGGCCAAAGTAAAAGTCCTGCGCCGGATCGCGCCCCCCAAAATACAGGTGCATGGGTGTGTGCCGATCGTTGCGACGGATGAAACCGGCCAGCGGCGCCACGCCCGTGCCCGCCCCGATCAGCAGCACCGGGCGGCGTGTACGCGGCAGTGCAAAACCGGGATTAGAGCGGATGAAAGCGGCAATGCTGTCCCCCGGTTGCAGGCCCAGCAAATGCGTAGAGCACAGGCCACCCGGCAACAGGCGCACGCAGATTTCCAGAAACCCATCCTGCGAGCCCGACGCCAGCGAGTAATAACGCGGCACGGCCGAGCCAGGCGCCAGGATGCCCACCAAATCGCCCGCCGCAAAGTGCCCCAGGCGGGCGCCGCCGCCCTGCGCGGGCCAGGCAAAGCGCAGGATGGCCGTGGGCTCGTCGCTGTGCTCTCGGTAGCCCTGGCGCGCTACAAGCGTGAGCGCGGTGGTGGGCGGAACGCGCGGCACATAGTCGAGCACCAGGGGTTCGCCCAGTGCCTGCGCCAGTGCCTGGCCCCAGCGGGTGAACTGCTGGCTCGATTGCTGGTGGATGCATTCGAGCGGCAGCAGCGCAGGCCAGCCGCGCGCGCGCAGGGTCTGCTCCAGTGCCTCGGCAAAGGCGCAGAAGGCCGGGTACTGCCGGTCGCCAAAGCCCAGCACCGTCACCGGCACGGCGCTGGCGGTCAATTTTGCGATGCGCTCGAGTGCGTCTTTGGCGTGCGCCGGGGCCTGGCCTTCGCCATAGGTGGCGGCGAGCACGAACACCTGCTGCGTGGCGAGCGCGGTCTGGAAATGCTCCAGGGCGCCGGTATGCACGCGGTGCCCGCTGTGGATCAGCGCATCCTGCAGCGCCTGGGCAAAACCCCAGGTGCTGCCGCCTTCACTGGCGACAAAGATAAGCACGTCAGCCTGTGCCAGCGGGCTGTTGCCGGTGATCTGCGGTGTCTGGCTGCGTACTTGCCACCAGATGACCACGCCCGACAGCCAGAACAGCAGCACGCTGGCCCCCACGAGCCCGAGCACCACGGCCCAGGGCCAAGCCGACTCACCGGTGTGCAGCACCAAAGCCCAGTCGTAGATGCGCTGTGCAAAGGTGGCGTCTTGCCAGGCCAGCATGTTCCCGGAGTAGCGATCCACCCAGCCTTCACCCTGAAGAGTGGCGACGCTCCAGATGTCTTCGGGGTCGGAAGCGTCGGGGAAATTCAGCTTGCGCAAGTCCCGGACGGCGAGGTTTTGCAGCGCAGAGAGCTGCGCCCCAGGCAGGGCGGTCTGGCCAGTGACCACAGAGACCACATCGGGCTCGGTCCCGGCGTCCAAAGTCACCAGCCCCAGGGTCGAGGCGCTCATAGTGAGCGCGGTGAGGGATGTCAGGCACAGCACCGCGAGCACCACCCGACCGGTGACGACGTGGATGCGCTGTGCCAGCGAGCCCCGCACCCGCGCGCCCAGGCGCCGCCAGCCACCCATGCGGCGCAGCAGCAGAACCAGGGCCGAGATGCATATCAAGCCCATAGCCAGCGCAATGCCCGCCGCACCCCAGCGCCCGGCGTCACCCAGCAGCAGCGAGCGGTGCAGGTTTTTCACCCAGCGCGGCAGCGCTGAGGGCTGCCAGGCGCCCAGCACCCGGCCATCGGCCGGGTCCACATAGTGCGCCTGCGCCTCGTCGCCGACAAAGCCGAACACCACGATGGCGCCCGAGGACAGGTGGCGGATTTCCTCCGCGTCCGGCACGGTGCGCGTCACACGCTCCACCAACGTGGCCACCGACAGGTCACCCGGTGCGGCGGGTGCCTGCCACGCCTCCTGAACCGGGTCGAATGCCAGGATGGCACCGGTGATCCCAAGTACCACGGCCAGGGCGCCGACGGTCAGGCCCAGCCAACGGTGGATTGCCTTCCATCCCATGCGCGTGTCCTTTACTGCAACTGAAAGGTCAGCGACTGGATGTACTGCTTGCCAGCCTGCGGTTTGCCAGCGTTGGTGGTCGTCAGCGGTACGCGGATTTCCGATGGGCTGTCGCGCATGTCTTCCACGGCCGCGTCGATGCGGATTTCGTAGCCTGCGTCAATCAGTGCATCGGCCAGGTCGGCCGTGACCTTGAGCGTGCGGCCCGCGCCCACGCTGGCGCCCGTGACGCCGTTCAGGCGCTTGGCGTCACCGGCCGAGAGCCGGTTCCAGTCGGACAGGTGCTTGTGGTACTTGGCCTTGCCGCCGGCCACCCACAGCGTGCCGGCGTACGCCCCCTTGGCATCGGTCAGGTAGGCGGCCAGGTAGGCGCCGTCGCCGCCATAGTTTTTGAGCTGGGCGGTCAGCGTGACCTGGCGGCTGTGCGCCAGGGCGGGCAGGGCCAGCACGCAGGCGGCGGCCAAAGTGGTCAAGAGAGGTTTGGACATGGTGATGCTCCGGTATGAAATTACTCAACCTGGCCGCGTGGCGCGGTACCAGGGGTGAACAGGGGTGACGGCGCAACGGCGCTGCCTGGTTGCTGTGGCCCGCCCTGCGGTGCGGCGTGCTCACGATCCCGCTCCCGCGTGCGCTGATGATCGCGTTGTTTCATCTTCACGACCTTCAGGGTTTCCGGGTCGATCTTGGCCTTGAAACCACGGCCCTGGGCGTCGGTGCCACGAATTTCATAGCAACCATCATCTATTTTCAGTCGCTGAATCTGCCAGCCCTGCTGGGCCGCCATTTGCCGCACGGCCTCGCGCGACTGCCAGCGGTTCACCGGCGCGTCGCAATCGTCATCGGCCCATGTGGGCAGGACCGCCAGGCCCAGTGCCATGGCCAGCAAGCCACGGCGCAGAGTGGGGGAGTTTTTCATGGTGATGCTCCTTTTCAACAGGTTAACGCATGGCAAATGATTCGCGGTGCAGTCGCCAGCGGCTGGGGCCGCGTGCGTGCGCGTGCAGCGCGTCGCCCAGGCCCTGGGGGCCGCAGAACCAGATGTCCAATGGGCCGCCGGATTCGGCTTGCAAATCCTGCGGCGTCAGGCGCTGGCCCTGGGCTTCGCTGTGCACGGTGAGCGGCACGGGCGGCTGGGCCTGCGCGCACAGCGCTTGCAGGCGCGCCAGCAGCGGGTCGCGCCAAGCGTCGCGCGTGCAGTAATGCATGTGTACGGGGGCTGGGTCGCGGCCTTCGGTGGGCATGCCAGGCTGGCGTGCCTCCAGCAGCGCAAAGAAGGGGGTCACGCCCACGCCCGCCGCCACCCACACCTGCTGGCGGCGGCGCGAGCCCTGGCCATCAAAGCGGCCGTAGGGCCCTTCGATGTCTACGCGCTGACCGGCGCGCAAGCGTTGGTGAAGGGTGCGGGTGTAGTCGCCCAGCGGCTTGATCACCAGACGCAGCAGGGGCTCTCCGTCGGGGCTGTGGCCCAGCGCGTTCGGTGCACTGGCAATGGTGAAAGGGTGGGCACCTTCGGCAGCATCAAAACGCACGAAGACGAACTGCCCCGCGCGGTGCCCGCGCCAGCTGGGCGGCATGGCGCAAATGACCTCGACCGGCGCACCCGTGGGCGTATCGCCCAGCACGGTGACTGCCTGGATGCGCGCCGCATGGTTGCGCGAGCGCCCCACCCAGCCCGCCAGCGACCACACGGCGGCCAGGCTGCCCAGTGCCAGCAGCGAGCCCATCAGCAAGCCCAGCGGCAGCGCCCAGAACGTGAGCGGCATCAGCGCCACGGCATGGAACACCAGCGCGAGGAACAGCACCGGCATGGCGCGGTGCAGGAGGCGCCAGTGTTTATAGGGCAGCAGGCGTGCAATCAGCGTGAGCGCCACCATGGCCAGCAACAGGTAGAAGGCCCACTCGCCCAGGTCCTTGGCAAAACCGCGGGTATCCGTCAACCAGGGCAGCACGGCCTCGCGCGCGGGCCTGCCGGCACGGCCCCACAAGGCCTTGATCCAGCCACTCGATTCCTTGGCGCCCCAGTGGGCGATGGCGGTGAGGGCGGCGGCGATACCCGTCCATTTGTGCAGGCGGTAGACCTGGTCCATGCCGCCCATCACCCGGTCCAGCAGCGGCAGGCGCAGGGCGAGCAGCATGACCAGCGCCATCAGGCTGATGCTCCACAGCCCACTCAGGTACATCGCGTGCTGGCGCAACTGCCACCAGCCCAGGGCGACGCCTTGCGCATCGACCAGGGGCGAGACACCCAGGTCGGCCGGTGCGACGGCCATCCATGCCAGGGTAATGCCCAGCAACCAGATTCCCAGTACAACTTTGATACGCATGAGGAAGTCCTTTTTTTCTCGTTCAGAGCCATTGTGGAAAATCTGCCTTGAACGAATGCTGAAAGGCGCATTCATCTTCCGTTCATCGTCCAAAAATGAAACTCCACACGCTGAGAATCGATAATTTCTAATTCGATATTTCAGCGATTTTTTTTACCGAAAGTTGAAGGGCCGTGTGCGCATCGAAAACAAATGAATGCATTAGAACGCCATTGACAGCGACACGCTTACCGTTGTATTGATTAAAATCAACACCCTTCAAAGAGAAGAGTGTCATTTCCACCTGATTCTCCTCTGCATTTTCATAAGAATTTTTTCCAGCCGCCATGCAAATAGGCCGGTCCAATTTCAGGAATGCATGCTTTTCTTGTGGGTTGCGGTGAGTACCCGCCCCTTTTGGAAGATCCGCTGGCGCCTTGAGTAAAATTTCTCCTTGCAGATGAATTTCTGCATAATTATAATTATTACAGCTACCGAAAGCACTCATAGAAAATGCAAAAATAAAAGCAAATGATAATTTTGGCAGTAGATTTTTCATTTTTAATCAATATCGATTTATACACAAAGAAAAATATCAATGCCGATGTTTTTGCATGCGCGAATAGGGCAAAAATATCTATTAATAATACAATACATTACTTTTAATTGATTTTGTTGTGCAAACAGAAATCCGCCAGGCACCGCCCCATACATACTCATGCCACAACGTCAACCGCGACGGGTGATGCCCAGCAGCCAGATTCCCAGTACAACTTTGATACGCATGAGAAAGCCCTTCTTTTCTCGCTCAAAACCATTGTGGAGAATTGCGCTTGAACGAATACTGAAAGGCATATTCATCTTCCGTTCATCGCCTCCGGGGTAAAAAACCACCTATGTCCTCGTGCACTGCGCTCACCCTTCGTCGGCTCGCCCTGCCCTGCGTAGCGCTGTGCCTGCTCGGCGCGAGCCCCTTGCTGCGCGCCGATGACCACGACCATGGCTCCCACGAGCTGGCACGCAAGGCGCTGGAACAAGGCCGGGTGCTGCCCCTGCGCACCGTGCTCGAAAAAATCGAACGCGACTACCAAGGACAGGCACTGAAGGTGGAATTCGAGCAGGACGACGGTCGCTTCCTCTATAAAATTCGCCTGCTGCAAAGCGATGGCCGCATGGTCAAGCTCAAGGTCGATGCCGTCGATGGCAAGGTGCTCGACAGCAAGCGCAAGGAACACGAAAAGGACAGGAATGCGCATCCTCGTCGTTGAAGATGAACCCACGCTGTGCCACCAACTGGTGCAGGCCGTCGCCGCGGCAGGGCACACGGTCGAGAGCGCCAGCGACGGTGTCACCGCGCACTATTTGGGCGACGTGGAAGACTTCGACGCCGTGGTGCTAGACCTGGGCCTGCCCGCGCTCGACGGCCTGTCGGTGCTGCGCCGCTGGCGTGCGGCGGGACGCACCATGCCGGTGCTCATCCTCACCGCGCGCAGCGCCTGGCATGAAAAAGTGGCGGGCATGGATGCGGGCGCGGACGACTACCTGGCCAAGCCCTTTCACATGGAGGAGCTGCTAGCGCGCCTGCGCGCCCTGCTGCGCCGCCTGGGCGAACACACCAGCGCGCAATGGCAATGCGGGGCCATCCTGCTCGACACGCGCCAGGCCCGCGTGCTGGTCGACGGCCTGCCCCTGCAACTGACCAGCCATGAGTTCAAGCTGCTGTCGCTGCTCATGCAGCGCAAGGGCGAAGTGCTCTCGCGCACCGAATTGTCCGAACACATCTACCCGCACGACAGCGACCGCGACTCCAACACCATTGAAGTCTTCGTCGGCCGCCTGCGCAAGAAGCTGCCCGCCGGCAGCATCGAAACCGTGCGTGGCCTGGGCTACCGGTTGATCGACGCGGGCCACGCGGCGTGAGAACGGGGTCGCTGCGCCTGCGCCTGCTGGCGGGCACGCTGGCCTGGATGCTGCTGGCCATTGCCCTGGTGGGCTGGGGCCTGCGGACCTTGTTCCAGGACCATGTCACACAACAATTGCAGGCCCAACTGGTGATGCAGCTCGACCATTTGAGTGCTTCGGTCGATTGGGAGCCCCCCGGCCGCGTCAGCGTGAGCGCCATGGCTGCCGATCCGCGCCTGGCGCAGCCCTTGTCGGGCCTGTACTGGCAGATTGACCGGCAGGGCACTGCGCCCCAGGCGGGCGTAGCACGCTCGCGCTCGCTGTGGGACCAGGTGCTGCGTTTGCCCGACGCACCAAAGTCCTATCCTGCCAGTGGCTACAGCGTCCTGCCGCTACGTGACGCCCAGGGCCACGCCTTGCTGGCCGTGGCGCGCACCCTGCAACTGCCCGAGGACGATGCGCCCCCGCTGCGCCTGGTGGTGGCGGGCGACAAGGCACTATTGGCCGAGCCCTTGCAGCGCTTCACCCAGATGCTGCTGATGGCGCTGGGCATGCTGGCGCTGGGCCTGGCCTTGGCCATCGCCATGCAATTGCAGCTGGCGCTGCGGCCGCTCAAGCTTTTGCGCGCGCGCCTGGCGAGCGTGCGCAGCGGCGCCGCCGGGCAGCTGGAAGGCAGTTTTCCGAACGAACTACAACCGCTGGTCAACGAGTTTAACCACGTACTGCGCGAGAACGCAGACATGGTGCAGCGCGCCCGCACCCAGGCCGGCAACCTGGCCCACGCGGTGCACACGCCGCTGTCCATCCTGGCCAATGCCGCTGACCGAGAAAGCAGCCCGCTGGCACTGCTCGTGCAGGAGCAGGTGGCGACGGCGCGCCGCCAGGTGGACTACCACCTGGCCCGTGCACGCGCTGCCGCTGCCGTGCGCGCCACAGGGCTGCGCACCCCCGTATTGCCGCCGCTGCAGGCACTGCTGCGCACCATGCAGCGCCTGCATGCCGAGCGCCATCTGTCGTTTGAACTTGCACCCGAGGCGCAGGACGGCGCCTTTCGCGGAGAAGAGCAGGACCTGTACGAACTGCTGGGCAATTTGATCGACAACGCCGGCAAGTCGGCGCACCAGCGCGTGGTGGTCGATGTGCAGTTGTCGCAGGGCCAGTTGTGCTTCACCGTTGATGACGACGGCCCCGGCATTCCCGAGGCGCAGCGCGAGCACATGTTCCAGCGCGGCGTGCAGCTCGACGAGCAGCGCCCTGGCTCCGGCCTGGGTCTGGACATCGTGCGCGCGCTGGCCGAGACCTACGGCGGCAGCGTGCAGGCCCAGGCATCGCCCCTGGGTGGCGCACGCCTGCGCCTGTGCCTGCCCCTGGTTGATGGAGAGGAAGGCAGCCAACGCCGATCCGTCTAGATATTTGGATAAAAACAGGCTCCAAGGCAATACAGGAAAGCGCTGCAAGCTATTTATTAAATAGCACTTCTCCGCCAGCGCCAGACCTCAACTGTGCCAGCCGCCGCGCAATGGCCGCACGGGCGGCACGCGCTTCAGGTACCGGCAGCAGCGGCCAGACATGGACCAGGCCCTCACCGCGGTGCAGTTCCAGCGCGCCACCGGCCTGCTGCACCCGCTCTGCAAAGGCGAGCGCGTCATGGCCCAGCAGGTCGCGCGTGGCGACGAACACGGTCATGGGCGGCAGACCCGCCACATCGCCCCAGGCGGGGCTCACGGCGGGGTGATCCAGCGGCAACGCGCCCGCATAAAGGCGACCCGCCTCGCGCACGCCCGCCAACGCCAGCATGGGGTCACGCCGTGCCGTGTGCACCGCTGCCGGGTGGGGCACAGCCACATCTACCCAGGGCGTGATCAGCACCATTTGCGCTGCGGGCGGCTGCCCCGCGTCCCGCAGGTTTTGGGCCAGCGCCAAGGCCAGACCGCCGCCCGCCGAATCGCCCATGAGGTGGATCGCCTCCGGGGCATGCTGCGTGGCCAGTTGCGCATGCACCGCATGCACCCAGGCCAAGGTATCGGTGCAGGTGGACTCGGGCGCCAGCGGGTACAGCGGCACGGTGACCTCGCAACCCGTCGTGCGCACCAGCCACGCCAGAAATCCCCAGTGCTGCTGCGTGATAGGCCGCACATAGCCACCGCCATGCAGGTAAAGCACTGGGCGCGGCGCCTGCACCGGCCGGGCAGGCGCCAGCGTGAACACCGGATGGCCCGCCAGCTCTTGCCGCCCGACGCTCAGCGCAGCGCCGGGCGCGGGTGGCGCGGCAGGCCCGGTGCGGCGCACCTGTGCAATGCCCCGCTGCAGGCTCTTGGCCGAGGCATAGATACGACGGCGGCGCATGGCGTGCAGCAGCAGAACGAGGGCGTGGTGGCCAAGGCTGGGCATGAATCACAGGGCAAGTCACGGGAGCAAGGCCCGCATGCAGACAGCGTAAGCACAATCGGGGAAGATGTCACCCGCCGAAACCCGCGCAGCCACACCAAGAATGACCGCCGTCCCCCGCCCCCTCACCGCTCAAGACCTGCCAGGCCTGCTGGCAGTACAGCGCGCCTGCTACGGCGATGCTTACATCGAAAGCGCTGCGGTTTACGCACGCCGCCTGGCGAGCCCGGCCCAATGCTCGTTGGTGATCGAGCACGCGGGCTGCATCGGTGCCTATCTTGCCGCCTACGACTCACTTGAGGGCAAGGTCACACCGCTGCACGGCGACTTCGAGGCCGCAGACCCACCCGACACGCTGTACCTGCACGACATGGCCGTGCTGCCCGCG
>JAANMW010000375.1_pt1 | contig 51881 bp, 28 predicted proteins | sample 7279671 | NCBI WGS metagenome assembly JAANMW01 (sample SAMN14094541, study PRJNA606508) | bioreactor metagenome | isolation source: A lab-scale SPAN reactor treating ammonium-rich wastewater day 247 | place: Ireland: Galway | collected 2017-09-19 | reverse complement strand
AGCAGGAGGAATTCAATCGGCGCATTCTCCAACCCGATCTGCAAATTGCCTTCAACCGGCGCGGTTCATCCCCGGCTGTGCGCCGGAGTTGCGTGGATTACATCGGCTTCGTCAGCGGTCAGAAGAAAAGGCAGGCATTTGCGGAAAGTGATTGTTTCTGTTTTCCCACCTATTACTACGCGGAGAGTTTCGGGTTGGTCGTGATTGAAAGCATGGCGTTTGGCATGCCCGTCATCACAAGTCACTGGCGCTCGATTCCTGAACTCCTCGCCAAAGACTATGCCGGTTTGATTCCGCCAAAGAACCCGCCGCGAATCGCGGAGGCCATCCTGCAAATGCTCGCCGAGGAGCAATCCACTGCTCTGCGGGATCATTTCCTCCGGCATTTCACCATTGAACAACATCTGGCCAAACTGGCGACCGCCATCCGCGAGGTCGAAGTTTCGCCCGGTGCTCCGGCGGGCGTTCCGGCCTGGGCGAGTCGCTGAAGTCGCGCGCCGCCGATTCCGCAAATTCGTTGCGCGCCAACCTTCCGTCGTTACTCTGGCCGGGTGAAATTTGGCGTCCTGCAGCTTAACTCGACGATTGGTGATTTCGACGCCAACCGGCGCAAGTTGGTGGCCGGTTACGACCACGCCTGCGGTCTGGGCGCGGAATTTGTGATCGCCCCGGAACTGTTTCTCTGTGGCTATCCGCCCCGCGACCTGTTGCTGCGCGCAGATTTCATCACGGCCAATCTGGACACGCTGGCCGACACAGCCAGGAACGTCGGGGCAATCCCGCTGGCCGTGGGTTTCGTGGACACGAATGTCGCCCGCCCGGGACGCTCGCTGCGCAACGCCGCCGCCGTGCTGCACAACGGAGCGATTGTCTGGCGACAGAACAAATCCCTCCTGCCCACCTACGATGTCTTTGATGAGGACCGCTATTTCGAGCCGGCGGCGACGGATGGCGTCAAGCCCTTCAATTTCAAAGGGCGCAAACTGGGCATCACCATCTGCGAGGACATTTGGAACGACGAAGATTTCTGGCCCGAACGGCTGTATCGTCGCGATCCCGTGAAGGAACTCATCGCACAGGGTGCAGAGATTATTTTGAATCTTTCGGCTTCCCCGTGGTGGTTGGGCAAGGACCGAACCCGCCTGGCTATGCTTCAGCGGGTGGCGCGCGACGAGCGCGTGCCGCTGGTCATGACCAATCTCGTCGGCGCCAATGATGAATTGATCTTTGACGGCAACAGCGTCGCGTTCAACCGGCTTGGCGAAACCATTGCGGCCGGCAAATCGTTCGAGGAGGACGTGTTTGTCGCCGATACGGATGGCGATTCGCGAGCGGCCGAAGTGCCGCAGTCTGCACCGGAGGAGCAACTCTTCCGCGCGTTGTCGTTGGGACTCCGTGATTACGTGCAGAAATGCGGATTCAAGTCGGTGATTGTCGGTTTGTCCGGCGGCATTGATTCTGCGCTGACCGCGGTGCTGGCAGCGGACGCCTTGGGCGCGGACCGGGTCATGGGAGTTTCCATGCCGGCGCGGTATTCGAGTGCGGGCAGTTTGGCGGATGCGGAGGCACTCGCGCGGAACCTGGGAATTCGCTACGAGGTATTGCCCGTCGAACCGGCTTTTGAAGCCATGGAACGGCAACTGGCCGGAGTGTTCGCCGGCACCAAACCCAATGAGGCAGAAGAGAATCTCCAATCCCGGCTGCGCGGTGTCACGCTGATGGCGCTCGCGAACAAATTTGGCGCGCTGGTGCTCACCACGGGCAACAAGTCCGAGGTGGCCGTAGGCTATTGCACGCTCTACGGTGACATGTGCGGTGCGTTGGCGGTGATTGCGGATGTTTTCAAAACGGAGGTGTATCGTCTCGCCCGCTGGGTGAACCGCGAGCAAGTCGTCATTCCGGAATCTTCCATCACCAAACCTCCCAGCGCCGAACTTCGCCCCAACCAGACCGACCAGGATTCTTTGCCGCCATACGAAACCCTGGATGCCATCCTGGAGGCCTACGTGGTGCGCAACTGGAGCAAGGCGGAGATCATCGCGCGCGGATTCGACGCCACCGTGGTGAATGACGTGATCAACAAAGTGACCTTCAGCGAATACAAACGCCGGCAGGCTGCGCCCGGTTTGAAGGCTTCGCCGCGGGCTTTTGGGATGGGCCGGCGGATTCCCATTGCGCAACGTTTCCGGCCCCAACGATGAAGTTTTCCATCGTCACTCCCAGCTTCAACCAGGGCCGCTTCATCCGCGACTGCCTCGAGAGTGTGAAGACGCAGACCGGGGTTGAATGGGAGCACCTCGTGCAGGACGCCGGCTCGACGGACGAAACGCTCGACATTTTCAAGGAACATCCGCACCTAGACTGGGTTTCCGAGAAGGACGAGGGCATGAGCGACGGGATCAACCGGGGGTTTCTCAAGGCCACCGGCGATTGGGTGATGTGGCTCAACACGGATGATTATCTGCTGCCCAACGCGCTGGAAAAGGTCGCAGCCTTCGCGGCCCGTCACCCGGAGGCCGATGTGATTTACGGCGATTGTCTGTTCGTGGATGAACAGAAACGCACGCTGCGCCGCAAGCGCGAGCATCGGTTCGACTTCGGCATCCTCCTGTTCTATGGCTGTTACATTCCGTCCACTTCCACCTTCATTAACCGCCGGATCATTAACGCGGGTCACCTCCTGGAGGTGGGCTACAAAGTCTGCATGGACTTCGAGTATTACGTGCGCCTGGGCCGGCTCGGATATCACTTCGCGTATCTGCCAGAGGCACTCGCCGCGTTTCGCTGGCACGAAACCAACACCAGCAGCGTGCAACTCCAGCGGCGGCGCGAGGAACGCCTGCGCGTGCAGCAGGAGCATCTGGTGCTGGCCGGCCGCAGACCGCCACCAGGCCGCAATCGCCTGGCACTGCTCTATCGCGTCTATCAGGTGAAGCGCGGCTTCTTGCGCTTATGCGCCCACGGGTTGAAAGCATGAATGCTGCTCCCGCGTCACTTCATCCACCGCGTGACTTGACGATGCTGGTGACGGCGGTGTTTGCGCGGTGGCGCGCGGCGGGCATCGCGTTTCTCGTGCTGCGCAATTACGAAAACCTGCCCCGGGAAACTGGCAATGATATTGATGTGTTGGTGCATCCCAACCAGTTGGTCAGCGCGGAGCGGACTCTGTGTCAGGCGGCCCAATCGGTGGGGTACCGCCTGCACAACCGCGTCGAATTCGCGCCCGTGTCGTTGTTCTTCTTTCATCCCGATTCGCTCCAGCAGATCCAGTTCGACCTGTTCCACGAACTGGCTTGGCGCGGATTCAAACTGCAAGACCCCGGCGCGCTGCTGGAACGCCGGATCGAACGGGATGGATTTGCAGTGCCGCATCCGGCGGATGAAGCGGTGAACAGCCTTGTGACCCGCTTGATTTATCAAGGCGCGGTGAAGGAAAAATACCACTCCGTCATACGGGCGGGATTTCAAAGTCATCCCGCCGAAACCGCCGCCCAGTTGACCGCGATGTTTGGTGACACGCTTGCGGGGAAGCTGACGGCCGCGGTGGCCCAACAGAACTGGCGCGCGATTGCCGCGCTTCATCATCCATTGCGTCGGCAACTGATCTGGCGGCGCCTCACCCGCAAACCCGTGAACACGTTTGCGAGATGGCTTAAAGATTCGTTGCGGTTCGCGGGGCGTCTCCGGCATCCGCCCGGCTGGACCGTGGTGCTGGTGGGCGCGGATGGCTGCGGCAAATCCACCGCGGCGGAAAAGCTCGCGGATGCCTTGCGCGGCACGTTCCACCCGAACAAAAGCCTGCGTGTACACTGGAAGCCGGCGGTGTTTCTGCGCCAACGGCGCGCCGCCAGACCAGCGACCACGGCTCCGCACGCTTTGCCTCCGCGCAGTGCGCTGGTTTCACTTGTGTTGCTGGTTTATCACTGGATCGAGTTCTGTGTCGGCGCGTTCGTGCAATTCCTGCCGGCCCGCTTTCGCAACGGTCTGGTGCTGATTGACCGGTACCATTACGACTTTGTGGTGGATCCGCGGCGGTTTCGGTTGGCGGCATGGCCCCGCTTGGCACAATGGCTTTTCCGACTGCTGCCGAAGCCTGACCACGTGTTTGTCCTGGATGCGCCGGCAGAAGTTCTCCAGAGCCGAAAGCGTGAAGTGCCACTGGTCGAAACCAAACGCCAACGTGAGGCCTACCTCAGCTATCCGGGGACGCTGCCGTGCGCCCGCATCGTGGACGCGAGTCAATGCGCCGATGCGGTGGTTGCTGAACTGACGCGCGATACGCTCCACCGGCTTGCCGCCCGGCAAGAGCGCCGTCGGCTTCGTGCGGCAATGGGAGGCTCGCCATGAACTTCACTCCCCGCCCCGCCGTATGAAGGTCAAGACTTCAGCACCCTGGCTGGAGCTGTTCCCGCCGCCGGCAGCCGTCGCTCGGGCAATACCGGTTCGCTTTCGGCTCTTGTGCCGACGGGCCGAGCCATTGCTCTTGCTGCCCGCCGCGCCGCGCCATGTGCGCGCGAGTTTGTCGCTTTATCCGGCCCAAACCGCAAAGGCACGGCTTGCCCGATCATTGGTGAGGCTGGGTCTGCAATTGCGCCTGCCCCTCCTCACGCAGGCGGTGAAACTGGAGGTTGATGCCGCGGCCAGCTTCACCCGTTTCGTGGCTGGTGGCGAATCCTGCAAGGCGATGCCTGCGTGTGCCGTGTTGCTGGGAAATCCGCACGCCGACGGTCGCCGGTTTGTGGTGCTGGTGTTTGACGCCGCCGGAACGCCGGTCAAGCTGATCAAAGTTGGCGTCGGCGACGCTGCCGTTGCCTTGATCCGCCGGGAAGCAACTTTCCTCAAATCGCAGCCCCGCCAACGGCTTCATGCCCCGGCACTCCGGGAGGAATTTGCGGAGGATCGTCGCGAGGCAATGGTTTTGGACTTTGTGCCCGGCACAACTCCTGGCGACAAGGACTTTGCGGCGCTGGCCCCATTGCTGGAATCGTGGATTCAGCCGGGCCCACCCTGCCGTTTTCTGGACCTTCCAGCAGCTCATCGCCTCCAGGCTGCGGCAGCCGCGCACCCGGCTTGCGCCAAAGTCCTGTCAGGCTTGACGGAAGTTCGATTGCGGCCCGCGGTGTTTCACGGAGATTTCACACCGTGGAATGTTCGCGTGCATCCCACCACCCGCCAGTGGACCGTGCTGGATTGGGAGAGAGGGGAATCATTGGGACCACCGGCCTGGGACTGGTTTCACTTCGTGATCCAGCAAGAGATTCTCGTGCGGCACACCCGACCCGCCGCCGTGTTGCGCCAACTGAAGTCACTGCTCCACGGATCGGATTTTGGCCGGTACTCCCGGCGCACGGGCCTCGGGGAGAGTGCCACAGCGCTGTTGGCGGCTTATCTGGCTTATGCCTGCTTCGTGCTCAGACAAGCCGAAGGCCAGCGTGAGCTTGAAGCGTTGCTCGACCTCCAACTTTCAGAAATGGGGCTTGGTCGCTGATGCCAGCCGCCTGGCCAGCCGACAGGTTGCAGGTCAACCCCGCGCGGTTGCTCCGAAGCTTGCCGGTTTTTTGGCGGCGGATTAGCCTCGCCCGCGTTTGATGTCGCCACGATTGAAAGTCCTGATGTCCGCCTACGCCTGCGAGCCGCACCGCGGCTCGGAACCGGAGGTGGGCTGGCAGTGGGCTTTGCAGATGGCGCGCTTTCACGACGTGACGGTGGTGACGCGCGCCAACAACCAACCGCCCATCGAATCGGCACTTTCAAGTTACCCCGGTGCGAAGCCGGATTTTATTTACTACGATCTGCCCGACTGGTTGCTGGGGCTTAAGCGTCGCGGCTTGCCGGTGTCAGTATATTACGCACTGTGGCAAGGGAGCGTCCGGCGTCATCTCGCCGGCCGGTTGCCCAACTTCGATCTCATCCACCATGTCACTTTCAACTCGTTTCGCCAACCCGGATTCTGGTGGTCGTGCGACAAGCCGGTCGTGCTCGGTCCGCTCGGTGGCGGGCAGATTTGTCCGTGGCGTTTCCTGCCCACCTTCGGCCGCCGGCTGCTCCCCGAAGCGGCGCGGTCCTTGAGCGTCATGGGCAGTGCCATGCTGCCGAATCTTTACGCCAGCTTTGCGGCGGCCACCGTCATCCTGGTGGCGAATCGTGACACTGCCCGCCGCATTCACGCCGCCTCGCGATCAAAGATTCAATCCCTGTTGGAGACCGGGGTGCCGTGCGAACTCATCCTATCCGCAGCATCGCGTGCGGACGATGGCACGGTGCGAATCATTTGGATCAGCCGGCTGGAGAAGATCAAAGGCGGCGCGCTCGCCCTGCGCGCGTTCGCCTTGGCCTTCGCCAGGGAGAAGAAACTCCGCTTGAGCATCGTGGGTAGCGGACCGGAGAGTGCTCGCCTGCGGCGGCTGGCGGTGACGCTGGGCATTGACTCCGCGATCACCTGGCATGGAGCAGTTCCCAAGACTGACATTCCCAAGTTGTTGCGCACCCACGATGTGTTTCTGTTTACCAGTCTGCGCGACACCTCGGGCAATGTGCTGCTTGAGGCCATGGCGGCAGGGCTGCCCGCCCTCACTTTGTTACACCACGGTGCGGCGGAGATTGCCACGGATGAAACCGCCCTCCGCATCCCACCGACCCGTCCGGCGGAGACGGCGCAGGCCATCGCCAGTGGAATTCTGCGTCTGGCGAATGCACCCGACCTGCGCCAGCGGATGAGCCGTGCCGCCACGGCACGCCTGCTGGCGGAATTCTCCTGGGAACGAAAAGGAGCGCAGATGAGCGCCATCTACGAGCAGGCCGTGCGGCAGTTTCAAGCCCACGCCTGAAGGAAATCCTGCACTCGAACCGCCACGTCATCCTCGGCGAGGAGGTCCATGCAGAGTGGTGCCGGGAAACGGCAGTAATCGGAACAGGGTTTGTAGGGGCAGGCTTTACCCTCAATCCACTCGCTGTGCGGATGCAAGGGCGCAAACCACTCGGGCAGTTGTGGCCCAAAGATCGTGAAGGTGGGTACGCTACAAAACGCTGCCAGATGCCCCGGGCCGGAGTCGTTGCCGACGAACGCGGCGGCCCCGTCAATCAGTTCCAACAGCGCCGCCACGGTTCGGGGCGTGCGGACCTCGGTTTCTCCGGCTTGCAGCCACCACTCGCGCTGGTCGGGATCGCACGCCACCACCACCCGCCGACCCTGCTGGCGGATGCACGCCACCAATTGCCGATATCGCTCCAACGGCCAGACCCGCACCGGCTGGCCCGCGCCGCTATGGACCAACACCCAACCGGACCGCGGCGAGGTGGAAATTGGAATGTCCTCCCGTTCCGGCAGTCGCAGTCCCAAATCGCGGCCAATGGTGCGCCAGTATTCGTAGCGGTGTTCTCGGGGATCAGGTTTCGTCAATGGATGCGTCAGGAGGTAATGGCTTTGCATCCGGGGAAATCCCAGGCGTTTTCGCGCGCCAGCCAGGGTGAGCAGGCAGTGGTCCCGCGGGTCCCATCGCGCGGACAGCCCAACTTCAAAGCGTTCCGTGATCAGCGACCGCCCCAGGCGCGCCATGCTGCGCCACGGCCAGCGCCACAGTTTGTATTTGCCGGTGAACGCGGTCCATGGCGCGACAAACGGCAGGATGCGCACCCCGGGCCAGAGGCGGGTCTGCAACTCCAACGCATAGGGCTTGGCCACCAGCGTCACGGCGTACTGCTCGCTGGCCGCCCGCAAGAACGGCGTGGCGATCACCAGGTCGCCCAAACCCCATAGTTCGATGATTAGCAGTTTCGGTTTCACGAAGTCTTGCGCGCGATCAAGTACGCCGACCAGCCCAGCCAGTGGACGCGCGCGGTGAATTTCTGCCGGCTCTCCGGCAGGAAGGTAAAGAAAGGATGGGCCGCAGCGAACAGCCAGTTGCGCGAGATTCCGGCGGCTTCCGCGTGCAAGCCGGCAGAACGGGCCCGTTGCGCCAGTTCGTCGGTGGTGACCAGACGGACGTGCGTGGGGTCGTCGTAGAAATTGAGCGTGAACCGGCCACGCAAACTGGGCAAGGCCAGCGTTTTTGGATGCGGCGTTTCGAAATAGACCCGGCCACCCGGCTTGAGGAGGCGCGCGATTTCGCCCAGGAGCGGCGCCGGATCGTGGAGATGTTCGACCAAATGCATGCAGGTAATTGCATCCATGGCATCATCCGGCCAGGGTACCGACTCACGCTCGAAGTCGGCCCGCTGAAACTGGCAGCCAGCGGGGTAGTGTTCCGGCGTTCCCAGCTTGTCCGCGGCACACAACTGCAAGTCCGGCCTCAGTTCGGCGATGTGTCCCAGCGTTTCGCCGTCGGAGGCGCCGAGGTCCAACAACTTCCCGCGCGCGGGTGTTTGCGCCACAAACCGGGCCCGCGTATCCAGCCACGGAAAATGCCGGAGATAGGTCCAGTTCATCTACGATCCGTCCGTTGAATTGCCGAGGCGAACGAAAACCGCCGATGGCTGCTGCTCACCGAACATATCGAACGCGCTGGTGGCTCGCCAAAGGGGTGAGCGCGACGGCACTTGTGTGTCGTGTCCCTGCGGAGACATCGGCCTGCCTGCATGATTTGAAATGCTGCCATCGGGCTAGTGGTCCAAGCTCGCTCCCCGGCCATGGTGGTGTTTGGGAATCACTTTCATTGCGGCGACATTCTGCCGGCAATCTAGGGCGAGCCGATCGGGTGTCACAGGAAAAAGTTGCGGCAGGAATTGAGCTGGATTGCCGCCACCAGGTTTCTACCCGCGAAAGAAAAGCCACCACACCACCAGCAGCATCGGTAGCATGTAGGGCAGGCTGTATTTGAAGACGAATCCCAGAAAACTCGGGGTACGGATTCTCTGGTGATCGGCAATGGACTTCACCATGAAGTTCGGGCCGTTGCCAATGTAGGTGCAGGCCCCGAAGAAAACCGCGCCAACGCTGATCGCCACGAGGTAGCCGTTGGACAAACCATTGCCCAGCAGAAAGGCGACTTCCACCGTCCGCAGATTGACACTTCGGGCGGCGAGTTCAGTCGCGTGATGTTGCTGCAGCACTTGGAGTGTGTTGCGGATTTCCTCCGCGTGCGGGCCGGTGAGGGTAGCCAGGTCCGCGCCGCCGTTTTGCACCAGCACTTGCACCTGTTGCACAACCTCGGCATCCACGAAACTTCCGAACACGGCGCTCAGAAAACTCAGATACGTGGGCGCGTTGTCCAGCACGCTCGATAACGCTCCAGTGCCCCAATAGAATAGTCCCGGGGCGGGATTGGCCCCCAGCAAACTGCGGGCGTTCAGCCCCAACCAGTCGAGCGCCGGCATCATCGTCGCAAAGATGCCGATGAAGAGAATGGCGACCTCCTGGATGGGATGAAAATTGAATTGATTGGCGGCGTGAACCTGCGGGCGGGTGGTGTAGTATGAGCCCAGTGCGGCCGCCAGCATCAGTCCTTCGCGCAGGAATAATGGATGGTTGATGAACACCGCACCCAGAATGACGGCCAGGAAAAACAAGTTTGCCAAACCGTCAAACCGCCACGTTTCCTGCGCGGTTTCCTTCTCGCGCACGGCCCGGGGCGCCCGGACGAAGTTCAATCGGTCCACCACATAGAACATCGCCAACAATGTGCCGATGCCCGCCGCCCACATCGGCCAGCAGTGCGTCGCCACCCACCAGAACGGAATGCCCTGGAGATAACCCAGGAACAGTGGCGGATCGCCAATCGGCGTCAGACACCCGCCCACGTTCGACACGATGAAGATGAAGAAGACAATATGATGCGCTGTGATGCGGTATTTGTTCATGCGAATCCACGGGCGGATCAGCAACATCGAAGCGCCGGTGGTGCCGAGCACGTTGGCGATGATGGCGCCGATCAGGAGAAAGACCACATTGGTGGCCGGCGTGGCTTCGCCTTTCACGTTGATGTGAATGCCGCCCGAAACGACATACAGCGAACCGATGAGGGCAATGAAGGAAACATACTCGTGCGCTACCGCCAGCACACGACTCGTGGCATGCAATCCAAACAAGTAATAAACGAGCGTGATGGCGCCGAGACCGAGGGCCACTTTCGGATAATGTCGGGTCCACCACCGCCCGGCCACCAAGGGCGCCAGGGCGATGGTGCCCAACAATACCCCAAAGGGCATAATCATCCAGGGATTGGGACTCGGCGTCGCGTGAACCATCTGGCGAGAGGCTAACGGCTGGCGCGAAATCCGGTCAAACGCAAACCTGCCATCCAGCAGGGTTTCCCGTGACCTTGCCCGCCCGGTTATGCCCGTCAAACAAGTGATTCACGCCGCAGCCTTTGAGGCGCGCGGTGTTTAGTCTGCCCATGCGTTGGTCCTTCAGCCGAGGCTCGCGTGGGAGACATCGAGTTGGCGCGACGGGAAGCCGTGGGTACAAACGCCGTGCATCACGCGGCGTTTGTGCCCACGACTCCCCGCGCGCAGACTCCCCACTTTAACAATCAAGGTGTTCATGCGGCGAGCAGCTCGCGGCTGCGTTCACGCACCCCCTCCTGTCGCCGGGCATGTCGCACCGCAGCCAGCGCCTTTTCCTCGAACAGCACCGGAAATACCAGCAGCGGGTAGGCGGTTACCCACGCCAGGGCCGCGGCTTCGTTGGCGGCACGGCGCAAGGGCGCGTTCAGCGCCGGCTGACTGCTACGCGCGAGCCGTGCCATGAGCAACCGGTTCTTCAGCCGTTCCAGTTCGGTTTCCTGGAGCGCGCGGTACGGCGCGGCTGGCACCGGCTGTACCTCGAACCGGGTCTCCGGCCCGAATCGGGTCGTCACCCTTCCATAGTTTGCTTTCATTGTTGTTCCTTTCGGGGAGTCCTGACACCGGTCAGGACAAATTATTCAACAAAAAACCCGCGATTGACTGGCAATCGCGGGTTTCTTGGAAAGTCTGGTGTCTCTTGCCTATAATCCTGAACCCGCGCCGCCAATTGCCAGGAAACCACGGTGCCAGAGCGCGATAACGCCACTCACGGCCGTGGTTGGTTGCATTTTGATGAACGTGGTATTCATGTCCTGTCGCGGCATAGAGAACAGGATCCGGGGCCAGGTGTCAAAGCGATTCTTGGCGGAGCTGAGTGAGCCGGCCACCCCGATCCTTGAGGAAGTTCCCTGTTGGCTCAATGTCCCGGCCGCAATCGGTGATCTGACTCGCACTGCGATAAGCAAATTGCGCAACGTGGTAGGGTGCGTCACTCCGTGCGCGCCGTTTAGCAAGCGGGTGGCGGACTGCGGTGCGCACGGAGTAACCCACCCTGCCGACCTCGAGCGCATGTTTCCAAGCTTTTGAATCCCCGCACCAGATCGAACTCTGTCCTGTGCCGACAAGAAACGAACCGTTTTGATCGCGTTGACACACCACCGTCGTCTGGATGTCAACCCGACTGGCCGGGATTCAATTCAGGCACCGCGGAACCACGATACCGCTGACTGCTTTCCGCCTGCCTTTCGGGTTGCGACCGGGAGGCGCACAGTCCAACATCTCTCGCGGAACCGAACCGGCTTATGGCATATCAGGAAAAACAACTTCAGGAAATCTCCAAACAGTTCCAGATCTACGGCGAGATTCTTCACGCCGAAACCTTCAAGATCGGCCACATCAACGAAACCTACTCTGCCACCTACGATCAGGGGGGCATGCGGGTGCGCTACATCCATCAGAAGATCAACAAGGGCGTGTTCAAGAACCCCGTCGCCGTGATGAAGAATGTGATGCGCGTCACCACGCACGTCCGCCGCCGGCTCGAAGACCTGGACGCCCGCGACATCACGCGCCGCTCGTTGATCGTCATTCCCACGCGGGACGGCCACCCGATTTACCGCAGTCAGGATGGCGAGTTCTGGCGCACGTTTGTCTTTGTGGAGGGCGTGCAGACTTACGAAGCCGTCCAATCACCGGAGCAGGCCTTTCAGGCGGGCCGCGCGTTTGGCGAGTTTCAAAGCATGCTGGTGGACCTGCCCGGCGAGCGGCTGAACGAAACCATTCCCGATTTTCACAACACCCGCAAACGTTTCACCGCCCTGCAACAAGCCATTCAGAAAGACCGCTTCAACCGCGCCAAGGATGCGCAACCGGAGATCGAGTTTGCTCTCCGGCACGAACCCATCGTGGATGTCATTCTCAAAGCGATGGCCAAAGGCAGCATCCCCGAGCGCGTCACTCACAATGACACCAAGTTCAACAACGTGATGCTCGATGCCGTGACCGGCGAGGCCAAGTGTGTGGTGGACCTCGACACCGTCATGCCGGGCTGCGCGCTGTACGATTTCGGCGACATGGTGCGCACCACCACCAGTCCCACGCTCGAAGACGAGCCGGACTTGTCCAAGGTCAAGATGCTCATGCCGATTTTCCAGGAACTGGCCAAGGGCTATCTTTCGACTGCTGGCGCGTTTCTGACCCGGGCGGAGAAATCCCTCATGGCCTTTTCGGGCAAATTGATCACCTTCGAGATCGGCATCCGCTTCCTCACGGATTTTCTCAGTGGCGATACCTATTTCCGTATCCACCGCCCTGATCACAATTTGGACCGCTGCCGCACGCAGTTCAAACTTGTGGAATCCATCGAGCAACAGGAAGCCGCGATGCAGAAATTCGTGGATCAACTTGACGGCGGCAAACCCCGGAGTTCGGGCGGCAGAAAATCCCGACGCCCCAAGTCGCGGTAGCCGAAAACATGCCCAGTCGAACCCCAGCCACACCCCAGGCAGGGGTCGCTCTGTCTCCATTCTTCCTGTTTGAAACTGACCGGGAGCACTGTCCTACTTCTGCCCCTCGAACTGTTGCTTCAGTTTTTTGTAGAGCAATCGTTGGTCCGCCTCGCTCAAGTCCGCGAGGTATTCCTTGATCAATTCGTTGGCCCGAAACACTTCCGCCCGCTCGACCGCAGCTTCAAACTCTCCCTCGCTGTCCCAGAAAGCGTTGCCCGACTCAAACATTGCCCATGACTTGGGCCGCATGTTGCCGTCCTTTTTGCGATACTTCACCCCGTCCACCAGCGTGGACTTGCCCACGAAACGCCACGTCCGGTCGAAAAACACGCGCTCACACTTAATGCCGTCGCCGGACTGCTCGTAGCGCACCCAGAGCGTGAACGCCGCCGCAAAGAAGGCCTTGCGATTGGGATGATCGCGAAAAGTCCCCATGTCGTTTTCCGGATTCGCGCCGCGCCGGGCGGACTTGATGGAAATCTCAATGTGCTCGTCACCCAGCACGAGCGCCAGATCGGCCACGCGATTCTTCTCGCGACCGGTTTTGCCGCGGTCAAAATGTTCCTCGCCCAATTCGGCGATGTGCTTGGGCAGCACTTGGCAAAGCGCATCAATTCCCGCCTCTTCAAACTGCCGCCATACCGTCGTGTAGCTGCCCGTGACCGGATTTGTTTTGAGTTGCGCGGTGACTTCAGCCGCGATGGTTTCCTTGAGGGCATCCAGCCGCGCGGCAACTTCCTTTGCGCCGAGGCTGGTTGCGGGCTGCGCGCTGCTGTAGCCACCCACGACCAGCAGTACGAACAACACACCCACCTGCATGCTGCGTTGACTGAGAACTCGCCGAAACATAACGCTCAGGGATTCGCTGACGGCAGGCGCAGTGTCGTGTCCAGGGGTTGAAGGTCCGCCAGTTCCTTTTCGCCGGCACCGGCACGAAGTTTTTGCAGTCGCTCGCCGCTGGGGCGCACCATCCGTTCGTAACTGCCCACCGCATCGTTGAAGGCGCTGTTCGAGCGCTCCAGGCTGGCGCGGATTTTTTCAAAATGCTCGGTGAATTTCACCACGCGCGCGTACAGCTCCTGTGCTGCTTCCGCAATCTTTTGCGCATTCTCCGTCTGCGCGTGTTGTTGCCAGCTTACGCTTACCGAACGCAACAACGCAATCAGCGAGGCCGGCGTGGCCAGCAGAATCCGTTTTCCCGCCGCCCACACGATCAAATCCTGGTCGCCCTCCAGCGCGGCGCTGAACAATGATTCCGCCGGCAGGAACAACACCACGTAATCCAGTGCGTTCGGAAACTGGCGGGGGTAATCGCGGTCAGCCAGCGCCCTAATCGTAATCTTGAGCTTGGCGGCGTGGGCCGCAAGCGCCTCGGAGCGCTTCGCCGGCTCGGCGGCGTCCATGGCGCTCAGGAAATCCAGGTCGGGAACTTTCGCGTCCACGATGATGACGCGCTCACCAGGCAGACGAACAAGCAAATCCGGCTTGCTGTCGCCTTCCTTTGTTTGCTCGCTGAAATCGCAATGTGCGCTCATGCCCGCCGCTTCCACCACGCGGCGCAAGGTTTCCTCGCCCCAGCGCCCGCGCGCCTGATTGGACTTGAGCACCATGCGAAACTGCTGCGTCTCCACAGCCAGGGATTGGCTGTGTTGCGCCAGGGTTTCGAGTTGCTTCTTTACTTCGCCGAGCGCGCCCGCCTGCGAAGTTTCGCTCTGCTGCAATCGCTTTTGATACGTCTCCAATTGTTGCTTGAGCGGCTCCACCAGCGTCTTGATCGCCTCCTGCCGTTGCGCCAGATCGCCTTTGGCGGTTTCCTGAAGTTTGCCAAAACTCTGTTCCGCCAACCGCAGGAATTCCGGCGCGGTTTGCCTCAACGCCTCCGCGCTCAATGCGCGAAACGCCTCGCGCAAGTCCACCAGCGCCTTTGCCTGGGCTTCTTTGGCCTCGACCAGCGCGCGATCGTGCAAGGCGCGCTGCTCGTTCAGAAGTTTTTCCGCGCCCGCCTGGTTTGCCTGCGCCGTGGCGAGGGAACTCTTGATGGTTACGATTTCGCTGCGGGTCTGGTTCAACTCGCTCTCACGCTGCGCGAGCTGTTGACGCAATTCATTCTCCAGTCGCTGATCCAACGGAGCGGCGGAGGACTTCCCGCGCGCCACCAGCCAGCCAATGAGCCAGCCAAGTCCGGCACCAAAGATGAACGCGAGCAGTAGTTGGACGCCAAGTGGCATGGTGTTCAGAGTCTGTGCGATCAGTTCGTTTCCGTTGAACCCGCAAACCGCAGCCGACGACGCAAGGAGGCGGACCCGCGTTGGTGAGCATAACTCCGCCTCCTCACGTCGGCGGCTACCGTCAGAACCATCATCGAAAATAGTCGCGCCTTGCTCATGTCAGTGGAGTCCGTGGAACAGCTTTTTCTCGTGATCGGCGACGAACAGCCGTTTGCCTTTGTGGATCAGTTTGTGACCTTCGGCCCGCAAGCGCAGCGCCACTGCCTGCACGCCGCCGGGATATTTCGGATTTACTTCCCCGCCCGTCTTGAGCGTGCGCCAGTAAGGCGTGATGCGCTTCGCCCCCTCGGCTTCGGCCTCGGCGGCGGCGTGCGCAGCGATCCAGGAAAAAATCCCGGTGGTAATCGGGCAGGCAAAATCCGCGCTGTGCTTCTTGGCGAGGACAGCGCGCAGTTCATTGATGGTCACCAATCGCCCCTTTGGCACCCGCTTCATCAAGGCATCCACCTCGCGTGGCGCGGGAATGACCATTATCCCCGTACCCCAGCGCGTTGACATCCGGCCCGTCACCGGGCCGACCTTGGGCAGGCCCTTGTCATCGGCCAGCTTCTCGCGCCAGGACTTTTTCGCTTTCATGTTTGCATTGTAGGAGACGACGTAACGAGTCTCCACCTTCTCGAATTTCCGTCAGCCACTCCTCACGTCGTCTCCCGCCGCGGTTAACTCGCAAATTCAAAAATGCGCCACCACTTCGATCTCGACGCTCGCGCCCTTGGGCAGGGCCGCCACCTGAATGGTCGAACGCGCCGGGCAATCATTCGTGAAGTACGTCGCATACACCTCGTTCATTGCCGCGAAGTCTCCGAGGTTCGTCATAAACACCGTGCTTTTCACCACGTTGGCAAAGGTCAACTTTTGATCGTCGAGAATCGCCTTTACGTTTTGAAGCACGCGCTCGGTTTGCGCCTTGATGTCGCCGGCGATCAAATTCCCCGTGGCCGGCTCAATTGGAATCTGGCCGGCGCAGAACAACAGATCGCCGACGCGCACGGCATGATTGTACGGGCCGACGGCGGCAGGTGAGTTCGCAGGTTTGATGATGGTTTTGGCTGGCATACGTTTGATTGCTTTCGTCTATGCTCGGATTCAACGGAAGGTCGCGCGGACTGGCAAGATTAAATCCCAGCCAGCACTTGAGGCCCGCCCGTCCCAACGCCTAACATCGCCGCCATGCACGTGCAAATCCCCGTTCGTACCCAGTGGCGCGCGCCTCTTGCAAAGTCGCTGCTGCTGCTGGGCGGCTTCAGCTCGTTGGTCCTGCTGATTCCCGAGCCATCGCCACCGACGCCCAAAGGCGCGGGCAAGGCGGCGTTTGTCTGGAATCGCAACCCCTTCTGGACTGCGCTCGAACAACAGTTTCAAACCGCTCGCAACACGGAAGCCGGCCAACTCACGGTCGCCATCAACGCCACGCTCGCGGAAATCCAGAGCGACCTCGATTTTCTCGCCGCCACCCATCTGCCTCCGGGAGACGCGCGGTTCGGGCGTTTGGAGACCAATTGCTTCCACCTCGCGCCGATGGTCGCCGCCAATCCCGCGCGCTTCGGCGACTATCTGCAAACTTGCGGGCGGCTTCGGCGCGAAGTGAAACGGCAATCCGAGCACTGGGACGTTCAACTGCCTGAAACGCGCACGCAGCTTTACCGCCTGCTCTACGGCAGCCGCGCCGCACTGGAGGAAGTGATGCTGCAACTGCCGCGCGCAACCCTCCCCGTGCTCATTGCGGGCGAGGATGAACCTTCCGCCACGCCGTCGGCTTTGGTGCAGGGCGTGCGACTGCACAGCGGGGACATTCTCATCTCCCGCGGCGGCGCGGCCACGTCGGCGCTCATTGCGCGCGGCAATGATTTTCCCGGCAACTTTTCGCACGTGGCACTGGTGCATGTGGACGAAACGAGCGGCGCGGTTTCCGTGATTGAATCGCACATCGAGAGCGGCGTCGGCGTCAGTTCCCTTGAAACCTATCTCGATGATACCAAGCTGCGCATCATGGCGCTGCGGTTGCGGGCGGATTTGCCGCAACTGGCGGCTGACCCACTGTTGCCGCACAAAGCCGCTTCGCACGCCATGCGCGAGGCGATCCGCCGCCACATTCCCTATGATTTCGCGATGGATCACACCGATCCCGCCAAACAGTTCTGCTCGGAAGTGGCTGCCGCCGCCTACCAGCCGCTGGGCGTGAAGCTATGGATGGGCTTGTCGCATCTCTCGACACCGGGCGTGACGTCGTGGCTGGCAGCGCTGGGGGTGCGGCATTTCGAGACGCAGGAGCCGTCGGACTTGGAATACGATCCGCAATTGCGCGTGGTCGCCGAGTGGCGCGACCGGGATACGCTGTTCAAAGACCACGCGGACAACGCGGTGATTGACGTGATGCTCGAAGCCGCCGAAGCGGGTGAACGATTGGGTTACGACTGGTATCAACTGCCGTTTGCGCGGCTGGCCAAAGGCTACAGTATGGTGAAAAACTGGTTTGGCGGTCTTGGCCCGGTGCCGGAAGGCATGAGTGCCGCAAACGCCCTGCGTGTGCAACGGCTGAAGAACCAACACGCCGCCATCAACGCGCGCCTGCTCCAGAAGGCGGAGGCGTTCCAATCCGAACGCGGCTACGGGCCGCCGTATTGGGAACTTGTGCGGCTGGCGCGCGAGGCGAGAGATGAACTTGTTGCTGGTCGCTAACGTGAGTTTTGGCTTGCCTCGACGGTAATGGTGTGAGACGGCAAGCGGGAACGATTTGATTTCATCAACGCCATGACACCATTCACCCCAAGCCGCCCATGAGTGTGCTCAACATCGCCATCATCGGTTGCGGCGGCATCACGCTGCAAAACCATCTGCCCGGCCTCGCGCTGTGTCCGGATGTGAAAGTAACTGCGCTGTGCGATGCCGATGCCGCGGCGTTGGAGCGGGCACGTCAGCAAACCGGCATTTCCATTACGTCCACGCGCCATCAAGAGACTGTGCAACGTGATGACGTTCACGCGGTCATCATTGCCACGCCCAACTTCACCCACGCACCCATCGCACTGGATGCCATCGCGCACGGCAAACATGTGCTCTGTGAGAAACCGCTGGCTTTGAATCATGCCGATGCCCGCGCGATGGCGGAGGCTGCGGAACGCGCCGGGGTGCGGCACATGACCGCTTTCACGTATCGTTTTGTGCCGGCGATGCGTTATCTCGCGCATCTCGTGCAGCGTGGCGATCTTGGTCAGCCGTATCATTTCCGTTCGTGCCGCTTACAGGATTGGGGCACGCGCAGTCTGGGCTGGCGTCAAGTGAAACCGTTCGCCGGCACGGGTGAACTCGGCGACATGCTGAGTCACCGTATTGACTTCGCGCATCTGTTGACCGGGCCAATGCGCCGGCTTGTAGCCAATCTGAAACAATGGCATCAAGTGCGCGGCGGTCAGCCCAATGATCTGGACGACTGGGTGGCGATCCTCGCGGAATTTCAATCCGGCGCGACCGGTGTGCTGGAAAGCAGCAAGCTGGCGAGTGGTCGCAACGAAAGCTGGCGCAGTCTGGATTACGTGGAGATCAACGGCAGCGAACGTTCGTTTGTGTTCATCACTGGCGACTGGAACAAACTGCAAACCGGCAAGGTGGGCGGCCCGGGGTTGGAAACCATCGAAATTCCGCGCGAATTCTGGAAAGCGCCTGGCTCGCCTCGCGATGAGAATCAGGGCGATCCGCTCGTGACGTTTCGTTACGACCAGGCGTGGGAATTCGTGGACGCCATCCGTAACCAGCGGCCCTGCACGCCCAGCTTCCACGACGGCGCGCGGGTGTTGGCCGTCATGGATGCTGCGGTGCAATCAGCGGAGAAGCGGCAGTGGGTGGACTTGAGCAACGAGCCGGATTGAACGCAAAGGGTTTCGCAAAGGTCGCAGAGGTTCGTGGAAAAAGTCATTTATGAACAAAACAGCAGTGATCACCGGTGCGGGCAGCGGCGTGGGCCGTGCCCTCGCTTTGAAACTGGCCTCGCAGGAGTGGCGCGTGGCCATCGTCGGACGCCGCGCGGAGGCCTTGGCGGAAACCGTCGGCGCTCACGCATCACGCATCACCCCTCACGTCTGCGACGTGGGCAATCCTGCCGCCGTCGCGGAAATGGGCCGGCGCGTCCTGGCTGAGTTCGGCGAGGTGGAGGTGCTGGTGAACGCCGCCGGCACGAACGCCCCCAGACGCGCGCTCGAAGTGTTGTCGTTGGAGGATTATCACACAATGATCGCCACCAATCTCAATGGGGCGTACTACTGCGTGCAGGCGTTTCTGCCCCAGATGCGTGCCCGTCGCAGCGGCACCATCATCAACATTGTGTCCGACGCCGGCAAACAGGCGTCGCCCAAGGCGGGACCGGCTTATGTCATGAGCAAGTTCGGCCTGGCGGGCCTGAACCAAAGCATCAACGCCGAGGAACGCGCCCACGGCATCCGCGCCTGCGCCATTTTCCCCGGTGACATTGACACGCCGCTGTTGAACCAGCGACCGCACCCGCCGGACGCCGCTGCCCGCGCCAGAATGATGCAGGCCGAGGATGTGGCGGATTGTGCGTTGTTCTGCATCAACCTGCCGCCGCAGGTCATCGTGGAGGAGATGTTGGTGCGTCCGAGGTAATACGACGGCCCCAGCCATGAACATGATCCGCGCAGCCAAGCTTGGTTTGCTTGCGCTTGCTTTGTTGCTGCTCAACGGGTGCGTGACCCGAAAACTATGGGAGGAGCGCGCCTTTCGCCAACCGGCCACCCCTGCCAATCTCACACTTGCCTTTGATCCACGCCGCCAAGACGTGTTGGTGTGCTACGACGAGTTCAGTGACCGTTCGTTCAAGATCCGGCCGCGCGCGTTTTATCTGTCCCGGAACCGCGCGCGATTGGAGGCGGGACGGAAGCCGAACTTTGTCACGCCGGGCCGTGCGGCAAACCTTGCGTCGGTGCCGTGGCAAACCATAGAGCCACCTCCGTTGGCAGATCCGGCGAAAGAACTTCAGGCGGTCCTGAGCGGGACAGGCGACGGCTTCACGCTCTATTCGGGGACCAATGAAGTGGGTGAATACCATTTGCCGGTGTACGCGGATGGTGTGCAACGCACCGGCCAGATTCTCCTGACTCCGTTCGCGGTCACGGCGGATATCATCACGTTCGCCACGGTTGTCGGCCTCATCGCGTGGGCGTCCGGCGGCTTGAATTCCTATTGATGCCAGAGTGCCGGCACAAGAAAGCCCGCAACCGTGAAGGCTGCGGGCTGTCGGAAAAAGTGATGCGAGGCTAGGCTCCGTTATCGCCGATGGCTTCCACGGGACAGCCTTCCTTGGCCTCTTTGCAGCGGTCCTCCTCCTCGGGCGACCCGGGTTGCTTATAGACGAACGAATAGCCGCCGTCTTCGTTGCGTTTGAAATTGTCCGGCGCCGTTTCACGGCACAGATCGCAATCAATGCATTGGTTATCCACGTAATACTTGCCGGAAACGTTTTCGGGGTATCGGTTTGCCACATCAGCCATAAATTTATCTTTCGTTGAAGAGTGTCTCTTACGCGGATGGAAAATAGGCCCCCGGCCCCCGACATGGCAAGTCTCATTTGATTTCGCTTTGGACTTTTCATCCGCCGCCGTGCTCGTACGCTCATCCGCGAAACGATTGTCCTCATGCGCAGAACCAAAATAGTCGCCACGCTCGGTCCGGCCACGGACTCCGCCGCCATGATTGCCCGCTTGCTGGACGCGGGCGTGAATGTCTTCCGCCTCAACATGTCGCACGCCCGGCACGACTGGGTGCGCCGCGTGGTGGCGGACATCCGTTCAGCCGCGGCCACGCGCCGGCGCTTTGTTGGCGTGATGATGGACACGCAAGGCCCGGCCATCCGCACGGGCGATTTGAGCATGCCGCTTGATCTTCAGCCCGGCCAGAAATTCACCCTCACCGTCCGCGGCGAACGCAGCGAAGAGGAACATTCCGTGGATGTGAACTACGCCAACTTTGTGAACGACATCAGCGTGGGCGACGTGGTCCTCATTGACAACGGCAACATCCAGATGAAGGTGCTCGCCAAGGCGGGAAATCAAGTCGAGTGCGAAGTGCTCACCGAAGGCAAGCTGGGCAGCCGGCGGCACATCAATTTGCCGGGGGTCAAAGTGAGTTTGCCCGCGTTGACCGCCAAGGACATCCAGGATGTGAAGCTCGGTCTTGAACTGGGCGTGGATTTCATCGCCCTGTCCTTCGTGCGCGAAGCTCGCGATCTGCTGCAACTCAAGGAGCTTTTCCCGGAGGGCCAACCACCGCCGTTCGTGATTGCCAAGATTGAAGACCAGCAGGCGGTTGCGCATCTGGAGGAGATCGTGCGCGAAGCCGATGGCATCATGGTGGCGCGCGGTGATCTGGGTATCGAAATTCCCTACGAGGAACTGCCCATCGTCCAGCGCCGGATCGTCAAGACGTGTCTGCTGGTCGGCAAGCCGGTCATCGTGGCCACGCACATGCTGGAGAGCATGATCGAAGCGCCCATGCCCACGCGGGCTGAAGTGACCGACGTGGCCAACGCGGTTTTTGAACAGGCCGATGCCATCATGTTGAGCGGCGAAACCACCGTGGGCAAATATCCGGTCAAATGCCTGGAAGTCTTCAACCGCATCGCGCAACGCATTGAGCGCAGTGGCGGGGCCAATTTTTTCGAGGACGCCAGCATGACCACGCCGCGGCAGAAACTGGTCAAGAGCGCCGTGGTGATGGCCAACGAACTCAAGGCCGCCGCCATTCTGGTGATCACGCGCAGCGGCAACATGGCACGCTATGTCAGTTGGTTGCGGCCCCATGCGTCGCCCATTTACGCGCTGTGTTCGGGAGATCACGCCGCCAGCGGCCTGACTCTCAGTTGGGGCGTCACGCCGTTCGTGGTGCCATTTGATCTTATCAATCCGGAGAACACGATTGAAGCTGCGCTGACGGAACTGACCGGACAGGGGCAGTTGCCGAAGGGCGCCACGGTGGTCATCATTGGCTCGATTGTGGTCGGGGAGCAGATCGTGGACGCGGTACAAATGCGCGTGGTTTAGTCCCCGGCCGGAGCCGCATCATTCCGGTACACATCGGCGCCGGGTTGGGGCACCCACGCGGCCGCGAGCGGCTTTGACCTTCTTGGGGAGCGAATGCCCCGCAACCCGTGGCGCGCTTGGATCCCCTGGACTGTAGCAGCCGACGTGAGTCGGCTTTGAATTCTTCCCGGGGTTCAGATGGAGCGGACTCACGTCCGCTGCTACAGATGCATGGGGAGGAGTGCTGCAAAATCCGGGCGGAAACTTCATCCGGTTGGCAAAGCCAGCTTGGCGGACAGGCAGTGGCACGGCGGACGCTTTCCGACTCCCATCATGGAAACTGCGTACGTTGCTTGTGACTTGGGCGCTCACCGGGGCCGGGTTTTGCTGGGGAATTTGCACCGGGGCAAATTGCGACTTTCCGAGATTCATCGGTTCGACAACGCACCCATCCAAGCGGGCGACGACTCGCAGTGGGACATCGCCGGACTGTATCACCAAGTAATGCAAGGACTGACCGAAGTGGGACGGGTGGACGAACCCATCCACAGCATCAGTTGCAGTTCCTGGGGGCACGATTACATGCTCTTCGACTCCGGCGGTTCGCTGATCACGCCCACCCACGCCCAGCCCACCCCCCGTGCCCAAGCCGGCATGCGCGACCTCCTTTCCCGCATCCCTTCGGAAACGATCTACGAGGAAACTGGAAGCCAACCGCAGCCGCACAGTACGCTGTTTCAATTGGGCGTCGAGAAATCCCGGCGCCTGGCCAGGGGCAACCGGCTGCTGCCCGTGGCGGACGGCTTCAATTTCCTGTTGTCCGGTCAGGCCGGCATCGAAGCCTCGATGGCCGGCACCACCCAACTCTTCAATCCCTTCCAGCAGACCTGGTCGAACCGGCTCGTGAGCGCCCTCCGTCTGCCGCCGCATCTGCTGCCGGCGGTGGTGCCCTCCGGCACGTTGCTGGGACCCTTGCGCGAGAGTATTGCGGAACAAAGCCGGCTGGAGGACGTGAACGTGGTTTCGTCCTGCTCCCACACACTGGCGTCGGCCATCGTGGGGCTGCCCGCCCGGCCCGACGTGGCCTGGGCCTTCTTGCAGCCGGGCGCATGGTCCCACATGGGCGTCGAACTGCCGCATCCGCTCGTCAGCCCGGCGGCCCGGGAGCTTGGCTTCGCCAATGAAACGGGTTACGGCGGCACGGTGCGATTCATGAAACCCACCGTCGGCCTCTGGCTCGTGGAGGAATGTCGGCGCGCCTGGGCTGGCACGGAATACGATCTGGACCCGTCGGTCATCATGCATCTGGCCGCGCAAGCGCCGCCGTTCGAGTCTTTGATCAACCCCTTGGACGAGCGGATTCTTTCGCCGGGCGACGTGCCGCAAAAAATCAAAGCGTTCTGCAAGGAAACCGGCCAGCCGGTGCCGCGCAAACCCGGCCCCATCGTTCGCTGCGTACTGGAAAGCATCGCCCTATGCTATCGCCGGACGCTGGAGGAAATCCAGCGCGTGACCGGGCAACGGATTCAGCAGCTTTTCGTTCTGGACGGCGGCTTCCAGAATCCACTGTTGACCTCCTTCATCACGAACGCCCTGCAAATTCCGATCGTGATCGTGCCCGAAGAATCCACCGCCCTGGGCAATGTCCTGGTGCAAGCCATCGCCTTGGGGCATCTGCCCTCGCTCGAAGCCGCCCGCCAGATTGTGAGTGACTCCTTCCGCTTTGAAACGCTCCACCCGCACGCGACCGTCTGGAACTCCGCCTACGAGCGGCTGGAACAATTCGCCTGATCCACGCGCCGCAGGCTTTTCGATTGGGGCCAGTCTGTCTGCGCGGTGGGCGTTGCACGGCGGCCTTTCCGTGCCGCATTGAATCTTCTCGCCTCACTCCTCAGCCGGGAGCATTTTGGCGTCAACACCGTCCAACGGAAGGACATTATGAAATGGCGCCTGATTACCGCACTGTTTGCGACCGTTGTGCTCAACGGCTTCGCCCAACCCGCCCCCGCCTCGCCGCCGGAATACGCGCGGCTCAAAAGCGATGCCGAGCAGCTTTACGCCGACGGCTCTTATGCCAAGGCGCACGAGCTTTACGCGCGGGCGATGCTGATGTCGAACCTCACCTCCAACGAAGCGCGCTGGGTTTTCTTTCGCCATGCCGATGCGCAATGGCGGTCGCAGGCGGCCACGCAGACCGCGGATACGACCAAACTCGATCAGGCACGCGCATGGCTGGAGCAATCCCTGAACGAAACGCAGCGCGTCGAAGATCGCGACCAGACGTGGGCGGAGGTGCAGGAATCACTCGGCGACTTTTTCTGGACGCGACGCAACCAGCAGAATTGGGGCGCAGCCTGGCCGCATTACCAGCAGGCGCTGGATTGGTGGGCGGGTGCGCGGGACATCGAACTCGCACGCCAACGATACTTGGAAATAATTTGGAGAGCCGTCAGCCCGCCGGGTGTCGGGCGCGAACGCTATGCCGGTTATTGGGGCGCGCAACTTCCCCTCGAGGTCCTCGACAACGCGCTCAAGATCGCGTCAACCGGCAATGACCAGGCGCGCGCCCACTTCTTCATCGCCATGCACCTTCGCAACCAGGGCGGAAATTGGGAGCGCCGCGCCCGCGTGCCGGAGCATTTCGATGGCGCGCTGGCGCTTGGCAAACAGACCGACTGGTATGACGATGCGCTGTTCAACTACGCCTTGTGGATGGCGAATCAGGGCCGCGCCGTGCCGCTGGCCGATGGCAACTGGCGGCAGGAACCGGACTTTCCCAAGGCGCTCGAACTTTTCCGTCGGCTGGTGAGTGAGTTCAGCAAAGGCGAATCGCGTTATTGGCAGCAGGCGCAATCGCAGATCAAGAACATCACCGATCCGCAGCTCAGTGTCAGTGTGCCGCACATTTTTTTACCCGACTCAGAAATCCAGTATCACCTGAACTGGCGCAACCTGAAGCAGATCGAACTCGCGCTTTATCCCGCGGAGTTGACTCGCGATGTGAACCTCGCGGACCTGGACGAAAAGCGCCGGCACGATTGGCTCGCCTCAATTGACGCCGGCAAGCTGGAGCGAATCAAGTCGTGGACGCATGACACGAAAGATGCGGGTAACTACAAACCAAACAACAGCGCCCTGCGGCTCGACGACAAACTCAAGCCCGGCGCGTATTTGCTGGAAGTGAAAGACGGGGACAAGGCTGCGCGCGAACTGATTCTGGTCACGGATGCCGCCCTCGTTTTGAAAACATCGGGCAAACAGGCGCTGGTTTACTTCTGCAACGCCCTGCACAGCGCACCGCTGGCGAACGCGAAAGTGAAGCTTTGGGAACGCTGGCACGATGGCAACCGCTGGCAGGCGCGTGAGCAAGCCAAGGAAACCGGCGCGGACGGCATTGCGGTGTTTGATTTGTCCCATCGGCCAGACCGCGGACTGGAATTGTTCGCCAGCGCGATTCTCAACGACTCCCAGGCGTTCAGCCCGGGCAACAATTACTGGCCCGGCAGCGAGCACGAGGCCTGGAGAATCTACGCCTTTACCGACCGGCCTGCCTATCGCCCGAAGGAAACCGCGAACTGGAAATTCACCGCGCGCCGTTACAATGGCTCGGTTTATTCCACGCCGGCCAACGCGACGGTGGAATTTGAAATCACCGATCCGCGCGGCGCGAAGGTGAACGCGGACAAAGTCACGTTGAACGGTTTCGGCAGCGCCTGGGGTGAACTCGAACTCACCGAGGCCCTGCCGCTGGGTGAGTATCAAATCCAATTCTGGGACGAAGGCCGCAAGAACACCATCGGCAGCGCGAAGCTGTTCCGGCTCGAAGAATACAAGCTGCCCGAATTCAAGGTGAGCGTGCAAACACCCGAGGAAGACGGCAAACGCAAGGCCTTCCGGCTGGGCGAAACCGTCGAAGTGACGGTGCAAGCCGATTACTACTTCGGCGGGCCGGTGGCCAACGCGAGCGTCGAGGTGCTGGTGCGCCAGAATCCCTTCTGGCACTCGTGGCGCAAACCGCGCGACTTCCCCTGGTTCTACGAGGACATGGACAGCGGCCCAGGCCGGTTTGGTCGCTGGTATGGTGGCGGCGGCCAGATTGTGAAACGCGAGACGCTCAAGACCGACGCCACGGGCAAGGCCACGCTCACCTTCGACACGCCGGCGAACGCGAATCAGGATTTCGAGTATCGCATCGAAGCGCGCGTCACCGATGCCAGCCGGCGCGAGATCGTCGGCAACGGCAGCGTGCGCGTGACGCGGCAGCGTTTCTACGTTTATCCGCAGGCCGAGCACAATCTCTATCGTCCACAGGACCGGGTGCGGGTGGATTTCAAAGCGTTGGATGCGAACGAACAGCCCACACAGGTGGAGGGTAAGATCACTGTCACGCGCGATTACTGGTGGGAAATCTGGATCAAGCCTGATGGCACGGAGGTGAAAGGTGACGAACTCAAGGCGCTGCAGGCGAAACACAAAATCTGGCCGCCACCGCCCGAGCGTCCGGATCAGAAAGATTGGCGGCTCAAGTTCCGCGGCTACGAACGTGACGAGATTCTGACGCAAGCCCTGAAGACCGACACCAACGGCAACGCCACGCTCACGTTCACCCCGGAACGCGAAGGCTACTATCGCATCGCCTGGGCTAGCGACGACCACCTCTCAAATCTCAAATCTCAGATTTCAAATCCAATCCGGGCCGAAACCACCGTCTGGGTCGCCCGCAACGCCACCACCGAGCTGGGCTATCGTCACGGCGGCGTGGAGATCATCGCGGACAAGGACACGTTCCGCGCCGGCAGCGAAGCCCCCGTCATGCTCGTGGCCAACTCGCCCGACCGTTACGTGCTGTTCACCGTCGAGGGCGAGGAACTGTATCATTACCGCCTCGTTCATCTCACCGGCACAGTGAAGTTGATTGACCTGTTTGTGGACGAGGAATACGTGCCCAACGTGTTCCTCAGTGCTGCCATGGTCGCTGACCGGCAAATCCACACCGACACAAAGCAGGTCATCGTGCCGCCGACGAAGCATTTCCTTACCGTGGACGTGCAGCCCGACCGCGCGCAATACCAGCCGGGTGAGGATGGCACGTTGACCATCACGACGAAGAATGACGAAGGGAAACCGGTGTCCGCCGAGGTGGCATTGAGTCTGGTGGATGAATCGGTGTTTTACATCCAAAGCGATTACGCCGGCGATCCGCGGCAGTTTTTCTACGGCACGAAGCGCGGCCAGGAAATTGAGACCGAGGCGACCATGAATCAGAAGAGCTACGCGAAGCTCGTCGAATGGGAGAAGGACGAGTTGATTGATGAGCGCGACAAGGAGCGCCGAAGTCTGCGCGCCCGCGACCAAGCCAGCGACTTCGGCCCGCGTCTCGATATGGTGGACGAATTTGCAGTTGCGGAATCAGAATCTGGAATCGCCATGCCCCAGCGTGCGGTGCCGGCAAGGTTTGCCCGTGGTGGTGGTGGCGGTGCAGTCCCGCCAGCTTCGGCAGCAGTTCCCGCGGGCATTACACTCGGTGCAGCCGTGGCTGATGCCAAAATGGAACCGCCCCCAGAGATGTCACCAGACCAGTCCCCCGCCGTTCAAGTGCGCAGTGATTTTCGCTCCACCATTCTCTGGCAGCCGGACATAAAGACGGATGCAAACGGACAGGCGACAGTAAAAATTCAATACCCCGATTCGCTCACTGGCTGGAAAGCCACGGCCCGCGCTGCGTCGGCGGAGAATCAATTCGGCATTGCGAACACGACCACGCGCACGAAACAGCCGCTCATCGTCCGCCTGCAAGCGCCGCGTTTCTTTGTCGTGGGCGACACGGTCACGATTTCGGCGGTGGTGAATAACAACACGGAGGAGGCGATGGAGGTTTCAGTAAACCTCGCATCAGACCCGGGCACGCTCTCCCTCTCCCCATCGGATGGGGAGAGGGCCGGGGTGAGGGGCAACCTTAAACCGATCGTGCTCCACATTCCCGCCAACGGCGAAGCGCGTGCGGATTGGGTTTGCGAAGCGAAGCAACTGGGCGAAGTGAAACTCAAAGTCACCGGCCGCGGTGGAAAACATTCCGACGCAATGGAGAAGACATATCTCATTTACGAACACGGCATCGAGAAGTTCATCGCCAAGTCTGGCAAGGTGCGCGCCGACGACTTCACCGTGAGACTCGATCTGCCGAAAGAGCGCAAGGCGGAGTCCACGTCGTTCGTCGTGCAGATCACGCCGAGCCTCGCGGTGACGATGCTCGATGCGTTGCCCTATCTGATTGACTATCCCTACGGATGCACGGAACAGACGATGAGCCGCTTCCTGCCTGCCGTCATCACGGCCAAAACATTGCGCGATGTCGGCCTTGATCCAGAGGACGTGATGAGCCGGGTGTTTGGTGGCATTGAAACCAATACTGCCTCCGCCACACAACCCAAAGGCAGGAAAGACTTGGCTGAACTGGACAAAATGGTCGCCGCCGGTTTGGAGCGGCTCTATGACTTCCAACACAGCGACGGCGGTTGGGGCTGGTGGAAGGAAGGTGACAGTGATCATTGGATGACGGCTTATGTCGTGTGGGGATTGACGCTCGCGCGGGACGCAAAAATTTCGGTGAAGGAAGACGCCCTGAGCCGCGCCAGGGATTTTCTCGCCAAGGAAATTGTCGAGGAAGAGGAGAATCCTGACATGCAGGCATTCATGCTGCACGCGCTCGGGGCTTACTATGCGCCGCTTAAGGATGAACCGATGTATGTCTCCGTCCCCAAGGCATTCGACAATCTTTGGAAGAAGCGCGAATCGCTCAATGCCTACACCCGCGCGCTGCTTGCGTTGAGCGCTAACCATCTTGGGAAAACGAATGAAGCCAAAACGCTCATCGCCAACCTGGAGAACGGCGTGAAGCGCGACGAACGACCCGACTCCTCGGTGCTCGTGGGCGGCAAACCGGATAACGCCGGCGTGATGGGCACGGCGCATTGGGGCGAGGACGGCATTTACTGGCGCTGGAGCGAAGGCGGCGTGGAGGCGACGGCGTTTGCCTTGCGGGCGTTGCTGACGATTGACCCGCAGAACAAGCTCATCGAACCGGTCACGAACTGGCTGATCAAAAACCGCCGTGGCGCCCAATGGAGCAACACCCGCGACACCGCCATCGTGGTGCTGGCGATGAACGATTATTTGCGTGTGAGCGGCGAACTGAAGCCCGAGTTGGAATACGAACTGTTCGTGAACGGCAAATCCATCGCCAAGAAGAAAGTCAGCGGCACGGATGTGTTCAACGCCCCAAGCCGGTTCACGATTGATCCAGCGCTCATCAAAGACGCGAACGAGGTCCGCATCGTCCGCAAGCAGGGCGACGTGCCGATCTACTTTGCGGTCGAAGCGAAGTTCTTCAGCCTCGAAGAACCCATCACCGCCGCCGGCAACGAGATTTTTGTGAAGCGCGAGTATTTCAAACTCGTGGGCCGCCCGACGCTGCTGAAGGGCTACGTCTATGACAAAGAGCCGTTGCGCGACGGTGAAACCGTGAAGAGCGGCGAGCGCGTGGAGACGTTAATCACCATCGAGGCCAAGAACAATTATGAGTATCTGGTGTTCGAAGACCTGAAACCGGCGGGCTTCGAGGCGGTGGATGTGCGTAGCGGTGAATCGCTTTATGCGCGCGAACTGAAGTCGGGAGCGGTGGAACGGAAGTTTGGAGGGCGGGCGACGACCGCATCAGCACAAATCAACCGTGTGGCAATGATGGTTGATCCAGCCACCGGGTTTCCAGTTGCGTCGGCTGTGCCGCCGAACGCCGTACCGGTTCCTATGATCATTGACCCAGCCACAGGAATCCCCACCCCGGTGACACACGACGACCACACCGGTCGGCAGCGCTGGGTTTATCAGGAGCTGCGCGATCGCAAGGTGGCGCTCTTTATGGACAAGCTGCCCGAGGGCGTCTGGCAAATCCGCTACGACCTGCGCGCGGAGGTGCCGGGGGAATTTCACGCGTTGCCCGTCCTCGGCCACGCGATGTATGTGCCGGAGATTCGTGCCAACAGTGCCGAAGTGCGGGTCAAGGTTGCTGAATCCACCCCGTGATTCCCGGCGCCGCCGGAGCCGGGATGATTGGCACGCGCCGCGCTTTGTAGGAGGAGACCTTGCTGCGGTTCCAGGGTGTCACGGAACGTATGAGAACAGTTCGCCAATCAAAGCGACGGCGGTTTGCCGCCGGTGGGCGTGATCGTACACCCCGGAGACATGGCTGTCCTGATTTTGACATGTTTCCAGGCGCAAAGTCCGACAACTTATGAATTGGTGGAATAATCTACGCCTCAAGTCGAAGGACCCGCAGGTCCGCTGCAAAGCGCTTGAGAGTCTGGCGGATTCGGCCGATGCGCAAACCATCGGCGCGCTCGTGGCGAGTTTGGGCGACACAGATGCGCAGGTGCGTCGCGCCGCCGCCAAGGCGCTGGGCAGTGTTGACGACGAGCAGGCCGTGAATCCCCTGATGACGGCGTTGCGGGACCCAGATGAAGGCGTGCGCGAAGCCGCGGTGAATGCCTTGGGTCGGCTGGGCGATGTACGGGCCGTCAACCCGCTGCTGTGGGCGCTCAAGGACCACGCCAACGGAGTGCGCGCCGCCGCGGCCGCCGCGCTTCAGCACTTGGGCTGGAAACCTGCCTCTCAGGAGGAAACGGCGTTCTTTGCGATTGCCAATGGCAACACGCGCGCCGCAGTAATGGCCGGCCAGTCTGCGGTCGCCCCACTGGTGGCGGAACTCAAACATGACACCAGTTTTCAGCGCCGGGCGGCGGCCGAGGCATTGGAGCGGATGGATGATCCGCGCCGTGTTGGTCCCCTGCTCGTCGCCGCGCGCGATTCCGACGCCACCGTGCGCGTTTCCGCCATTTACGCCCTGGCCCGGGAAACCGCGAATGAAGTGGCGGCCATGCTGGTGAATGCCCTCAGCGATGCCGACCCGCATGTGCGACTGGCGGCCGCCGAGGTGCTCGCCAAGCGGGAAGACGCGGCGTACGTTCCCTGTTTCTTCGATCTGTTGCGGGATGCCAATTTTGAAGTCCGCCTGACTGCCGTCCGGTTTCTCTCCAAGACCCAGGGCTCGCAGGTGGCCGAGGCGCTGGCGCCCTTGCTCCAGGACCCGGACAACGACGTACGATACACGACCGCCGTGGCGCTCGGGGTTGTTGGCAGTCCGGTGGCCATTGCCCCGTTGGTGATGGCACTCATTGATGAAGAACGCACTGTTCGGCAGGCGGCGGAAGCTTCGCTCACCCAAATTGATCCCAACTGGACCGTGTCCGACGCCGCGCAGCAAGCGGCCGGGGAGCTTGAATCCTCGCTGAACGATCAGCGCGCCTGGGTGCGCTCCGCCGCCATGCAGGTGCTGGCTCGGTTGCGTCCTGCGGCAGCTTGATTTTGCCACATTCCCTGCAACTTCGCGGTGTAAGTTCGCATTGGCACTGGCGCGGCCTTGCCGTAGGCTGGGTGCGAATTAGACGCTTTCACGCTATGTCAAAATGGATTCGCTCTGGTTGGTCGCCGTGCTGCCGATGGCTCGCGGTCATGTTGCTCTCAAGTGCCACCACGATCCCATCGTTGCGGGCGCAACAAGTCCCCGTTCTCGAAAGAACCCTGCCCAACGGCTTGCGCGTGCTGCTGGTGGAGCGCGAGGATGAAACGACTGTTTCCGGCGGTTGGGTGGCGCACGTCGGCAGCGCCAACGAACGACCCGGCATCACCGGCATCGCGCACCTCTTCGAACACATGATGTTCAAAGGCACGCCCACCCTTGGCACCAAGGACGCGCAGCGCGACCTCGAAATCATCGCCGAGCAGGAGCGCGTGCGCGAACTGATGCGGCAGGAGGAGCGCAAACTCCGGGCGAAGTTGCGGCGCGGCGAAGTGAACGATCTGCTCAAGCCAGAAAACAAAACCGACCGCTACCGTGAACTGGAGAAAGAGTTTCAGAAACTGGTCGAAGCCCAACGCGAACTGCTCGTGAAAAACGAGTTTGATAAAATCTACCGCTCCGCCGGCGCGTCCGGCATGAACGCGTTCACCAGCCAGGACATGACGGCCTACTTCGTCACCGTGCCGGCCAACAAGCTGGAACTGTTCTTCTGGATGGAATCGGAGCGGCTGTTGCGGCCGGTGTTCCGTGAATTCTACGCGGAACGCGACGTGGTGTTCGAGGAACGCCGTTTGCGCACCGAAACGCCGCCGCTGGGCAAGTTCGAGGAATCCGTCAACGCGATGTTCTGGGAATCGCATCCCTACAGTTGGCCGGTCGTGGGTTGGCCTTCCGATATTCCGGCCATTTCAAAACTGCAGGCGGATGAGTTCTACGCCACCTACTATGCGCCGCAGAACCTGACCCTCATCCTCGTGGGCCGGTTCAAGGCGGACGAAATCCTGCCCTCCATCGAAAAATACTTTGGCCGGATTCCGCGCGGCGAAAAGGACGCTCCGGACGTGGTCACGCTCGAAGTGAAGCAGGTGGGTGAGAAACGCTTTTACGGCGAAGCCGAAACCAATCCCCAGGTGGACATCCTCTGGCACACCGTCGCCTTTGGGCATCGCGATTCCTATCCCCTGATGGTCCTGGGCCAGGTGCTTTCGACGCGCACGGGACGATTGTACAAGGGATTGGTGCTCGACTCCAAGGTGGCCACGCAGGCCTTCGGTTACCAGAACTCGATGAAGTGGGCGGGTTGCTTCAATGCCGGCGGCGAAGCGCGCGAAGGCCGCACGCCGCAGGAAGTCGAAGCCGCCATCTATGCCGAACTCGACAAACTCAAGAACGAGGACGTGCCGCCCGAGGAACTGCAGAAGGTAAAGAACAACTTCGCCGCGGGTGAATATCGCAAACTCACCTCGAACATGGCCATCCTGATCCAACTCATCCAACACGACGGCCGCGGCAATTGGCGCGAGATCAATGAGGCCGGAGCCAAGTTCCAGGCCGTGACCGCCGAGGACCTGCGGCGCGTGGCCAACACGTATTTCACGAAAGAAAACCGCACGGTCGCCATTTACACGCGCAAGCCCGGCACCGCCAAAACCGCGAAAGCAGAGTAATGAAAACCTTTCCCTCAATCGTCTTGACCATTGCAGCCGCCGGGCTGCTGGTTTCATGTCCCGCCCACTCAGCGTCGGCGAGGGCCCAGACCGCTCCGGCGACCTCCTCCGCGGACATTCCCGACCGGCCGGAAAAGCTGACCTTCCCGCCGTTCGAGTTTCAACCGCCAGAACCCGATCCTCATCGCGTGGCGTTGCGCAGCGGTCCCGTGGCCTATGTGATTCCGAGCCGCGAACTGCCGCTCGTCAACGTAGCCCTCTATATCCGCACCGGCGATTGGGTCGAGCCGGACGGCAAGGAAGGCTTGACGGACATTTGCGGTTTTCTGCTCACGCGCGGCGGCACGGCCTCGCGCCCGGCCCAGGACCTGGAGGAGCGCCTGGCGTTTCTGGCGGCGCAACTCAGCTCCAGCATCCGCGGCGCGGAAGGCACGGTGAGCCTGAACCTGCTCTCCAAAGACCTCGACGAAGGCCTGGCGATTCTCCGCGAAGTGCTCACGCAACCGCGCTTCCAACAAGACCGCATTGATCTCCAGAAGCAGCAGATGCTTCAGGCCATGCAGCAGCGCAATGATGATTCCGGGTCCATCGAAAGCCGCGAGGCCAACTTCCTGGCTTACGGCGAAAAGTTCTGGGACAACCGTTACCAAACGGCGGCGTCGGTTGAAGCCATCACCCGCGACGACTTGCTCGCCTTCCACCAGAAATGGTTCTGGCCGTCAAACTTTGTGCTGGCGGTGAGCGGCGATTTCGAGCGCGAGGAAATGATTGCGAAACTGGAAGCGCTGTTCGCGGACTGGCCCTGGACCGGCACGCCACCACCACCCATCCCACAGAACATTCAGATGGCCGCACCCGGCGTCTATCTGGTGAACAAGGACGTCAACCAGGGCCGCGTGGCCATGATGCTGCCCGGCATCATGCGCGAGAATCCCGACTATTGGGCCATCATCATCATGAACGACATTCTCGGCGGCGGCGGCTTCACCTCGCGCATCGTCAATCGCGTGCGCTCGGATGAGGGCCTCGCATATTCGGCGGGTTCGAGCTTTCCGGGCGGAGTTTATTTTCCTTATGTGTTTCAGGCGGGCTTCCAATCCAAGTCCCGCACGGTGGCCTACGCGGCTTCCATCATTCTCGAGGAAATGAAACGCATCGCCGCCGAACCGGTTTCCGAGGAGGAACTCGACAACGCCAAGCGCGGCTACATCGAACGCCTGCCGCGCAGCTTTGCCTCGAAGGGACAGGTGGCCAACATCTTCGCCTACGAGGAATTCACCGGCCGGTTTGCCCGGGAACCGGACTTCTGGCAGCGCGTCATCCCCCGCATCCGCGCCGTCACGCGTGAGGAGGTGCAGCGCGTGGCAAAGAAATACCTGAACCCGGAACAGCTCGTGGTTCTGGTGGTGGGCGAAAAGGAGGAGATTTTGCTCGGCCACCCCGATCACCCGGTGAAACTGACGGACCTGGTGGGCGGCAAGTTTACGGAACTCCCTTTGCGCGATCCGCTGACGATGAAGCCGCTGCCGATTGGCTCGGCGGCGTCCGCCCGGTAACTGCCTTCCCGCCACAGACGTTGCGCCGGGTCACGCGGGAGAAGTCAAAAGCGGTGATGTAACAGTCTGGTCCGGCGGTAGCGTGGATTCCCAATCTGCTGTATCGCCGAATACCGTTCGGCCGCGAGACCGAACGCTTGGAAAGACCGGCGCTTGAGAACCCCTGCGGATTGGAAATCCGCGATCCGGCAGGATGGAATCCTGCGCTACGAGCGTTTCGCCGGGCAAGACCGAGGCATTACCGCAATTTGCCCTTTGCAGTTCCCCGGGTTTGAGGCTTAATGCGTTGAGCAACCCGATATGTACCCTTGCTCAACCGTAGTACGCGTGTGGTTTTGTGTCGCCGTGCTGGCCTCCTGCCTGCAAGCCCAACCTCTCGCGCAACTTGCTTCCCCCAACAATCACGTCCTTGATCTCGACGGCAACGGCAGCTACGTCGAGTTGCCGCCGAACGTGTTCACCAACGACGTGGTCACGGTCGAGGGGTGGGTGAAGTGGCGGGAATTCAGAAACCATTCCCGGGTTTTTCATTTCGCGGATGCCTCCCGCCATATCGCCGTGATGAATCGCGGCACTTCGGGCACGCTCTGGCTGGATCAGTTCACGCTCCCTCCGTTTGACGGCCTGCGGACGGCGGGCGTGCCGGAGGCCCTGAGTCTCGGCGAGTGGCAGCACATTGCCCTCGTGGCGGGCAACAACCTGCTGCGGATGTATCTCAACGGTGTCCTGGTCGCCACTGACACCGAGCCTCTAAACTGGCGACCTGATCCTGCTCCGCCCCGGAAGAATCTCCTGGGCCGGAGCCTGTTCAAGGATGCCAGCAACGCGGACAGCGACGCCGATTTCAACGGCCAGATGGACGAAATCCGCATCTGGGCCGGTGAACGCACTCAGGATGAGATTCGCGCCTCCATAAACGAGCGTTTGAGCGGCAGCGAGTCGAACCTCGTGGCGCTGTGGAATTTTGACGACCCGGCCAATCCCGGGCGCGATTCGTCATCGAATGGACATCATGGGAGATTGATGGGCAACGCCGCGGTTGTTTCTACTCTGCTGCCAGCAACAGCCGTCGTCACCAGCGCAGAGCATGTCCTTTCGCTGGATGGCAACAACAGCTATGTCGAACTGCCTGCGAGCATCTTTGCCGGGTTGACCGAAGCGACGGTGGAAGGCTGGGTCAAGTGGTCGGCGTTTGGGAATTACTCGCGCTTCTTCGACTTTGGCCAACGCGGCTCGTCCATGGCGGTGAACAATCCGCAAACCAGCCAGAACCTGGGATTCGAGATTTCTCTCAACAACTACGCCCAACTCCATCTGGCCACCGCCACCAACATCCTGCGCCCGGACGAGTGGGTGCATGTCGCAGCGGTATCCGGGCCGGCGGGAATGAAGCTCTACGCGAACGGCGTGCTCGTCACCACGAACCCCGAATCGAGTTCTTTCGCGGCCATCGGCAACGGCCGCAATTACCTGGGCCTGGCCAACACGCATGATTTTGTTTTCCCCGATGGATCCACGCACGGCGATGCTCCGTTTCACGGCGAGATGGACGAGGTGCGCGTGTGGAATGTGGGCCGCACGGCAGAACAAATCCGCGATGCCATGTCGCGCAAGCTGACCGGAATGGAGGCTGGCTTGGTCGGCCTGTGGAATTTCGATGACCCGGCCAATCCCGGGCGCGATGCTTCGCCCAACGGTCATCATGGAACGTTGGCAGGCAATGCGCGCGTGGTCCCCGCCGCCGATCGAGGGCGGCAATCGTCCTTGGCCGAGAACCTCGTCCTGACGCTGGATGGCGAGAGCAGCGTCGATACTATGGCGGTGATAATTCCGACCGGCACGCAAGCTTACACGGTGGAATGTTGGGCCTTTGCCAGTGCTTCAACGCGCGGAGTTTTCCGCCACCTCGTGGACCAGGACCGACAATTTTATCTGGGCACGAACCCGGAGGGGAGAATCCGCGTGGGCGATTCGTGGAACGACACCGGGGTGACCTATCCGTATGACGGCTGGCATCATTTTGCGGTGGTCAAACACAGCGCCGGCGCGGAACTCTATATAGACGGCGTCCTGGCGGCCAAACACGATGGCCCACTGCGTCCGCCCGCCGACATCACCACATTCCGCGTCGGGAGGAACCGTTACGGTGGGGAGCAGTGGTCAGGATTTGTTGACGAGGTTCGGGTTTGGAACGTGGCGCGCACGGCGGAGCAAATCCGCGAAAACTATTTGCGAAACCTCGACGGCACCGAGCCAGGTTTGGTGGGCTTGTGGAATTTCGACGATCCTGCGAATCCCGGAAAGGATCTTTCTCCCGGCGGTCATCACGGTCAAATGGTAGGTAACGCCAGAACGATTGCCGAGAGCCGGCCCGGCGCGACCGAGCCGACGGAAACGATAACGGTCGTGGACGAACCTCTGGCAACGCTGGTACCGGTGGAGCAGCGCGTAACTCACCTACTCCGGCTGGATGGCGACAACGGCGCGATGATGATGGATGCGCTTCAAGGCTTCGGCGCGGGCGGAAACCAGGCGCACACGGTGGAAGCGTGGCTGCGTCCACACGTCGCGCCGCCGGTGCGCGCATGGACTCTGTTGTTGGGCATTCCCGCGCCAGGTTCGCACCACTGGTTGCTGACTGCGGACGGGAATACGCAGATGGGTCGGTACGGCGGACGGCAACTCAGTCCAGCCCTGCCGGTGGGCGAGTGGACGCATCTCGCCGCGGTGTGGGACCAGACCAATGCCGTTTATACGGTCTATCTCAATGGGCAAGCGGTGAGTCGAACCCCGCCCAATGCCGCGCTTTTCGACCTCAAAGGCACCCCGCTCTGGGTTGGCCGGCGCGAACTTGGTTTTGTGAATGATTCAAACTTTAGCGGTGACCTCGCCGAGTTGCGGGTCTGGAATCGTGCCCGATCGCGCGAGGAGATCCGGGAGGACCTTTCCGGTGTAGCCGCCGAGGTAACGAGGCGGACGCCACAAGCAGACCGCCTCCTTACGTCGGCGGCTACAAACAACACCTTCGGCCTGGCCGGATTCTGGAGTTTTTCCGATCCGGCCCATCCCGGGAAGGACTCCACCACGAACCGCAATGACGGCGTGCTCACGCGCGGCGCTCAAGTGCTGCCGATTGATACGCCGCTGCCGCCTGAGGAGACGGGAACTGAGCCGGTGCTCGCGCTGGATGGCAACGGAAGTTATGTCGAGCTTCCGCCGAACCTTTTGAGCGGGCTGGAGGAAGCCACCATCGAAGGTTGGGTGAAGTGGTCGCAACTTCGCCACTGGAGCCGATTTTTCAGCTTGGGAACAGGTGAGAACCGCGTGCTCGTCGCCAATAACACCGGCAACCATATCCACCTGGCTATTGATCAAAAGGTATCCCCGTGGATAGGGCAGAGCACTACGTCGCCGCAGTTAAACGAGGCGGGCAGGTGGACGCATGTCGCCGCAGTGCTGTCGCGCAAGGGCATGATCCTGTACGCGGACGGCGACCCCGTCGGCACAAATAACGCAGGGATGCTTTCCCTCATCAACCAACACTCAGAGAACACCCTGGGAGCAGGATGGGGCGGCGAGGGTGCCCTTGCCGGCGAGATTGATGAAGTGCGCGTTTGGAGAGTCGCCCGGAGCCCGCAGCAAATCGCAGCGAACCAATTCACCAAACTTACGGGCAGAGAACCTGACCTCATCGGGCTGTGGAATTTTGATCACGTCACGAATAACATCGTGCCGGACCTTGGCCCCGGCGCGCACCATGGCAAACTCATCGGCAACGCCCGTGTCGTGCGGTCCCGCCTGCCGCTGCTCAACGACCAAACGGTGGTGCTGCGCGGCAAGATCACCGGCGTTGACGGCAGGCCCGCCGCCGGGGCTGAAGTGACCGTCTTCGAGAATGGAGTCGAAGTGCAGCGGGGGATGTCCCAGGCGGCGGGCCAATATCGGCTGCAATTCCCCGTCGCTGCCGGTTCGTTGCGGATCGTTGCGTCCCTTAGCAGTACCCTGGCAGCCGTCACGGTGCCGGCGCTCACCGGTGCCGAACAGCGCGAGGTCAACCTCACCCTGTTGTCGCCGGGCAGCGTGTTGGGCCGCGTAACCGATGTGAACGGCCAGCCGCTCGCGGCGGTGCAGGTGCAGTTGTTCAAAGCCAAAAGCCGAAAGACGAAAGACGAACGGGCACCAGACTCTGCGCCCGCAGTGGATACCAACCAGGTCGTTGCCATTGCCCTGACGCATGGCGATGGCCGCTACCATTTCCGGCGCGTTACGCCGGGCCAGTATTTCGTCCGCGCGCTGGATCGGACGAATTGGGTTTGGTTTGCCAGCGGTCAACCGGTCGAAATGGAAATCGGCGCGGATCGTCCGGGCGTGGATTTTCAACTTGTCGCCCGACCGCCGTTGGCCGCTCAACCCTCAACCCTCAACCCTCAACTGACTTCGACCAACCGTGTACTGAGCCTCGATCATCGGCGCGGCTTCATCCAGTTGCCCGGCCACATCTTCGATGAACTGGACGAGGCGACGGTGGAAGGTTGGGTGCGCTGGCGCGACTTTGCGAACAGCGCCCACTTCTATGACTACGGGCGGAAGGACGGAGACCTGGTCATCAAGTGCGCCGGGAACTCGACCGACTTGGAGGCGTTTCTCATCGGCCTGCGAAGCCGCAACAACCAGCGGGTGACTGGGATTCTCCAGACCAACGAATGGATCCACGTGGCCCTCGTCACCGGCAAAGGAGGCATGAAGCTTTATGTCAACGGAACGTTGGTGGCTGCGGACCGGTTCACGGGCAGCTTCTCGGCTCTGGAGAACGGCGAGCATCACTCCCTGGGCGGAAGCGCGTGGGGCAACCCACGTTTTGGCAACCTCGAAGGTCAAATGGACGAGGTGCGGGTGTGGGTCACGGCGCGCACCGGCGAGGAGATTCGCACGAACCTGTTCCGGCGGCTGACTGGGCACGAGGACGGGCTGGCGGCGCTCTGGAATTTCGATGATCCTTCACAGCCCGGTCGCGACGCCTCGCCCAATGGTTTCCACGGTGTTTTGCGGAATGAAGCCGACCTGCCTGCCCTCACCCTGCCGACGGCGGAAGAACTGGTCATTCCCGCATCCCTCCGCGGCACTGTGACCGACGCCGATGGCCGCGCGCTGGCCGGGCTGGACGTCATCGTGCAGCACGAGGACGGCACCACGACCACGAACCGGACCGATGGCACAGGCGGTTTCCTGCTCGTGAAGCCCGTGCCGGGCCAGACCGTAACCTTGGAAGCGCGGCGGGGCGAATTTGCCATTCGTCCAACTCCGGTCATCCTGCGACCCGGCGAACAAACTCTCGCCCTCGCCTTGCGCGACCTGTCGAGTGTGTCGGGCAAGGTGCTCGCCCTGGATGACAGTGCGCTGCCTTCCGTGGTGGTGCAGGCGGTGCGCGTGCTGGAGAAACCCGGCAGTGGCGGCGGTTTGGTGGCGGCCGTTTATGCCATGCGCGGATTGACCAATTTTCCCGCGCTCCCCGATTTCGCCCTGCTGGCGTTGTTGCGAGTGGATGATCAGATTGATTTCCCGGGCGCTTCCGGTGATGCGGTGGTGCCCTTCACCACGGGATGCTTCATCCGCTGGACCGGCCGACTTCGGATCGCCGAGCCGGCGGAGTACACCTTCTACCTGGAATCGGACGACGGTTCGCGGCTGTTCCTCAACGGCCAGGAGGTGGTCAATAACGGTGGCGTGCATGGCATGGTGGAGAAGTCGGGCAGAATTTTCCTGACCGCTGGCGATCACGAATTGCTGTTGGAGTATTTTGACCTAGGCGGCGCGGCTGGCTGCCGGCTCTCCTGGTCCTCGCCAACGACGACCAAAGACGTCATTCCCGCCCGCGTGTTGTTCCGTCCGTCTTCCCTGCCGGAGTTCGTGGCCACCACGATGAGCGATGCGCGTGGGGTCTATCGCTTTCCCACCCTGGCGACAGGCCGTTACAGGTTGCGCGCGCATGTGCCGGGGGGATTTGCTTATCGCGATTCCTCCGGTGAGATCATTGCGCCTGCAGAATCTGAAACGGGCCGTACGAGTAGCTCGCCGGGGGCAGGCGGCGAGATTACGGTGGTGGAGAACGATTCGCTGCCCAATCTGGATTTCCATCTGTCACCCTTCAAGCAAGGCCGGTGGCAGAACTTTTCGCACGTTCAGGGCCTGGCTTCGGATAATGTCCAATCGAGCTACCAGGCAGCCGATGGCGCGATGTGGTTCGGCACGGACTTCGGAGTTTCGCGTTTCGATGGGCGCGACTTCTTCACACTCACCCACCAGGAAGGTCTGCCCGAGGGGCGGGTGAACGCCATCACCGGCGAAACCAACGGCGTGATGTGGTTCGGGACTACCGAGGGCTTGTGCCGCTACGATCCCCGCGGCGAGCGCGAGGAGCGCGACCTTCAGGTCGCTTCAACTACCGAAATGGAGGCGGCTTCAAAATCACCTGCGACTCGGCGTAAGCGTGAGGTGAAGCGGACTGAAGTCCGCGCTCCCATGTTCATGACGTTCACCACCACCAACGGACTGGCGGGTAATTTCGTTCGCTCCCTGGCCTGGGATCAACGCGGTCGCCTCTGGGTCGGCACCCAGCAAGGTCTGTCCATTCTGGAAGGGACCAATCTGGTGTCCTTCGCCCAAACCGTCTCGAACGCCGTTCCCAGCGGCCCGGATGGCCGGCTCCAGGGCAAGGCCGCGATCGTCACGTCCCTGCGTCCGACCGGTACGCCCCAGCCGATAACGACCGAAACGGTGCTGCAACTCGACGGCACGAACGGTTACGTGGAGTTGCCTCAGAACATTTTCAACGACCTGGACGTGGCGACCATCGAGGCTTGGGTGAAATGGGATCGCCTCGGCGGGCCGGGTTGGAATCGCGTGTTCAACTATGGCAGCGGCGGGAGTGATCTTTCCATCGGCACGATCGGCCCGGGCGGTCTTTGGTTTGTCGTGGCGACCCCGGCGCAGGGATTGCATGAGGTCAGGGCGGCGGACGTACTCCTCCTGAATGAATGGGTGCATGTCGCGGCGGTGTCGGGCAAGGGCGGCATGCGGCTGTACCTGAACGGCGTGCCGGTAGGCGCAAACAGCTTTGCGAGGAGTTTCTCCGTGCTGAGCAACACCACGTTCAACCGCCTGGGCAAAACGGTAAGTCAGAACGCGGCCGATCTTCCTTTCCAGGGCCAGATGGATGAAGTGCGGGTGTGGCGCACCGAACGCACGGAGTCGCAGATTCAGGAAGCCATGTTCCAAAAGTTGACGGGCAGCGAACCCGGGTTAGTCGGCCTTTGGAACTTCGATGATGGCACCGCCCGCGACGCCACCACCAATGGTCATCACGGCCAGTTGATGGGCAACGCCCAAGTGATTGCCGCGCCACGTCCGGCGGGCGGCTCCCCGTCCCTTGCGACCGACCGGGTGCTCGAACTCGACGGCACCAACAGCTACGTCGAACTGCCGCCGGGCATCTTCGAGGGCTTCACCGCTGCCACGGTCGAAGGATGGATCAAGTGGCAGCGATTTGGGAGTTGGTCGCGATTCTTCGATTTTGGCCGTCAGGGTGGACTCATGGGCGTTTACAACTCCGCAGCGCGACCGGACCTGGCGTTCGAGCTTTCCCGGAGCAACAACACCCCGATCCACGAAGTCGTGGCGCGGGGCATCCTCAATACCAACGATTGGTTCCATGTCGCGGCGGTGTCCGGCCCCGGCGGCATGAAGCTCTACGTGAACGGCGCGTTGAGTGGCTCGACCGCCCACTCGGGCAGCTTCGCTTGGATCGGGAATAACGATCGCAATTATCTGGGCCGGAGCAACTGGCGGCAGACCGAATCCGCCGCGACCAATAACGCGGATTTTGCCGGCCAGATGGACGAGGTCCGCGTCTGGAACATCGAGCGCACGGAGGCCGAAATCCGAGAGGCCATGTCTCGCAAGCTCACCGGCGCGGAAGCCGGCCTGGTTTCACTCTGGAATTTTGACGACCCGGCCAATCCGGGCCGCGATGCCTCGCCGGGTGGACATGACGGGCAGCTCATGGGCAATGCGAGAATCACGCCAAGTTCCCGCCCCGACCCGGGCTCCATGCGCCTGGACCGGGTGGCCCAGTTTGACGGCACGAACAGCTTTGTTGAGCTTGGCACGAGCGGCGTCATGCTCGGCCAGCGATTCACTCAGGAGGCGTGGATTCGCCCGATGGGCAGTGGTTGGAGCGCGTTCCTCGGCGGCCATACCAACGGATGGGACTATTCCCGATCACCGAGCCTTTTCGTCAATCCGGACAACGGCGTCCATGGCGGATTTGGAACCGGCACCGAATGGCTGAACTGGAATACCCCGCCGAATGTGATCACCCCGCGCGCCTGGAATCATGTCGCGGCCAGTTATGATGGCGCGGCTTACCGCGTTTACGTCAACGGCACTTTGGTTCATACCGCGAACATCGCCGACACTCCGCGCACCCCCGTGCTATGGATCGGGCGCGTCAACACCTACTTCAACGGGCAGATCAGCGACGTGCGGCTGTGGAACACGGTGCGGTCGGAGGAGGAAATCCGCGACCATCGGTTCACCCGGCTGGCCGGAACGGAGCCGGGCTTGTTGGGACTTTGGCGACTGGATGATGAAATGGACGCCGGACCGGCCCGGGAAGAGCGGCGTCTCCTCCAGGAATTGGCCAGTCGGAATACCTTGGCGCTCTACCGCGATGCATCGGGAGCCATGTGGCTGGGCGCGGGCGATGGCGTGCGCCGTTTTGTGCCCGCAGCGGGGAACACCAACGGCTCCACTTTGACGCACCTCTCGCCTCGGGACGGTCTGCCGCTAAGAGCCGTGCTATCCATCTTCCAGGCGGTGGACGGGGCGATGTGGTTCGGCACCTTTGGTGCCGGCGTCTCGCGCTATGATCCAAAGGCCGTCGAGGGCGGTGCTAAAGCGTTCCGCACATTCACCATGCAAGATGGGTTGGCGGAAAACCATGTCTGGGCCATCACTCAGGATCGTTCCGGCGCCTTATGGTTCGCCGCAGGCCCGCCCACCAGCGCGGGCAGTCCACCACCGACCGGCCTGTCGCGCTACGATGGCCAATCCTTCGTCAACTTCACCATTCCCGACGGCCTGGCCAGCCATCAGGTCCAGTCATTGCATATTGATGACGCGGGGGATGTCTGGGCTGGCACGACCATGGGTGTTTCCCGGCTGGATGTGGAGTCCATTGCGAATTTTGGCGCCGGGGACGGTCTGGATTCGGGCGCCATAGATGTCATCGCCAGCACCCGGGACGGCAACGCATGGTTTTTGGCGCGCGGCCACAAGCTCTCGCGCCATGATGGCAGGGGCATCGTCAAAGTCACGCAGGCGGACGGTTTGCCCGGCTCGCAGCCCACTACGCTCTTTCTGGATACGGACGGTTCGTTACTGATTGGCGATGTGAACGCTCCGGTCGGACGATACGCGGCCTCCGCGGAAATAGGTGAACGGATTCGCTTTGAACCGATCGAGGGTTCGGTGGGCAACTTCGCGCTGGCGCGCTCCGCTACCGGAGAGTTGTGGTATGGAACTGACAAGGGCGCGTATCGGCTCGGACAAACGCGAACCCCTGAGCAGGACATAGGCGGGGTGGCGCTGATCCGAGCGGCCACCAACGGCGTTCTTTGGTTCGATGCAGGGGCGGGTCTGACGCGCTATGATGGCACCAATTTTACGCGGTTCACCACAACCAATGGTCTTCCCTCCGACGATGTCCGGGGGATGCAACCGCTGCCCGACGGCACGTTGCTGGCCGCCACCATGAGAGGACTGGGGCGTTTTGACGGCAACGGGTTCGTTCCTTGGCCTTCCGACGATTCGCGCCTGGCTTCCTTGCGCTGTTATGATGTGGCGCGTGACTCCGCCGACCTGATCTGGCTGGGCACGGCCGAGGGCGTGTTCTTCACCGACGGCACCGCCTGGTCCAAACTGGACGAGCGCGACGGCCTGCCGGAAAATCTCATCAATCGCGTGCATCCCACCGGCGACGGTACCGTGTGGTTCGGCACCTGGAACAAGGGCGTGGCGCGCTATCGGAAACAGAGCCGCACGCCGCGCGTGCCCACGGTCATCGTTCAGACTGATCGCGATTATACCGATCTGGGCGCCTTGCCACCCATCACGGCCGGCCAGCGGGTAACCTTTAAGTTCCAGGTGGTGGAATACCGCACGGCCCCGGAGAAGCGGCAGTATCGCTGGCAGTTGGTGCAAGGCGCGCGGGCGGCGGGTGAGTGGAAAGATGGCTGGAATCCACCTGGCACCGAGACGCAGATCGAGCAATCATTCAAAGAACCTGGGCCCTGGACGCTGGCCGTGCAGTTCATTGATCGCGATTTGAACTATTCCCCGCCGACATTGGTTCCACTGCAGGTCGTTCTGCCGTGGCACGCCAATCCGGCGATCATCGTGCCGGGTAGCGTGGCGGTGGGTGTCCTGGCCCTCTGGGCGGTGGTGGCGCGTTTCCTCTACGCACGCAAACGTCGTGAAGCCGAACGGCTGCGGGAGCAACTGCTGGAGGAGGAGCATCGCGCCAAGGAAGCCCTGGAGACCCGCGCCCGTGAACTTGCTGAATCCAATCGGCAGCTCGATATGGCGCGCGAAGCGGCCGAGGAAGCGCGGACGGCGGCAGACGACGCGAACAAGGCCAAGAGCGCGTTTCTGGCGAACATGTCGCATGAGTTGCGCACGCCGCTGAATGCCATCATCGGCTACAGCGAGATGTTGCAGGAGGAAGCCCTCGATCTCGATCAGAAGGGATTTGTCCCCGACCTCGAGAAGATACATGGCGCGGGCAAGCATCTGCTGGGCTTGATCAACGATGTGCTGGACCTCTCCAAGATCGAGTCCGGCAAGATGACGTTGTATCTGGAGGACTTCGATGTGGCCAGGCTGGTGAACGAAGTCGCCGCCACCGTGCAACCGCTCATCACGAAGAACAGGAACAAGCTGGAAGTGGAATGCGCGGCGGAACTCGGCACCATGCACGCGGACGTGACCAAGGTGCGGCAGACGTTGTTCAACCTGCTGAGCAACGCGAGCAAGTTCACGGAGAAGGGCGTGATTCGATTGGACGTAGGAAAGAATGGTCCGCCCTCACCCCGGCCCTCTCCCCTGGGGAGAGGGGGAATCGTCGGCAGCGCGTCGGCGAAGGGGGCGGGTTTGGTTGATCGGGAGGTGGCGAATGCTTCTCCCTCTCCTGGGGGAGAGGGCCGGGGTGAGGGCGAGCGTTCCACCATTCAAGCCGATCACGCATCACGCATCACGTTTAAGGTTTCCGACACCGGCATCGGCATGACGCCGGAGCAATTGAGCAAGCTCTTCCAGGCTTTCACGCAGGCGGATGCCTCCACCAGCCGCAAGTATGGCGGTACGGGGCTGGGCCTGGCGATCAGCCGCAAGTTCTGCCAGATGATGGGCGGAGACATTACCGTCACCAGCGAGCACGGCAAAGGCAGCACGTTTACTGTGGTGCTGCCCGCGCAGGTCAAAGAGGTGACTCCGGAGGTAGCCGCCGAGGTAACAAGGCGGACGGACACCCCAAGTGACCGCCTCCTCACGTCGGCGGCTACGGTGCTCGTTATTGACGATGATCCAGCGGTGCATGATCTGATGCGGCGTTCGCTGGAGAAGGACGGCTTCCGCGTGGAAACCGCCGGGGATGGCAAACGCGGCCTGGAATTGGCCAGGCAACTCAAGCCGGCGGTAATCACTCTGGATGTGATGATGCCCTCCATGGACGGTTGGTCGGTGTTGAGCGCGTTGAAGGCCGATCCCGCCCTGGCGGACATCCCGGTCATCATGCTGACGATTGTGGACGACAAGCAAATGGGCTTTGCCCTGGGCGCGGCGGATTACTTCACCAAGCCGATAGATTTCCCGCGCTTGCATCTCGTGCTCGAGAAATATCGCACGCTGGCGAATCACCAACCGATCATGGTGATCGAGGATGACACCGCCACGCGTGAAATGTTGCGGCGTACGTTGGAAAAGGACGGCTGGCAGGTAGCCGAAGCACCGAATGGGCGCGAGGGCCTGGCGCAACTCGACGGCCAGCTTCCCGCCCTCATCCTGCTGGATTTGATGATGCCGGAGATGGACGGGTTTGAATTCATGGACGCGTTACGCCAACGCAAAGACGATCAGCGCATTCCCGTGATTGTCATCACGGCGAAGGATTTGACGGAGGAAGATCGGCGGCGTCTCAACGGCGGGGTGGAGCGCATCTTGCAGAAGGGGGCGACCTCCCAGAGCGAGGTGCTGGAACTGGTCCGCGCCGTGACCCAAAGTTACGTCGGGGAGAACATCTGAGTCGGAATGATACGCATGATGCTCATTATCCACTGTCGGCCGGCCTTGGCCGGGAAGCTTTGTCGCGGAGCCGCGTCGCTCCGGTCTTGCACTCTGTCGGCAATCTGGCTCAATACGGCCAGTCATCCACTATGAATCGCAGCGCCACCCTCGCGTTATGGGTTTCCTTGAAACTCCTCACAGCAGTTGCGCTTTACGGCCAGCCGACCACGCAACTGTCAACGTCCAACGTTCCGTCTTCAGTCAACTATGTCCTTGAGCTCGACGGCACCAACAGTTGGGCTGAACTGCCGCCAAATATTTTCACGAATCTGACGGAAGCCACCGTGGAGGTTTGGGTCAAGTGGGACCGCTTCCAGGCGTACTCGCGGGTATTCGAGTTTGGCGCCGCCTGGCAATCCATGAGCCTGTTCAATCACATGGAGACCCCCGATCTACGCTTCAATCTATACCCCGAATTTGCGCAGGGTAATCCGGAGTTCCTAAACATCGTTCGGGTAAATGGCCTGCTCCGAACCAACGAATGGATTCATCTGGCCGCGCTTTCCGGCCCGGGCGGAATGAAGCTTTATGCGAACGGCGTGTTGGTGGGCGAGCACACCAGCCAGGCCAGCTTCGCCGACATCAAAGTCACTCAGACCAATCTCCTCGGGCGAGGCCTGGTCCAGAGTCCCACCGATCAGGACTTCCGCGGACAGATTGATGAGTTGCGGGTCTGGAATCATCGCCGCACCGAGGCGCAGATTCGCCTTAACCTGACCCGTCGCCTGACGGGAACGGAGGCCGGATTGGTCGGCTTATGGAACTTCAATGGCCCCGCCCAACCGGGCCGGGACTTCTCGACCAATGCGTTCCACGGGCGACTGGTTGGGAATGCCCGCGTCGTCAGCGCCGCCATGCCTTTCGCGGTCGCGGCGCAGCCAATGGACAACGTGCTGACGCTGGACGGCACGAACAGTTACGTCCAGTTGCCGGATGACATTTTTCACACGTTTACTGAGGGCACGGTCGAGGCATGGGTCTATCCGGATCACTGGAACGGCATCCAACGGTTCTTCAACTTTGGGGAGTATCAGCACGACATGGGCGTGGGCCGGCCTTGGAACCAGAGACAGGGGTTGCAGTATTTCATCAGCCAGCTTGAGGCTGGAGGTCCGATGTCGCAAACGGTGGTGCAATCAAGCGTGCCGGCTGGCGAGTGGCTGCACCTGGCGGCGGTGAGCGGGCCGGGGGGCATGGAACTCTATCTGAACGGCGGCCTGATCGGGGTCGCCCCCTTCACGGGTTCGTTCAATACCGTCTCCGGCAAAAAGAACGTCATCGGCGCCTGGCACCGTGCTTACAGCACCGGTCTCGATACCTTCGCGGGTCGCATCGGCGAGTTCCGTGTCTGGATGACCCGACGGACGGCGGAACAGATTCGCGCGGGGATGTTTCAGCGGCTGACGGGAGCGGAGACGGACCTGGCGGGCCTGTGGAATTTTTCGAATGTCGAAGCCGGCCTGGTCAAGGACGCCACACCGGCGGGTCATCACGGCCGGCTGATCGGCAACGCCCGGGTGGTCGCGGCCCAACTTCCTTCCTCCCCGAGTGCCATCGCCATGGAATCCGTGCTGGAACTGGACGGCACGAACAGTTTTGTCGAGCTGCCGGCGGGCGCGTTTACCAACCTGACGAAAGTGACGGTTGAAGGGTGGGTAAAGTGGAACAGCTTCCGTCACATGTCGCGGTTCGCCGATCTCGCGCTGTCGAATTACACCTTCAGCATTCACAATCGTAGTCGGACCAACATCCTGCGCGCGGAGACCTTGGTCGGTTCCGAAGTGAGCTTCGTTGCGGCCGATGACGTGCTTCGCGCCGGGGAATGGCTGCATGTGGCGGCGACCGCCGGTGATGGAGGATTGAAACTGTACATCAATGGCAGCTTGCTTTCCGAAGCGGTGCAACCGTTTGAGTGGGACGCGGAGTGGACGCCTGTTAATTTCCTGGGGCGCTCCCGCTTTCGAACGACGGGGAACGACGAGGACTTCCACGGGCAAATGGACGAGGTCCGGATTTGGAATCATGCGCGTACGCCGGAGCAGATTCAGGCGTCCATGTCCCAGCGCCTCAACGGAACCGAGCCCGGGTTGGTCGGCCTTTGGAATTTCAATGATCCCGTCAACGCAGGACGGGATGCCACGACCAACAGCCATCACGGCACGCTCGTCGGCAACGCCCGCGTGGTGCAGGCGCAGCGTCCAGCCACGAGCCAGATGGATTTGCCGACCATTCTCACCGGACGGCTGACCGATGCCGCCGGCAATCCGGTCACGAACGCGGCGATTCGGGTGCTCCATCAGGATCAGGAGGTTTCCACCGGCAACTCGGGAACCGATGGGCGCTACACGCTGATCTTGCGCTCGCCGCACAGCACATTCGATGTCGCTGCCAGCGCGGATGGGTTGGGCGTGTGGGCGCTGGGGGTCAATTGTTCTCCCGGAAAAAGAACCGAATTGAGCCTGACGCTAGGTCCGGCGGTGAGCATAAGCGGCAAGGTCACCGCGTTCGATGGCTCGGCGCTCTCCGACGTGGGGATCATGGTGGTCCGGGCTGATGCCCCATTGTGGGAGGCGGGCCAGTTGAAACCGCCCGGTTTGGTTGCCGCCACCGTCACCACGAATGGAACGCCCGGCTACAGTTTTCTCAACCTTCGCCCCGGCGAATATCGGATGAGCCTGGTCCTCCCCGACGGCCATCTGCCGTTTCGCGGCGGCGAGGCGGTGCGGATTCAACCCGGCCAATCGGTCGAGGCCGATTTTCAAATTGCTCCCTTTCACAAAGGTCGCTGGCGGCGGTACTCCTCCGCGAACGGCTTGCCCAGCAACCGCACGCGTGATTTGCAGTTTACGCCCGATGGCGCGTTGTGGATCGCCACCATGAACGGGGTGTCGCGCTTCGACGGTGCCCGGTTCACCAACCTCTCAAAGCGCGACGGCCTGCTGGACAATCGGGTCTTTTGCATCTTCGCGGCGCGCGACGGCAATTTGTGGTTCGGCACGGAGTTGGGCGCTTCCCGATTCGATCCCGCCACGCGTCAGTTCCAGAATTTCCCCAGCGGCACTAATGGCCTGACCGGTGGCCGCGTGTTTGACATCGAGGTCACCCCGGATGGGGTCTTGTGGCTGCGCACGCGCCAGGGGCTGACCCGCTATGACGGCCAATCGTTCCGTGAAGTCCCGGGCATTCCCCCCATTACCCTGACTGAGACACTCACAAAATCGAAAGCCCTGGCGGTGGATCGCCTGGGCCGCGTCTGGACCGTGACGGAACAACAGGACCTTTGGCGGGTGGACGGGACCAACGTGGTTCGGCTGACCACAAGTGACGGACTGGCGACGCAGAATCAGGATGCACTGCATCTGGCGCCCGATGGCAGTCTCTGGTTTCAGGACAATTCTGGTGGTTTTCAGGGGATCACCCGCTACGACGGGCAGGCATTTGTCAGTGTGCCACTCGACCGACTACCAACGGCCATTCATGTAACGCCCGAAGGAATTGTCTGGCTTGGACACATTGCCGGCAGCATCACGCGGTTAAATCCCGGCGGACCTGGTCTGATGCGTTTCGGAGAAGCCTCTGGCGCCCCCAACTCGTGGGTGTTGCAAGTGCAAACCGGACCGGACGGCACCCTCTGGATGGCGACGGATGGCGGCGTTTATCGGTACGATGAGACAACCTTCCAGAATTTCACGCGCGCCGATGGTCTTCCGGGGGAGCAGGTGCTCGCCAGTGCAGTCACCAGCGACGGAGCCGTTTGGTTCTCCGAAATGAGGCCACCCACTCCCTTTCTGGCCCGCTTACACCCCCGCCGAAGTGCCGCGAATGGAAAGCTCTTTACTGTTTTCGGCCCCGACGACGGACTTAACTTTCCCCGGGCAGCGGTTCTCCAAGCCGACACCAACGGTGGATTGTGGATTGGCTCTTGGAGAGCGTCGTCACTGGGATTGCAATACTTCGATCCCACCGCTGCTTCGCGAGGAGAAAAGCCCATCCGGGTTCCGACCGGACTGGAGGCGTTCCGCACCCGCGGCGGGGATACGGATGGGCTGCTGTTTGAAAAGCCAGACACGCTGTGGGTGGGACGATGGAACCAAGGCCTCTATCGGGTCAGCCTGGATGCCGCGGCGGGAAACGTGCTCAGTGCGGAGCGAATTGCCGGCCCGACGAACAATATGAGCACCATCTATCGGGACGCTCAAGGCCGGCTCTGGACGAGCACGCGGTATCAGCCGCAGGGAATCAGCCGCATTGAAGGCAGCAACGTGGTCCACTTTACGTCAGCCAGCACGGATGGGGACCTGCCGTCGGACGTGGTGGCGAGTTTTGAGGAAGGCCCGGATGGATTCCTGTACATCTGCACCGAGGCGGGCCTGGTTCGATACGATGGCCAGGAGTTTGTTCCCCTGGAAGGCACCGTGGACCGGCCCGTCCCTTCCGGCGTGATTGCAGGCACGCTCCGGGACCGGGAAGACCTGTTATGGTGGACGTCGGAAGCAGGGTTGTTCCGTTACGACGGAATCACCTGGTCGTCCCTGGACGAGGAAGATGGACTCATCAGCATGGTCACCCGCTCGATCACGCAAGATCATGACGGCGATTACTGGATCGCCACGGACAAAGGCATCACGCGCTACCGGCCCACACGGCGGACCCCGCCACCGCCCGAACTGGTGGTGAAAACGGATCGCGAACACCGCGCCGCCGCCGTGCCGACGATTCCCTTTGGCCAACTGGTCGCCTTCCAATTCAGCGCGGTGGATTTCAAGACGCAGCCGATGCGCCGCTTTTACCGGCACGCCA